>Ga0181595_10002011_pt1 | contig 20954 bp, 19 predicted proteins | sample 041ome_7_FD_145604 | JGI IMG/M metagenome (GOLD analysis project Ga0181595, IMG submission 145604) | Coastal salt marsh microbial communities from the Groves Creek Marsh, Skidaway Island, Georgia - 041401AS metaG (spades assembly) | ecosystem: Environmental > Aquatic > Marine > Intertidal zone...
GGTATCAGATATCACTGACATCGACACCACCCGGTCTTTTCCGAGTAGCCGCACACCGCGCACCCCGGTGCTGTCACGGCCACGGAACACCCGTACCGCGTCTACCCCAAAGCGAATGGCCTTACCATCGCGCGTTGCCAGCAAAACATCATCGCTTTCACTACACGGCATAACCCCGACTAGGTCATCGCCATCCTGCAGCTTCATGGCGATTTTACCGTTGCGTTTGATATTGGTAAAATCACTCAAATTATTGCGCCGGACATTGCCAGAGGCCGTGGCAAACACGACATTGAGCGCGCCCCAACTTGTTTCATCTTCCGGCATCGGCATGACGGTGTTAATTGTTTCATCTGGTTCAATTGGCAAAATATTGACCATTGCCTTGCCAAGTGATTGCGGCGCCGCCTCAGGTAATTTGTAACATTTTAGCTGATAGACCATACCACGGGACGTAAAGAACAAAATTGGCGTATGGGTATTTGTCACAAACAGCCGGGTGACAAAATCCTCATCCCGGGTTTTCATGCCAGCACGGCCTTTACCGCCACGCCGCTGCGCGCGGTACACTGACAGCGGAACCCGCTTGATATAGCCACGGTGACTGACCGTCACGACCATATCTTCCTGTTGAATAAGGTCTTCATCGTCCTGATCACCAAGCTGGTCAGTGATCTCGGTACGGCGCGGGTCAGCAAGGCGTTCACGCGCCGCGGCCAGCTCGTCTAAAACGACTTGATTGACGCGGGTTTCAGATCCGAGAATGTCAAGATAATCGGCAATTTTTTCGGCAAGCTCTTGGGTCTCATCACTTAATTTGGTGCGTTCCATGCCGGTCAAACGCTGCAAACGCAATTCCAAGATTGCCCGTGCTTGGGTTTCTGACAAGGTGTAGTGCCCATCAACCACCTCGTGGCCGGGGTCATCAATCAGCGCGATAAAATCGGCAACCTCGGCCGCTGGCCAGGCGGTGGCACATAATGTATTACGGGCGGTTTCAGCGTCTGGCGCTTTTTTGATCATTTCGATGATGACGTCAATTGACGCCAGTGCCACCATTAACCCGGCCAAAATATGCGCACGATCACGCGCCTTGCCAAGCAAAAATGTAGTACGCCGCACAACGACTTCCTTGCGGAAATGGCAAAACGCCACAATCACGTCTTTGAGGCCCATTTGAACCGGCCGACCGGCGTTCATCGCCAGCAAATTTACCGGGAAACTGGTTTGCAATCTGGTGTGGCGATAAAGCTGGTTTAACACCACGTCGCCTGATGCGTCACGTTTGATCTCGATCACCACGCGCATGCCATTGCGGTCCGACTCATCGCGAATGTCAGAAATACCTTCAAGGGTCTTTTCACGGACCATTTCGCCAATGCGCTCAAGCAGTTGCGCTTTATTTACCTGATAAGGGATTTCGTGAATGATGATCGCCTCGCGGTCGCGGGCGTTGGTCTGCACCTCGGCCTTAGCGCGCATGATAATCGACCCACGGCCGGTGTTATAGGCCTCACGGATGCCGTGCCGTCCCATAATCAATCCACCAGTTGGAAAATCCGGGCCCGGCACAATGTCAATAAGCTCTTCGGTGCTGATGTCCGGGTTTTTCACATAGGCTTCACACGCCGCAATCACCTCGCCCGGGTTGTGCGGCGGAATATTGGTGGCCATTCCCACTGCGATGCCGTTTGCACCATTGACCAGCAAGTTCGGGTATTCTGCTGGCAACACAGTTGGTTCCAGCTGGGTTTCATCATAGTTTTGGGTAAATTCAACAGTGTCTTTGTCAATATCACGCAAAAGACTTTCGGCAGCCCGTGCCAAACGGGATTCGGTGTAGCGCATTGCCGCTGCCGGGTCACCGTCAACCGATCCAAAGTTCCCTTGGCCATCGACCAAGGGCAACCGCATCGAAAAATGCTGTGCCATGCGGACCATGGCTTCATAGATAGAGCTATCACCATGCGGGTGATAGTTACCCATGACGTCACCAACAATACGGGCAGATTTCCGCGGCGCTTTTGACCAATCGTAATTGCCTTCCATCATCGCATATAAAATGCGGCGGTGGACCGGCTTTAGGCCATCGCGTACATCAGGAAGTGCGCGTGATACAATCACGCTCATCGCGTAATCCAAATAGGATTTACGCATTTCATCCGAGATTGAAATCGTCGGATTCACTGGGCCAGATGTCTCGTTCACAATCAACTATCTTTCCGCCGCAATTAGTCAAAACAAACAATCGTGCAGCACCACTATATTTACATGATTGCCGGCCTGTTTGACACTAAATATTGTGATTTTGTGAATTTTTTTGCAAAAAAAACGGTACCTTACAAAATACATAAGATGCCGTTTAAGATTTTAGATTTAACTATATGTTTTAGAACGGAATATCGTCGTCAAGATCAGAGCTGTCACGCATAGGTGGTGGGGTCGCGCCCGATGCAGGTCTGGACGCGTTGTTCTGCGGCGAGTCATAGCCATCAGGGTCACCGCCATAGCCGCCACCCATTGACGAATCACCACGCCCACCAAGCAGCGTCAACTCACCGCGAAACCGCTGCAAAACCACTTCTGTTGTGTATTTTTCGGCGCCCTGTTGGTCGGTCCATTTTCGGGTTTGCAATTGACCTTCGATATAACAGGTCGAACCTTTACGCAGATATTGTTCAGCGATACGACCCAGATTTTCATTGAAAATAACCACTCTATGCCATTCGGTGCGTTCCCGCTGTTCACCAGAATTGCGGTCTTTCCAGCGCTCTGACGTGGCCAACGACAAATTAACGATTTTGCTGCCATCTTGTGTCGCCCGAACTTCTGGGTCACGTCCAAGATTGCCAACGAGAATCACTTTGTTAATACTGCCTGCCATGACATCCATGCTCCTTTGGGAGGGTGAAAATTATACTCTCGATAGACTACCCACCCACGGTATGTTCTGACAAGTCAATTCCCAGTATTTTGACAAAAATGCAAATATGTTTTTTGGGTGCTGAAATGCTGTAAAAAGACTGGTTATATCGGGGCCAGACGGTCTATAGTCTGCCGCATGCCAAACGAAACCAAAAACACCCCATATACCGGTCTCTCACCGCGCGCCATCAAAAGCTCTGTGGGCGGAGAACCACGCGTTATTTCTGTGCGGGGCGCCCGTGAACACAATCTGATGAATGTCGATATCGATTTACCACGCGACCGGTTGATTGTGCTTACCGGCTTGTCCGGTTCGGGCAAGTCTTCGCTGGCATTTGATACCATTTATGCCGAAGGCCAGAGACGCTATGTAGAATCACTATCAGCCTATGCACGGCAATTTTTGGAAATGATGCAAAAGCCCGATGTTGATTTAATTGAGGGCTTATCACCGGCGATTTCCATCGAACAAAAAACCACGTCGCGCAACCCGCGGTCTACCGTCGGCACGGTAACTGAAATATATGATTATATGCGGCTGATGTGGGCCCGCGTTGGCACCCCCTACTCGCCAACGACTGGCCTGCCAATCCGCAGCCAAACGGTCAGCCAGATGGTTGATATATTATTGGCACTGGATGATGGTGCCCGCCTATATCTGTTGGCGCCGATCGTGCGTGGCCGAAAGGGTGAATATCGCAAAGAGCTGGGCGAATTGCACCGCCGCGGCTTTAGCCGAGTGCGCATTGATGGGGAAATTTATGATGTCGATGATACCCCCACCCTAGATAAACAGAAAAAACACGATATCGAAGTTGTGGTTGACCGGCTGGTGATCACCGGCGACCCTGATGAATTGGCGGTCAGGCTTGCTGACTCACTGGAAACAGCGCTAAGCCTTAGCGATGGGCTCGCCTTTGCCGATTTTGCTGATCGTGACGAACGCATTGTGTTTTCGGCACGTTTTGCCTGTCCTGAGTCAGGCTTTACGATCGACGAAATAGAGCCCCGCTTGTTTTCGTTCAACAATCCCTTTGGCGCCTGCACTGCCTGTGACGGTTTGGGGGTTAGCAGCCATTTTGAACAACAGCTTGTTGTGCCAGACGGCCAGATTAGCCTGCGTAACGGGGCTTTGGCGCCATGGTCGTCAAGCAGTTCACGCTATTACATTCAGACGCTCGAATCACTCGCCAAACAATTCAAATTCTCTCTTGATGTGCCGTTTAATGAATTGGATGAGGATATGCGCTCGATCATCCTTAACGGGTCTGGCACGATGCCGGTGACCATGGAATTTGACGATGGCATGCGATCCTACAAAACCACCAAGCCATTTGAAGGTGTGATGCCGAATTTGGCACGGCGTTACCGTGAAACAGACTCGTCTTGGGTGCGTGAAGAGCTTGAAAAATTCCGTGCCAACCAGCCCTGTGACGTTTGCGGTGGCAAACGCCTAAAAGCCGAAGCGCTGGCCGTTAAAATCGACGATTGTGATATTTCAGATATTACCAGACTGTCGATTGCTGATGCCCGCCAATGGTTTGATGATTTAAGTCAAAAGCTGCAAGGCCAAGAATCTGAAATTGCTGCGCGGATTTTGAAGGAAATTAACGAGCGGCTAGGTTTTTTGGTTAATGTCGGGCTTGGCTATCTGGCGTTATCTCGCAATTCCGGCACTTTGTCAGGCGGCGAGTCACAGCGCATCCGCTTGGCATCACAAATCGGCTCGGGACTGACCGGCGTTTTATATGTCTTGGATGAACCGTCAATTGGGCTGCATCAACGTGATAATGATCGGCTGTTAGCAACCTTGGTAAGATTGCGCGATCTTGGTAACACAGTGCTAGTTGTTGAACATGATGAAGAAGCCATTTTGTTGGCCGATTATGTTGTCGATATGGGGCCTGGGGCCGGTGTTCACGGCGGCGCCGTCATTGCCGCTGGCACGCCACCAGAAATCATGGCTAATCCGGCCTCTCTTACCGGCCAGTATTTGTCTGGAAAGCGCTCCATTGCTGTTCCAAAAACCCGCCGTAAAGCACGCAAAGGGCGGTATATCCGTGTCGAAGATGCCTATGGCAATAACCTGCAGCATGTGAGCGTGCAGTTCCCGCTTGGCGTTTTAACCTGTGTTACCGGCGTTTCAGGCGGCGGAAAATCGACTTTGGTGTTGGAAACATTGTGGAAATCATTGGCGCGGCGACTGCACAAGGCGCGCCATATGCCAGCCCCGCATAAAGCCATTTATGGCGCTGAACTGCTTGATAAAGTTGTCGATATCGATCAATCACCAATTGGCCGAACCCCGCGGTCAAATCCAGCCACTTACACCGGCGCATTTACGCCAATCCGTGAATGGTTTGCCGGCCTTCCCGAAGCCAAAGCCAGGGGCTATGCGCCCGGCCGGTTTTCTTTCAATGTGAAGGGTGGCCGCTGCGAATCCTGTCAAGGCGACGGGCTTATCAAAATTGAAATGCATTTTTTGCCAGATGTGTATGTCACCTGCGATAGCTGTAAAGGTCGCCGCTATAACCGCGAAACCCTCGAGATCACTTGGCGCGGCAAATCGATTGCCGATGTCCTTGATATGACCGTTGAGGAAGGCGTTGAGTATTTTAAGGCGGTGCCAGCCATTCGCGAAAAGCTGGAAACCATGTTCCGTGTGGGCCTTGGTTATGTTCGGATTGGCCAACAGGCAACGACTTTGTCAGGTGGCGAGGCGCAACGGGTGAAACTATCCAAAGAATTGTCGCGCCGCGCTACTGGACGTACCATCTACATCCTCGATGAGCCAACCACTGGCTTGCATTTTCACGATATAGCAAAATTGCTAGAGGTGTTGCAGGAGCTTGTTGATCATGGCAACACCGTGATCGTCATTGAACATAACATGGATGTGATAAAGACCGCTGATTGGATTGTTGATCTGGGGCCTGAAGGCGGTGATGGCGGCGGCTTAGTGGTGGCTGAGGGCACTCCGGAAGACGTCGCCAAAGTTGCTGGATCGCATACTGGCACCTATTTGGCCCGGCTGCTGAAAAAGGCCTCATAATGACCAACCAACACGCCCCCATTCACATCATTGGCGGTGGCTTGGCAGGCTGCGAAGCTGCCTATCAAATTGCAAGCAAAAACATCCCGGTGGTTCTGCATGAAATGCGCCCAACACGCATGACCGATGCGCACCAAACCGAGGGATTGGCAGAGCTTGTATGTTCAAATTCGTTTCGTTCAGATGATGCCACCGCGAATGCTGTTGGCGTTTTGCACGAAGAAATGCGGCAATTACAATCGCTTATTATAAAAACTGCAGATACTGAAAAAGTGCCGGCGGGCGGTGCGTTAGCTGTTGATCGCGATCAATTTTCGGCCTCAATTGAAGCGGTTTTGTCGGCGCATCCACTGATCACTATTGAACGCCAAGAGGTCACGGTCATTCCCAATGAATGGGATCAAGTGATCGTGGCGACAGGCCCACTAACCTCACCGGCGCTTGCCGAGGCTATCCGTAAATGGGGCGGCGAAGAAGATTTAGCATTTTTTGATGCAATCGCGCCGATCATCCATTTTGACAGCATCAATTTAGATGTCGCATGGTTCCAGTCACGCTATGACAAATCTACTGATGGCGGTGACGGTAAGGATTATATCAATTGCCCTTTTGATAAAGCGCAGTATGACAGCTTTATCGACGCGTTGTTGTCTGGTGATAAGATGGTGTTTAAAGAATGGGAAGAAAACACCCCTTATTTTGATGGCTGTATGCCCATCGAGGTGATGGCATCACGTGGCCATGAAACTTTGCGCTGGGGACCAATGAAGCCCGTTGGCTTAACAAATGCACATGACCGGTCGCGGCCGCATGCGGTTATCCAGCTTCGTCAGGATAATGCGCTTGGCACGCTGTATAATATGGTCGGCTTTCAAACAAAGCTGAAATATGCCGAGCAGATCCGTATTTTTCGGACAATTCCTGGCCTTGAAAATGCAGAGTTTGCCCGTTTGGGCGGGTTGCATCGTAACACCTTCATTAATGCACCACGCCTGCTTGATGGCCAGCTTCGTCTCAAAGCGCGCCCCAACTTGCGCTTTGCCGGGCAAATCACCGGTGTAGAGGGCTATGTTGAATCAGCGGCTATTGGGCTGCTGGCGGGGCGTATGGCAGCAGCTGAGAGGTTGCGTGACACATGGACACCGCCACCGGTTGATAGCGCTCATGGTGCCTTACTGTCCCATATTACCGGTGGTGCCATGGCTGATAGTTTTCAGCCGATGAATGTGAATTTTGGCCTGTTCCCGGAATTACCAACCGATGAACGGGGGCGTCGGCCACGCGGCCGTGATCGCAAAGCCGCCTATGCGGCGCGGGCATTGGACAGCATAAAACAGTGGTCGGCAAAAGCCTAACCCACCTGCGCCATCACAATTTTGGCGGAAGACCAAAAAGCCAGCATAAAATATGCCAGCCAAGGAGCGGCGACTGCGCGGCCTCCATTTGACGGGATGTGCGGGCGTGATTGTAGCGACCAAAGCACGCCAACAAATATAGCCATTGGCAATGACCACCAGCCGCATTGCATCGCAACCCCAAAAGCTTTTGCTTGTTGCGAATGAGCGCAGGCACAGCCGCTTCGCCTGTGTCATGCGGTGCCGGCATAAAGGCAAATTGCCCAACAATAACAGTATGTTCAGGTTCAGCATTAAGCTGCACTGCAAGCAACCGCCATAATGCCTGCCAGCCTTCATTGCTGTTGCGGTTTTCGGTCTGGCTGGCATCTTGCCAGAGTGTGATTAGCGCGGTTAATTCCGCAAGCAAATCGGGGCGCTTGGCGATTAAAGCACGCAACTGTAGCACCAATGGCGCGGTATCCGCACTATCGCGTTTTAATTCATCAATCCACCATTGTAAGCGAATCATCGCCAACAATGATTCGCTTGGTGTCACAAGCGCCTGATCCAAGCTCAAGCCAAGCTCCAATAGGGATGCCGCAAACACTTGGCTGTCTGGAGTTTCAGACATCAGGCACAGTGCTAAGGGTCTACCCCGTGGGTCGGACTGGTTTTTTAGATTTTTTAGGGCCTCACGCGCCGATTTTGCCGACGCCTCCATCAGCTGTTCTGGCATCAGGCCACCGCGAATAATGCTGCCACGGCATCGCGCCCTTCGCTGATCAAGACATTCCAAGTTCGGCAGGCAGCCGGGGTCGACATCACCTCTAGGGCTACTCCATGCTGTTTTAGATCATTTGCCAGCCCCGATAACGGCTGCATCGGGGCAGCGCCGACACCAAGCACTAGCAACGGTGGTATGACATCTTGGAATAGCGGTAAAAATGTAGCAGCTGTCAAAGAATCTTCTGGTGGCGGCGACCATAAAGCGCTTCGCCGCGGCGCCACAATAACAGACCCAGCCCATCTGGTGCCGCTGATCCGGAACCCATTATCACCATAGCCATGGATGATTTGCAGATCGCCGCTGGCGTCAATGGTTTTGATTTTTATAAGATCACTGTCGTTATGTTTCTCATGATCCATGTCATGACCGTTCGTATTCAGGCACATTGACACCATCATCATCGGTTTCGTTATTTTTGATATCGAAACGCGACAATAGGCCAACCGCGACAAAAATGGACGAGTAAGTGCCTATCACCACGCCCCAGATCATCGCCAGCGCAAAGTCACGAAGCACAGCACCGCCAAATACTGCAATCGCCACGAGTGCGAGCAAGGTCGTAAATGAGGTCATCACCGTACGAGACAAGGTTTCGTTGAGTGATTTATTGATGATGTCAGCCAACTCATATGATTTGTAGCGCCGTAAATTTTCGCGCACCCGGTCAAACACAACAACGGTATCATTGATTGAATAGCCAGCGATTGTCAAAATCGCGGCCACGGTAGCGAGGTTGAACTCAAAACTGGTCACCGCGAACAGGCCGATCGTCGACAAAATATCATGCGCCAACGCCAAAATAGCCGCGATCGCAAACTGCCATTCAAACCGAAACCAGATATACAGCATAATTGCCAACAATGCACAGCCTACCGCCAGCATACCTTTTTCAGCGAGCTCAGCCCCTACGGTCGGCCCAACAAATTCGGTGCGGCGAATATCATAGCCCTCGCCCAGTGTCGTGGTAATGGCATTAATGGCGGCGATCTGTGCGGATTCGTCACCCTCTTGACGTTGCACACGCGCCAAAACATCAGTCTCAGCCCCAAAACTCTGAAGGCTAATATCGCCTAGCCCAAGTTTGCCAAGGTCTTGACGCAAGCCAGCAACATCGGCTGGGCCATTGGTGCTGCGCGCCTCAATCAAAATACCGCCTTTAAAATCGATGCCAAGATTTAGCCCTTGGACAAAGAACAGCGCGATAGAGGCAACCACAAGCACCACCGAAAACACTGCGCCGAACTGGCGGTACTTTAGAAAATCAATCGAGGTATCGCTGGGAACCAATTTTAGTCGCATAGGATAGCCCTCTCACTTACAACGTTATTGTGGATGGACGTTTGCGTTCAACCCACAAAACGATAAATAGCCGTGTGACCATGACCGCCGTGAACATTGACGTGATAATGCCAATCGCCAGGGTCACAGCAAAGCCTTTGATTGGCCCAGACCCAAAAACATAGAGGAACAGCGCCGCGAACAAGGTTGTCAAATTCGAGTCAATGATGGTCGAGATAGCGCGCTGATAGCCACCGTCGATAGCCGCTAGCACCGAGCGCCCACGCGCCAATTCTTCGCGGATGCGCTCAAAAATCAACACATTTGCATCAACGGCCATACCCATCGTCAAGACAATGCCGGCGATACCGGGTAGGGTTAAGGTCGCTTGCAATGCCGACAGCGCCGCCACAATCAAAATGATATTGGCGACCAACGCCACATCGGCCAAAGCCCCAAACAGGCCATAGCTCAGCACCATATATATTGCGACCAAAATCAGCCCGATAACCGCGGCAATTTCACCTGCGGCGACCGAATCTGCGCCAAGTCCTGGGCCAATTGAGCGTTCTTCCATCACGATAAGCGGTGCCGGTAAAGCACCAGCCCGTAAAATTAATGCCAGCTCATTTGTTTCAGCAACGGTGAAATTGCCAGTGATCTGACCACTCCCAAAAATTTGCGATTGTATGACCGGCGCAGACACCACCTCTCCGTCTAGAATAATCGCAAAAGGCCTGCCAATATTTTCACCTGTCACCTTGCCAAATTTACGCGCTCCCACAGAATTAAGCGCAAAATTGACCGCCGGGCGGTTGTTTTGATCAATGCCAGCAGACGCACTGTCGAGCATTTCGCCGCTGACCATAACGCGCTTCTCAACAACATAGCTGCGACCATCATCAGTTATGCTTTTTAACAAAATGGTGCCGGGCGGCGTGCGGCCACGGTCAAGCGCTTCGGCGGCGGTCATTCTGGTGTCAACCAACTGGAATGTCAGCTTTGCGGTGCGCCCAAGCAGGCGTTTTACAGCTTCTGGATCATCAACACCCGGCAGTTGCACAAGAACACGGTCCTGCCCTTGGCGTTGAATCACAGGCTCTTTGGTGCCGTCCGGGTCAAGCCGGCGCCGGATAATTTCGATTGATTGCTGCACCGTTTGGGTCTGCAATTCAGCCAGACCGGCCTCATTAAAGGCTATTTTGTAGGTTTCGTTATCTGTGCCAACGGAAACGCCTTGCCCCAAATCACGAAAAATAGGCTGGGCCGCTGGTGCGTCACTAGGGTCACGCAGCCTGACAACAACAGCACCGCCGCGCACATCTAACCCGCTAAAGCGGATTTTGGCACCCCGAAACTCTTGCCGGATAGTCTCAGAAATCGTCTCCAAACGTTCCTTTTGAACAGCCTCTACATCAACCCGCAACAACAGATGCGACCCGCCGCGCAAATCCAGACCCAGATTAATCTTTTGGCCCGGCAAGTAATTTGCAGCACTGCCAGTAAGAAGATTCGGCAGCGCATAAACTAGGCCGCTCGCAATGACCACAGCAACAAGCAGTCGTTTCCAGATTTGAAATTGTAGCATGGCGATCAGTCTCGCTCAAAAATCATATGCTGAAGGGGAGTCCGCACGGCAGGATGTATTATCAGAGTAAAATATCAGGATATGTTACCCACGCACCCTGCCGCCTTCGGAACGATCTATTTCTTTACAGGTTCGGTTTTCCCGCGAATATCAGCAATCATTGCCCGAACGATATGTACTTTTACATCTTTGGCGATTTCGACTTCAACAGTGTCACTATCATCGACAACCTTTACAACACTACCAGTCAATCCACCGGATGTAACGATCTTGTCACCACGGCGAATGGCGGCTAGCATCTCTTTATGCTGTTTGGCGCGCTTTTGCTGTGGGCGAATGAGAAGGAAATAAAAGATGACCATCACGAAAATGATGGGTAACAGGCCAAAACCGCCTTCAGCTAGACCGCCGGCTGATTGTGCGAATGCAGTGGTGGTAAACATGTCAAAGTCTCTCCGGTTATCATGATAAAATCTATAGGGACCATAACGGCCCTTGCGCTTTGCTGCAATGACCCATATGTCCTTTCAGACTAGTTTTTCTACCACCATCCCATTTTAATGAGTTTCTCAAATGACAAATTCCAGTGATGACGCAATTTTACGCCAACTTACCCGCATCGCGGATGCGCTGGAACGCCAGACGCCCCCCCTTCCCGACAGCCGCCAGCTGAAAATAGCCGATGCCTATGTCTGGCATGCCGACATCCGGCAACTGACACCCATTGCATCGGTAAACAGGCTGGATATCGCGCTGCTGCGCGGCGTTGATGAACAGCGCGATCTACTATTGTCAAACAGCACCGCATTTGCCAAAGGATTGCCAGCCAACAACGCTCTATTGTGGGGTGCGCGTGGCACCGGCAAATCGTCACTGGTCAAGGCCGTGCATGGCACAATTCTCGCCGCCGGGTTGGATTGCGCCCTTGTTGAAATTCACCGTGAAGATATTGCTGATTTGCCGCTACTCATGGGGTTTTTGGCCCAAATTGACCGGCAATTCATCGTATTTTCAGATGATTTGGCGTTTGAACATGGTGAAAGCACCTATAAATCATTAAAAGCAGCGCTTGATGGCGGCATTGAGGGGCGCCCCGATAATGTTATTTTTTATGCCACCTCTAATCGTCGCCATTTAATGCCGCGGCAAATGATGGAAAATGAACGCTCATCAGCCATCAACCCGTCAGAAACCACTGAAGAAACTGTGTCATTGTCCGACCGCTTTGGATTGTGGATCGGGTTCCATTCGATTGATCAAGATACCTATCTTGAAATGATAAATGAATATATTAATTATTTCAATATACAAGCTGGTGATCTTGATGTTAGAGCTGAGGCTTTGGCATGGTCAATTGGGCGTGGCGCCCGCTCTGGCCGCGTGGCGTGGCAATATATCACTGACCTTGCCGCGCGCACCGAAACCCCGCTGCGGCCATAGCTGGCGGGCTGAAAAAGGGATTTTCCGCGACCTAGGAAATCAATGTGCGTGGGTCGACCGGCTGGCGTGATTTACGGATTTCGAAATGCAATTGTGGGCTATCAACACGCCCGGTTGCACCAACACTGCCAATAGCTTGTCCGGCACGCAGAACATCCCCTTCTTTGACAGCGATTTCACTCAAATGTGCATAGGCGGTAATAATGCCGCCATCATGCTTGACCAGAACCAGCTTGCCAAAATTTTTGATATTATCACCGACAAATGCAACAGTTCCGGTTGCCGCAACCGTTACAGGTGCCCCGGAATTGGCGGCAATATTGACCCCATCATTATGAACCCCGCGTGCAGATGGTCCGAATTCTGTGATGATCTCACCTTCGACCGGCCAGCTGAACCCCTCTTGGTTTAATTTGGGCGCCACAAAACGTTTGCGTGGCTGCGATGTAGCATTTGTTGAGGGGGCTGGCTGCGCAAGGGCGACGCTCTCACCGCCTTTTGGCACCCCAGTATCCAATACGCTAAAATCCAAACTGTTAGGCAATTGCAGCCGCTGCCCAGCGGTTAGCGCAAAAGGCGCCTTCAGATTGTTGAGCTGCGCCAATTGAAACGGGCTAACGGCATAGCGCTGTGAAATAACACTGATTGATTCCCCAATGCGGACAATATGTTCACGCGGCGGTGTTACTTTCAAATATTCTCCAGCCCGTAAACGAAACGGTGCAGATAAATTATTCTCCTGAATGATTGATTGCGGGGTAACCTCATAGCGTGTGGCGACATCATAAATCGTGTCATTTTGGCGCACCGTAACAATGCCATTTGCCGGCACCGCCTCAACACCTTGGCGCAAAGGGGCCACAGATACCGGCGCTGGCGTGTCCCGTGTCAGACTTAGATTAGGCGCCGAACAGCCAGACAGCATGCCGGCATAGGCAAATCCCAGCAAAATTATCGCAGTATGGCGATGTCGTAGCAGCATGGTTAATACCCTTCTATCAATGGCACAAAAGTGACGGGCATTAGCACTTTGCGTTCAAAACCAGTCTCTAACCGCGTTATGACAACAAGGTGCTGATCCTTAAAATCGCCTTCTGGTGCCACCATGATGCCGCCAATTTTCAGTTGCTGCAACAGGGCGTCAGGAATTTTTGCTGTACCACAGGTTAAAATGATGCGGTCAAAAGGCGCCGCTTCGGGCCAGCCTTTGGTTCCATCGCCATGCCGCAGGCTGATATTTGAAATACGCAAATCACGCAGCCGGTTTTCAGCATCGACCAATAGCGGCTTTAGCCGCTCCATCGAATACACCCGGCGGCATAAAAATGTTAATATTGCCGCCTGATAGCCGCTGCCACAGCCTATTTCCAAGACACGTTCACGCCCTGTCAGGCGCAAGGCCTCGGTCATACGTGCTACCACATAGGGCTGGCTAATGGTTTGCTCAAGCGCAATCGGCAGCGACGCATTTTCATAGGCGTGCTGGCGTAATGCGTCTGGTACAAATAATTCACGCGGCACAGATTCCAACGCCGACAAGACCGCCGCATCCAAAACCCCCAAGCCCCGAAGCGCCATAATGAGCTGTGCTTTTTGGGTGTCAAATTCCTGCATTAAACCGGCTCTGGTGTCAGCCTTTTCGGTGACAAAGCCGCCATCATATCGTGCGCTGTTACGTCCATGATCAAGGGGGTAAGTGAAATCCAGCCTTCATCAAGAACCGCGCGGTCACTACCGGCGGCTTTTTGCGGATCACTATGCAACGGGCCAAGCCGAAAATGATTGTGAGCCTCGCCAGCGATAACAACATCTCCTAGCTTATGACGATCAAGATAAGCTGGTTTTATACCTTTGATTTGGTCGGCATCGGTTTTGGGAAAATTCACATTCATAACCATCCGGTTCGGTATGCCGGTGTTCCATAAGTGCCGAACAACCGACACCCCAAAACGCTGACTTGGCGCATAATCGGCGATGTCATCGCGGCCATGCCGTTGTGATAAGGCAATCGCCGGCACGTTCAGAACAGCCGCTTCCATAGCACCCGCCACAGTGCCTGAATATAAAATATCATCGGCGACATTCATACCATGATTAATGCCGGTTAGCACCAAATCTGGCAGGCCATCAAGAATTTGGGTGACCCCGAAAATAATACAATCGCTTGGCGTTCCCGAGCAGCTATAGCGCTTTGGGCCCAATTGCTGGATTGCCACGTCACGCCGCAATGTTATAGAACGCGACGCTCCAGAGCGGTTTTCAGAGGGGGCAATTACCCATACATCGTCACTAAGCTGGGTGGCGATATCATATAAAACCTTTAGACCAATGGCATCAACGCCATCATCATTGCTGAGCAAAATGCGCCCAACCGGCTTTACCGCTGACGCATCCATCAAGCTGCGGCCACCGGCACCAGCCTGTCAGTGCCCATATAGCTATGCAAGGCGGCGGGCAAAACAACCGTTCCATCGCTTTGCTGGCCATTTTCAAGCACCGCAATCAAGGTCCGTCCCACAGCTAATCCAGATCCGTTCAAGGTATGAACAAAACGGGTCTCACCACTCGCCGTGTCGCGATAGCGAGCGCGCATGCGACGTGCCTGAAATGGTCCACAATTTGAACAGGATGAAATTTCCCGGTACATGCCCCGCCCTTCGTCCTGACCGGCCAGCCAGACTTCCAAATCATAGGTTTGCTGTGCGGAAAAGCCGGTATCACCACTGCATAATTTGATCACCCGGTAGGGCAATTCCAATTTTTGCAATATGGTTTCAGCGCAGTGCGTCATGCGCTCTAATTCTTCTTTAGAATGGTCGGGATGACAGATCGACACCATTTCAACTTTTGAAAACTGATGCTGGCGTATCATACCGCGCGTATCACGGCCGGCTGATCCGGCTTCCGAGCGAAAACACTGGGTATAGGCCGTCATCCGCATGGGCAAGCGGGACTCATCCAAAATTTCATCAGCCACAATATTGGTCAACGGCACCTCGGCGGTTGGAATCAGCCATTTATCATCAGTTTTATACAAATCTTCAGCGAATTTTGGTAATTGGCCGGTTCCGGTCATCGTGCGGGTGTTCACCAAAGCCGGCGGCAAGGTCTCGGTATAGCCAAATTCTGTGGTATGGGTGTCCAGCATAAAAGCTGCCAATGCGCGCTCTAGCCGCGCTAATTGCCCAGATAGCACCACAAAACGCGCCCCAGCCAGCTTTGCGCCAAGGCCAAAATCCATTTGCCCCAAATTTTCACCAATGGCGACATGATCTTGTGGCAAAAAATCAAATTGTGGAATCGTGCCAACACTGCGCACCAAGCTATTATCAGATTCATCTGCACCGTCTGGCACCGACGCATCAAGAATATTTGGCAATTCTAGTAAAAACCCATCAAGCGTAGCCGCCAGCGCCACCTCTTCAGTTTCAAGGTCAGGCATTTTGGCTTTGATATCATTGACCTCGGCGATCAAATCATCAGCATTGCCACCCTTGGCCTTACGCGCGCCAATTTCCTTTGACGCGGCGTTCCGGCGTGACTGCATCTCTTGAATTTCAGACTGCAAACTGCGGCGTTTGCTGTCAATTGCCAGAATCTCGTCAGCCGTTACCCCAACCGCGCGGCGTTGCATGGCGGCGGTGAATTGGTCCGGATGCTCACGGATGAAACGTATGTCATGCATAATCAAACTCTACTATTCAACAACGGTATTTATTGGTGTATCGACGCGCTTTTGGCCATGCCGCTCTAGGCATCATCAAATTCGTTTTCATAAGGGGGTACGACAAGGCGTGCACCAATAATGGACAGCTCGTATAATAATATAATTGGCACAGCAAGTAGCAATTGTGAAATCACATCTGGTGGTGTCAAAATCGCCGCCACAACAAATGCCACAACAATGGCAATCTTGCGCTTGGCAGCAAGACCTTCTGGTGTGACCAAGCCGGCACGCGCCAATAACAGCAACACAACGGGCAACTCAAATGCTAAACCAAAGGCAAAAATCAACCGCATCATTAATGATAGATATTCGCTAATCCGCGGTTCTAGCTCGATTGGCAAAGCGCCGGCCGAACCACCCATTTCAAACGATACGAAAAACCCCCATGCCATGGGCGTAACAACATAATAAACCATCGCAGCACCAGCAGCAAACAACACTGGCGTGGCAATCAAAAATGGAAGAAATGCCTGCTTTTCATTCTTGTAGAGCCCAGGCGCAATAAACTTCCAAATCTGAATACTGATGATGGGAAAGGTTATGCATAGCGCGGTAAAAAACCCAACCTTAATCTGCGTAAAAAACCCTTCGTGAAGGGCTGTAAAAATCATTCGCCCGCCACCCTTTGCCTCTAAAATTTCGGCAAGTGGGGCTTGCAGGAATACAAAGACATAATAGGCGATGCTATTGCTGGTCGTCCCCGGCCATGGCGCCACACTAACCAGAAACAACAGCAAAAATGTTGCCAATGCTATGCCAAGGCGGTTGCGCAACTCCGTCAGATGCGCAATCAGCGACATCCGGCCTTCGTCAAATTCAGAGGATGTAGCGTCCTGATCTGCCATGGCGTTCAGCTCTTTTGTTTCTTGGTAGGCTTAGCCTTGGTTTTTTGGGTAGGTTTCGGCGCAGGTTTCGGCGCAGTCGCGGCAACGATTTGTTCGCCGGTCTCATCGCCAATATCTTTTAACCCTGCCAGTTCACCTGATGCGGCACCTAAGTCGGCACTGGATTTTATATCAGCCACTGAACCCTTTAAGTCCCCAGCCGGATCAATGGCATCCGCGATATCAGACAAGTTGCCACTTTTGACATTGGCAATGGTGTTCTTCAGATCGCCAAGATCATTTTCGGCAGCTAAATCTTCCATGCCGCGGGCGAATTCTGACGCCATGCTGCGCACCTGCCGCATAGCGCGGGTGAACCCACGCAACATTTTTGGCAGATCCTTTGGGCCCACAACCATGAGCAGCACAAAGGCCACAACCAAAAACTCCCAACCACCGATATCGAGCATCAGGCGTGCCTAGCGCCTATGACTTGGTGCCGGCTTTTTTGCCAGCAGCTTTCTTGTTCGCCGAAGTCTTTTTGGACGCGGCCTTCTTTGGCGCGGCTTTTTTAGCAGCTGCGGCCTTTTTGGCAGGTGCTTTCTTCGCCGCAGCTTTCTTGGCAGCCGGACGCGGCGCTTCTTCGATGGCATCGGCTGGCTCTTCGGCGCTGTCTTCACCTTCAGGGCCTTTCAGGCCGGTCTTGAAATTACGCAGCCCTTTGCCAAAATCACCCATGATGGCAGACACTTTGCCCCGACCGCCAAACAGCAGCAGGACGACCGCCAAAACCACAATCCAATGCAGTATACTAAATGAACCGCCAAACATGCTTTTGCTCCTCACAATAAATTCGTTGTTGCGCCCCAGCCCTTGTGGCGATGCGCACAGTTCATCACTATAGACAGGCCTGTAGCTATGAACAAGCGGTCGCTATCAAAAAGTCACACAAAAAACACCTATTGCATAATGACCGAGACGGCAGCGGACGCAAAACACGAGACCGCTTGGTTAATCTGCTTGACTATTGCCCCGAAACACAAAGGCTTGACTGGGGTCAACCCGCACTCTTACCTGACTGCCAGCTTCAATTGAATTCAACCCTGGAATACGCGCATGAAGGTGAATATCGCTGCGTCCTGTGGGCACTGACAAATGGATTAAAGACGCCCGCCCCAGCAGCCGCGATTCCATCACTTCGGCAATAACACCATCATTGCCGGGGTCGATGAATAATGCTTCATGCCGGATAATCACACTCGCATGATTGCCATTTCGCAAACCGTCAGGAACGTCGAATTCGCCAAGCGGTGTTGACACCTTGTTACCTTTAACAACACCATCAACGCGGTTTACCTCGCCAAAAAATTCAGCAACAAAGGCGCTGCTTGGCTGGCAATATAGATTTACCGGGCGGCCAGATTGCACAACCTGCCCATCGCGCAGAACAATAATGCGGTCAGACATAAACATTGCCTCTTCAGCATCATGCGTCACCATAAGCGCCACCGCATCCGAAGCTTTTAAGACGTGCAGCATTTGGTCGCGGATCCGCTCGCGTAATCGGCTGTCTAGGCCCGCATAAGGTTCGTCGAGCAAAATCACTGCTGGCTTTGGTGCTAGCGCCCGCGCCAAGGCAACCCGTTGCTGTTGCCCTCCCGATAATTCGTGCGGAAACATATCGGCAGCACTTTCAATACCAACCTGTTCCAAAACATCCAAGCCACGCCTGGTGGCCTCGCTGCCGCGGATTGACAAACCAAATGTGACATTTTGCAACACGGTTAGATGCGGAAACAACGCATAATCTTGAAACATATAGCCAATACCGCGTTGTTCTGGTGGCACTGTTAGGCTGGTGTCAGATAGCAATTTTCCGTCAAGACGGATCGATCCTTGCTGCGGTTTTTCAAGGCCCGCTGCCAGCCGCAACAAGGTTGTTTTGCCACAACCAGACGGCCCCAAAAGCGACACCACCTCGCCGCGTTCTACATAAAAGCTGACATCATCGACTGACCGGGTGCCGTTATACGCATGTCGCACTCTGTCAAATTCAAGCATCGGTGTCTCCGTCAAATCCCGCATCCAGCATGGCATCTTCTAAAAAATCGCCATCAATATCACCATTAAGACTATCGGCATGGTCATCGGCATCATCATCACCGGCATTATGGTCCATTAATGCGCCCAAAATTTGTCCTTTGCGCAACAAACCAGCGGCCTTCAAATCATCGATGCCCGGCAAATCGCTTATATCCGCCAAACCAAAATGATCAAGAAATGCGGGACTTGTGCCCCATGTTAGCGGACGGCCAGGCGTGCGGCGGCGCCCACGAGGTTTAATCCATGTCAATTCCAGCAGAATATCCATGGTGCCTTTTGACAGGCTGATACCTCGAATTTCTTCAATTTCTGCACGGGTAATGGGCTGGTGATAGGCGATGATGGCCAGCACTTCCATGGCGGCGCGCGATAACGGCCTTTCCACTGTTTTATGCTGTTCCAAACGCGCCGCAACCGCGGCTTTGGTCCGAAATGCCCATCCATCTCCCACCCGGCATAATTCGATGCCGCTACTGGCGTCATAGCGCTGCATCACCGTGGCCATAACCTCGTCAACAGTCACATTTTCGGGCAAATGATGTTGCAGTTCACGTTCGCGCACCGGCTTGTCTGAAGCAAATACTAAAGCTTCCAAGGTCGCAGCATAGTCAGTCAGCGCATCTAAACCGGTCATTAGTGATCTCTTGTTTTCAGATAAATGGGAGCAAAATGTGAGTCTTGACGCAGTCGTAGCACACCTTCGCGTGCCAATTCCAGCGACGCGACAAAATGCGATGCCGTAGCCGACCGTAAATCCATTGGTTTGCTCAGGTTTGGCGGCAGAAAATGCTGTAATATGGTCCATTCAGGCATGGTGGAAATCAAATTGCGCAAGCGTTTTGCGGCCTCCTCAACCGAATACAGCCGGGTCGCGGCAATGGTCAGCGTTTCGGCCTCGCCACTTGATTGGATTGCCCCGTAACATGACAGTAGATCATATAAGGTGGCGGTCCAAATCGCCTCGCTACTGCTGGCAAATTGCTCTGGAGCGCCTCGAACAAACCGTGCCTGCCCTAGCTTTGGTAGCGATTGCAACCGCTTGGCGGCTTGCTGCATGGCTTCAAGGCGCAACAATTGATAGCGCAGCGCATCAGTCATATCGACAATTTCGTCGCTTTGCTCGGGTTCTGGGTCAGGCAACAGCAAGCGCGATTTTAAATAGGCCAGCCACGCCGCCATCACCAGATAGTCAGCGGCGATTTCAAGGTCCAGGTCACGCGCATTATGAATAAAATCCAAATATTGTTCGGCAAGCGGCAGGATAGCGATTTTTGTTAAATCAAGTTTTTGGTCGCGGGCCAGATTGAGCAGCAGGTCAATTGGCCCTTCAAACCCATCAAGATTGACAAACAATGCCAGTTGTTCCGGTTGTGGCTCCGCCTCATCCACCGCGTGGGGCTCGTCAAATGGATCATGTGGCGTCACTGTCATCTCGGTCTAAACTCTCACTCAGTCGCTGGGTGATACGAATTTGCGTAAAAAACAATCCTGCCCGGCGCGGCGCAGCCGGTCGCATGCCTCTTCGGCAACCGGCCGTGTCAAAGGCGCGCTGACCACTCTGAAAAACACACCGTTAGCGCCAGTATCAAGCCGCATTGTTTCCAGCCGGATGTCGTCTAAACGTGAAGTGTGCTTTTCTGATAGAAGATTCGCAACTTCTGACGCCTTTGCCTCATTACGAAATGCCGCAAGCTGAATGACAAATAGCGGTGTATTGGCATCAACAGCAACGGTTTTGCGCTTCGGATTCGTGGGCGTTGCCGGCGCGGTTGGCTTTGGCGCCGTTTCAGCCGGTGCTTCAGCCGGTGTTTCGGCCTTAGTCACTGGCGTTTCAGGAGCGGCTAATAACGTGGCTGTTTCGTCCGCGGCTTTCGATGCAACGCTGTTTGCTGC
>Ga0181595_10002013_pt1 | contig 20931 bp, 16 predicted proteins | sample 041ome_7_FD_145604 | JGI IMG/M metagenome (GOLD analysis project Ga0181595, IMG submission 145604) | Coastal salt marsh microbial communities from the Groves Creek Marsh, Skidaway Island, Georgia - 041401AS metaG (spades assembly) | ecosystem: Environmental > Aquatic > Marine > Intertidal zone...
CAAATATTAAGTTATTCATAGTTGATTGGCATGATGCTTTATTCCCAATAGCTGCAAATATACAATTTGCGATTGCTTGACTGATTTCAACATTACCAGCTGATACAGCAGCATTACTTGATGGGTTTAATAATGAGTCATCATCTAAGATAATCTCCACTGGTTGAAGCAAGCCAGAGTTAAGAGGGATATTATCATTTATAAGACACCTAATTACAAACATAATGACAGCTTTTGTTATTGGGATAGGGGCATTATAATTATTTTTGCATTCAGCATTTGACCCTCTAAAATCAAATATGATTTTATTTTTTACTTCATCTATTTTAATTTTTAGCTGAATAGTAAAATTATCGAGATTTAATGTATATTGTGACGGTCCAAGTTTCTTAATTACCTCTAATGATGAAAGGTAAGCATTTCTCCTTATTTCTATCATTTGTTCATTAACTGTATGTTCACCATATTTATCTATTAATTTAAATATCTCAATCTCACCAACCTTATTTGCAGCAATTTGTGCAGTTAGATCTTGAATATTCATATGAGGATTTCTAGCTGGGTATTTGCTATTATTTAGTACGTCAATAACTTTTGTTGGGTGATTAATATCACTGATTTTAATTTTGAGGTTATCAAAAATAATTCCTTCATCTTCCAATTTTCTTGCTTCAATGGACATTGATCCGGGGAATATACCTCCAACATCTGGATGATGACCTCTTGTAGCTACAAAATAAATAATTTCTTTATTTTCTTTTGAAAATATTGGGGAGATTACAGTAATATCTGGGAGGTGAGTACCACCTGATCTAGGTGAATTGCTTATAAATATATCATTTTTTTTGATATTACTATTTGTTCTAATTAAATATTTTACGCAATCATCCATCGATCCCAAATGAACTGGAATATGAGGAGCATTCGCAACAAGTTCTCCATGCTTATCAAATAATGCACATGAATAATCAAGTCGTTCTTTAATATTAACTGATGAAGCGGTTCTTCTAAGTGTTTCACCCATTGTTTCTGCTACCGACATGAATAGGTTATTGAAAATTTCAAGTATTTCAGGTGATTTTGTATTTACTTCTTGTTTTTTCGCATATTGGTTTTTTTCTAGAATAATATTATTAACATCATCTTTTCTGGCAACCCACCCATCATTTATAATAATAGTTGAATTTTGATCAATGAGTATTTTGGGCCCGCATATATTTTGATTATTGGGTATTGAGTCCAAATGGATAATTTCTGCATTCACCCATCTACCTTTGACGAAAAAACTTGTTAAATCATGAGAAGTGGAATTCTTTTTATTACTTTTTAAGAAATTAGTTGGTGCTATTTTAGTCGAGGTTTCAACTTGTATTAAATCTATTATTATGGGAGTATTAGGAATATAACCATATATTCTCTTATAGGTCTTCTCAAATCTATTTTGTATATTCTTGATGTCAAGTTTATTATCATCTATCCGTAAACTCACTGTTTGATCGGTCCCTAAATATTTGAGGTAGATGATTGGCTTGTGAGAAATTTTTGTGGTTGAGAAATTCTTACTGTTTTCAATTTTCAAGGTTGAAATTATAGATTTAATTTTGGATATATTTTGATCGGTAAATTTGCATAATATTGTTTTTTGATTGATGTATTTTTCATTTGAATTTGCGATACCATAAGCGGATAAAAAGCTTGATAATGGGTTGATTAATATTTTTTTGATATTTAAGTTCTCTGCTATCAAACAGGCGTGTTGTCCCCCAGCTCCACCATAGCTAACTAGTGTGTAATCTTCCAAATTAACACCTTTTTTTGTTGAAACATTTTTTATTGCTCTGCACATCATTTCTACGGCAATGTTAATGTAACCTTCCGCTATTTCTTCAATGCTTTTATCTTTATCTATAAGATCTCTAATATTACTGAATGCACTAACAACTAGTGATTTATTTAATGGAGATGAATTATTTTTACCAAAAATCTTAGGAAAATGATCTTCTAGTATTTTTCCTAGGATGAGGTTTGCATCAGTAATTGTAAGTGGTCCACCTTTTCCATATGCCATTGGTCCAGGATAAGATCCTGCAGATTTTGGTCCTACAGTCATTCTTGAGGTTTTGTATTCAAGTATGGATCCGCCTCCAGAAGCAATTGTGTCAATGTCTATCATTGGCACCTGGATATTTATTTGGTTTATATTTTTATCATTGTTATATTCTATTTCATGATTGAAATGTGATATGTCTGTTGACGTTCCACCCATATCAAATGTTATGATATTATCTATTTTTGAGGCTTTAGCAGAGGAAACAGCTCCCACAATGCCTCCCGCAGGTCCGGATAATAGAGCGTTTATTCCTCTAAAATTATTATTATTTGAGAGCCCACCATTGGATTGCATAAATCTGAGATTTATTTTATTTTTTTCTGTCTGGAACTCTTGTTTAATTGCATTTATATCACTTTGAATAATGGGGTCGACATATGCATTTATTAAACCTGTATTGGTTCTTTTTATGTACTTTATCGTCTCAGAAATTTCATGACCGAGAGTTATATTTTTATGCCCGAGATCTTGTAGTAAATTTTTTAATTTAGTTTCGTACTCAGTATATTTCCATCCATGAATGAGGCTCACACAAATTGAAGTATATTCATTCGATTTGATAGATCTAAGTTGTGAATGAATTTTATCCCAATTTAATTTTTCCAGAGGTTTGCCATTACGAAGTAATCTGATATCTACTTCAATTACTTTTGAATAAAGAGGAAGTGTTTTTTTGATATGTAAATCAAATAAATCATCCCTATTTTGATAACCAATTTGCAAAGAATCCAAATATCCTTTTGAAACTATTAGTAATGTTTTTTCGCCAGTTCTTTCTAGAAGTGCATTAGTAGCCGAAGTCGTTCCAATACATATACTGTCGATATTTCCAATTTGTGAGTCATATTTATTAAGTATATTTGTTATCCCATGTATAATGGGATTATTATATTCGTCGGATCTTGATAATATTTTCTTTAAGTGAAGTTTTTTTTCAGGCGAAAGAGCAATTATATCTGTAAATGTTCCACCTTTATCAATCCAAAAGTTCCAATTATTTTTTTTCATAGTAAACTTTTATTGTACAAATGATTTGTATTTAAAATTAAATTCAATATTACATAATTTTTACATGATAAAGGATAAATATAAATCTCCAAACTACAACAATAGAGTGGATGGATCAAAAATTGATTATATAATAATTCATTATACTGGGGTTAATGCGCCAAGCCAAAGCATAATTAAGTGGTTCTTGGATCCGTTATCAAAAGTCAGTTGTCATTATTTCATAGATAATAATGGGACCATTTACTCTCTAGTTAACGACTATTTCAGAGCATGGCATGCTGGTAAGTCATATTGGAATGGTTGTCGGGATATTAATTCCCAATCCATAGGTATCGAGTTGCACAATTCAGGTATAGAGGATTTTTCTGGGGATCAAATAAATGCTTTACTGAAATTATTAAAACTACTTATATCTAAACATTCAATAGAACGACATAATATTCTTGGACATTCAGATGTGTCTGTGGGTAGGAAAATTGACCCAGGTATAAAATTTCCTTGGCAATTTTTAAATAGATCTGGAATAGGGGTTTATTCAGAAATGGGATATACCAAAAAAAATATTAGTAATATAAAGGTGGCTGATCAAACAAAGCCTACAATTATGAGCTATCAAAAAAAATTGATTGAAATTGGTTTTGAATTGTCAGTTTCAGGGATAATTGATGAACAGACGAAAAAGGTTGTTGCAGCTTTTCAGAGGCATTGGAGATCGGAATTGGTCGATGGTAAGATTGATCAGAATACTATAAGTGTCATAGACGATATTCATAGAAAAATAATAGACGCACGCAATTTAAAATTGGAGAACTAGACAGTTTTAAGAGTTTCCTGTAATAATCTATAGGCTAGATGGCTGGATGATCGCTATTACATAGAGGAAAGTCCGGGCTCCACAGAGGATCAGTGCCGAGTAACTCTCGGCGGAGGCAACTCTAGGGAAAGTGCAACAGAAAATATACCGCCATAATTATGGTAAGGGTGAAATGGTGTGGTAAGAGCGCACCGCATTAGTGGTAACATTAATGGCATTGTAAACCCCACTGGGAGCAAGACCAAATAGAGATAGTTTGTTTGTCCTTTGAAATACTATCTGGGTAGGTCGCTAGATTTATAGGGCAACCTATGAACAAGATGAATGATCATCATTTTACAGAACCCGGCTTATAAGCCATCTAGCATGTTAAATTGGTTAATATTGTATTAAAAAACCATTGACATCCATGTTATACCATGATATCCCATAATTACCCATATTATGGAACTATTATGCAATTATTTTTGTCAAAATTTCGAAACAAGATAGATAACAAAGGAAGGGTGTCAATACCTGCACAATTTAGGAATGTATTGTTGAAAGATAACTCTCAAAAAATATTTTGCTATCCATCTTTGGAAGCCGAAGCCATTGATGCTGGTGGAGAAAATTTAGCAAGTAATATATATGAACTAATGGATAATCTAGATCCTTATTCTGACGAGCGAGATATTTTATCTACTGCGCTATTTGGATTATCTGAGGAATTGAAAATTGATAACGACGGTCGTGTAATATTATCAAAACCTCTCATCGATCATGCACATATTAATGATGAAGTTATATTTGTTGGATTGGGTGAAAAGTTTCAGATTTGGGAGCCAAATAGGTTTGATGCATATTTGATTGAGGCACAAAAAAAGGTTAAAGAGCAAAGAAGCCTGTTAAGTAAAAGGAATGTTGGTAATTGATGTGATGATGAGTAGACAAAATTCTACTGGCGGACCATATCATCACACACCAGTTATGCTCAATGAGGTGCTTGAGGCATTAACATTAAGAGGAGGAAATGTTTATGTTGATGGCACCTTTGGGGGCGGTGGACATTCAAGAGTAATTCTTGAAAACTCTGATTGTCAATTAATTGCCACAGATAGAGATAAAAATTCAATCCAATATGCTGAAGAGCTAAAAGTTTCTTATGGTGATAGATTTAGTTTTTTTATTTCTAAATTTTCTAAGATACCAGATATTTTAAGAGATTCATCAATAAGTAAAGTAGATGGTATTCTTCTTGATTTAGGGGTCTCTTCATTTCAATTAGATGATCCCAAAAGAGGTTTCTCATTTCAGGTGGATGGACCTCTTGACATGCGTATGGGTGAAAACTCTCTAAGTGCATATGATGTAGTTAATAAATTGAAGGAACATCATTTAGCAGAGATTATCAGAGATTTTGGAGAGGAGCGTCATGCAAGGTTGGTTGCAAAGAGGATATGTGAATATAGAGACTCAAAAAAAATTGAAACAACATCAGAACTTAGTAAAATTATTGAAAATACAATAGGAAATTTTTATAAAAAACAACCAGGAAAATCTATCCATCCTGCTACAAGGACATTTCAAGCTATAAGAATTCTCGTAAATGATGAAATGCAGGAAATTATTTATCTACTCTCAAATCTTACAAATTATTTAAATCAAGGGGGAAGAATTGTTGTCATCACATTCCACTCAATTGAAGATAGAATTGTAAAAAATATATTTACCCATCTAACTGAAAATGCAATCTCTAAATCTAGATATGAGCCATCGGGAAAATCAATATTAGATGGTTCATTTAATTATCCTACAAAGAAATTTTTGATACCACAAGAATCTGAAATTATCCTTAATTCGAGATCAAGATCAGCTAAGCTCAGATGTATAGAGAGAACCGATAGTTTGTTTAGAGAAAATTTAGATATTTATAGTATGAATAAATATGAAGAAATTATTAGAGCACTAGTATGATAAGATATTTATACGTTTTTTTATTGTTCTCATCCATAATATTTGCCCTTCTACTATATATTGTTAGTTATGATAGTAAGAATATTTCAAATCAGATATCAGATATTAATAGGAATATCATAAAAGAAAAAAATGAAATTCTTACCCTACAAGCTGAGTTGAGTTTACTGTCACAACCAGATAGAATTCAAAACTTATCAAATCATTTAGGTTTAAATCTTCAACCCGTCAGAGTAAGTCAAATTAAAGATATTGAAGACATACCAATTAAACCAGCAAACAAAATAATGGATGAGTTAGTAGAGCGCTCGCTAGTTGGTTTTTCTGAAAATTAGAAAATCAATAAATGAAAATGCTAGAGAGAAATATAAACAAAAATCAGATGCGTATCCAAATTAGGATCAAATTCCTAGCCTTTTGTTTTATGTCAGGCTTTTTAGTATTATCTGGAAAATTAATATACCTTGCAAATATATCCTCCTCAGTAAGTGCAGAGATTACAGAAGTCAAAAATGAAATATTCATGAGGCCAAGTATATTTGATCGTGATGGTAATTTGGTGGCTTCAAATATTGATATGATTTCTGTAGCAATAAGACCATATTTATTAAAGAACAAGGAAGATATCATAGAGAATATATTAGATGTAATTCCTAGTTTTGAGAGGGAAGATTTAGAATTTAGAATTCTCAATGATAAGAAATTTGTATGGCTAAAGAGAGGCATAACACCTGTTGAGAAAGATAAAATACATAATTTGGGTATACCAGGTATACAATTCTTTGATGAAAAAAAGAGATTTTATAGTGCCGGGAACACACTGGCAAATGTTATTGGTTATGTTGATATAGATAATAATGGAAGGGTTGGGATCGAGGAATACATAGATAAACGAATTGAAAAAGGCAATTATGATGATGTTTATTTGTCACTTGATCTTGAAGTCACATTTGCAATGCGAGATGAACTTCTTAAGTCATTAAAAAAATATTCAGCAAAAGCCGGCTCTGCAGTATTGATGAATGTTAATAATGGTGAGGTTATTGGCTTAGTATCACTCCCTGATTATGACCCTCACTATCCTCAACAGGCATTAAAGCCAGAGAATGCAAATAAAGTAACTAATTCTCTTTATGAAATTGGTTCAACATTTAAAACTTTTACAATTGCGATGGCTTTAGATAGTGGTTTAGTTGATTTAGATACAATTTATGATGCGAGGGAACCAATAAAAATTGGTGGGCACAGCATAGGGGATTATCACCCTGAAAATAGGGAACTTTCTGTAGAAGAAATATTTATATATTCATCGAATATTGGCTCAGCAAAGATTGTATCTGATTTTGGTGTTGAGTATCATAAATCATTTTTAAAAAAATTAGGTATTTTGGACGAAAAAATAACTGAAGTTGGTAATATACCAAGAAGTATAATTCCTAGAGATTGGAAGGAAATAAACTCGATAACAATGTCATACGGATATGGAGTATCACTTACCCCGCTTCATGCGGCTATAGCAGGTTCTACCATGGTGAATGGAGGAAAACTAGTACAGCCAACATTCATTAAATCAGATATTATTAAGGAAAATAATAAACAGCAATTTTTGGATGTTACTACAAGTGAAAAGATAAAAAAATTAATGTACTTGAATGTTATTCATGGATCGGCAAAGAAAGCTGCGGTTGATGGGATACTTGTGGGAGGAAAAACTGGTTCCTCAGAAAAAATAGTAAATGGAAAATATGATCCTGAAGCACGTATATCAACATTTATGGGTGTGTTTCCAATGGAAAGTCCAGAATACATTTTGTTTCTTCTGTTAGATGAACCTCAGCCATTAAAAGAAACATATGGTTATGCCACTGCAGGATGGAATGCTGCTCCCACCTTTTCAAATATAGTAACAAGAATTGCTCCAATGCTTAATATCAGACCAACTGATAAAATTGATTTGTATAGATCTGATCAATTTGAAATAGCGCTGAATTAAGATGAAAGCGAAACTTATCAATGGATATTTCTGAATCATTAGAATTTAAGAAGCAAAAATTATTTATACAAAATAATGAAATCACGCAAATAAGTATGGATAGTCGTGATGTTGTTAATGGGAGTTTGTTTTTTCTAATTGAAGAAAATCCAACCTTGGGTAAAAAGTATATTGAACAAGCAGTAAGTAAAGGTGCAGCAGCAATTGTTGTTTCAAATTCAAATAATTTTATAAATCAGTTTGATAATATCATTATCCTCGAGAGTACATCTGTAAGGAAAGATCTTGCAAAAACATGCTCTAAATTTTACGGAAAATATCCAAAAAATATTATTACCGTAACTGGCACAAACGGTAAAACGTCTGTTGCTAAATTTACTGAACAAATTTGGAGCAATAATGGGATACTCTCAGCTTCAATTGGAACATTAGGAAATTCAAAAATACAAAGTAATGATGCTTTGACAACTCCAGATCCTATTTCTCTTCATAAACAATTAGCAGAATTATCTGAAGCTAATTATGATAATGTTATAATTGAAGCATCAAGTCATGGTCTAAATCAGAGTCGAATCGATGGACTCAATATCTCAGGTGCTGCATTTACTAACTTTTCAAGAGACCATCTCGATTACCATAAGAACATGATCAGTTATTTTAATGCAAAGAAAAGATTATTTACCGAGTTACTTCCTGATAATGGAACTGCAGTCATAAATAAATACATGATTCCAAATAAATATCACAATTTTATTGATGAAATAGGAAATAAAAAAATCATCTCAATTGGGAATAAGAACTCAACAATCGTAATTGAAAAAATTTATAGAGGTGAAGACCAGATGATTAATTTAGCCTGTAATATCAACAGTAAATTAGTAAATATAGAAACTCCTTTTGTTGCTTCCTTTCAAGCAATAAATTCACTAATCGCTGCATGCCTGTCAACAATTAATACAAATATTTCTTTGATGGATAGCCTAAAGACTATTTCCAATCTGAATAATGTTATTGGTAGGTTAGAGCTTGTAGCTTCCAAAGGTAATAATAATATATACGTAGATTATGGGCACACACCTGATGCGATCAAATCAGCACTTATTGAACTCAGACAAGTTACAGCAAACAGGTTATTCTTAGTCTTTGGTGCAGGTGGAGATAGAGATATTGGGAAAAGGGTCGTGATGAGTGCAGTTGCAGCTAAATATGCTGACTACGTTGTCATAACCGATGATAATCCTCGAACAGAAGATCCATCAAAGATAAGAAGTGAACTAATGCAAAACTCGAAGAAATTTATTGAGATAAGTGATAGGGGAGAAGCTATATCGCATGCGATTTCAAAATTATCAATTAATGATAATCTTTTAATTTGTGGTAAGGGGCATGAAAGATATATTCAATATGAGGATAGGAGGGTTTCCTTTTCTGATCACGATACAGTTTTTGATATCTTAAGTAAGTAGATTAATGTCACAAGATTATAAGATAAATACTAATGTTTCTTTTTCTAGATTAGCAAAAATAATTAATGCAGAAACTAACTTTAATCATAATGGGTTTGCAAGTACTATATGTTTAGACAGCAGAAATATTGAAGTTGGAGATGTTTTCGTTGCAATTTTAGGTGAAGAATCAGATGGTCATCAATTTGTTGATCACGCAATAAAAAATGGGGCAATAGCTTGCATTATTTCGGATAAGAAAAAGTTTAATGAAAATAAATACCCATTTCTTCTAGTTGAGGATACATATGAAGCTCTTCGAGATATCTCAGATCATCTGACAAAGCAAAATAATGCTCTTCGTATCGCAATTACAGGGAGTGTAGGTAAAACAACTACAAAAAATTATCTTCATTCTATATTGAAAAGATATGGTAAAACTGTTTCTTCTCCTCAATCATTTAATAATTATCTTGGTGTTATTTTATCAAGGTCAAAGGTGGAAAAGGATACGGATTATGCAATTTTTGAAGTTGGAATGAATAGGCAAAATGAAATTAGTAAATTATCACATCTAATTAAACCAAACATAGCAATTATTACAAACATAGGTGAGGCACATATTGGTAATTTGGGAAGCAAAGAAAATATAGCAATTGAAAAAACTAAGATAATGGATGGAATGGATAAAGAAGGCTTGGTCATCATTCCTCATGATAGTGAATTCTATAATCTTCTTATCAATTCTGTAAAACAAAAAAAATTATCATACATAACTTTTGGAAAAAATATAAAAGCAGATATTAATATCAGTAAAATTAAAAGAACTGCAAATATATCAAAAATATATTTTAATATTTATGGTAAGAGATATACATTTGAAACGGAATTACAAAACTTAAATTTAATTGATAATTATATGCCTATTCTTGCTGTGGCATCTCACTACAATTTTAATTTAGATGAAGTATTAAAACATTTGGGCAGTGTTGAACAGGGTGATGGTAGATGGAAAGAGATTGTTTTTAAAAAAAATACTGGGGTGGTTACACTAGTTGATGACTCTTACAATGCTAGTCCAACATCAGTAATGGCTGCAATTGAGTCAATAGATAAATATTCCAACCCTTCAATAAAACGAAAGATAATTATTCTTGGAGATATGCTTGAATTAGGAGATCTAAAAGATGAATATCATAGTCAATTAATTGAATTTATTAATAAAACGAGTATTGACGAAGTTTACTTATGCGGTGCAATAATGAAAAGTCATTTTGAGAATATTAAAATGCAAAAGAAGAGAAAATGGTTTGATGCAGTAGAAAGTATAAGCATTAATGATGACTTTGATTTAAAAGCTGGAGACCTAATTCTTTTAAAGGGGGGGAACAAAATTAAAATAAGTAAGCTAGTAAAGGAATTTATTAATCATTTAAAAATACAATAAAAACCCAGGAGGGATAAAGAATATGTTTATTTGGTTAGTAAATATTTTATTAGATACTTTTCCCTTTCTTAATGCCTTTCAATATATATCAACAAGGGCAGGTGCAGCAATGTTTACCTCAGGGTTAATTGTCTTCATTTTTAGCCCTAGCATTATCAATTTCTTCAAGAAAATCCAAAAGAATGGTCAACCCATTCGTATAGATGGACCAAAAAGACATATAATTGAAAAATCTGGAACACCAACTATGGGTGGAGTTATAATCCTTCTAGGAGTCGTTGTATCTTCGCTTCTATGGACTGACCTAAGCAATAGATATATATGGGTGGTTGGTTTTGTTGCTATAGTATTTGGAGCAATTGGATTTTATGATGATTATTTGAAAGTATCTCGAATATCAACTAATGGCTTGCGTGGCTCACATAAAATATTACTCCAATCTCTCGTTTCAATGATTGCAGTATTATTTTTGATGCTGACTATTGAAAATTACGAGCCAGTAATTTTTATACCTTTTTTCAAGGATTTTTCCCTAAATCTTGGTATTTTTTACATAATATTTTCTTGTTTAGTGGTAATTGGTTCGAGTAATTCAGTAAATCTAACAGATGGTTTGGATGGGCTCGCGATAATGCCAGTTATGATCGCAGTTGCAAGTTTTGCGCTTATCACATACTTGACAGGAAATATTGTTTTTGCCGAATATTTACATATTCAGTATATTCCAGGGACAGGTGAATTAGTCATAATATGTTCAGCGGTAATTGGAGCAGGTCTTGGTTTTTTGTGGTACAATGCTCCCCCTGCCATGATCTTTATGGGGGACACAGGTTCATTATCACTTGGCTCAATTATTGGTATTATAGCAGTCATTACAAAACATGAATTAGTTTTATTAATAATTGGTGGATTATTCGTTTTAGAAGCAATATCTGTAATTGTTCAGGTTATTAGTTTTAGGTTTACTGGAAAGCGAGTGTTTAGGATGGCCCCCTTACATCATCATTTTGAACAAAAAGGCTGGAGTGAACCAACAGTAGTTATCAGATTTTGGATAATATCTCTAATACTTGCATTAGCAGGGCTTTTAACATTGAAGCTTAGGTAGGGCTAATTCAAATGATCAATCTCAGTCACTGTTCAGGAAAAAGTTATTATATAATCGGTTTGGGTAAAACGGGGAAAAGCGTTCTGCAGTCTCTCACTGCTGCTGGAGCAATGGTTTCATTATGGGATGACAATATGGATATACTAGATGATGCTCGTGGAGGTAATTTTTCTATAATAGATCCACAATCTGCAAATATTTCTGAATTTGACTCCATTATTTTAAGTCCGGGTATTAATGAAAATATCCGACCTTATAGTGATCTAATAGAATGTGCCAAGAAAAATAGTATTCCAATTATTTGTGATATCCAGCTCTTCATGGATGAATTAAATAAAAGAAATTTCAGCAATAAAGTCATAATGGTTACTGGAACAAATGGCAAATCTACAACAACCATGTTGCTATGTCATCTACTGGAGTCACTTGGGTATGATGTGCAAATTGGAGGGAATTTAGGTAATAAATGTGTATTGGAATTTGATTTGCATAAAAGTAATAGAATTTTTCTCATAGAGATGTCCTCTTTCCAGATCGCACTCTGTCCTAATATCAAGCCAAATATTGGAATTTTATTAAATATTACAGCAGACCATATTGATAGGCATAAAAGTTTTGAGAATTATAAAAATATAAAATTTAGCATGTTTGCCAAACAAGACATTAATGATTTTTCAATAGTTGATAATAGTACATTTCAAAATTTTGGCTCTTCAGTGAGTAATTTAAGGGGAAAGATTATTCTGTTTGCGCATTTAATATCAAAACCAAATTCTATATTAGAAGTGATTGATAAGAGTTGCAGTGAGAGTTCAACTAAATATGAATTAAATGAAGGTATAGTTCTTAATTTAAAGACTAATTTGGCAAATTTAGCTGCCTGTGTTGCCTGTATGCAAATAATGGGACACAGCTGGAATGAATACTCTCAAGCCCTGAATACTTTTCATGGGTTGGAACACAGGGTTGAACTCGTCACACGTCTAAATAAAGTTAGCTATATAAATGATAGCAAAGCAACAAATGCAGCTGCTTCCAAAGCTGCACTTCAATCGTTTAAAAATATTTTTTGGATTTTAGGGGGTATAGAAAAATATGGTGGATTATCGGATATTATAGAAAATCTAGGTAACGTTAAAAAGGCATATTTAATTGGAACAGCAGCTGAATCTTTCAGTGAAATATTATCAAATGTAAATATAAAAAATGAAATTTGTGGAACTCTTCGCAAGGCAATCATTAATTCCACAAATGATGCCTTAAACTTATCTGAGGAAGCAACTATTCTATTCTCTCCAGCTTGCTCATCATATGATCAATTTAGTAATTTTGCTGAAAGGGGTTATAAATTCAAAGAAATTGTTAGAGAAATAAAAGAGACGCATGCAAATTAATCGTTCAAATAAATCAAGATTATCTGATTGGTGGTGGACCATTGATAAAGTCTTACTTGGTTCAGTTATCATACTTATTGTTTTTGGTATAGTTTTAAATTTAGCTGCTAGTCCTCCGATTGCTGAAAAGTTAAATTATACAGATCAATATATTTTTGTAAAAAAACAGTTTATTTTTATGTCTTTAGGGATACTCATTACTTTATTTTTCTCTTTCCTAGATATGCAACATATAAGACGTTTGTCACTGTTAATTTTTTTTGGTTCACTTTGTATTATGATATTTATTAATCTTTTTGGTTCCCCCATAAAAGGGGCAACAAGATGGATAGATTTGGGTATAGTATCTTTGCAACCATCAGAATTTGCTAAGCCATCATTTATCGTACTTATTTCATGGTTAATGTCTGAGTCATTAAAAAAAGAAGTCCCAGGAAAATTTATTGCCTTCATAATTTATCTAATTTTTGCAATAACACTAATTTTGCAGCCAGATATTGGTCAGACGATTTTAATAACACTCACAGCTTCAATTATTTATTTCATTACAGGAATGCCCCTGTTAGTTGGTTTCATAATTTTTTTATTATCATTAACTGGAACTGCACTTTCTTATCTATACTTAGATCATTTTTCACAACGTCTTAATATATTCTTTAACCCTTCTTCTGGTGATACTTACCAAATAGATACAGCAAATAGTGCCATCAATAATGGAGGTTGGTTTGGAGTTGGTCCTGGTGATGGTGTGATTAAAAATATACTTCCTGATGCACACACAGATTTTATATTTTCTGTTGCTGCAGAGGAATTTGGATTGATAACATGTTTTATTATTATATTACTTTACGCATTTATCGTTTTTAGAGGCGTTTCTAGATCTCTATCTCAAGAGGATTTATTTGCTAAAATTGCATCAATTGGACTAATATCCCTGATTTGTATTCAGGTTGGGATTAATATTGCTGTTAATCTTGGCATAATTCCTACTAAAGGTATGACCTTACCTTTTATTTCATATGGTGGTTCATCAGCAATATCCATTGCTATAACATTCGGACTAATATTAGCATTCACGAGAGTAAGAAGAAGTAGTTATAAGTACACCACAAGAACAATCCATTTTCAGAGTTAAAAAGTGACAGAGATAAATGTAAGAAATTTTTATGTTTTGGTTGCTGGAGGCTCGGGAGGTCATGTAAATCCAGCATTAGCACTACATGAGGAATTAAGAGAATTTGAAAATACAAAAACTATTTTTTTTACTGATAAAAGAGGAAAGTCATATTTGAATGGTATAGAAAAGACAGATATACACATAATAAAATCATCATCTCCATTTAAAAGTGGAATAAACCATAAGATTTTTTTTATATTCTATAATTTGATTGGTTTTGTTCAATCAATATTCAAATTAATTAAGTTACGTCCCAAAATAATAATATCTTTTGGTGGGTACACCTCAATACCCACATGCCTTGCAGCCTATATTTTAAAAATACCTGTAATTATACATGAACAAAACTCAATAATGGGGAGAGCAAACAGATTATTATCATATTTCGCATGTTCAATACTGACCTCATTTGATAACACAAAACAGTTAAATAAAAAACATAATGAAAAGGTAAATATTGTAGGGTTACCTGTAAGAAAAAATGTTAAGAATCTTCGATCAAAATATATTCCTAATAGGAATAAGAAAAACTTTAATATTTTGGTAATTGGGGGAAGTCAGGGGGCAACATTATTTAATGACTTAATTCCTGAAATAATTGTTACTTTTCCAGCTCATCTGAAGAAAAAGGTGTTCATACATCAAAATTGTCTAGCCGGATATGAACGAATTTTGCAAAGTAAATATGAACAGATTGGAATAGAATATGAAATTCAATCATATTTTGAAAATATAGGAAGTTTAATTAGCAGTTCAGATTTAATAATATCACGTGCAGGTGCTAGCATGATATTTGAAATATGTACAATAGGCAGAGCTTCAATCTTGATCCCTATGGCACATGCATTAGACAGTGATCAATTATATAACGCAAAATACTTAGCACAGCAAAATGCCTGTATACTGTATGATGAAAAGAATATTAATAAATTAGAATTCTCTAATAAATTACAAGAATTGATACTGGATAAGAATAAGCTCATTTTAATGAGTAATTCTGCACATCAGATTGGTGCTAATGATGCTACGACTAAGATTATGAAGATTATTAAAAATATAAGTCAATGATGGTAAAAACTTCAAAAAGAGAATTAATTCATTTTATTGGTATCGGCGGAATTGGTGTTTCAGCGATTGCAAGATTATGTATGAGTAAGGGGAACATAGTTCAAGGTAGTGATCAAATATTAGGTGTTAGTACTAATGAATTAAAAGAAATAGGTATAAAAATTTTTCATGGACATGATGAAATAAATATCAGTAAAGACATTGATGTGGTTGTTTATTCTTCAGCAATTAATCAAAATAATGTTGAATTAGTCCAAGCAAAAAAGCTTGGAATTAGAGTCTTGTCAAGAGCAGAGATGCTAACAATAATCATGTCAGAAAAAGAGTGTATTTGTGTTGCTGGAACACATGGAAAAACTACATGTACTTCTATGATATCCTGGTTATTGTCATATGATAAATTTAACATGCCTACATCACTAATTGGTGGAATCGACTATGGATTTATGTCAAATCTTCAAACTGGATCTGCTGATTTAATGATTGTGGAAGCAGATGAGTCAGACAAAACTTTTTTATCACTACCCTCTAAAATTTCAATCATAACAAATATAGACGATGATCATCTTGAAAATTTTGGTTCGATGCAAAGTCTTACTGAAGATTTTTTAAAATTTGCAAACAATGTAGGTCAAGATGGATATTTGATAGTTTGTAAAAATGATCCTTTAATTTCAAGTCTACTTGGTAAATTTTTATGTCAGAATACAATTTCATATGGAGAAGATATTGAGTCTAATTTTTGTATAAATAATATAATTCCTAAAAAAAAATCCATCGGATATTATTTTAATCTTAAAGGAGCTTTTCAGGGAAGAGAATATAACCTAAATTTTGAAATTGATAGACCTGGTAGATACAATATTTATAATGCGACAGCTGCAATTATTGTTGGGCTAATTAGAGGGCTAAGTGTCGATTTGATCAAAGAAAGAGTAAAATCATATAAAGGTGTATATCGCCGGTTTTCATTTATCACTGAAATTAATGGTGTTACATATTTTGATGATTATGCTCATCATCCAACTGAACTTGCTCATTTATTATCATCTGCAAAAGAGATCTGTTCGGAAAACCTCATTTGTATATTTCAACCTCATAGATATTCCAGGGTAACTCACCTCTATGAGCGATTTTGTGAGGTATTTAAAGGTATAAAATTATTGTTACTTTTGCCAATATATAGCGCAGGAGAAAAAGCTTCAGATGATTTTAACTACGATAATTTTGTCAGAGATATCAAAAGTAAGTCAAATGTGGATGTGTTATTTGTATACCCCGATGAGATCAAAGATAAAATAAGCAAAAATGCTAATAACGGAGACATGGTTATTTTTACTGGCGCTGGGGACATTAACCTTATCTCGAAAAGATTATGCCAAGAACTGTAGGTTGAATTAAAATGAAATTCTGGCCAAACGCAACAAAATTAGCAGAACACCTTAAAAATAACGTAAAAGGTAAAATTTTACCAAATCATTCTCTAAAAAATTTAACTTGGTTCAAAGTTGGTGGAACGGCAGAGATTTTATTTATCCCTGAAGATTTTGATGATTTAGTCACACTCCTAAAAATAAAACCTAAAGGCACGAATATTACAATTATTGGAAATGCATCAAACCTTCTAGTTAGGGACGATGGGATTCCTGGAATAGTAATAATATTGGGTAAATCATTTAGTTACATTCAAAAATTAAAAAATAATGAGATTGTCTGTGGGTGCTCTCTTCAAAATAAGAAATTATCAAGCTATGCTCTTAAAAATAACATAGGTGGTTTAGCTTTTTTATCTAATATACCAGGTACTATAGGTGGTTCGGTAAAGATGAATTCTGGTGCTCATGGTTATCAGATTTCTGACATATTAATTAAAGTGAATATATTAGACTCAAATGGTGATTTGATGGAAAGAAGTCTCTCGGATTTAATTTTTGAGTATAGAAAAAGTAGTATTACGGATGAATCAATATGTGTATCAGTGAATATTAGAGGGCATCTGTCAACTCGAGAAAAAATCCTTAAAGAGATATCCTCTTTTAAATCTCAAAGGATATCAAGCCAACCAATTACTGAGAAGACTGGAGGATCTACGTTTAAAAATCCAACAGACAGGAAAGCATGGCAATTAATACAAGAGGCGGGGTGCGCTGATATGTCTGTTGGTGATGCGTGTATATCAAAACTACACTCAAATTTTATAATTAATAGAGGCCATGCTAACGCCTATCAAATAGAGCTCTTAGGAGAGAATGTCAGAAAAGTTGTTATGGAAAAAACTGGCGTTGATTTGGAATGGGAAATAAGAAGGTTAGGGTATGGACCAAGCATAAATCTATGAGAAACAAAAAAAAAATTTTATTACTTATGGGAGGAATCTCGCCAGAAAGAGAAATAAGTATTCAAAGTGGTAATCAGTGTAAGAGAGCTATCCTTAATCTTGGATATGATCTGGAGGTATTGGATCCTGATTATGACATAGTGACTAAATTAGTCACCTTAGAATTTGATATTGTTTTTAATTGTTTACATGGATCTTGGGGAGAGAATGGAAAAATCCAGTCAATATTAGAGTTCTTAAATTTGAGCTATACACATTCAGGAGTGATGGCTTCGTCACGTGCCATGAATAAAGTTATATCAAAAGAATTTTTTAAAAATAATGGTATTCCTGTCGCAAAGGATATTGATTTCAGAAATCAAATTAATAACCTTACTTTTCCTTTTATAGTCAAACCAATAAATGGAGGCTCCAGTCTAGGTATTAAAATAATAAAAAATTCTAATGAATTAAATAGTTTTAGAAAAGATAATAACTCAAATGATGAAGATTTCTTTGCAGAAGAGTTTGTTACCGGTATGGATTTTACTTGTGGTGTAATCGGTCAAGAAGTTACTCATATTGCAGAAATACAAACAAAGAGTGATTATTTTGATTATGAGGATAAGTATATAAGTAATAACACAAAACATATAATACCCGCAAATCTTAAACCAAATGTTTACGAAAGAATGAGAGAATACGCTTTAAAGGCACACAACTGTCTTGGGTGTAGGGGGGTAAGCAGAGTGGATTTTAGATACGGAATAGATGACCGAGGAGAAAAACTAGTTTGTTTAGAAGTCAATACACAGCCAGGAATGACAGAGAAATCATTATTGCCAGAATTAGCAGAATATTCTGGTATATCATTTGATCAATTAGTGGATTGGATTATTTATGATGCATCGTTAAAAAGGTAATTGAATTTTTAAGTTTTGAGTTAATTTTTATGAATACAACAGTTAAATTTTTTAAGCCATTAATTAAATTCAATCTGAGAATATTAGCTATTCTTTCTGTGTTAATCTTATTTTCTTTTATAAGTTACAGCCTATTTAATGTTTATAGTAAAACCAAAAATTATAGTCTAAGTAATTTTATTTCTCATCTTGTGGTAGAAAATGTAAGAATTAATGGTACTGTGCACACTAAAGGGTCTGATATAATTGAGAAGATTGGTCTTAGTAAGAATGAGTCAATGTGGTCATTAAATATTACTGAAGTTGTAAATCGGATTAATGAGCTGCCCTGGGTAAAGAAATCAGATATTACGAAAATTTATCCCTCGACACTAGAAATAAATATTTATGAACATAATCCTATCGCAATATGGTTTTTTGATGGGAAAAAATATCTCGTCGATGACGAGTCAAATATAATAGAAAAATTAAATCCAGCTGACTTTAATAATCTAAAAGTTATTGCTGGTCACAACGCGCTTAGTGAAATTCCCAATATTATGGATATTCTCCAAAAGTTTCCGTATTTCCAAAAGAAAGTAAAATCAATTTTGAGGGTTGGTGATAGAAGATGGACGGTGAGATTGTACAATGGAATTACAATACATTTGCCTGAGAATAAAATTGCTGATTCAATTAAAGATCTTGAGTACTTAGACAATGAGAAATTATTGTTGAGTCGTTACATAGATGTAATTGATATGAGATTACCAGATCGCATTGACATATTACCAAGTCAAATAGGTTATAGAGATAACATTAATACAATATGAATATTTAGAATGCAATTGATGACGTTTGATAGAATGTCAGGGAAATTCTCTGTCACAAAGAAACCTAAACCAATTAATGCAATTTTAGATATTGGTTCTGATAAAATCGTATGTTTGATTTCTAGAAATACTCTTACGCCAGATAACTTTTTGAATCATGAAATATTAGGATATGGTCACCATAGATCACAAGGTTTTCAAAATGGTATGGTCACTGATCCAACATTATTAGAACTAGCAATTAGATCAGCAATCGAGGATGCCGAAAAGAGAGCATCAGTAACCGTTGATGAAATTGATGTTAATATTACCTCACACCAAGTTGAATCAAATTTGTATGAAATTTCTGTTCCAATAAAGGAGGTACAGGTAAGTAAGAAAGATTTATCGACAGCATATAATATTATTCAAGAACAGAATAACGATAGGAATTTGTATATATTTGATACCATTCCGCTTAGTTTTTCAATAGATGGACAAGATTTTATTGAAGATCCAATCGGTATGTACGGAGATTTGTTAAAGATCAACTTTAATCAATTGGTTTGTAGTAGATCGATAATACAAAATCTAAATAATATTGTTGAAAATGCACATTTGAAAATTGAAAGAGTCCTTTTTACACCCATTGCAAGCGCTGCTGCTACCTTATCAAGTGATGAGGCAGATATAGGTTCCATATTGATTGACATAGGCTCAGGAACAACATCCTATTCTATATTTTCTGATAATGTTCTTTTATCTGCAGGAGTAATTCCAATTGGAGGTAATAACCTTACAAAAGAAATTGCTAGAACATTAAGCACATCAGAGAAAGAAGCTGAAAAATTAAAAATATTATATGGTGGAGTACTAATGAACTCATATGATAACGGTGACACAATTGCAGTTAAACAGATTGGTTATTCTGATCATGAGAATGCATATAAGGAAATTTCAAAGGCAACAATCGCTGATATATCAAGATTTTACATGGTAGATGTGTTTGAAAAGGTGAAAGAAAAAATTGAGAAAATTAATCCGTATCTCACAAAACAAAAAAGAATTGTTTTGACTGGAGGGACTAGTCAATTGATTGGGATTGACGACCTTGCTGAAAAGATATTCAAATCACCCGCAAGAAGAGCACTTCCGAATTTGAAATCAAGTACATTTGACCTTGCTAGCCCAATTTTTTCCTGTGCCATTGGAATGTTGGTTTATGCACAGAATGAGACTTTTGTTAACAAAAAAATAACCACTAGCGCATTATCCTATAATCACACCAACAGTTATTTTTTAAAATTGATTAGGTGGTTTAAAGATAGTTTTTAAGCAAAAATATAAAGTAATGACAATATTAATGTTAAACACAGG
>Ga0181595_10002019_pt1 | contig 20891 bp, 22 predicted proteins | sample 041ome_7_FD_145604 | JGI IMG/M metagenome (GOLD analysis project Ga0181595, IMG submission 145604) | Coastal salt marsh microbial communities from the Groves Creek Marsh, Skidaway Island, Georgia - 041401AS metaG (spades assembly) | ecosystem: Environmental > Aquatic > Marine > Intertidal zone...
AAATGTCTCGTCGATCCATACGTCACTTTGTTGTTTGTGGGATTTTTGATGGGCAAAACAAAATCGCAAGGCCATGTTGCAACGGCGTTAACAATTGCCGGTTCTGACAGCGGTGGCGGGGCTGGTATTCAGGCTGATTTAAAAAGTTTTTCCGCGCATGGTGTCTATGGCGCGAGTGTTATCACCGCCATCACGGCGCAAAACACGCGATTAGTCAGCGATGTTGAGGCGGTATCTCCCGCGATGATCGGCGCACAAATTGATGCTGTTCTGTCTGATATCCGCATTGATGCAATCAAAATCGGGATGTTGGCAACGCCAGCGGTGATTGAGGCGGTGGCGCGTGCATTGGCGCATTATCATGGGCCGATTGTGCTTGATCCGGTCATGGTGGCAAAATCGGGTGACGCCTTGTTACAGGATGATGCGGTATCTTGTTTGACCGAAATGCTTTTGCCTCGTGCCAGCCTGCTGACGCCAAATATTCCTGAAGCGGCGCGCCTGTTAGAGGGGCAGCATGATATGAGCCCACAAGAGCAGGGCAAGGCGTTGTTGGCACTAGGGCCAGCAGCGGTGTTGATGAAGGGCGGGCATGCCGACGGTGCGGTTTGTCACGATTATCTGATAACCAGCAACACAATCGCTATCTTTGAGGCGCCGCGGATTGCCACCGATAACACGCATGGCACCGGCTGCTCGCTATCATCGGCAATCGCTGCCGGACTGGCCAAATCGCTGCCGCTGGATGCGGCGGTTGGTGCGGCACATCGCTGGTTGCATGGCGCGATCAAAGCTGCTGACGATCTTGACATCGGTCAGGGGCATGGCCCAGTTCACCATTTTTACGAAATCTGGAGATAGCCGTTGGCAAAACCGCAAATCACGATCGTTGGTGGCGGCGTTGCCGGGCTTTGTCTCGCTGCTGAACTGGCTGAACGCGGCATGGCGTTTCGGTTGTTTGACCGCTATGGCCGTCCGGCAGAACATAGCTGCTCATGGTGGGCTGGCGGGATGCTGGCGCCATTTTGTGAGAGCGAGGCAGCTGAAGAGCCTGTGGTACGGCTTGGTCAGGAGGCTGCGGATTGGTGGCAGCGGCATAATGTTGATGTCAAACGGAACGGCTCACTGGTGCTAGCGCTTGGTCGTGATGGCGGTGAGCTTGACCGGTTTGCCCGCCGGACATCGCATTATGAATGGGTTGATGCAGATGGGGTGGCCGCATTAGAGCCAGATTTGGCCGGGCGTGCGCGGCGCGGGCTGTTTTTCTCGACCGAGGCGCATTTATCGCCGCGTGATGCATTGGCCTGTCTTGTTGGCGAGCTGGAAAGTCGCGATATCACGATTGAAACGGCGGATGGGCTGGATTTTCCGGATAATGATAATGTGGCCGGAGCGCCGTCACCGATTAGCAAGATCGACTGCCGCGGATTGTCGGCGGCGGATGCTTTGACCGATTTGCGCGGGGTTAAGGGTGAGATGCTGATGATCCGGTCAGCCGATATCCAGCTATCGCGGCCGGTTCGATTGCTGCATCCGCGAATCCCCATCTATCTGGTGCCGCGCGGTAATGGTGTATTCATGCTTGGTGCCACACAAATCGAGTCCGGTAACCGAAATGGGGCAACTGTGCGCTCGGTGCTTGAGCTATTGAGTGCCGCTTATGCGTTGCATCCGGCCTTTGGCGAGGCTGAAATTTTGGAGATCGGCGTTGATGCACGCCCCGCGTTTCCAGATAATTTACCGCGTATCAGACGGCGCGGTGACCGGCTTTATGTGAACGGATTGTTTCGACATGGTTTTTTGCTGGCACCAGCAATGGCACGAATGGCGGCCGATTATCTGTTTTCGGGTCAAACCCCAGAGGTAATGGATGAAAATTTCAATTAACGGTGTTGCAACAGAGGTAGCTGCGCGCAGCCTTGAGGCGATTTTACAGGAAAATGGCTATGGGGATTCGCGCGTGGCGACAGCGGTAAACGGAAATTTTGTTCCGGTTAGCCAACGCGCCTCATGCCAGATTGAGGCCGGTGATGCGGTGGAAATTGTCGCGCCGCGACAAGGAGGATGATATGAGCAGTTTTTATGGCGTGGAATTGCCAACCGCCTTTATGCTTGGCACCGCAAATTATCCATCACCAGCCATCCTTGATGCGGCGTTTCGTCAATCTGCGGCGTCAGTCGCTACGGTATCGGTTCGCCGCGAGGCAGCCGGTGCGCGGGCAGGTGAGGGGTTCTGGCGCCTTATTCGCGAATTGGGGGTGCAGGTTCTGCCCAATACCGCCGGCTGTCACTCGGCCAGCGAAGCGGTCACAACCGCGCAAATGGCGCGTGAATTATTTGAAACTGACTGGATAAAGCTAGAGGTCATCGGGCATAGCGACAGCCTGCAACCCGATCCATTCGGTCTGGTCGAGGCCGCAACCATCCTATGCCGCGACGGTTTTAAGGTGTTTCCCTATACCACCGAAGATTTGGTGCTTGCCGAGCGTTTGCTGGATGCGGGGTGTGAAGTTCTGATGCCGTGGGGCGCGCCAATCGGTACCGGATTGGGGCTGATCAATCCCTATGGACTGCGCAGCCTGCGCGCGCAATATCCGGACGTGCCGATGGTGATTGATGCAGGTCTCGGCCTGCCATCTCAGGCGGCACAGGCGATGGAGATGGGGTTTGATGCGGTGTTGCTGAATACCGCCGTTGCCAAGGCTGGTGATCCGGTGGCAATGGCTTGTGCCTTTGCCAAGGCCATCGAGGCTGGTCAGCTGGCAAAAACTGCCGATCCGATGGAACCGCGCGATATGGCTGCGCCATCAACCCCCTTAATTGGAAAGGCGTTTCTTCAATGAGTTTGGATCATGGCCTTGACCGGTTTTACCCTATTTTTGACCATCCTGACTGGCTGCAACGAATGTTGCCGCTTGGGGTAAAGCTGGTGCAGATGCGGATAAAGGATTTACCGGCCACCGAGGTACGGGCTTGCTTGCAGCGTGCCCAGCAATTATGTGATGCCGCTGGTGCCACAATGGTGGTGAATGATTACTGGGAAATTGCCATTGATCTTGGCTGTTCGTGGATCCATCTCGGTCAGGAAGATCTTGGCGATGCGGATATGGCGGCGATTAGGCGTGCCGGCCTTAAAATAGGTATCAGTACGCATGATGAGGAAGAACTGGAGCGTGCGCTTGCTGAACAGCCTGATTATGTTGCGCTGGGACCGGTCTATCCAACCATCCTGAAGAAAATGAAATGGGTTGAACAGGGGCTTGGCCGTGTAAGGCAATGGAAAGACCGGATCGGTGATCTGCCGTTGGTTGGCATTGGCGGAATGAACATTGACCGGGCACAAGGTGTCTATGCAGCCGGTGCGGATATTGTTTCGGTTGTGACCGACATTACCTTGAACGAAGCTCCGGAAACCCGCCTGAAAGGCTGGATAGAGGTAACCAGATGAGCAGGTATGACCGGCAAATCGGTGTTGCTGAATTTGGCAGTGATGGTCAGGCCAAACTTGCGGCGGCGCGTCTTTTGATTGTCGGTGCTGGCGGGCTAGCAAGTCCGGTATTGCAGTATCTGGCCGGAGCCGGGGTTGGTCATATCCGGCTGGTCGATCCTGATATTGTGTCGGTAACAAATATGCACCGCCAAACAATTTTTCGCTCAAGTGACCTTGGTATGGCAAAGGCGTCGGCAGCGGCCAGCCATATGGCCGGGTTAAATCCTGATTGCGAGATTACGCCGCTCACCGCTCAGGTAACGCCAGATACGATCAGTGCCTATGCAGCAGAGGTTGATCTGGTACTTGATTGTGCTGACAGCTTTGCCGTGAGCTATTGCATTTCGGATTATTGTTTGGTCAAGCGGCTGCCGTTTATTCACGCCTCGGTGGTTGGCATGGCCGGCTATGTTGGCGGTTTTTGCGAAACGGCGCCAAGTCTTCGCGCGGTTTTTCCTGATTTGCCGCAGCGTTTTGGCAGTTGTGCTGAAGATGGCGTTCTGGGGCCGGTCGTCGGTGTTATCGGTTCGTTGCAGGCACAAATGACGATCGCGGCGATTACCAGAGCGCAGCCATCGCCGCTGGGCCAGTTGGTTACATATGACGCGGTTGGAAACCGGTTTGGTGGGTTTCGGTTTGATCACGCCGAAGAACCTAAATCTGGGTTGCCCTTCATCAGCCCATCCCAAATTCAGCCGCATGATTTCGTGATTGATCTTAGGACGCCGGATGAGGCGGGGCTGGTAACGCCCGGTGCCACGCGCCTTGCACTTGATCAGATAAACACAGATTTACCGCTCACTGGCATCGCACGCGTTGTGCTTTGTTGCCGGTCTGGACAACGGGCCTGGGTGGCGGCGGAAAAATTGTCTGGCTTTTGGCCGGGCGCAATTTCATTGATCGCCGTTGGTGATCCAAATTTTACGGAAAAAGAGGTTTAAAATGTATCGTTATCTCATTGTTATATTTGCTCTATTATGTTCATCTCCAGTGCAGGCTAAAGATCAGGTCACGCTGTTGCTGGACTGGTTTATCAATCCTGATCATGGGCCGATTATCATCGCTCAGGAAAAGGGCTACTTCGCCGATGCTGGCCTTGAGGTTGAGGTTATCGCGCCAGCTGATCCAGCTGATCCGCCAAAGCTTGTTGCTGCCGGAAAGGCTGATCTGGCGGTGTCATACCAGCCGCAATTGCATCTTCAAATTGCCGAGGGCATGCCCTTGATCCGTGTTGGAACCCTAGTCGCGACGCCGTTAAACTGTTTGCTGGTGCTAAAAGATGGCAACATCAAAACAGTGGCTGATTTGAAAGGCAAGAAAGTTGGCTTTTCGGTTGCCGGTGTTGAAGAGGCGCTATTAACCACGATTTTGGCGCGCAATGGCTTGGCTATGTCTGATATTGAACTGGTGAATGTCAATTGGTCGCTGTCACCGTCCCTGATGTCAAAACAGGTCGATGCGGTTATCGGAGCCTTTCGGAATTTTGAATTGAATCAAATGGATATTGAAGGCGTCCCCGGTCGCTGTTTCTATCTCGAAGAAGAGGGGCTACCAGCCTATGACGAGTTGATTTACGTCGCCAATCCAGACCGTATGAACAAAGACGTGGTGCGCCGCTTTTTACAGGCAACCGAGCTTGCAACCCAGTATATCGTCAATCACCCGCAGGAAAGCTGGGAGATTTTCAAAGGGACAGCCAAGGAACTGGATGACGAGCTGAACAAGCGGGCGTGGAAGGATACATTGCCGCGTTTTGCGTTGCGTCCCGAGGCGTTGGATGAGGGGCGCTACAGCCGGTTTGAGGCGTTTTTAAAGGAAGCGGGCCTGTTAAAGGATATCCGTCCCGTATCCAAAATTGCTGTTGATCTGGGGGCAGAATGACAGATTACGGAGCAAGTTTTGGCGCATGGCGAGCGGCGAGTGGCACCGCGTGGCAAGATTATGTCTGCCATGATTTTGTAACGCAATTAGGCGATGGCAGCCTGCCTGAATCCGCCTTTTTACATTATCTGGTGCAAGATTACCTGTTCCTGATCCATTTCTCACGCGCATGGGCATTGGCCGTAACCAAGGCTGATGAGGTCGCAGAGATGCGCACCTGTGCGGCGACGGTAAATGCGTTGGTCAATGACGAGATCAGTTTGCATATCCGTATTTGTGCCGAGGCGGGCATTGATGAGGCGACCTTATTCGCCGCCGAGGAGGCAACCGCCAATATTGCCTATACGCGCTATGTCATGGATGCCGGACATTCAGGCGATTTTCTGGATCTAATGGCGGCCTTGGCCCCTTGTGTTCTGGGCTATGGCGAGATTGGCGCACGGTTGCTGGCAGCGGATAAGAAAACGCCTTATCGCGATTGGATCGAGACCTATGGCGGCAGCGATTATCAGCAGGTTTGCCATGATGTGGGTGCATTGATTGATGCGGCGGTTTTGCGCCGGCTGGGGGACCAGCCAGCCGCCAGTCCGCGATGGCCGGCTTTGTGTAAACGGTTTGTTACCGCAACACGGCTTGAGGCTGGGTTTTGGCAAATGGGACTTGATGGGTGACCGGCAAAAACGTCAAAATGGCGCCGCGTCGCAAAGCCGGAACACCGCCAGACATCCCCAGTCCGGCATTGCAATTTACCGGCAGCGCCAAAATCGCCGGAACGCAAATTTTTGATAAGCTAGACCTGCCGATTGCCGCCGGTAAATGGACCTGTCTGCTGGGGCCGTCCGGTGTTGGCAAGACAACGATATTGCGGTTGCTTGCTGGTCTAGGGGATCATATCGACCATGATGGGCAGATTTCGGCGGATGATCATCAGATGATTGCTGGCCGGATCAGTCTTATGGCGCAAACTGATAACCTGATGCCGTGGCTGGATGTGCATGATAATATCGTCATTGGCAGCAGGCTGCGTGGCGATGAAATTCAGTCAGAAAAGGCTGAGATGCTGATCGAGCAGGTTGGCCTGACCCCGCATCGTCATAAAAAGCCCAATGCGTTATCTGGCGGCCAGCGGCAACGGGTTGCATTGGCGCGCACCTTGATGGAGGAGCGGCCAATTGTCCTTCTTGATGAACCGTTTTCGGCGCTTGACGCCAAGATCAGAGCCGAAATGCAGGAACTGGCGGCACGGCTTTTTGCTGGCAAGACTGTTTGTTTGATTACCCATGATCCGGGCGAGGCGGCACGTCTTGGCGATGTCATATTTGTGATGAATGTGAACGGGTTGCAATCTATTGAGCCACCATCATCTAGGGTAATTCGTGATTATGACGCGCCTGATGTTCTGGCTTGTCAGGGGCGGCTTTTGCGGCTGCTGCGTGAGATGCCATGATCCGGGCGCTTCGCATCGCTGGCGTAACAGCATTGATCCTATTGCTGTGGCATTTTCTGGTTTTGGCAACAGGCCTGCCGGCATTTATTTTGCCATCACCAGCGCGCGTGGCGACGGCACTTTTCAGCAATCTGGAATTAATTGGGCATCATGCCAGCGTGACCATGGCCGAGGTGATGATCGGGCTATTGCTCGGGACGCTTTTGGGGGTGGTAACGGCCATCAGTCTTGCGATGTCGCCACTGGCGCGGCTGGTGGTTCGTCCGATGATGGTGCTTAGTCAGGCATTGCCGGTATTTGCGCTGGCACCGGTTCTAACATTGTGGCTCGGCTATGGGTTATGGCCAAAAATCATCATGGCGCTGCTGATTATTTATTTTCCAGTAACATCTGCGTTTTTTGACGGGTTGATGCAGACGCCGCGCGGCATGCTTGATCTTGCCAAGGTAATGCAGGCGCGATCGTGGCATATCATGCGACATATCCGGATTCCAGCCGCAATACCGGCATTGGCATCTGGCCTGCGTCTGGCGGCCGTCTATGCCCCGATTGGCGCGATCATTGGCGAATGGGTCGGGGCATCGCAAGGGCTGGGTTATTTAATGTTGCTGGCAAATGGCCGGGCGAAAATCGATCTGATGTTTGCCGCATTGATTGTGTTGGCAGTGCTTACGCTATTGCTGCATGGGTCGGTTGACCGGTTATGCCGTTATGTCGTCCAGCGGCAAAACAGCTAGCCGCGCCCACGGTAACCGGCAACGCCCTGATCCGGCACCCATGTGCCTTCGGGGATTGTGCCATGTTGCCAGAACACATCAATTGGAATGCCGCCACGCGGGTACCAATAGCCGCCAATCCGCAGCCACCGCGGTGATAACAGCGCGATGAGTTCCTTGGCAATATCGACTGTGCAGGCCTCGTGAAAGGCCTGATGGTTGCGAAAGCTGCCAAGATATAGCTTTAGCGACTTTGACTCGACCATCCATTGATCGGGGATGTAATCAATCACCAAATGCGCAAAATCAGGCTGAGCTGTCACCGGGCAGAGCGAGGTGAATTCCGGCTGGGTAAAACGCGCAACGAAATTACAATCAGGGTGCGGATTAGGCACGCGTTCCAATTCGGCCTCTTCCGGGCTGTTTGGTAATTTTGAGGCTTGTCCAAGCGCTTTTAAATTGTCCATTTCATCCTCGTGCTGCGACGCTGCGCGCAATCAAAGTGGCGCGGCTAATCCAAGGCTAATATGCCGCTCGTCAGAGGGTTAGCCGTAACCAAGCATTATGGTCAAGCCTCTTTTTATGAAAATGGCGCGATGGTGTAAGCCGAAAAAACTAAGATGACGCGAAATAAATATTAGAAATTTGAAATTTATTGCTTGTGCTTTCAAGACAAGACCGCTACCAGATGCGCGTTGCGATGACCGACCCCAGCTCATAGCTATTCTTACATGGGGGGTGCTAAGGCATTGCTGGTTCATCTACTGGTTCAAGAAGGGGTGCGTCATGGATAACGCCAACCTTTTCCAACTGGGGATAGGTCTGGCAACGGGCGCCCAAGCGGAAGATATCGACTGCAGCAATGCTGCTGCGCGTAACGAACATACACAAAAACCTAACCACGGATTGAAACTGGTTACCGACGAGGCGCGGGACGATCATTTCATCCGTCGTGATGGCAAGGTCTTTGCCGGAACGCACCTGATTATCGAGGTGGTGGACGGGAAGGGTCTTGATGATGAGGACCTGATACAATCGGCGTTTCGGCGTTGTGTTGATGAATGTGGCGCGACACTGCTTCATATTCATACGCATAAATTCAGCCCGCAAGGCGTTTCTGGTGTCGCGGTTCTGGCAGAAAGCCATATTTCGGTTCATACATGGCCGGAAATTGGGTATGCCGCGTTTGATGTGTTTATGTGCGGTGATGCCCAGCCATGGAACGCGGTTGGCGTTTTGGCCGATGCGTTTGACACAAACGACATTCGGGTCCGTGAATTACTGCGCGGTGATGGCGTTGTGGGGGCAATGCTATGAGCGCGCGCTTTACCGAAACCCTGCATGGTGATTATGCGCAGTCACTCGCCGTTGAAAATGTCCTTTATGACAATAACAGCAGCCTGCAACATATTCAGGTGTTCGAGAATAAGCGGTTTGGTCGTGTGCTAACGCTTGATGGTGTTGTGCAGACAACTCAAGGCGACGAGTTTATCTATCACGAAATGCTGACCCATGTGCCAATTCTGGCGCATGGCAATGTTCGCAATGTTCTGGTGATCGGCGGGGGTGACGGCGGCATGGCGCGTGAAGTTTTGCGCCATAAATCGGTTGTAAACGTCACAATGGTTGAAATCGACGCCGGGGTTGTGGAGTTTTCAAAGACCTATCTGCCAAGCCTGTCAAATGGTGCTTTTGATGACCCGCGCCTGAATTTAGTGATTGCTGATGGCGCTGATTTCATGGCGAATTCACCTGATCAGTTTGACGTTATCATCATTGATTCGACTGATCCTGTTGGCCCGGGCGAGGTGCTGTTTACCGACAGTTTTTATGGTCACGCGAAACGCCGTCTGGCTGAGGGCGGTATTCTGGTTACGCAAAATGGTGTTCCGTTCATGCAGCCGGATGAATTGACCGGTACAATGCGCGCTTTTCAAGCGCTTTTTGCTGACTGGGGATGCTATGTTGCCAGTATTCCAACCTATGCTGGTGGCCCAATGGCGTTTGGGTGGGGCAGTGATGCAACCGCCGCGAAGACTGTCGATGTCGAGGTTTTGCGCGCACGTCTTGATGCCGCAAATCTTGATCTCAACTATTATACGCCAGCCGTTCACAAAGCTGCCTTTAGCCTGCCGCGCTATATCGAAAAGCTATTGCCCTAACGGCGGCAAGGTTGCTTAATAGGCCCTGTTACCGCAGTAACGGGGTCTTTTTATGATATCTGCTAATGCCAAAGGCGCCGTTTTAATGACAGTTGCACGTGTTGCCTTTGTCACTAACGACATTTTCATGAAATTCCTGTTCGTTGATATGTCGGTATTTCAGGCGATGTTTTTGCGCGGCACTGTGGCGGTGCCGATTATTGCGGCTTTGGCATGGTACCGCGACTGTCTTTTTGTTCGTCTGGGTTTCGCGGATTTCGGCTTGTTATCGGTTCGAGCGGCGGCGCAAATCGGCATGGCAAGCTGTTTTTTGACGGCGCTTGCGCATATGCCGATTGCCAATGTCTCGGCGATCATGCAGGTGGTGCCCTTATCGCTTACTGTCGTCGCAACGCTGTTTCTTGGTGAAATGATCGGATGGCGGCGTTGGAGTGCGGTCATTATCGGGTTTTGCGGCGTGTTGATGGTTATTCGTCCCGGGACGGATGATTTTAACGTCTATTCAACGCTTGCTGTTGGTGCTGTGGGTTTTGCCACGCTGAATGATGCGGTAACACGCCATCTGCCAAACCGCGTACCAGCCCTATTTGCAGCATTGTTTACAGCCGCTGCTGTTTGCCTTTTTAGTGGTGCCGTTACAGTGACGATACCGTGGCAAACAATCAGCCCTTATAATTGGCTTATTCTGTCATTCTGCGGCCTTAGCGTCGCTGCAGGTTATTTTTTTCAGGTGATGACAATGCGATTTGGCGATCTGAGTTTTGTCGCGCCATTTCGATATGTTGGTCTGGTATGGGCAATCGCGCTTGGTGCGTTGCTGTTTGGTGAATGGCCGGATAGCTGGACATGGATCGGCGCAATCATTGTCGTTGCTACTGGTCTTTATTCCTTTTACCGCGACCAAATGCGGCGCGCATAAAAGGGGGGAGGCTGCCGCTAGATAGCCGATAAATACCAAAACCTATGCCCACGCTCACGGGGGGGGACTGGGACTGGCGGATTTTCGGGGCAGATTTAGTGGTAATTTCCACCGGTTTCATTACAATATGCGCATCCGGTGAACACGCGTTCAGGTCACTTATTTTTTAGGAGCAAAATTTATGTCTAGCCGTCTATTTACCCCGATCGAACTGTCTGGATTAGGCCTTGCTAACCGTGTTGTGGTGGCACCAATGTGCCAATATTCAGCCATCGATGGAACGATGAATGACTGGCATCTGGCAAATTTGGGACAATTTGCGATGAGTGGGCCGGGGCTGATCATTATCGAGGCAACGGGGGTTGAGGCGGCTGGGCGCATCACGCATGGCTGTGTCGGGCTATATTCGGATGAAAATGAAGCAGCGATGAAGCGGGTCGTTGATTTCTGTAAATCGGTTGGGCATAGCAAAATTGGTATCCAGCTTGGTCATGCTGGCCGCAAAGCATCAAGCCAGCGCCCATGGGAAGGCGGTAATGCATTGCCGGCCGATGGCTCAACACCCCAAGCCGCTTGGCCGACATTTGCGCCATCGGCAATCCCGTTTGCCGAGGGCTGGCACACACCCGAGGCATTGGATGATGCCGGTTTGGCGCGGATTAAAGAGGGGTTTGTCTCATCTGCTGAGCGTGCCGTTAGAATGGGCATTGATGCGATCGAGCTGCACGCCGCCCATGGCTATCTTCTTCATCAGTTCCTGTCGCCGATCAGCAACCAGCGTGATGATGCCTATGGCGGTTCGTTGGAAAACCGGATGCGCTATCCGCTAGAGGTTTTTGCAGCGGTTAAGGCGGTTGTGCCGGCTGAAATGCCAGTGCTGGTGCGGGTATCAGCATCAGATTGGGTTGATGGCGGCTGGGACGTTTTGCAAACCATAGAGTTTGCCAAGGCGCTTGATGCGGCCGGCTGTGCCTCGATCCATGTTTCAAGTGGCGGTAATTCATTGGCGCAGAAAATCGACATTGGCTATGGCTATCAGACCGATCTTGCGAAACAGATCCGTGACGCGGTCGAGATGCCGGTCATTGCCGTCGGGATGATTACTGATCCGTTGCAGGCCGAGACCATTATTCGCACAGGGCAGGCTGATTTGGTGGCGTTGGCACGTGAATTTCTGCGTGACCCGCATTGGACATGGCGGGCGGCCAAGGCGCTGCGCAGTACATCATCTGTGCCCAACCAATATGCACGCGCGGTTAGTTTCTAGATAAAATAGTCTAGACGTGCAGAATAAGCGTGCAGGATAGGCGTGCAGGCTAAACGGGCGGCGAGGGTGAACGGGCGGCCCGTCATTTACGTTTTCATGAGAGGATAAGGGCTGCAAATATGGCCGGTCATAACAAAGCTGCCGCTTATGCAATGTTGTGCCGTGATTGCGGGACGGCGGGTCATGTTGGCAATCTTGGCCCGCTGGAAACCTGCCCTATATGTCAATCTGCCAATATCCGTACGCATCCTGATTTATTCTCGCTGACGATTGCGCATATTGATTGTGATGCCTTTTATGCATCAATTGAAAAGCGTGATAATCCGGCACTGGCTAACAAGCCGGTCATCGTTGGGGGTGGTGATCGCGGCGTTGTTGCGGCGGCGTGCTACATCGCCCGTCAGTTCGGCGTGCGCTCGGCAATGCCCGCATGGCAGGCGTTAAAACGTTGCCCTGATGCGGTGGTCATCCGGCCAAGAATGGATCACTACATTGCGATCGGTCAGGAAATCAGGGAAAAGATGCTGTCGCTGACGCCATTGGTTCAGCCATTGTCAATCGACGAGGCGTTTCTTGATCTTGCTGGCACGCAAAAGCTGCATCGTGCCAGTCCGGCAGAGGCGCTGCACCATCTGCAACAAGAGATCAAACGCGATATCGGTATTTCGGTTTCGGTCGGACTTAGTGGCACAAAATCGCTGGCAAAGATGGCGTCTGATCGGGATAAGCCTGACGGGTTTTTCGTAATTGGCACGCGCGAGGCGCAGGCATGGCTTGCCCCGCAGCCAGTTTCAATTCTTTACGGGATTGGCAAATCGGCAATCGCGCGGCTTCATGCGATTAACGTGTTTACTTGTGATGATCTTGTAAAAGGCGATCCAAAATTGCTGTCGAATGTTCTTGGCAGTCAGACCTTCACTGTGATGAATCTTGCCAAGGGTATTGATCCGCGTCCGGTTGTGGCCGAACGTGCAGTAAAATCATTATCGAATGAGACCACCTTTGCCAAAGATCTGTCCGCGCTAGAGGCGCTGGAAACCGAGCTTGAATTTCTGTGTCAAAAACTATCGGCAAGGTTAAAGGCAAAACGACTTGCGGGCGGTACGGTAACCTTGAAATTAAAACTGGCAAATCACCGCATCATTACCCGCAGCCGAACCGTGCCAAGCCGGATAGATAAAGCCTATCACCTGTTTGATATAGGCCGTGAATTATTAAAAAATGAAGTTAAAAAATCCAGATCATACAGGCTTTTGGGGATAGGTGTTGATAATCTTGGTGACGTTGGAGATGTGCGGTTGTTCGATCTTGATGGCGGCGCCGATGACAAGCGTAACCGACTTGAGGCGGCGGTAGATCAGCTGCACCAGAAATTGGGGTTTGATGCGCTGCGAACGGGGCGACAATTCTCGCGTGCACAAGCAAGATTAACGGCCACAAAGACCGCCGCAGCAAACAACCCAAACATCTTGCCCGAGGATGATGGCCGGTCCAAGCCGGATGAATGAGTGTCGATCCGCCTAATAACCAGTCTAAACTGATAACCAGTCTAATAGGGGTTTTTTGGCTCACGATCTGTGGATAGGGATTGCGTTTTTGCATGGGCAAGCTGTTCAATCGCATCGGCGATATGAATTCGATCAATGGTGCTGTCACCGGCGGCAATCCGAATGTGATGTGCGGCGGTTAATACCTCGGTATGCGTTGACCCTGCGGGCGGTTCAAACCGGTAGGATGCCAACTCGATCAATAATCCAAGTGGATCGCGGAAATAGATTGAGTCCATAAACCCCCGATCTTTCGCGCCTGAATGTTTGATCTTGCGCGCGTCCAGCCGTTCAACCGCTTGCCAGAAACTGGCTTGTGAAATGGCAAAAGCGATGTGGTGAACCTGCCCCGGTGCTTGGGGTAACCGGGTCATCTTTGCAAGGCGGCTTTCATCGGTAAAGATGGTGATTAATCGGCCATCGCCCGGATCAAAGTAAAGATGGCCTTCGCTTGGATTGTCCAAATTGGGCTGTTCGAAAACAAATGGCATACCGAGGATGCCTTCCCAGAAATCAATCGATGTTTGCCGATCTGCACCGATAAGCGTGATGTGGTGCACTCCTTGAGATTGGATCTTGCGCATTATGTCTGCCCGTTCTTCTCTATATTTTCGCCGGATGTTGTTGCTGGCATGGTGTGTCTGTTCCGATGAACACTCATTATTCCTGCTTTAATCAGGTGGCGTGTTAATTAATCACCAGCCAGCTGCGCCAGTTTTGATAAATGTACCATTGTTTAATTCGCGCATGGCCTGTTGTAACTCTGCCTGAGTGTTCATCACAATCGGCCCATGCCAGGCAACCGGCTCACGAAGCGGTGCTCCGGATATCAGCAAAAAGCGAACGCCCTCATCGCCTGAGGTCACGGCGACTTCGTCCCCGGCGCCAAAAACGACCAATGTGCGGTTACCGGATAAATCCCGAATTTCCAGCTCTTCGCCATTGAACTCTTTTTCGACCTTCACCCCAAACGGGTTAGAGGCGTCTTTGAACCGCGCGCTGCCCTCAAAAATATAGGCAAAGCCTTGTCGCCTTGTATCGAATGGAAACCGTTTAAAACAACGTGGGGGTAGGGTGATGTCCAGATATTGCGGGTCTGCGGCAATGCCGTCAACTGGCCCACGATAGCCGCGATAATTACCGGCGATAATCCGGATTTTGCTGTCATCATCATCGTGCAGTTCAGAGATTTCCTGCGACTTGATGTCTTGATAGCGCGGCGTTGTCATCTTTTGCGACGACGGCAGGTTTGCCCAAAGTTGAAACCCGTGCATTGCCCCATTTTTGTCACCCTTTGGCATCTCTTGATGGATAATGCCAGAACCGGCAGTCATCCACTGAATATCGCCGCCACCAAGCGTGCCGACATTGCCAAGGCTATCGCCGTGATCGACCGTTCCTTTTAACACATAGGTGATCGTCTCAATGCCGCGATGCGGGTGCCACGGAAAGCCGTTTTTATAAAGCGCCGGATCGTCATTCCGAAAATCATCCATCATCAAAAACGGGTCAAACGGCTTGGTATCGCCAAAACCAAAAATACGGTGAAGGTGAACACCGGCACCTTCCATGGTGGGGCGCGCTGTGCTCGACATTTTTACGGGACGAATTGACATGAGTGACTCCGAGTTTGAAACAAGCCTGAACGAAAAATTACGGCGGTAAACGACCGTCTAAAATCCAGTTGATGTTGCACTTTACTCGTCTTTACCGCATTTATCAGCCGGGGAATCAGAAAAGAACTTTTGCGTTATTGATAATAATCACCTGCTATTATTGCGAATTAAGGGGTGAGTCGCAGTATGTTTTCTTGTTGTCTTGTCGAGGGATCAAGCGCATAAGCAAATCATATTCACCTGTTCCCGCTCATCCCGACGTGCCGGAACGAACAGGGTTTTGACAATAGATCGCCATTGCAACCGCCATCAGGTGGAAAAAATATGAAATTAACAGACAATGTTTTTGGCGCCATCTTGATGGCGGTGAGTATGCTGTCGTTCATCAGCAATGACGCGTTGATGAAATTTCTGTTTCAGACTATTTCGGTCGAGCAAGGTATTTTCATGCGTGGTCTGGTGTCGGTGCCGCTGTTGGCGCTGATCGCTTATCTGCGCAAAAGCCTGTTTGTGCGGATTGATTGGCGTAACTGGCGGGTGATTTTAACCCGCGCATTTGCCGAGCTTGCTGCAACGATGGCGTTTCTAACCGCATTATCACATATGCCGCTGGCAAACATCACCGCTATTTTACAGGCGTTACCATTGACCGTAACCATGTTTGCGGCAATCTTTTTTGGCGAGCAGGTGGGCTGGCGGCGTTGGAGTGCCATCCTTGCCGGATTTATTGGCGTCTTGATCATTATCCGACCCGGCGGCGATGGTTTTAATGAATATGCGGTTCTGGCGATTGTTGCCGTTGCTTGTGTCACTGTGCGTGACGCGATTACGCGCCGCCTTGACCGGTCGGTTCCGTCTTTGTTCGTGGCATTTATTTCGGCCATTCCAATTTTTATTTATGGCGGGGTCGCAACCGCGACAACGGGGTGGACGATTGTTTCCGGTGCGATAATCGGCATCGTCGTGGTGGCGGCGATTGCGATAACCTGCGGCTATCTGTTTGCGGTTATGGCGATGCGCAATGGCGAAATTAGCTTTGTCGCACCATTTCGTTATACTGGCATGATCTGGGCAATTTTGTTTGGGTTCTTGCTATTTGGCGATTTGCCCGATGCGGCAACAATCCTTGGCACAATGATCGTGATCGGCATGGGGGTTTACGCCTTTCACCGGGAACGGATACGGCAAAGGGCCAGCGCATCATCCGCCTGACGGAACGTTGGCCCCTCTAGTCTAAGCCGGTTTTAATGCAGTGACTTAAACGACAGGACAGCTGCCGCCATCCACATTGATTGCCGTGCCGTTTATGTATGACCCGGCATCCGACGCCAAGAAGGTTGCCATATTGGCAAATTCTTCAGCCGTACCAAACCGCCCGATATTTAGCCCCGCAGCGGCATCGGCGTACCATTCTTCTAGCGTGAGGCCACGCGGATCAGCGGCGTGCCGTTTTTCCCATTGATCACTGCGAATTCGCCCGACAAGTAATCCATTGACCAAAATATTATGGCTGGCATTTTCGTTTGCCAGAATTTTGGTCAATGCCATACCGGCGGCACGGCTGACAGCGGTTGGTGCGCCGCCTGCATTTGGTGCTTTTGCCCCAAGGTTTAACACATTGATAATGCGCCCCCATTTACGCTCGCGCATTCCAGGGATCAAAAGACGAGACAGCCGGATCGCCGAGAATAGTTTTAGGTCAAGGTCATCTTGCCATAACGCGTCACTGACCTCGAGAAAATCACCGCGCTGTGATGTGCCGGCATTGTTCACCAGAACATCAACATGGCCAAAGGCTGACACAATTTCGGCAACAACATTTTGGCAATTTTTGTCATGCCGGATATCGGCAGATAGGGCAATGACACGGCCGGTCGCTCCAGCCTTTTGACCTTCGGCCTCGATCTCGGCTTTGGCCGCATCCAGCACGTCCGTGCGGCGTGCAACAATCGCAACATTTGCGCCTGATTTCAGGAAATTCTTGGCAATGGCTTTGCCAATACCGGCACTGCCGCCGGTGATGATGGCATTACGCCCATCCAGTCTCGCTTGCATTTACTCACCTATACCTAACTTTAAAATCGGCAATCCTGCCAAATGATGTTGTACACACCATATAGGCTTTGGCAGATTTGCCAAGCGATCCAGATCATTGACTGCTGTATTTTGGTTTCTGAAGGGCAGCTTTTCACCCAAAGACGGGTTCACCTATGGACGAGACAGACGATCCAATGCTAGGATTTAGCATGCCGCACGATCACCATGATGAGGCTCATGCCCACGCCCTATTACCGTCTGAACCTGCATTGCGGGTCAAGGCGCTGGAGACTATTCTCACCCGTAAAGGCCTGATTGATCCGGCCGCGGTTGATGCAATCATTGATATCTACGAGCATCAGATTGGTCCACGGATCGGGGCGGGGCTGGTGGCGCGTGCTTGGGTTGATCCAGTGTTTAAGGCCCAGCTGGTAAATAACACCGATGGCATTCTGTCTGATCTTGGCTTTGGCGGCCGGCAGGGTGAGCATATCGTTGTCGTTGAAAATACGCCTGACTGTCATAATCTGGTCGTTTGCACCTTATGTAGCTGTTATCCGTGGCCCGTTCTTGGGGTGCCGCCTGCATGGTATAAATCTGACGCTTACCGCAGTCGTGCCGTGCGTGAACCGCGCGCGGTATTGGCTGAATTTGGCCTGATGATCCCGCCTGAGCAGACCATTCGGGTTTGGGATTCAACGGCCGAAATCAGGTATCTGGTTCTGCCAATGCAGCCTGTCGAGAGTGTCGGTCTCGATGAAGCGGTGCTTGCAGGCTGGGTTCATCGCAATTGCATGATCGGGACCGGCTTGCCATCTCCTCCTGCTATGGCTGTGCCCGATATGGCTGCTCCTGCTACAGCATCAACAGATCATGATTGATAGGGGGCGGTGATGAAACCACATCATGACATGGGCGGCGATCAATCTGGGCCGATCAAGCCTGACCACCCGAATGATCCGGTTTTCGAAACGCCGTGGCACAAGCGTGTATTGGGGCTGACTGTGGCTGGTGGCGCGATGGGCGCGTGGAATATCGACGCATCGCGGTTTTGGCGTGAAACCCTGCCCAAGGATGATTACCACTCTTTTAGTTACTATGAAAAATGGCTGGCTGCATTGACCAATCTCTTTGTCGCCAAAGGATTTGTGACGCGTGATGAAATCGCTGCTGGTGGCTATGATGGCCCCCAGCAAAATCTGCGTGATGGCGTGCTTCGCGCCGCTGCGGTTCCGCTTATGCTTGCGACCGGTGCCAAGGCGTCACGCCCCGCAATGGCCGAACCGCTATTTCGGCGCGGTCAAAAGGTTCGGACCCGATTACCTGATGATACCAAGATGCAGATGCCCGGCCATACGCGGTTGCCGCATTATGCCGCTGATAAAATTGGCACGATATTGTTCTCCCATGGCTATCATGTATTACCCAACAGTAACGCCCATTTTCTTGGGGAATGCCCCGAGCCACTCTATTCGGTGGAGTTTTCAAGCGCAGATCTTTGGGCTGATGGCAATGGCGGTGACAAGGTTGTGGTTGATTGCTGGCAAAGCTATTTGGTGCCGAGCGAATGAATGCTGAAAAGCCCGCCATTGAGCGAAGTAGCAAATCCGAAAGCGCGCCCAACAACGGATATGGCGCGGCGCGGGCAGCAGGCACTGCGCCGCTGCTGCCTGATCAGCCCTTTGATGCGCCGTGGCACGCCGAAGTCTTTGCGCTTGCCGTGCATTTGAACGAGGCGGGCTATTTCTGCTGGCAAGACTGGGCCAGCCGTTTTGGCAAAAATCTTGCTGCGGCGTCATCTGCCAAGGCTGGCGGGCTTAGTGGTGGTGATGATTATTATCAGATATGGCTTGAAACCCTGATTGGCTTGATGCAGGAAAAGGACATTGTTGGTCCTGAAATATTGACCGCGTTGGAATTGCAATGGCGTGACGCCTATCTCGCGACGCCGCATGGCGAACCGGTGCATCTAAAAGCATAACAATGTTACGATCATGCAGGCCATGCCGTGCGCTGTCAGGCTTGGGGTCATGGTCGATTTCGGGGCTTATGGTCGATTTCGGGGCTTATGACCAATTTCCGGGGCTTATGACCAATTTGAAGTGTGATTGCAGCTTAAACCGCAGAGTTTTCTTTTCGTAAAATGGCGATCGCCGCTGCCTGATTGCAGATCGCCGGTGGCTTTATTGGGCAAAGTCTTTATAAGGCTAGTCTCACAAACAAAAAAGCGAGTTCGTTTTGCGCCCTAGTTTCTTTTCCCGGTTACCCAATTTGTTGTTGGGCGCCGCGCATGATGCTGATCACCCTCAGACCCTCAGCCTCCGTCAAATAAATCTCGATGTACTCTCAGGTTTGACTGTATCGCTGGCGTTAGTGCCTGAGGCAATTGCCTTTGCCTTTGTTGCTGGTGTTGCGCCACTTGTTGGGCTTTATGCGGCCTTTATAGTTGGCTTGATTACCGCAATTTTTGGTGGTCGTCCGGGCATGATTTCGGGGGCAACTGGCGCGCTGGCCGTGGTTATGGTGGCGCTTGTTGCCCAGCATGGTGTTCAATACCTGTTCGCGACAGTCATCCTGATGGGGCTTTTGCAGCTGTTTGCCGGGGTAATGCGTTGGGGCAAATTCATCCGTATGGTGCCGCACCCGGTGATGCTTGGCTTTGTGAACGGGCTGGCGATTGTCATTGGCCTTGCACAGATTGATCAGTTCAAAATTACTGATGCTTCAGGCCAGCGCGACTGGTTGGCAGGTGAGGCATTGATCCTGACCGGCGGTCTGGTTGCGGCGACTATGATTTTGATCTGGGTGACGCCGCGGTTAACGCGGCTTGTGCCGGCGCCATTGCTAGCAATCGGGGTTGTGACCGCGCTTGTTCTTGGCTTTGATCTTGACGTTCAGCGCGTTGGTGATCTTGCCAGCCTATCGGGTGGTTTGCCTAGTTTTGCTTTTCCTATGGTGCCAATGACGTTGGAAACGCTGATCATTATTTTTCCCTATGCGTTGATATTGTCGGCCATCGGATTGATTGAAAGCCTGTTGACGTTAAATCTCGTTGGAGAATTGACCAATCGGCGTGGCGGTGCGTCGCAGGAATGTTTGGCCCAAGGCGCAGCCAATTTATGCACCGGCTTTTTTGGGGGTATGGGCGGCTGTGCGATGATTGGCCAGTCGATGATTAATGTGAAATCAGGTGGACGAAGCCGTATTTCGGGCATTGTTGCCGCATTGTTTCTATTATGTTTTATCCTTTTTACCGGCCCAGCCATTGAATTGATTCCAATTGCAGCACTGACCGGCGTGATGTTCATGGTTGTGATCGGCACATTTGCTTGGAGCTCGCTGAAAAGTTTGCTGATCGTCCCGCGTGCTGATGCGTTGGTAACGATCGTTGTAACCTGCGTCACAGTTGTCGAGGATTTAGCAGTCGCAGTTGTGGTTGGCGTGATCATGTCGGCGTTGGTCTATGCATGGAACGCCGCGAAACGGATTGATGCGTCAACCCGGCCTTCAGTGCGCGAGGCAGGGGCGTTAGTCTATGATATCCAAGGTCCATTATTTTTTGGCTCGGTTACCAGTTTCCATGAATTATTCGATATCAAGAATGATCCGGATAGAGTCATTATTGATTTTGCGGCGTCGCGTATTGTCGACCAGTCAGCCCTGCAGGCGATTGAGGATATTGCAGCGAAATATGCTGCTGCTGGAAAGACTGTGTTTCTGCGGCATTTATCGCGTGACTGTCACCGGTTATTATCGAAATCGGGTCAATTGATCATCGATAGTGATGATGACCCTGACTATGGGATTGC
>Ga0181595_10002044_pt1 | contig 20730 bp, 8 predicted proteins | sample 041ome_7_FD_145604 | JGI IMG/M metagenome (GOLD analysis project Ga0181595, IMG submission 145604) | Coastal salt marsh microbial communities from the Groves Creek Marsh, Skidaway Island, Georgia - 041401AS metaG (spades assembly) | ecosystem: Environmental > Aquatic > Marine > Intertidal zone >...
ATCAAGCCGCTTGCGCGCGCATTTCTTTTGTAAATAAAAAAGCTCTGTCTATGTATATATTTTATCAGTACATTTCGTCGTCGAAGAAGCGCATCTCTTCGTGCGACTTGTATTTGTTGCGGCTGCTGTTCTTCTTCTTCCCGCTTTTTGGAGCCGCGCTTCGGTTCTCCAAGGCGCTTTCAATCGCGTCAGAATAATTTATTGGCGTAGTCGCCGCGACCGCCGGTATCGTTGCGTCAGCCGTATATTCATTGCCGCTAGAAGATTCGTATTCTAAATCGCCGGTGACGTGGTGCGAGAACAAAGGGCGCTGCGCTTGCGGGTTCTTCATCGACTTTCTCTGCTCGGACTGAATGCGCATCTGCGCGCACACGTCAAAGACGCGCCATTCGTCTACTTTCGATCGCCGGCAGGACGATTCCAAGAATGCCAAGGTAACCGTGTTCAAACCAACCTCGGCATCTTTCGCCTTATCGAACACCCTCAAGGCGGAGGAGACTTCGTTGAGTCGACAGCATTCGTCGATGAGCGCGCCGTACATTTTCGATCTCGGCGTATCCTTTCGATACGGATTAGCTCTTTTCATCTTTCTCGGTACGTTATCTATTTCGTTATTTTCGTAGTATTCCCAGAACTCCATGGCAGACGTGAGATCTCCATAACGCGCAAAAGCTTCTACGAGCGCACATAAAACGTCCGGGCCAAACAAAGAGATTTCGGATTCAATCGCGAGTTTCGCCATGCTCTTCGTTTTGCTCATGAAATCAACCTCTTGCTCGACGACTTCCGCGTTTCGTGCGACGGCTTTAAATAGAGATCCCATGGCTAACGGCCCGAGTTCTTCGGCAATCGTCATCTTCCCGTTCGTGTGATACTTTTTGCGTCTCTCTACGAGATTCCAAGCGTCGGCAAGAAAGCCGTTGTCAGCGCACGATTGCACCAAATCTTGGAACGTTTCGCGGGTTAAATGATAATACTCCACTTTTTTCGGTAACGAGGTGGTGGCATTGTTTGCGTTTATAGTTGCTTTCACAGTCTTGCTCTCGTTATCTGATTGCCTCGAGCGAAGCCATTTGTATACGCGTAAAGCTCGTTCCGGGTACCCTGCTCGGCACAACGCGCGGACGACGCCCTCGAGCGTGTCGTCCTGAATAGAACCACCGCACTTTATTATAGCTTTAAGTTCTGATATAGTATCTTCAACGCGACCGGCCCGAGAAATGACTTTGACGAAGAGATTACCGCACCAATCGTTCGGCACGACGTTGAATTTGGCCATATCCGCGAAAATTTTATACGCCTTGTCCGCCGCGACGTCTACGTTTTCGCGTTCGACGCTCATGGTCAAGCACCCAAACAAAGCACTTCCGAACGTGACAATCGATGGCGACGCGTTACTTGTATTTTTACCGATATCATCGACAGAATACGATTCGATGATAGAATCGTACACCATCAGTGCTTCTTCTACTCTGTGTGCTTTCACGTTTGCATCCATCCACGCAGTGCGCATAAAATCGTTCACTCGAACGTTCCGATCGCGATTGGCTAACTTATACACTTTCTCAACGTCCGAAAAACGATTCCCGTGCGTACCTAAAACAGTGAGCATGAGAGAATACGTGCGTTCTGTGGCGGGTACTTTTGCTCGTCGCATATCGCGAAAGATTGAAATCGCATTTTCGGCGTTGTTACTCGACGTGTGTGATTTCGTCTTCCTCGCGCAATGTAACAACATCGTGTTGAAAAGAATTTGGTTATCCAACGTGCTGTTTTCGTTCGTTCTGAGCTTCACTTTATCGTACAAATCGGTAGCCTTTTTGACATCGCCGAGGTAAAAGTACAGAAACACAGCCGCACTCGCGACGGAGGACGTTTCGCACACAGATTTGTTCGATTGTTCGAACAATGCCACGCCTTTTGTAGCCATCGCGTGGCCATCGGCGTCGTCTGCCCTCGGTCGACACGCCGTCAACGCGGACGTCAAAATGTGCCGATTTACGGCAAACCCAAGTTTTTTCATTTGTTCTATGGTAGCTAACGCAGATTCGACGTCGTTCGCGCGCGCGTACACAGAAACTAAAGCGCTAAAGACTTGCGACGAGACGTCGAAAGAGTAATCTTTTCTACCGTTGTTCATTTTGTTTGTCTCCCGAAGTCTCTGAGATTCTTCCTCGTACCTTTGTAGGAGCGGTTTCGTGATGTTCTTCGCCAACGCGACCGCTTTAGCGTCCGTTTGCGTGAACGAACCGACTGCCAAGGATCTTTGTAAACACGCCAATGTTGCAGAAACGATGTATTTGTTCATGTCGCCTTGAACGCTCGGATCCTCTTTCGATCGATTGAATAAGTCTAAAGCGAATTCTAAATCCGGTATCGGAGATGCGCTCGCCGCTGCCGTGATGGCCGCACCGTACGTAATCTCCGTCGGTGCTAAGTACGCAAAGTCCTCGGTGAGTTCCTTGAAAATACTTTTCGCAACGCTTATATTCCTCGCATTTTTTGCCGCCGCGATGACGCCGTTGAATGCTCTCACCGCGTCCGTATCGTCTCGAATTCGTTTATCTTCACCTAGTACGTCCACTTTGAATTGTTGAAAAGTGCTCAAAGCCTCCTCGCAATCCGCGCAGCTCGCGCAGCAATCGATGTAGGAACGATACACGATCGCTTTTGGCGTGCCTTTTTCCTTCATATCCTCGAACGCCTTCTTCGCATCGCTCAATCGATTCGCTTTTCCGCACGCTTTCAAAAACGCCGAAACCGTGTATTCATTCTTCGTCAACGACGACTCGAACGCCTGTTTCACGAATTCAAAGTAAAACGCGTTGCTGTTCGCGATACCGTAGCGGTTCTTTCTGCTCGCGCTGGTGGTGGTAGTCGGTGCGTTCAAATCGAACCCGTCGTCGTTACTCTCCCCATCTCGCATCTGCCTCGACATTCTCGATATAAACGCATTCGCCAACCGCCCGCCGTCCATCTTATCGTCCTTCGGATCGAACAAATCGTAATACTCCATCATCAACTCGAACGCGCTCGCCTTCGCGCACTGATCAAAAAAAGGACCGTGATGCTGCGCCACGTTCATTCTCTCAAACAACGAAGACGGCACGCGAGACACCTCTTCCCCTCCCTCGCGCGCCTCTGCGACAAACTGCCTCCGCGCGAACCGAAACGCTCGCGACGGCGCGTTCATCGTCCCTTCCGATATCCGCAGCAACCTCGAAAACTCCTCCAATCGTTCGCTTTCCGTTTTCCTCTTCCACTCTTCCGCCTCTTCCTCTTCTTCTTCTTCAGCGGTCTTTTGTTGTTGTCGTTGTTCTTTCTCGTACAAAATCTCCTCCAGACGCATGTCCTCCTCCGCCGCCGCTTTCAACAGCGCGTCCTTCTTGTACTTTTGGACGACTTTGTTGCTCGCGCTGCTCGTCGTTGACGCGCTACTCGCAAGAAAAGCGGCGTCTTTTCTCCGTCTGCTGTACGTTCTTCGCTTCAGTTTATCCGCAGTCGCCGCCAAAGGAAGAAGAGCGCCAGTCGTTTGATCGTCATCGGTGTCGTCTTCTCCACCTCCTTTTTCGTCGCCCCACGCGTCGTCGTTTTCCTCGTCGTCGTCGTCGTCCTCGTTCGTCTTCTCCGCGCCGTCGTTCCCATTTTTTCTCAACGACGACGAGTTATCTGAAATCGCGCGAAGAAGCGTGGTGCGAAAAGAAGAATCGGAAGAGGTTGGACTTCTTTTTGCGCAACGTCGCGAGCGACGAAAAGCAAAACTACTCGTCGTCTTTGTCCTCCTCCCAAAACCGCTGGATTGCTGGAACAAAAGGGACGACGACACCGCGCAACAACGCGCAGCCGGCGTCATTTTCCCTTTTTTTTTCCCCCAATTTCTTTTTTTCTTTTTGTGCCGCCAAAGCGAACTTAAAAAATTATTTTTACCCCGGTAACGGTTCAAATTAAAAGAAGCAAAAGCGGCGAGATCCAAACATAACAAGCGCCGTTACGAGTGTCCCAACAGAAGAAGAAGCGTATAGATATATACTGTGGATCGAAAAAATTGCTAATAATTGAGAACACAAACGCGGGGAAGAGATTTTTAAGCTTGCGGACGAGACGATGTGCCAACAAAAGCGCGCAAAGAGAGAGAGAGAGAGAAGTTTATCGTCGTATTTTTTGTGTTCGTGCTCGTATTTTGGAATATTTTTTGAGTCCGAATTGTGGTCAAAAATTAACGCTCTCAATCAACAAAGAGACAGACGCGTGTCGTTCTATCGTCTCGTCGTCGCCGCCGCCGCTGCTGCTCGGTAGATACGAAGACATAAAATAGAAGAAGCGTTTTGAGAGGCTCTGTTTTGTTTTTTTTTTCAAAGCTCTTTTCGAGCGGGAAGAGAGAGAGAGAGAGAGATGGGGTGCGCGAGTTCTTCACCGTTGGTGAACGACGACGACGACGACGTCGTTCAGCGGGCAAAAGATTCTTCTTCTTCTCCGGTCGTCGACGAGACGAAGAGCGCGACGACGACGGAGAAGAAGAAGAATGGCGCTTCTTTTTCGACGCGATCCCCTTTGAAACCTCCGCGGTCTCCGCAAGCCTCGCCCGGTGGGTCCGTGCATAAAGAGGAGCAATTTGATGGAGGAGGAGCAAAGAAAGAGAAGAAGAAGAGTCACGCGAAGAACGTGGCGAAAGTGGAAACGAGCAAATTGAGCTTCACGTTTAAAAGAGAGGAACACGACGACGACGACGACGACAACGACGACAACGACGACAAGAAGAAGCGAGTCGCGAGAAAAGAGAACAAGAGTAACGATAACGGCGGTAGTGATTTTCGTACGAATAACAATTCGAGCGAAGGCGGAACGAAGAGCGTGGCGAAGAAACAGCAACCGAAACTGAAAAATTTCAAGGGTTTGCAATACCAAGTGAGCGAAAGCTCGTTCGAGGAAGCCGCGATGGAAGAGGATAACGCGGATGAAGACGAAGCGTCGACGATGCGATTGTTAGAGAGCACGCAACCGGCAATGGCGCGGAGGACGAGAGAAGATGAATTGATCACGAGGGACAACGATAACGACGACGAGGAAGAGAACGAGGAAGAAGAGAGAAGAATAGCGTCGAGATCTGGGTCGTTGATCGAGAGATTTAATAACGCGAGTGCGACGGCGACGATGACTACAGATGACTACATCGGGGCGCAAAATTCCATGAACGCGGAGTGTAGGAACGTTGAGAGCAATTTTCAACATCCTCCTCGATCGAAAACGCCAGATTTGGCTTTGACCGTGGATAAACGCGTCAACTCGGTAACTTTCAAGAAACAGTTGAGGGATATGCTCGAGAGGAAAAGTTCGGTGAAGATGCCTTCGATTATGACCAATAGCAGCAACGAGGCGAAACGAGAACAAACAAAAAGGAGGAAAGCGTCCTTCGATAGCCCTGGATCTTCCAAACCACCGACGACCCCGACAAGCGCAGATAAACAACAGTTCCGTAGTTATTACTCGCACACGACGTCTATGATTAACCGATCATCGTTGTCGTTCAATGACCTGAAATTTGAGCATTCCGAGGAGGACGTCGCGTTTCTCTTGAAGTCTTTGCGAAAATCAGTTTTATTTGCAGACGCGAAAGAAGAAACGCTGCGAGAGTTAATCTCCGTGATGTGGAAAGAATCTGTAGAGGAAAACTATGCCGTAGTCACGCAAGGAGAGAAAGGGAACGCGCTATTCTTAGTCGCCGAGGGCGAATTTGATGTTTTCGAAAGAGTCACGAAAACGACGACGACGACAGCCTTGGTCAACAACAAGAACGACAACGACTCGAAATCATCGTCTCCGCCAGCAGCGAAAGCGCCGCTAGGAAAGTCTCGATTAGGCAGACGTTCTCGAAGTAGTACGAAATCAGACGATGGCAAAGACGATGGCAAAGACGATGGCAAAGACGAAGGCAAAGACGACGTGCAAGAAGACGAGGAAGACGAAGCAGAGGTCAGGAAACGCCTATCGTTAGAACGTGAATCGAACCAGGAGGCAACATCTTCCAGACAAATTAAAAACAACTTAGTCGCCGTGAGTAGCGAAACGAGTATCAGCGAAAAAATCACGACGATAACTGCACAAGAAGTTGTCGAAGTGAAGGTCAACGTGAAGAAACCGGGCGACATTTTCGGCGAGTTGGCGTTGATGTATGGTGCGCCGAGAAGTGCCACTGTGCGAGCGTCGGAGCGGTCCGAAACGAAGGCGTGGTCGACGTGGGTACTCCCACGTCGCGCGTTTCGAGCTGTTGCTAAAAGAGCGGCGGAAGATTTCAGAGAATCCATCGCGGTTTTTATGAGTCTCGTCCCTGTGTTTGCGCCGTTGAGTGTCGCTGAGAGACTGCGACTCGCAGACGCGATGGAAGAAATTGAGTTTGAACCTGACGAAGTAATCTTGAAACAAGGAGAAAACGCTGGTGACAACAGCGGATTTTATATCATCGTTTCTGGAGAAGCCTTGGTGTATGTCAACGATGACGACACGCCTGTAATTGACGATAGCGACGAAGACGATGACTCTAAACTTGGAATTTTAGTTAATCACTTGTTTCGCTCGAATTTTTTCGGAGAGAAGGCGCTCTTGTTCGATAAACCACGAGATGCGACCGTAAAAGTTGGGCCAAACGCACCGCTTCGGTGTTTGAAGTTAAAGCGCGTCGATTTCGTCGCGATGATGGGTACGTTGCAAGATTTGTTATCGAGACGAAATAGCGTGACCCAGAAGCGAAACTCAAAGAAACTAAAAATTTCGTCTCCTCGGAGCGAAGAGAAAAAGAAAAAGAGTCCTCACTCGAACGATACTTTTGCGAATAGTGACGAACCGGAAACGTTGGAAGGCGGTGACGATGATACTGAAATTAGTAGTGCAACCACTGCTTTTGGTGACACTGACGATTCCCAGAAAAAGTCACCGATAAAGACGTTCCAAGGTATCCTCCGCATACGCCGGGTCGGCATGGGATCGCGAAATTTATACTACGACGCGTACAATCCCGCCGACGAGTCTTCGATTTACCGAGACGTCGATGCCATTGGTACATTCAATGAATCCTTCGTCCAAAGCATCACCTCGGGCTCGTTCAACGCATCTATGCAGCCGTTCATTTTCACCGTCTCTGAAGGCGCTTTAATTGGCGGTGGTGCAGTCGGATGCGTCAACGAGTGCAACCACTACGACACTCAACAAAAGTTCGCAATCAAACGCGTTCGAAAAGTTGCGGTGAAGTCTTCTCCAGAGCACGTCTTGTCCGAGCGTAAAATCGTCGCAGAATTGAACCACCCGTCGATTATTTCCTTACACGGTGCCTTTCAATCCGACCGGCACTTATATTTCCTCATTGATTTAATGAACGGGTTTGATTTAATGGACGCGCTTGTTTCAGTTGCGACGGTTCGAAAAATGGCGCACACGACCAAGCCGGACGCTCCTTTAAGGAAAGTTTTGGTAGGATTTGATGAAGATGCCGCGCGGTACTACGCGGCTCTCATCGTGTGTGCGTTCGAGTATTTGCACGAATTGGGCATCATCTATAGAGATTTGAAACCTGAGAATGTATTTCTGGATAAGTCAGGAAGAGCTAAACTTGGTGATTTCGGCTTTGCAAAAAATATTGGCGAAAGTGGTCATCAAACGTTCACGTTTTGCGGCACGCCTGGTTATGTCGCGCCAGAGATGGTCCTGGCGCGAGGGTACTCCTACGGGGTCGATTGGTGGGCCCTCGGCGTGTTGATTTACGTCATTATTTCCGGTTTACAACCGTTCGGTCAAAGAGGTCAGGGGGAGAAAGGAGGCGATAATCAACCGCCACAAAATAATCCGTTGCAAGTCATGCAACGCATCGCCGATGCGAGCTTTCAAGTGACGTACCCTATTTATACCTCTGAGGAAGGGTGCGATTTAATTGCCGGTTTGTTACAACGCCGCGTGGCGAAACGACTAGGCAACTTAAAAGGTGGCGCACAAGCGATAAAAAATCACCCGTGGTTCGAGAACTTCGACTGGGATGCGTTGGAGAATGGAACTTATCCGCCACCACAGTTGCCAGAGCCGTCGAGTGCTATACTGGCGTCGCACACGGCGCGGTTGGCGGAAATTGAAAAGATGGTTTTGGAGCAAGAAATGCGTGACGATGAAAAAGGCGAGAACGATCCAAAGTTGCTTGCAGCGAGAGAGATTTTTAAAGACTGGTAGAATTTAGTTTTATAGAATGTTGTACATTAATTGCGCGCTAGTTCTAGTGTTCATACAAGTACTGCGGCACCCGAGCGCTTCGCTCTTGAATTTTTCTCTCTCTCACTTTCAAAGGACTTGGTGAGTATTTAACGTTTGAACAAAAATTGTAGATCTTCCGGCGATAACTTCGCCATGCTCGCCTCGTTCCCATCCATTGTTCCTTCAAAAACCAACCGCTTCAACTTTTGTAACTCGTGCATTTTCGACTCGATCGTGTCCTTGCACGCGAATCGAAACGCAGTCACCTCTCTCGTCTGCCCGATTCTGTGCGCGCGCATCACCGCTTGCATCTCCACTGCCGGATTCCACCACGGCTCTAAGACGAATACGTAATTCGCTGCCTGCAAATTCAGACCTTCCCCGCCGGATTTCAAAGACATGATGATCGCGTCCACGTCCGGATCAGTGCAGAACTCGTGTAAATTCTGCGCTCTCGCCGTTACTGGCATTGATCCGACAAGTTTGCGAATGACGAAATTTTCCTTCTTCATGCGCCATTCGACGATATCAATCATGCTCGTATACTGAGAGAAGATGATGGCTTTGTTCTTTTTACCATCGCGACCGCTTCGTATCTCCCGTAGCTTTTCCAACATTTTCTCAATCTTTGAAGATGTACGGTATTCGCTCAAATCGATTTGATTCAGGATTGATTTGTTTGGCACGACGTCGTCGGCGTCTAGTTCGCCTTTCTTCTTGGATCCGCCTCTTTCATCTTTCGGAGCTTTGATTTTATCGATTGCTTCGGCATCTGGAAACAAATCGATGGTCAAGTTGGTTCGGCATTTCGGACACTTAATGCCGTCCGCGCCAAAGTCGATCTCCAAGTATGGTTGTATACACTCGCGGTGGAAGATGTGTTTGCACTTGGACGTGGCCGCATCTTCAGGTTCGACTTTCTCGCCGCAATCTGGCATGCCGCAGTAGTGCATGGTTTCTTTCGCATCAGATGGGACGTTCTCTCGCACCTCATATTCTTGCTTCTTCTTCGTTCTATTCTTCGTTGTAGTGTACTCCTCTTCCTCTTCGTCTTCTTCGTCTTCTTTCTTTTTTGCCTTCTTTTCAAATTTCACTTCTGAGTGTTGGTTACGCAACTTTGGATTGCGCGAATGCAAAACCAAATATGGGTGATTGCAAGCCTGTCGTAAACGAGAAAGCAACTCGAACACGTGCGCGTAGTTATTCAACACCGTACCTTTCTTGACAAACCCGTCGAATCTCGCGGTAACGTTCGCGTACAAAGCTTCGTAAAAATCTCGCTCGGTTTGGTCAAACTCGGGTTCCAAGACAATTTCGTTCAGTGGCGGCAGCACGACGTCCGCGGCGCGTTCTTTCTTCGTTCGTCTCAACATCGCCGGGAGTAAGATGTCGTTTCGGAGCGTTAAGTACGCTCTCTTACCCGCACCAACACCACCATAGCGTTGGATCGGGTTGATGACGTCCTTATTAAACTTTGAAAAGTGTTTCAAAGGCGCATGGCCGCACTGTACGCAAAAATCGTTGTTCGGTCCCATGTCCCAGCACGCGCTTTTGCAACCGCAGATACCCTCTTTGGAGCCGTCTTTAGTGCCGATTTTTGCGGTACAAAAATAAAACGAGTACGGTTCCATTTGTAGGAAACGGACGAGAGAGTATAAATCGCCGACTCTATTTTGTAACGGCGTTCCGGTGAGGCACCATTTGTAATCGCTATCCAAAGCGTACACCGCTTTCGCCGTAGAAGTTGTTCTTGCTTTGATTTTGTGCGCCTCGTCGAGGATGATTCTTTGCCAATGAATTTGGTGCAAAGGTGAGGTTTGAAGTAACAACTCCTTGATGTCGCGATCGTCCGTGTTGCCGAAAAGTAAGCTGTTGTTATCGCTGTTCGTGTCGTTTCCACGATCTCGCTTTTTTGTTTCTAGTTGTTGTTGCGGCTCGATTTTGATTTTCGGAGGAGTGACTTTGGTGATTTTGATCTCTTCTTCCGTTTCGGTACCATCGTCGTCGTCGTCCTCATCTTCTTCTTCCGATTCGAGTTTAAAATCCGAGTCGTCGTCGTCGTCGTCGTCGCTGCTCTTCTTTTTCTTTTTCTTCGCGCTTTTCTTCTTTGTTGATCTAGCGGCAGCTGTGTCCGCTTTCCTCTTCGGCATTGTCTTTGGTGCGGGCCGAGAATTCTTCGATCCACTTCTCGTCGTTCTCGTCGTCGGGACAACTTCAGTCGCGTCTTCTTCTTCCTCGTCGCTATCGCAGTCCAAACAAATCACTTCGGTCTCTTTATCGTCCATGACTTCCATTTTGAACCCTTTCGCTTTCATAGTCGTCTTTGGCTTCGGCGAATCCATCAGCGCGTTTACAGCGACGTCGACATCTCCTCCGCTGTCCACGATTGCTTTTTCAATCATGTTTCGGGGAAACCCAAAACCCATGTTGACGATTTGCGTGATTTTTGGCTGAATCGCCTTCAATTCTTCCTCTGTGATTTCATCGTCGTCCTCGTTAGAGCCGAGGACGAGGCCTTCGGCCGCAGCCGCTCGCGCTTTGTGCGCGCCGTCGTACATGGACATGTCGCGACCTCCTGCATGCATGTATCCCCGTGCGATAGCCATCAATGACTTGCCTCCACTCTTTTTCTTTTCTCCGCTACTTCTATCACTGTTCAAGTTATCCAACGTTTCCTTCAATTTGTCTTTCGAGATGACATTCAACGTCGCCAACGCTTTCGTATTCGCGACTTCTCGCGTCTTTTCTGTTTTTTCGAGTTTCAGCGTTCTTTTCGCTTGCGGACCACAAAAGTATTTGTTGTGCACGGCTAACGAGCGCGGGAGGAACAATTTTCTACAATACGCGCACGGCACTTTACTCTGCGTCTCGCACTTGCGGTACTCGGCTTCTAAAACCGGAAACGTAGTGAGCACGACGTCCGCCTCGCGCATCTCGTCAACGATCGTCTTCCGTTTGCGGTCGTTATAATACACGAAAACGTTCAACGCGTTTTCCTTCGTGCACAACTTGATTTCATCTTCCCACTGAACCAACGCAGACGTGGGGACGACGACTAACGTGGAACTTTTCTTCTGTGAAGACGTCGCGGTTGCGGAGGTCTTCGTCGCGCTTGATGGCTGTTCTTCGTCGCCGCTCTTCGGGCTTCCCTTCTTGCTTCGTTTGCTACTCTTCGCCTTGGGTTCGTCTAATTCTTCTTCTTGTTCTAATTCTACTTCTACGCCATTCTTGTCGTTGTCGTTTTGATTCACTTCCATCACCCCAGCCTCGCGCATTCGATCCAATCTCTCCTCCTTGCTCTTCAACACCAACGACACCGCCTGAATGGTCTTCCCCATCCCCATCTCGTCCGCTAATATCCCTCCTTTCACAGCCGTCTTCTCGTTTCCCATCATCCACGCCAGTCCTTCCCTCTGAAACGGCAACAAACTTCGAACCAAACCTCTCGGCGGCTCCGCCGGTTGAATCTCCTCTCGTTCTAAAAACGTCCCCGCGTTTGGATCCACCTCGTCCTCCTCGCACTTCGGCTTCGTCGACGACGTCAACGTCGCCATCAACTCCTCCCGCATTTCCTCGTCTTTGATGAACTCTTTATTCTGCTTCACTTTTTGCGCCTTCCCAAGCTTCTCCAAATGCGCGTTTTTACCTCTCGCCGCCGTTTGTGCCTCATGTTCCGCCCCTCCTTTCCAGTACGTCATCGCCTTCAACTCCTCTCTGGTCACCCCTTCAAATCTCACGCAATCCGCGTGATACCATCCCGTCACGTACCCAAAATACGACCCGCGCCACTGATACGGCATGCCAACCCGAACCGCATCTTTATCAATCTTCTCCGAGCATTTCCCACACTTGGCGCGGTTCGTAGGCGCCAGGCCTGCCATGCACAGGTACGGTCTTTGGTCTAAAAATGGATTTTGCTCCAGATATTGATTATCCAAGCGACACCAACAGTCTTCGGCGTCTTCGATGCGCAAGATGGTGAACCGAGGGTTCGCGGCGTCGTGGAGTTGGTTGATGGACATCTTTTTTGACCTTTTCTTGTCAAAGACGCGTCGTCGTAACGCGCCGACGCGTATCGGCAGACGTGTGTTGTGCGCTTTTTTTTTGTGAGGTGGATGCCTTCCGAGAGAAGAGAGATGACGTTTCACTGGCGTGTTTACTACGACTAGGACGCGCGCGTTCGCATGCGACTGAAGAAGAGAGAGAGAGAGAGAAACAAAGAGAGGAAGAATTGAAATGAAGATGAAACGCGCGCGTGCGTTCGCCCTCGATGCTACGATGTCATTTTACATTGTTGATTTATGTGTGTTTTTTTTTGCGTTCTCTCGTCCGTTTCGTCATCGAAACAGCTCCGGAAACTCCTCTCTCTTCGCCGCGTCTTTGTCGTCGTCGAACGCGAACGCTTCGAGCACGCTCTCGGCGAATTTCCTCACGCACGCTCCAACACTCTCGAACGCGGCGTTGATTTGCTCTTCGCTCGCGTTCGCGTCTTTTAACACTGCCTCCAACGCCGCGTACGCCTGCACCGTCGCTTCTTTCCTCTCCGCGGCGCGCCGCTTCGCCTCGTCGTTCGCGTACTTTTTCGAAACGCTCTTCGACACGATGGACAGCGTGCACACGTCCCGGACGTTCGCGTACGCCTCCAAAGCCGGTCGCGCCGACGTGCAATCCAGCGTCGCGTTGCGTAATCGCGCCGTGGCTTCTTCCGATCCTAGTTTCACGTCGCCGCGAGCGATATCCTCTCGCAGCGCGCGCAAGCGAAGAGAGGTCACCTTCAAAGGTCCGAGTAAAAACGTCGACTGACTTTGCTTCGTGAAATCAACGTCCGGGAACGCGTACGAGGAGGAGGAAGACGACGACGACGCGGAGGAAAAAGAGAGGACGGCGAAAGAAAAGGCGAGGACTTCTCGTCGTCGTCGTCGTCGTCGTCGTCCGTTGGTGTCGTTGAACGAGAAGGTTTCTACTTCTTCTTCTTCTTCTTCTTCTTTCCGACCGTCGTCGTCGTCGTCGTCGCTGCTTCTGCTCCGCGTTCGCATCGTCTTCTTCATCGTGGCCTTTCTCGAAGAAGAAGAAGAAGAAGAAGAAGGAACGAAAGAGGAGGAACAGAAGAGATCGTGGGAACGACAGACCCCGCGCATTTGTTTTGTCCTTTTGCGTCTGTCTGTCCGTCCGTGTCTCGTGCGCGCGTTTTGTTTGTTTCCCGGTGCGCGCGTCTCCCGTTTAGGTGATTTGAACACATCTTGTTTTAGGGTTTGAAACCCTAAGCAAGAAAACAGCATTTGTTAACGACCGCCGGCGCGCAACAACATATAATACCACACGACAAACGCACGCGAGAGAAATGGTATTCAAACGCGACGCCGGGTCCTCCTCCTCCTCCGTCGAGGACGAAGAGGAAGAGGAAGATGATATTTCCAACCTCAAACGTCTCACCAGAGACGCGTTCGCGGACATCAAATCGCTCCGGGAAAAAGTGCACCAATTGGAAGCGCAAAACAGAGTTGCGGCGAGAATGAAACCTTCCTCGTCTTCATCTTCGATTTTCCACCGAGTGAAGGCGAAAGTGGAAGCCGCGATCGCACCACCCGTCGATGATGGGTTTAACATCACCGCGAGCAACCGGATTAAGCGAGGGAACGAGGTGAAGGTGAACTGCGAGACGCACTTTCCGAAAATTGGGTGCGTTTTAACCTCCGGGTTTAACGCCGAAGGTGGGAAATTGGTACGTTTTACATATACGCGCGCGTGTTGTTACGTGATTTAATCATTGACCGTTCTTTCTTTCTCTCTCTCTCTCTAACTCTTTCTCTTTCAAACACAGTTCACGGATGACGGACAAGAGTTACACGCGGTGACGTTGCGAAAGCTTTCGTACAAAATATCCAACGCGTTACCTTCGCTCGTTCCGGACGGCGTGACTGTACGGGTAACGCCGCTCGGATTCGAAGGCCGCGACCAGTTTGCCTCTTTGTCCCCGATTCAAGAGAACGCGTCCTTGACTGGGTTTGGGTCCACGGGCGCGAGTTATTGCGCTTTAGGCGATGGGGATTCCGCGGTGAGCGTTGGATGCGATGTGAGTCGAGACGCGACGGTGAATTTGGCCATGTGCGCCGGGAATAACACGCGAGTGGACGAACCGACGGCGAGGGTGATTGGTCAAGGGACGTGGAGAAGCAAAAGAAACGAAAGCACCGCCGGAGACGGAGACGGGAAGAAGAAAAAGAAGAATGTGAATTACGCCGGTGCTGTGGGAGGTTCCGTTGACGCGAACGGGCAAAAAATTGCCAGCGTCAGCGTGGCGGCGGCCATAGAAGATGTCGTCGTCAGCGCTTGGATGCAAAAAGATGTTTTAGGTGGGGGCGGTAGTAAATCGTTTTCGAAGTCTAAAAGTAAACGCGGGGGCGGAGGAGGTAGCGGCGAAGACGCCTTTGAGTGGGGCGTCGTCGCCACGAAACCACCGAGCTCGAAACTGAAACCAGCCACGGCGACTCTGAAAGACATTCTGTCGCCGAAAAATCTCGGCTGGGGTTGCGTTTTTGGACACTCCAACGCCGTCGGTGGAGAACACGTGGAGCTTTTCGCGAGAATATACGGCGACGGATTTCAAAAACCATCGATGAGCGTATTTCCTGGTGTCGTCATTAATCGAGACGAACGCGGGAATTTCGACACAGCGTTTGCCATGAGGGCTCATTGGTACTTGTAATTTTTATTGGAGTTTATAAAGAATTAATGACACACGAACGATGCGTAATTATTTATCTACTTCTTCTATTTTGGCATTTTCGCCGCTATGCTCGCTCTATACTTTTTAAAGTTTTCGAAACGCACTGCTTTACCGTTTTCAATCGCGATGAACTCTTTTCCAACTTGTTCGACGAAATACTGGTCGTGCGACACGAGTATCACGCCGCCTTCAAATTGGCTTATGGCTTTTGCCAGAGATTCGCACGATTCTAAGTCTAAGTTGTTTGTCGGCTCGTCGAGCACGATTAAGTGTGGTTTATAATAGGATACGGCTGCCATGGCAACTCTTGAACGTTGGCCTCCAGAAAGTGAGCCAGACGGTATGCTTTGTAACGCAGTCGGTACGCCGCAATTCGATAAATGTCCTCTGATTTCTTGTTCGTGTTTGTAACTGCCATCACCTTTGTATTTCTCTAGCATAAATTGTAACGGAGTCATGTCGTACTTTAATTGTTCCGCGTGGTGTTGATTCACCAAAGAGATTCGAGCGCCGTGGTCTCGTTTGACCGAACCTCCGGTATTTTTCAAGGCGTTCGTGATGACTTTAACTAAAGTTGTTTTCCCTTGACCGTTTTCTCCGAGTAAGACGACGCGCGATTTGGAATCGACGCTTAAATCTACATCCGTGAATATATCTTTCTCCGTGTTTGGGTACCGAAACGAACAACTTTCAAGCATGGCGATCGATTGTGATTGCAACTCACCGCCAGCGCATAGACTCAAACTATTCTCTCTATCTTCCTCTAAATCCGCGAGTTCGTCTTGTTCTTCCTCCGCCTCCAACTCTAATTTCTTTGCCTCGGAGGCTTTCTTTTGCATCATGTTAATTTGGGACGAGGAGCCGCCGTAGCGAAACCCGTGCCCGGCGAATTCTTTGAGAGTGTCAATCTTTATTTGTCTCAATTCGGTGCGTTTTTTCAACGCAATTTGCTGTTCTCTCCTCTTCTTGGCCCAGCTGGAATAGTTCATTCGGTGCGACGTGACTCGTTTCGCGACGCCTGAAATGTGGATTGAATCCGTCGTCGTTTCGTCCAAGAAGTGTCTATCGTGCGAAACGCAGACGATGATGCGGGACCTCCAAACCGGGTTTTCTACCAGCTCTTTGGCTAAAAACATCACAGCTTGAATTGACAAGTGGTTCGTTGGTTCGTCCAAAAACAATATATCAGGCGTGGCGAATAAGGCTGCAGCTAAACTCGTTCGGACTCTCCACCCGCCCGACAGTTGTTTCATTTTACGACTCACTAATTCTTCGCTAAAACCGAGATTGCGAAGCAGTTGATTTGCTCTGGCATTCGCTGACGAAGACTCGATGGAATCTAAATGTTCGTGAACGATAGAAATTCTTTGCACGTCCCCTCCATCTGACTCCAACTCTTTCAGCTCCTCCAACAAGAGTCGCCGTTGCACGTCAGCGTGCAACACAACGTCCACGGGCAGCCACTCTTCTTGCTCCTCGTTCAAAGTCACCTCTTGATTCACGTAATGCACGAAAACGTCTTCGGAAAAACCAACTTTTTCGGGAAGCCTTCTTGAGGCCAAATACTTCAACAAAGTAGACTTCCCGGTTCCATTTCTTCCAATCAAAGCGTACCTTCTCCCAGGCACAAACGTTAAAGCGCAATCTTGTATCAAGTCCTGCCCTCCACCTGGATTCGGTACGTTAAACGGTCCGACTTCAATCGTTCCAATCGCCCCGACCCGGCTCGTCCCGTTGCCTTCGATGCGCCGCTTCGCCGCCGTCTCCCTCGCGACGTCTAATTCTCTTAGCATCTGCCTCACCTCTGCCTCGCTCTCTTCTAGTTTCTTCTTCATTTTCCGTTGTTCCTTCTCCTTCGATTTATCCTCGCTCTGGTTTAAATTCCCGCTGTTGCTAAAATCCGGCAGCTGATCTCTCTCCTTCTCTCGCAACCGACGCTCGACTTCCTTCTCGAATTCGCTCTTTTCCTCCTCCTCGTCGCCTCCCAATTTCACATTTATCCTCTTCTTCTTCTCTTCTTCTTCTTCTCCTCCTTCCATTGCGCCGCCCGCATCTCCGCCGTATATCATCTCGTACGCGCGTTCGCACTCTTTCCTCGCCTCTTCCTCGTTCTCGTCGAATAACTCCATCAAAAGTGGCACGCAAAAGTCTATGAACTCTTCTCTTTCCTCCCCTAAGCCGTCTTCTAGAGTCGAGAAGAGATAATTCAGAGTGTCTTCATCGATGACGCTTTCCGCGGGGAGAAACCAGGAGAAAGAGGCGAACATCGTGCGGAGCGCATCGGCGGTGATGTTGTTTTTCTTCGCGGGCATGATGATATCAGAGATGGGGTTTTTCTCTCTCTCTCTCTCGCCCGCGCGCGCGCGCTTATTTTCTGTGGAAGTTTTGGTATGTTTTTGTTCTTTGTCTCTCTCTCTTTGTTGAATGAAATATTACACGATGATGATGGTACAAAACAACGCTCTCTCTCTACTTTTTATTCTTCAACCAGTGCGGTTTGCGTCTTTCCTCTTGCTCTTTAGCGTACAACTCTGGATTTTCTTTCATCCGTTTCGCCTCTTCTTTCTGCAACCTCTCCGCGACGATTTCCGCTTCCTCCTCCGCTTTTTTCGCCTTGGCCTCGTCATCCTGTCTCGACAAGACTAAATAATGCGCGACAGATTTGTACCCGCTCGCAATCGCGGCACGGTACATGTTCCCAGTCGGCATCCACCCTTTCTTCGTCCGACAAAACGAACAGTTACAAATATCTCGGCACACCGGGCACTCCCACTCCGGATTTTCGTTGATCTCCAAAACGTTTTCCCCGTATCGCATGTATATGCAATCGCCGCAAAACTTCCCGCGCATCATGTTGCACTTCAAGCACGTCGTGTGCGTCCCTAACGTCTTTTGTCGGCACTGATGACAGCACACCCCTTTGTTGTTGTCGTACAATCTCCTCCCTTGACTGTCGTACCCGGAAACGAACAGTTCCCACTCCTTTTCGCGATCGCCCAGTTTCGAAACGTGTTCTTGAGTGTACACCTCCTCGTTGTACACCGGTTCCCAGAGATTTCGTTCCAAAAACGAAGCGTTAGTGCTGGTGTTGATCTCCGGCGCTTTCTCTCCTCGCACGCGACTGGACGTTCGCCGCTTGGACGGCGAGATTTCGCTTCGTTTCTTCACTCGCTTTTTCGATAATCCTTTCACTGAATTGTTGTTGTTCTCCCTCCCGGAAGTGGATTCCAAAACTTTCTTCTTCGCGTCGTCGATGCCGATCGATTTCATGCGTTCCATGTTTTTTCGTATCCTCGCGTTGCGCTCGGCTTCGTACGCCGTTATGGTTCCCCCGGGGGCTTCTTCCACGGGAGCGGTCGTTTTGCCAATCGTGGCGTTTGCTTTGGTTTCTTCGAGCATTGTTGTTGTTGATGCTATGTATGGATAGCCCGCGCGCTTCTTTTTTGAAGAATTCGAATTTTTTTGAATTTTGTGTTGGTGTGTGTAATTTTCTGTGTGTATGAAATGTTGCCAGAATGCCAAAAATGAACGCACAGAAACTACGTACGCGTAATAGCTAGATATCAAACTAAAATGCGATGTTAAAAATGCTAATACTACAAAACAAATCGTCGTCGCGCGCTATCACTGCGTTTCACAAACTCTTTTTCTGTCTTTTTCTTTCTCTCTTTGCGTGCGTGTGCCGGAGGCTTTCATCAACACGTCACGGGAGGCCGCTCGCCCGACCTGAACAGCCTCTTGTAATCTTCTTTCTTCTCGCTTTTTTTCTTCTTGTTCTTCCAATCTTCGTCGAAATAGCCGACGGCGATGAATTTGTTTTGGATTCGAGGCGGGTCTTTTTTGTATTTTTCGAGCAAGTTTCGACACTGGTCTTTACTCGCGAGTTTCGCAATGGCGCTGCCGTAAAAGAAGCCGGTTTTTGAGTCCATCATCCATTGGATTTCTGCGGCGCCGCCAATCTTGTCGGCGCCTTCTTCTTCGTTCAATTTTAGCGCGTTTTTTATTTCCGTGGCGGTGACGGATAGAGGGAGTTTACCGATGAATAACGTTTTCGACTCTTTCCTCGGACGTTTGTTGCTGGCGTTGATTTTAGCGTTGCCGCCTTCTAAAGTTAACAGACGTTTTTGCGCCGCAGAGTCAACCGGCTCAACCGATCGTAAATCCTTACCGACTTTACACAGAGGACAACGCAGATTCTTCGCGTCGTGTGGATCGCTGTTCTTATTTGCCGGATTCCAACTGTTGCCGTGTCTTTTAAAACTCTTCTTCTTCGTGTTGGCTTCGATTTTGTTTCTGCATCCGTCGCAAACCAAAACGGGCACTTTACACTTTTGATCGCCGCAGACAAACTTACCCTCGTATTTCGACCACGCTCGATCGCAAACGCAACATTTACTCCCCGACGCTCCCAAATCGCCCTCTTTTTCCGCCATCTGCGCCTCTCTCAAATCGAACAAATAATTCTTCCCTTTCCAAAATCCGCCGCTCTCGGGAAACGTCTTCAAATACCTATCTACTCCGCCTCTGACCATGGCGATCCCTTTCGTCTCCTTCAAGTCGCCGACCCGTTCCATTTGCGAAATCAGCGCCGACGCTCTTTCGCATCGTATCCCCCCGGTGCAATACATCATTACTCTCTTCCCTTCCAACTGTTTCTTCGTTTCCGGCAAATTCAACCACTTCGGAAATTCGTGACTGTTGCGCATCTCGGGATTCAAAAACGTCGCTCCACCTTCCGGAGGCACGATCCGTCCAATATCTACCTCGTAATGATTTCTCACGTCAATCACCACGGAATCTTTATCCTTCAACATCTCGTGATATTCAATCGCATTCACGTGTTTGCTCTTATTTTGTTTCAACGACGGCGCCTTCTCCTTCGCCAGCCCGTACGCGACCAACTCGTCCTTCGGCACGATCGTCAGTTGCTTAAACCGTTGATTGTGTTCCACGAAATCTGTAATCTTAAAATCCGTCTCCATGAATATCTCGTCAAACTCTCTCAATTTCTCGCAGAACTCTCTCGCGGATTCCGGATTCGGCGCCGTCAGCGTGCAATTCACCCCTTCCTGACTCAACCTCCCTCTCCCAGTCACCCCTAACGTTTTCCCGGTTTGATTCATGAACGCTAAAACCGATTTCGCGTACGTTTTCGACCACTCCGGTTCCGCGTACTGATAAAACAACATCTGAGACGCGAATTTTTGGCTGTTTGGAGGAACCGAAGGGAGCGGTTGGTGCGAGACCGGTGCGGACTCTCGCGCGTTTATTTTCTCTCCTCCTCCTCCTCCTTCGCTCTTCATTTTCGCGCGAGTGTTCTCTCTCTCTGTTTCGGAACGAGGTTTTTTAAACCACCAAAAGAACAAAGGCGCCGCGAAATGTGTAGCGCGAGCGGAAGACGCGCAGTCTCTCTCTCTCTCTCTCTTGCGCTTTGAAACGTACCCGGGACAAAAGGGGGGCCCCGAAGTGTCTGGGTTGTGGTGTACTGGGGAAAGCGCACGGTTTTTGGCGGCTTTCTCTCTTTTCTAAAACCCTAAATACCTAAAATGTGATTGTTTGTTAAAACGGAACGCGAAAATCTCTCAACACACTCACGCACGCAACGCACGCGCACGCGAACGGACGCAGAAAGACAGAGAGAGAGAGGAAGAGAGAGAGAGAGAGAGAGCGATGCGGGCTTCTTTTTCTTCTCCCTCACCTTCTCGGTCGCATCTTCTCTCCGTTTTTCTCTTTCTCCTCTTCTTCTTCGTCTCGTCATCTTCATCTTCTTCTTT
>Ga0181595_10002049_pt1 | contig 20678 bp, 11 predicted proteins | sample 041ome_7_FD_145604 | JGI IMG/M metagenome (GOLD analysis project Ga0181595, IMG submission 145604) | Coastal salt marsh microbial communities from the Groves Creek Marsh, Skidaway Island, Georgia - 041401AS metaG (spades assembly) | ecosystem: Environmental > Aquatic > Marine > Intertidal zone...
ACAGAGCCCAGGCCACCAAGTCGCATCCATTGACGGTATTGATCAAGGCGCACGAGGGACTCGCAAACAGGGGGACTCGCAAACAGGGGGACTCGCAAACAGTGTGACGACACGTACCAAACCACCTCGTATGCGCAAACAGTGTGACGAAAGATATTTCGCCCCGACGCCACAGCGCGACGCGATGCCGCTCGTCGTCGACGCCGTCGCGTCGCGCCGTCGCCCGCCGCCGGACTGCGGCGACGCCCTCGTCGCGCTCGCCGACGCCCGCGCGCTCGTCTGCGCCGGCGACGGCGGACGCGTCGTCGCGACGCTCGAAAGGCGCGTCGAATCGACGCGACGCGCGACGCTCGACGACGACGACGACGACGACGACGGGTGGACGACGCGACACGTCGCGTTTTTCGGTGCGTCGCCGTGCGCGCGCTTGGCGAGCACGCGCGACGGCGCGATCGCGGCGAGGCGGGACGGCGCGATCGCGGCGTGGCGACGCGACGGCGGCGGCGCGCTGCGCGGGACGACGCCGCCGCCGTACGCGGGCGCGCCGCCGATCGTCGCGGAGGGGACGAAAGCGGCGCGAGATGGGACGGGGGAAAGCGGCGCGCGGGTCGGGGACTGCTTCGGGATGTGCGCGTGCGAGGGGAGCGATGGGACGACGTACGCGGCGACGGCGAGCGCGGCGGGCGACGGCGACGCGGGACGGGTGGCGGTGCGAGTGGTGGGGGGGGCGGCGAGCGCGAACGTGGGAGAAACGGTGGCGAGCGCGACGTATGAGGGGTTGGTGGGGGTGGTGAGCGCGGGAGGGGAGGATTTTTGGGTGACGACGCGAAGTGGGGTGCTTTATAGGTGGAATTGTCGATTGCGGCGAGCGACGGCGCGCGTCGACGCGCGAGGGGCGACGCGCGACGGCGGGATGGATGGTGGGAGTGGACCGTCGAGGGCGCTGTTGACGAGCGTGTCGTTTCCGGATCGCGCGCTCGTGTGCGCGGACGTCGACGCGGAAAGGGCGTTTGTGGTGCTGCCGGTGCTCGGCGCGCCGGGCGAGCGACGCGACGACGACGACGTCGCGCACGCGGTGGAGGAGGTGTGCGCGTTCGGGCGCGTTTCGGCGACGAAGGAGGATAAAGACGGTCAAGAGATGCGCGCGGGTGAGCGCGCGATGAGCATCGCGCGACACGGTGCGTTTTTGTGGGTCGCCTCGTTCGACGCCGCGTCGGAGCGACGGTTGATTCGCGTGTTTCACGCGAGCACGGGCGCGTTGGTCGATTCCGCGACGCTGCCTGAATTGCCGCGCGCCGCGAGCGAATCGCACGCGACGATTTCTTCGCAAGAGCACGCGTTTGAACTCGTCAACGGAGGCGTCGCCGGTATGTATGCGCGAGCGTACTCGCCGGGCGCGCTCGCGCCCGTGTTCCGGTGTTCGCTGCACGTCCCGAGCGCGTTGTCGAAAGTGGTGGAACCCATACTGATGTCGACGACTCTGTACGACCTGGAGCATATCGACAAGGTTCTAGCCGACGTAGAGATGTACGGCGCGTCGAAGGAGGCTCTCGCTCGCGCTTTAATCACCGCGCGACGCGAGGTGGAGACGGCGACGGAGGCGTTTAAGACAAAGAGAGACGCGCGATTGGCGACGCGTTCCAGAGACGTCAGAGCATCGTGTGCGATCGCGCCGGCGCTCCTTCTCAAGGCGAGGCTCGACGGTCGATTTGATGAAGTCGCCGCGGCGAGATGGAACTTTGCCGTGCGCGAAGCTTTAGAGACGCTCGAGCGAGCGTCGGCGGATTGCGAAGCGTTCTCGCGTCAAGCTAGCGCGAGCGTCCACGAAGCGCGGGATATTCTTCTCACGGACTGGGACGCATTGCGCGCAACGGGCGGCGCGTCTCAAAGGGACAGTGTGATCAGCGACGACGTGCATCTCTCAGGGCTCGTGCGCGAGCTCGAATCTTCGCGCGGAGAGAATTTACCCGCGTACGCTTGGGTCGGTGCGCGCGCGTTGCTGGCGTTTCGCGACGGCGCCGCGCTCGCAACCTTGATAGATGCGGTGTGGGGCGATAAACCATTATTGTTTCCGCAAGAAGATGAATCAGATGCGAAGGTCGCGATTGAAGAGCTCGTCACCGCCATGGCGTCGCGAGTCGACGCGTCAGAGACGCCGGCGCCGGCGACCGTCGCGTTCGCCCCGTTTGAAGCCACCACGCACTTGCTATATCGCATCGCACCCCAATGTGCTGTTGCGTTCATAGACGCAACGTGCGCAGTAACACCTGGAGCGACGCGCGTGGCTTTGGCGAAACGCGCGTTAACGACGATCGAGTCGCCGAGCGCGCATTTGGGACGTTTCGCCGACGGCGCCGCCGCCGACGCTCTCGTACGCGCCGTCGCGGAAACTTTGTGTGCGGCAGACCTTACGAGGAGCGGAGTCTATATCGCGTTAACGTTTGGCGGACTCTTTGACAGAAGCGCGTCTTCGCCGACGAGAACGCTCGCGCAGCGCGGGAAGACGACACTCACGGGATGGGTACTCGCGCACGAAATCGTCGAAGCCGAAATCGAGCGCCGAAGAGATTCTATCGATGATGCTCGTAAATTCGCCGCAGAAGCGTTCGAATTGATGAGTAAGTCGTTTCGAACGTTGATCGAAGATTGGAACGACATGCCTCTTCGACAATCTCCCGAAGAAGTCGACGTGGACGTCGCCGCCGAATTCATGCTTCGCACCGCCGACGCCGTCAGAACGCTCTTCGCCGGCGACGCCGAGGTCGAATTGAAATCCCCAGTTCTCGACATCGCGCGACGACACACGACGACGATGACGGACGCGTGCGCCGCGATGAAGAGCGGCGACGACGCCGCGAGCGATCAAACCGTGGATTCCCTCGAACGTTTGATCGTCGCCGTCACCTCGACGCTTCGATCGACGCCGAGTTAGGTCGTCGCGTCGACGACGGCCTCGCGCGAGGACATCGAGCCCTGACGTTTCCATCGCCGCGATCGTTGTAAATTATCCATGTAAATCATTCGCGCGCTCGCCGCGCGCGCGCTCGCCCGCGCCGCGTCGCCGCGTTCGCCGCTCGCCGCGTCGCCTTCGCCGCTCGGCGTCGCGTCGCCGCACTTCATGGATCACTACGCCACCCTCGGCGTCCCCTCGTCCGCCGACGCCGCGCAGGTGCGCGACGCGTACAAGCGCGCGGCGCTCCGCGCGCACCCCGATCGCGCGCGCGGCGACGCGCGCGCGTTTCTCGAGCTCAAACGCGCGTACGACTGCCTCGTGGACGCGACGGCGCGGAAGCGATACGACGCCGCGCTCGCGTCGAGGCGCGCGCGACCGCTCGCGGAGACGATCGACGCGGAGGAGATGGACGTGGTGTGCGTGATGATGGGGCGCGAGGGCGAGCGCGGGGCGTCGGGAGGCGTGGACGCGTACGCGCGCGCGTGTCGGTGCGGCGACGCGTACGAGATACCGGTGGCGGAGTTGCAACGATTGCGTCGCGAGTTGCACGACGAGTGCGTGTTGGAGTGCGGTGGGTGTTCGTTGCGAATCAGCGTGCGATTGAAACCGATCGGGGCGGACGAGGCGCACGCGAGCGCGCGCGTGGCGCGCGCGTGACGAACGCGCGCTCGATTTCGCCGACTCGACGGCGCGAGCGCTAGAAATTACTATAGTGTACATGTACAACGCTACCTACGCGCCGCCGCGGAACGGCGCCTCGAGACGACGCTCACGCGTGACGTTTCGTCATCGCCGCCTCGTACTCCGCTAATAACTCCTCGTAGACGACCTTGACGCAGAATTTACACGCCGGTTCGCTCGCGCAGCAGTCGCTCTCCAGCGGCGCGCGCGGAGGCTCCGGCGCGCGGTCCTCGCATCGGCAAAACCGCCGCTCGCACGTCGGGCACAGCGCGGGCGGAGGTAAGCGCGCGTCGACGATGCCCTTGGCGAGTTTCTTGCGGCGGATGGACTCGACGACGACGGCGTTGGTCATGTCTCGTTTGGGCTTGGGCGTCTTGACGGGAAGGTTCGCGTCGCTTTGCGTCGCGCGCGCGCGCGCGCGGGACGTCGAACACGATTCGAGCGACGCGAACGCGCGCGTGGGGTCCACGGCGCGCGAGAGCGCGCGAAGCGCGCGCATGATGGGGACGGAGGCGCGCGGGACACTGAGGCGCGGGACGCCGCGCCGCGCGGGACGCGAGCGCGACGACGAGTCGTCGAGAATGAACTGCGTTCACGAGCGCGTCTATGAAATTCGTAAATTAATGCCTAAAATTGAACGTCTTCACGCGACCGTCGTAATCGAGTGCTTGGCCGTCGCCTCGGACGCGTAAGAAGGCATCCAACGCGGCGGTGGCGCGCGGAGGCCAGCGGTTGGCCACCGTGTCGGTCGTCTTGTACAGCCGACACGGCGTGTCTAAACCGGCGTCTTTGACACCACCGTCTAGTTCGGCGACGATTTGATTTGCAGACTGCGTGAAGAGCTCGAAGCCGTACGCGATGGCGCCGGCATCGCGTTTCTCTTCCGCTGAACGCTTGGCGCCGAAACCGCGTCCACTCTTACACAGAAAAGTCCACTCCGCCTCGGCGTCGTCGAAACGACCTTCACTCCAAAGGAACGCCGATAAAGCGGCGCGCATGTCTAAAAATTCTGGATCTCTTCTCAAAAGCTTTCGAGCCGTGGTTATCGCCAAATCATCGCGCTCGGTCTGAAACGCCGCCAACGCGTAGTTTGCCAGCGCGATGGCTCGCATGTCCTCCGTCCTCGACGCTTCCAGAAAATCTGCCATCGCGGAGTCCCACTGATTGAGCGCGCCCTTGGCGTTGCCGAGATTATTCAACGACAGCGGATCGGGATTATTCCCGTCGAGGTCTACGCTTGCTTGGAGATCGTCCACCGCGCCCTGCCATTCCTGATACTGCAGTCGAAGCGTGCCACGGTTCGAAAACGCCGCACTCCGCGCGCGCGAACCCTCGGGCGAGAGCTCTATCGCCTTGGTCCAGATCGCTTCACTCTCTTCATACGTCGTCGCTTGCATGGCTCGGTTGAAGAGTTCGGTAAGTTTCTTCGTGTCCACTTCGTCCGCCGCAGTCGCGGGTTCGGCGAGCGAGGATAGGCCAGCGAGGACGAGTGAGAAAATTGCCGCTCGGCGCGACGACGCCGACTTGAGCGGAAATTCTTCAAATAATGATTCTGGAATATCTTTGCGATGCGGCAATGCGCTTCGCGCTCCAATGCCACCGCATTTCGTCGCCGCAACGTATGCGCCAAGGCGCATCGCGCTGGCGACGTTGAAATCCTCCGAGCACGCCGACATTGCGAGCGTGCCTATGAACGCGTCGCCTGCCCCGGTGGTGTCGACCACTTGGTTGTCCGTCAAACGTTTCGCCGGCGTGAACACAACTTTTGCCTTGAAACGTCGTTCGCCGCTTGCGTCTCGGATTACCAAGGATTCCGTCTCCACGCTCGGTCCGGGCGTCTCGTCATCGCCGCGGAGGGCCGCGTTCTCCAATCTCGACACGACGTCATCCAACGCCGTCCCTTCCCCCACTTCCGGAGTTTCGACACCATCTCGTACCAAAGCTACCGCCCCTCGCGCGCCGAGCGTCGTCACCATCACTTTTGCCTTCGGCAAACACGCAAACATTTCTGTCATCGCGTCTCCTAGCGTCTTCGTCTCCGTAAATCTATCAAGCGGGTAATTCTTCGACGTCACCACGACGTCCGCAAGCCGCACAAGTTCGTCTAATCCATCTCTCAATCGTTCACACTCGACGAGCACCCTAATTCCACGCGTTTCCGCGACGCGCGCGAGCGCGATAGCGCTCTCTGTGAGTCGTCCATCGAAGAAGACGACATCCGGATGAACCGCTTCCAGCAGCGCGGCGACGTCGCCCAACTCTTCCACCTCCAACGTCTCCCCAGGCGTGTGCACGCACGTTCGCGTGGACTCTCCATCTCCGTTTGACGACGATGTGACCATGATGTACGTGAAAGGCGACCTGTTCCCGCGTCTTACGACATGAGACACGTCGACGCCTTCGCGTTCGCCCAGCTCTGTCAAAATCTGCGTCCCCACCCCGTCGGTTCCCACTTTCGAGACCAGCGCCGTGCGCGCGCCCAGGCGCGAAGCGGCGACGAGCGCGTTCGCGCAGTTCCCTCCGCCCACGATTTCGAGCTCGGACGCGCGCGTTTTGGCGTCAGGCGTCGGGAAAGCGCCGTCGAGTTTGGCTATGTAGTCTATGCCGGCGCTGCCGAAACCCAAAATTGCAGGTCGCGCGTCGCTCGGATCGCGCGATGACGCGGCGCGCGACGACGTTCGAGGCGATGGGCGGCGCCAACGCGCGAGAACGGCGGGTTTGGCGTCGACGGTGCGCATCAGGGGCGTCGAGGACTGCGGATGGCGGCGACCGGGACGCGCGAGCGCTTTGAATGTTTTCATCGGAGTCGCGCGCGCGCGCTTCGAGCAAACGCGAAGAATCATATGCTATAACTATGTCTAACACTACGTTTCGCGCGCGCGCTGGGCGTACGCGCGGTGGAAGGCGGCAAATTCTTGCCACCGACCGCACCGAATCGCGCGTCTCGCCGCGGCAAAGAACGCGGCGATGTGATATAGGTTATGCGCCTCGAGCAAGACGTCCGCGGTCATCTCGTGCGCTTGTAATAAGTGATGCACGTAGGCCCGAGTGTGCTCGGCGCACGCGGGGCAGCGACAGCGGTCTCCGCGAATGAACGGGGTGAAATCCGTCTTGTACGACGTCGACCAAATGTTGATGGAATACGCGTCGCTCCCCGACGTCGCGCGCGATTCGGCGTCTTCTGCTTCCATCTCATCATCTTCTTCATCGACTGGGAAACAAAACGCGCGCCCGCGTTGCGCAGTTTCGCTCGCCCAACTCGCGTCGAACACGTCGACGCCTCTGTCGATGTTGTCCACGATGTCTTCCACCGTCGTCGTCCCCGACAAATAGCGCGGTTTCTCGCTCGGGATGTGCTTCAACGACGCCTCTATGCACGCTCCTCGCGTACTGACGTCTTCACCGGCGAAGAACCCGCTCAGCGCGTACCCCACGACGTCATCATCCCGTTCCGCCACTCGACGCGAACACTCCTCGCGCACCTCTGCGTGTTCGCCCCCCGTCAACGCCCCAAACAACGGCAACCCCAATGTTTTCGCCTCTTTCGCGCACGCATCCAGCCATGCACACGTACGTATCGCCGCTGTCTTACTCTTCTTCGCGCTCTCCCACCCTCCGTGTTCATCCGCCAACGAAACCGCCGCGTGCGCCGCGCCCGACCGCCAAATCCTCGCGTACTCGCGCGCGTCCAAACTCCTCTGCCCATACGGCGTCTCGCACGCCAACGCGTCCGCACCCGAGCGATTCTGCGCATTCATACCAAAGTACATCGAATCCCTGTAGTGTCCGAGCGTTAATCGCCGCGGCGGCGGACACGCCGCCTCGTCGCCCTCGGCTTCTTCGCCTTCGGCTTCGTCGCCGTCGCGCTTCCGCTTCGTCCCGCGCTTCGTCTTCCTCGCGAAGTGCGCGCCGACGAGCGCGCATCCGAATAAACACCCCTCATCGCTCGTCCCGTCGTCGTTCGCGCGTCGCCGCGCGCGCAGCGCGGCGCGCAGTCGCGTCTCGACGTCGTCCAAAACATCCTTCGTGAGCGTCGCGTGTTCGCCCTTGGACGTCGGCGCGAGCGCCGTCGGCGTCGGCGTGCGCGCGCCGTCGCCGTGCGCGATCGTCCCGCACCGTGCGCGCGCGCGCGAGGCGTTCGCGGCGCTCGGCGCGAACGCGAACGTCATCGCGAGCGTCGCGGACTGGCGCGGCGACGGTCCGCGCGTCACTTCGCGCCTCACGAATGCCCGACGACGGCCCGCGCGGCGCGTGGGCGACGCCCGAGGGATGGACGGCGTGCCCGCGCATGTCCGAACCGTTCGCGGGGATGTTTCTCGCGTCCAAGGCGCCGCTGAGGGAGCAATTCTACGCCGACGTCCCGAGAGAGGATTGGTACACGCCCGACGACGCGCTGGCGCTGGCGCAGAGCAAAGGACGCGCGGTGGCGATGGTGATCGATCTCACGAACACGTCGAGGTATTACGACGCGAGCGACTTCGAAAAGTACGGGGTGAGGGTGTATAAGATTCGGTGCGCGGGACGGGACGGCGCGCCGGCGCCGCGGGAGGTGAGCGAATTCGTGTACGCGGTGCAAAGATGCGCGGCGGAGATGGCGAGCGATCCGGGATGGCAGGAAAAGGCGAGACAAGGGTATGCGCCGACGATATTGGTGCACTGTACGCACGGGTTTAATCGAACGGGCGCGATGTTGACGCATTATTGTCAGCGCGCGCGAGGCTGGCCCGAGTTGAATAAGTGGGTGACGGAGTTCGCGAAAGTGCGACCGCCGGGGATATACAAGAGCGAGTACTTGGAGAGCTTGTTTGATTATTATCTCGAACGGAGGTTTAGCACGACGAAGGATCCGAAAGTGCCGGCGTGGAAGAGCGACGATTTGAGCGATGCGCCGCCGTTGACGGACGACAAGGTACCGGCGGGAGATCTGTTCGATCCGAGGGTGAATTTGACGTATAAGAAGACGTTAGCGCACAGTCGAGCACCGATACCGGGGACGCGCAGAGCGTTGCAGCGCGCGATGGAGATTGCGGAGGTCGAGAGTGATGCGGGATCGATGCATCACGAAGACGTCGTCGGCGAGGAGGTGTACGAGGAAATGGCGCACGAGATTCGAAAGCTTTGCGTGTGGGCGGTCATGTCAGACGATGGGGCCTCAGGACGCGTTGATAACTTTCCTGGATCACAGCCGGTGAGTCTGAGTCGCAACAACATGGAGCTCTTGAAACGTGAACCATACAGCGTGACGTGGAAGGCGGACGGGACGCGTTATTTATTAATGCTTATGCGCGATGGCACGTACTTGATCGATAGAAAATTCGCTATTCGCCGCGTGCAAATGCGATTTCCTTTACCGCACAAAAAGTTTGGAACCAACGTACACCACTGTACGTTGATGGATGGCGAGATGGTCGTCGACACCGATCCTCAGACGAAGAAGCAGACGCGCCGGTATCTAGCGTACGATTTGATGGCCATCAACGGCGAACGCGTGACGCAACGTCCGTTCTTGGAGCGATTGAACATTGTGCGTGAGTTCGTCGTCGAACCGAGAAAGGCGTTTCTCGCGCAGGCGGGTCCGAGTGGAGCTTACGCCGCGCATAAAGAACCGTTTTCTGTTCGCACAAAGGAATTTTTCCCGCTGAATTTTGCGCGCTCATTCATCGAAAAGTTCATTCCCGCCCTGTCGCACGAAAGCGATGGATTGATTTTCCAACCCTCAAATGTGCCGTACGTCCCGCAAACGTACGAAGCACTGCTCAAGTGGAAGTTTCCAGAGTTGAACTCGGTCGACTTTCTCTTGCGCGTATCGCGAGATAAAGGTTTGCTCTTTGTGGGTCAAAAAGGCGGCGCGCTCGCCCGCCTCGAGGACGATTTTGTCACACGCACGGATCCACTCGAAAGCTTGGATGGTAAAATCGTCGAGTGCACGTGGGATATGAATGAAAAAACGTGGGTTTTCTTGCGTACGAGGTCGGATAAAGATACGCCGAATTTCATCACCACTTACGAAAAGACGTGGAAATCAATTCAGGACAACATCACGTCGAACGATATCCTTGAGTTTGTAGAAAAAGAGGTCGTCACCAACGAGGGAGCGACGACTGTGTAGAAAATAGTTTGTTGAGAGTGCAATTCGAATTAAAAGCTGAAAGAATGTTATTTGCCGCGACCGTACAGATCCTTGACCGGACCAGCAGCCGCCTTCTTCGCCGCCGCCGCTTCCTTCTTTTCCTTGGCGGTGAGTTTTTTGTTGTTCTGTGCTTCTTTCATCGTCGCCTCCTCGGCGTCGATGCCGGCTTTGAGAGCCCGTCGTTCAGCCACAGAAAGTTTCTTCGGCGCCTTACCCGCTACAGGCTCCGTCACGACGACTCCGTCGCCGACTCGCCACAATTCGTCACACACGGCGTTCACGAACGGCTCGTTGTGGGAAATCGTAATCACCCCACCCTTGAAATCAATGAGCGCCTTGGTCAACGCAGCTAAGGTATCGTTATCTAAGTAGTTTGTCGGCTCATCAAGAGCGATGATGTGTGGATTCGTCCACATGGCCGCGGCGAGGACGAGTCGACTCTTTTGCCCGCCGGACATGCGCTTGATTTTCCCCATGGCCAAATCTTGATCAATACCAAAGTTTTCCAAGTGAATGCGCACTTCTTCTTTGGTGAGCGGTCGTAAATCCATACCCGATTGCATCGCCTTGAGCTTTTCGTCAAAGTTACGCACCATCTTCATCACGTACGGATCCTTGCGCTCTAACGAACTCATCATTTCCCAATCGGTGTCGTTTTCTTCGCGTCCGGCGCGGCGCACTTCGTAAAACAGATGTTTACCTCGCATCACGCGACCAATGACATCCATGATGTTACCACGCTCTTGCGATGTTGCGAGCTCGTCCTTGCTCAAGTTGTGCGAGGCGCGCTTGGCGATTTCTTTATCGCGACCATTGTAGAAGCGGTTTTGCAAGTACTCCAACGGCGTGTTCTCCAAAGACTCTTCCAAGTGCTGCATGGAGTGTTGCGCGATGTAGGACAGTCGCAAGTTGTGGTGGCGCCAGACTTCCCCGACACCTTCATCGATTTGAAGTGCGCCGATGAGTAACTTCAAAAGCGTCGTCTTACCGGCGCCGTTGAGGCCCACGAGCGCCGCTCGAGAGTTTTGCGTAATTTTCACGGTAGCACCGTTGAGAATCTTCTTTGAAGTTCCTGGATAGCCGAACGATACCTCTTTCATGTACATGACACATTTTGCGCGAGACTTGACGCCCTCCAAATCACCCGGTTCGGGGAATCGAATCGGTTTGATGTGCGACGGCTGGTCGTCGCCGATTTGGTCGATGGCAAAGCCGCTCTCTTTTTTCGCCTCTTTCGCTCCGTCGGCAGAGCCACCTTCGATGTTTGACTGCTTAGCGATCGCATTGTCGCTGCTCGGCAACGCGGCGACGATTTCAGGTTTCAACGACTGGAAATCGCGGAAGCTCATGGGATAGTATGTGAGCGTCTTTTCACTCAAGTGAATGACGTCCGTCAGCACCTCGGCCAGGAAGTCGTAGTCGTGCGACACGAGGCAGATGGTGGTGTTCGTTAAGGACTTCAAATAGTTGGTCAACCACGCGATAGCACTCGTGTCCAAGTGGTTTGTTGGCTCATCCAACAAGAGAACATCGGCGTCCCACAACATGGCGCGCGCGATGGCGAGTTTCATACGCCACCCGCCAGAGAGGGATTGAATAGTGGCAGCCATCTTTTCGTCGTCGAAACCAACCTCTTTGAGAGTGTTGACGACGGTGTCTCGTGTGACACCTTCAGGTACCATTTGAACCATGAAGTCGACGATCGTTTCTTCCTTATCACTCATAATTTCGTGCTGAATGTAGTATACAGAGACGTCCTCCGGGAAACCAGCGATATCCTTCGCCGCGACGCGATTCAAAAGTGTCGTCTTACCGGTACCATTTTGACCTACGATGCCGTACGTGCGACCACGTTCGAGCGTGAAATTCGTGCGTTGAAGTAACACGCGACCGGCAAAGGCTAAAATAATGCCTTGAAGATCGACGATGTAATCCTTCGTGCTTTCGTCGAGCAGGGCTGATTCGTCGAGGCCCTTGTATGCCATCACGGATACATTGGCAATCTTTTCAATGGCTTGAATGTTCCCTTCGAACGCGCTTTCGAGCACCGGAGTGAGCTCACGCTTGATGTCATTCGATAAGATGGAGGGAGGAATGCGCAACGGGGCGGAATCCATGACCCAACCGCCGAGCGCGGCCGCATACGACTGCGTCTCGACGTCAACGTTGACGCCGGCGCCATTGATGGCCTCCTTCACGATATTCGACGCAACCTTGCGCTCCTCGGACTGACTCGCGTCGATACCTTTCATCAAACTCGTTTTTGCGCGCGTCGCGGCTTCGCGCAAGTCTGGATGCGAGTGCTCTTCAGCCTTTTCCAACTCGGGCAACAACACCGGAATAAACGGGAGCAAATCGCGAGGGTCGTCGACCAAAGCGCAAATGTTTCCGAAAGTCGTTGCAGCCTTTTGCTTGAGCTCTTTCGTTCGCTCACGCAGGCCGCGCAAGATGACGGGCAAAATCACAGCCAAGGACGGGGCGTCCATGGAGTTCACGAATGTCGTCTCCATAAGCTTGTCCAAGCAGTCCTCGGTGGCTTTTTGCGGTGTGCGAATCGCACTCAATACGAGGTCCATCATGCCCAAAACCTCCGCATTTTTTACGCAACAGCAAATACTGGGAAGAATTTCTTCACAAAGCGCAGAAACTTTCGGGTGCGTATCGAATAGAGTGTCCAAAAACGACGGGAACAGATCCGGAATGGCTCGCATGAACGATTGCGGCACTCTGTTCGCGAGGTCGCCCATGATGTGTAACGAGCCGAGCTTACTCTGCCAGTCCTTGTGCTGCATGCCAGCATTTAATGCCGGAGATAAAAGCTTCATCGCCGTCAAAGGCAACGCCTTGACGACGGCAGCCTGCGCCAAATTCGCCGCCTCGCGAACATCGGCATTTCTATCACCGAGCAACGTGAAAACGATGGGAGCTTCACCGATGGCGTACGGCTCAAATCCACGACCAGCGGTTCGACACATGTGCGCGTACGTCAACAACGCCCCTGCGCGAGCGACGGGATCCTTTTTATCCTCGATAGCCTTTTTAATCTCATCCACGACGTGTAAGTCCGCGAGCGCGGCGACGCCGACCCCCTTGCAAATCCCAGCCATGGCCGCCGCGCCTTGCCTTCGCTCGGCGATGTCTACCCCGGTCAACGCCTTGGACTTCAATTCGCCGAGCATCGCGATCGCGGCTTCACGGACGTCCGCAGCCAAGTTACCGATCGCTCGGGCGCCGATGAACGCGCCCGCGTCCCGCACGCTTCGCAGCGCCTCCACGATTCTCTTAATCGCCTCAACCTTCCCCGCATCGTCGTAAAACAGCTGCGCCGCGTGTGCGTACAACGCAATCGCCGCTCCGTGCGTGTTATCCTCGCCGTGACTCATCGGTTCGCACGCCCCTTGTCCGGTCAAATACCCCAAAAGCGCCTCCGCGCACGCCGCTCCCCGCGCCTTATCCGTCAAATCCGACAGCGCCGCTCGTCCCACCGACAGCGCCGCCTCCCGCACCTCCCCCGCCACGTCCCCCAGTGCGTTCGCGATCTTCGTCCCGACGAATTTCCCTTGTTCGACGCCCTCGATGAACTCGCCGCGGTCGCTCGCGAGCGTCGCCTCCTTCGCCTCGCGCACCTCATCCGCCGACCGCTCGTCCTGCGTCTCCACGCTCGCCGCGGACATCTCCGACATGTTGGACATGCTCGCCACGGACGGGAACGCGCGGAGCGAGCCCTTGTTTTCGAGCGTGATGGACATCGCGCGCGCGCGTTCGAGCGTTCGCGTCGACGGCGTCGATGGCGGCGGCGCGATGTCCTCGACGACGTCGAGCGCGCGCGCGAGCGGGCGCGCGCGCGCGGTTCGCGCCGCGACGAGGCGGGTTTGTTTTTCTCTCGCGCGCTCGACCGCGGGCGTCGACGGCGCGCGCGGCGCGTCGTCTTTTGATGCGTCGTCGTCACTCGAAGAGATCTTTCTTTCGCTGAGATTTTTTTGATGGCTGGGGCGCGAGCGGGCGTTACTAAAACAAAACCTCGCGCGAAGAGGCGGTGACGCGCGCGCGCGCGCGGCGCGCGGCTAAGCCTTGGCGAGCTCGACGAGCTCGCACACGGATACCGACGCGGGAGCGACGGAGTACGACTGCGCGACGAGCGGCGTCGGCTCGGCGGCGTCGCTCGCGGCGAGGGAGGTGTCGAAACGGCGAATCCATCGGAAGCCCGGCGATGGAGACGGGAGGTTGGTGGAGAAGGCGGCGATGGAACCGTTGTAAGCGATCCAAACGTCGCGATTGCGGCCGGTGAGATCGCGACGGAGACAGGTTAAGCACGGCGCGGCGGAAACGTCGTCGAAAGACGGCGCGGCGCCGGTGAACGGGTCGATCCATCGTACGCCGTCAAAGGCGAATTCGTCGGTGAAGAGGTCGATTCGGCTCGCGCGGAATTGCGAGAGCTGTGACGCAAGCGGCTGAAGCGTAGGGTTGAGGGCGTGGACGTTGATGAGGATGCCGCCGGTGGAGGTGAACAGTGCGGCGAGCTCGGCTCGAGCGATCGGATCGCTCGTCTCCGTCGGATCCGCGGTGGTGGTTTTTGGAATCGCACACGTCGGCGGAATCGAACAGCTCGGCGCGGGCCTTAAAAAATTGTTCAATCCGTATCGCGCGTCACGATTACTCCGGAAAATGTCCGGTGAGCCACCGAGACGGAGCGCCATTTCGTTCAACATACCTGGCGCGCCGCGGAAAAAGTTTTCGACGCCTCGAGAGTATTTTGCATTGATCTCGCCGATGACACCCCACGAAGGCATCGCTCCACATTCATCTGCGCTCGGCGTGAGATACAGCTTTTTTGGGGCGTTCCCGATCACGGCGTCGTACGCGAGCGTTTCCAAAAGTGGCGAGCGGCCGAGCGGTCCTCGCACGATGCCGCCGCCAGTTTCTATTATGAAACTCGACACACCGTCGTATAATGTGAACGTTCGAAGCGCGTCGACTAGTAGAGAGATCGTCGGTGCCGAGCAAGGGTTCAGTGCCGTCGTCATGGGCACACCAGCAGAGTCTAAGCCACCGCTAGAACCGAGCTGGAAGTACGTCGCGGCGTCGATGCCACGAAGACTTTCGCTACGCGGCGACGCATCCGTGCCCTCACCCGTCTGCGTCAGCACGAATCGCATCCACACATCCACGCCGATAGACTTCATCGTCGCCACAAAAGCACGAAGATCGGCGCGCGTGCCAAACTTCGGATCGATGGCGAAAAAGCTCACCGGCGCGTTTGCGTCTCCATCCGCCGAGCGCGTCTGAATCGGCGCGAGCGCGACGGCGGTGAAGTGCATGGTCGATCGCAAGCGCTGAAGCTCAGCTGCCGCCGCTTGAAGCGTCCCTTCCGCGGTTAATGACGCCAAGTCGACGTTCAACGCGATCGCTTGCGCATCCGAGGCCGCGGGCGCGAGGTTCGCGTCGCCCACGGCGCGTCGCTCTAAAACGGCGGCGAGCGATCCCATGTAGCGCGGCGTCGGCGTTGGCTCGTCCATCTCGTTCAGAGGACGCACAACTTCGAGCGCGCGTGGATCAAAAAGGACTTGCGCCGGAAAAAAACGCGACCCCGCGCGCCCTTCGGGGTCGCCCTCAAACCGAAAGCCGTACGTCACGTCGTCCTCCCGAGTCGGCGCGTGTAAAACGTCGCTCGGTCCACCGAAAGGCACACTCACGTGCCACACGTTCCCCGTGCGATGTGAGATCGGATTCAACGCCAGCTCTAGCGTGTTCTCCCCGTACTGAAGCACGAGCGTGCACGCGGTGGCGTGACGCGAAAGCACGGCGACGTTGAACTCGCCCGATCCCGCGGCTTCGTCTCGCGTCAGCACCGACGCCCCGAGCTCGCGTGCGTGTCCACACCCGATCCCGATCGGCACCGAAAACGCCGATCCACCCCACCCACCGCTCGGTTCGTCGTACGTGCGCGTGCGTTCGTCGTAAAGCACGAAATCTAGACTCGCCGGCGCCGCGTACTCGGGCACCTCCACCGTCGCCGACCGCGTCTCCGCGTCGAACCCAATCCTCGTCGCCTCCGTCTTCTCATCGTACACCGCGCCCTCCGGCAAATCTTCCAAGCACATCCACTCCCGCACGGACTCTCTCGTCAGTCCAAAGTGCATCTTCAGCGCCGCCAAGCTTTCCCGCGTCGGCGTCGTCGCCCGCGTCCCGTCCCGCTCGAGCGTCGCCGTCACCGCGAACGTCTCCCGCGGCGTCTTCGACACCGCGATCGCGATCGCGCGGCCGCGCTTCGTGTGCAAGACCATGCGCGCGGCGTCGGCGATCGTGCCTCGCGGCGCGTGGTCCGCGTCGGCGCGCGCGCGGCATCGGCTCGACGCGCGCGGTGGTTTCGAACGGTGCGCGGTCGACGTCGACGGTACCGCGCGCGCGGGCGCGGCGCGACGCGCGAGGGACATCGACGGGCGCGCGTCGCGCGGCGACGCGCGGCGAGGCTCGGCGCGCGGTCGAGTGCGGCGAACGTCGCCGCGCGCGGGCGGGCGAGCGCGGCGACGCGGATATTTTATTTTGTTGGAACGTTCCGATTAAAACGCGACTAGGGAGAACGCAAAATCGTCGCTCTGCGAGGAGTGGGAAGAAAAATGAGGGTCAGTCAAAGTTTGAGCGGCGGGAAAGCGGCGTCGCGGACGTCGAGTCGGTCGAGCGCGTCGCGGCGAGACGGCTCGAAGACGCACCAGAAGCCGAGCGGGGCGCCGGCGGTGGACAACCACGGGATGGCAGCCGCGTTGGTGCCGACGTTCACGTGCCACGGGTCCGCGATGTGCGCCAAGAGCGCCGCGACGGGGCCCGGACCGCCCGGACCGGCCGCTTGGTGTTGGGCCATGACGCCGAAGAAGGCCATCATGGCGACGCGACCGTTGGCGAGTTCCTTGCGCTTCAAGGTTTCAAAGTCCTTGCCCTTGGACATGCCCATGGGGTCGAACTTGCCGCCCGGGTACAAGCGCTCTTCCGCCGAGGCGGCACCGCGTTGGGATTCGGCGAACGCCATGAGGAGCGTGTTGAGGCCGATGACGGCGAACAACGGCGCGTGCGTCTCGTTACCGAGGTACTTCGCCGTACCATCCCACGTCGTCGGTTGCGCGCTGACCCAGTCACCTTGACCGGCCACTTCAACCGCGATCACACCGGCGACGCCGAGCATGGCCCATCGCGCGTGCATGAGCTCCGCCTCGCGGTAGCGCGCGAGGTTCTCCGGCTTTTCGCCGAGCTTGAGCGGGTCGAACCCGTAGTCGCTATCGCGCGTCGTCGAACCGCTTCACCGTCAGTCTCCCCTCGCGCTCGCTCTTCTCCGCATCCACCCTCTCGTCGCGTCCGCGCGCGTCGCCCGCGTCCTCGCGTCCTCGCGTCCTCGCGTCTTCGCGTCTTCGCCGCGTCGTCCCGATATGATCGCGTCTTCGCGCGCGTCTCCCCCCCCCCCCCCCCCCCCCCCCCCCCCCCCCCCCCCCCCCCCCCCCCCCCCCCCCCGTCCCGCGCGCGCTTCCGACGCCCGTCTCGCGCGCGTCCATCGACGACCGATCACTTCATCCCCCCTCTCGCGCGTCGCGCGCTCGCGAGCGCTCTCGCGCGGCTTCGCGCGCGGCGTCATCGCGTCGACATTTTCGAGCGTATCTTTCACGCACCACGGCATGCTTCCGTCGAGGTACTCGGGCGTGTCGAACCCGGGCGCCCAGGACGGCTCTCCGCGCGCGCGCGCACGGCGCGTCTGCGGTGCGTCGGCGCGGAGCGCGGGGCGACGGCGGTGGTGAACGTGCGAGCGGCGGCGAACATCGTCGCGCGATCGAGGCGTGGAGTGCGGTATCCGCGCGAATCAGATTCGCTCTCGCGTTCGGTGTTCGATCTGTTTATATATGGCGGTCGGCGCGCGATCGCGGTCGTTTCTGGCTCCGAATGTCCGAATTGTGTATGAAGCATTCAGTCCGAACGATGTTAACGCAGAATTGTACGCGCAATCAGTCCGAACGACATTTTCGAGCGCGAATCGCGCCGACGCCGAAGTCCGCGACGCGGCGCGCGCGCCATGGCGCTCGGCGCCGGCGCGCTCCGACGCGTCGCGCTCGCCCTGGCGTCCGCGCGCGACGGCTCGAGCGCGAGCGGTCGAGACGCGCGGCGACGCGACCGCGACGAGCGATTACCGACGCACCACCGACGCGCGACGGCGCGCGCGCGAACGCGCGACGACGGCGCGCGCGGCCGAGATCGACGCGTCGCGCGCGCCTGGCTCGCGCGCGTCTGCGCGATGTGCCTGTGCGCGTGGCTCGCGCTGGGAGGGCGAAGAGAGGGCGAGGAGAGGGGGCGCGCGCGCGGCGCGGCGCGGCGGTTCGCGGCGGCGGCGGACGCGAGACGCGAGGCGCCGAGGACGACGGTGACGCGCGAATCTAGCGGGACGATCGATGGAGAGGTGGAGAGGGAGGCGAAGAATGAACCGCGGGTGGCGGCGGCGATGGAGCGCGCGCGGGAGGACGTGCGGGCGGAGGCGGCGCGGGCGAGTCTGGAGTTGGAGACGTTGCGAGACGAACATCTGGGCGACGCGAGCGCGGGGCTGGACGTCGAGCGCGTGCTGGAGAGCGCTGAGAAAGCGGTCGAAGAGAATCGAATGGAGAAGGCGGAGATGGGCGTGGTGTTTCCACCGGAGACGACGACGACGACGGAGAATGAGAACGGGGAGACGCGAGACGACGACGACGACGACGCGACTTCCAAAACCGGAATGTTTAGCGGTCACGTGGAAGTGTCGCGGGAACCGGCGAAGGATGTGGTGATAGGTTCTTTGGAAGATGAGTTGCGCGCCATTCGTTCGGCACCGCATCCGGAATTAGAGTCGCCGTTCGTGAACGAGGTCGTTCCGAAGAACGCCATCGATCCGACGCGCATACGAACGATTTCGTTGAACGCGCCGCGCGCGTTCGTGTACGAAGGATTCTTGACGGATGAGGAGTGTGACCACATACTCGCGCTATCGAAAGGGCACTTACACAAGTCAGGCGTTGTGGACGCCAAGACGGGCGGATCCACCACGAGCGACATTCGCACGTCGACGGGGACGTTCATCAGTCGCGCGCATGACCCCACGATCACCGCGATCGAAGAGCGCATCGAACTGTGGTCGCAAATTCCAGTCGATCACGGTGAGGCCCTTCAGGTGTTGCGCTACGAAAACGGCCAGGAATATAAGGCACACTTCGATTACTTCTTTCACAAGGGAGGCAAGCGGAACAATCGCATCGCCACGGTTTTGCTCTACCTCTCCGACGTCGAGGAGGGTGGGGAGACCGTGTTTCCGAACACTGACGTCCCGACAGATCGCGACAGATCGCAATACTCAGAGTGTGGCAACGGTGGTAAGAGCGTCAAAGCGCGCAAGGGCGACGCGTTGTTGTTTTGGAGCATGAAGCCGGGCGGCGAGCTCGATCCCGGGAGCTCGCACGCCGGGTGCCCCGTGATCAAAGGCGTGAAGTGGACGGCGACGAAATGGATGCACGTCAACGCGATCGGAAAACATGGCGATGACGTGCACAAGATTTTTTACGAAGGCGGACCGCAGGCGACGGAATCGTGCAAAGACACGGACGACGCGTGTCGAGGATGGGCTGAATCGGGCGAGTGCGACAAAAATCCCGGCTTCATGCTCAAGTCGTGCGCGATGTCGTGCCGCGCGTGTCAGGGCGATTGGCGCGACGGGGGCTACGACAAACCAAAAGATCTGAAGGAAGACGCGCGATAGATTCTACCGGTATTGATATTAAACTGTTGTAACATTAGCGTTCCCTACGCCTCCTTCTTCGCCGGCGCGACGCGTCGTCGCGCGACGAGAAACACGTTAAACCCGATCAAAAACATCTGCGCCCCGCACACCTGCACCTTCTCCCACCAAACGTCGTCCTTCGTGACGTTCGCATAAAAGTGCCACAACAAATACGGTTGCCACGCGAATCGCACCGGCGCCAGCGTCGCGACGTACAACCCATTCCACACCGCGTGCATCGCGCTCCCGCGCCGCACCCGGCGCCGCAGTATCAAAAACAACGTGTTCGCCTCCACCAATCCGTTCCTACACGTTTCGATCGCGCGCTCCGGATGTCGCAGCGGGTACGCCAAGAGCGCCGCCGTGACGACGTGGTGCGCCACCACCACCGCCGCCGCGCTCGGCACGCACCGCGGCCAGAGCGCGATCCACAGCCCGTCGAGGACGATGTACGCCAGGAACCCCTTCGTGACGACGAGCGGGTCGAGCGCGCCGGCGATGCCGGCGACGCAGGCGAGGGCGATGAGCGTCAGCACCGGGACGTTCGCGGCGTCGTGCGCGCGCGCGCACGCGCCGTGCGTCGCGGACATGGCGCGCGCGCGGTCGCGCGGTCGCGGTCGCCGCGCGGTCGCGATGTCACCGCAGTTCACGCGGGCGCGGTCGCGATGTCACCGCAGTGCACGCGGTCGTCGAGTCACGCGGCCATTCGCGCGAGTGGCGATTTAAAAAAAACTTTGGCCGACAAGTAGTGTGTTCTCCGACGTCCACACTGGCTGTCCGCACTCGCGGCTTCGCCGCGCTTTCGGCTCGAAGTCACGCGCGCCGACGTCTGATTCTAGAGTTCATCACGCGCCGCGCGCTCCGGGCGGTCCCGTCCTGGCCGTAACGCTTCAAACGATCGTTCTCGAGACACCGGCGATCGTGTTGCGTTCTCATGGTGCGGATCGTTGCGTTCGTGCCGTGCAAAGGCACGTCGAGTCGTGTGGAGAGCAAGAACACGAAACTGCTGGATTCCAAACCACTCTTCCTGCACACTTTGGAAAAGTTGCTCTTCGAGTGTCCTTTTATCGACAAAGTTGTCTTGGACTCTGAGTCCGATGATGTTTTCAAGGTGGCGGAATTTCTTGCGAGCGATA
>Ga0181595_10002052_pt1 | contig 20660 bp, 20 predicted proteins | sample 041ome_7_FD_145604 | JGI IMG/M metagenome (GOLD analysis project Ga0181595, IMG submission 145604) | Coastal salt marsh microbial communities from the Groves Creek Marsh, Skidaway Island, Georgia - 041401AS metaG (spades assembly) | ecosystem: Environmental > Aquatic > Marine > Intertidal zone...
TTTGCTGCGAGTATCCGTCAACGCGAGAACAAACCGACGACGTGCTGCACTCGAGAGACGTCAACGCTCTCATTTTCGCGAGAGATGCTTTTCGCAACACCATCAAGAGCGCGCCTTTCTGTGCGTAAATGTCTGCTTTTCTTTTCGTGTGAAATGGTGTGAAGTTTGAAAAAAAACCCGTCGAACGGTGAACAAAAAACGTAAAAGAGAGCTAGTGTATTTCTTCGTCCTCGGAGTCGTATAACGTTCCGTGTTCGTATCGCCAACCGGGTACAAGTGGACAGTTGTTGTCGAGGAGGTATTGTAAACATTCGGGTTGTTTGTAGTAGTGCGCGTCTCGTACGGCCAAATAGTTCCACGGCGCTTTGGCGGTTTCGCGCAAGTACTTCAAACAGTCCAAGTGACCTTCTCTGGCTGCATACGCACACGCATCTTCGTCAAATTTATCATACTTACGCTCAACAAGATATTCGAGTATGTGGAGATGACCATTATCAGCCGCCCAAGCGGCTGTTCTCCAATCCCAAGGCGCTTTGGCTTCTTCGTGTAAGTATTTGAGCATCTCGAGATGACCTTTTGAGGCAGCACATGCACACACAGACACACACGCCATCTCATTAATAGGACACTCATTTGCCACGCAATACTTGACCATTTCCATATTACCTTGTAATGCGGCGACATTAATCGTCTCTTCATCCCACTCGCACTGTTTCTCCTCTCGCGCCCACTTGAGCAACTCGAGTTTATTCGTTCCAGCAACTCGAGAGCAGAAACATGGTTCGTCCATATATGGTTCGTCCATCCACATGTCGTACTTTATCGGATAATGCTCCCACGCGACTTCCAAAGTCGATATCGACGACATCTCTCTCACTCTAAACCCCTTTTTCAAATCCCCCTTGCGAGACGATCTCTTAATCAACGCTCTCGTCTCCTCATTCACCTCGTAAAAGAATTTGAGATCGGTCCCATTCAGTCTCGGAATGATATGCGTGAAACAAATATCGTCGTTATTATTCACGATCAAATCCCACAACAAAGAATCTCTCCGACCAACCTTCCTCTTCCCCAATCTCGTCGGCACAGCTCCACTCGACGCATTCATATCGAATACTCCACGAGTTCGCCTTCTTTTCCTCTCTCTCTCTCTCTCTTCTTTTTTTTTATATCGCGATATATAATGATGATCTCGCATGTCCATTGAGAAAAGGAGGCGTTTTTTTCTTGGAATTTTCTCCATTTTGACGCACAAAAACGACGCTCTAAATTAGAATACGAAGAAATGTCATCATCATCGGCCGCACCGTCGTCCTCCTCCAACGCGCAACCGCGCAAACGAGACGAACTCCACGAACTCTCTTTACTCCTCAAGAAATACGCCGGTCAATCCTCCTCCTCGTCGTCCGGGGCAAATCAATCCGCGGAGGAGAAACGACGAGGGATTTTTCAAAGGTGTGTCGTTCTAACGACTCTGCTTTACATTACTTTACTGACAACATCATCCCCTCTCTCTCTTTAACAACGACAGAGTGATACAAGCGTTAACGGCAAACATCGACCTGTCCCCATTATTCGCGGACGTTCTCATGAACGCGGCGACCGGGGACATCGCGACGAAAAAAATGTTGTACCATTACATCGGCGTCTACTCGGACACGTCGAAAGAAAGCGAAGAACTGGCGATGATGACGATTAACACGCTGCAAAAAGATACGAAACACGAAGATCCAACAATACGAGGGCTAGCGATTCGGTCGATGACGAGTTTGAGGAGCAAGAGTTTAGTGGAGTATTCGATCGAGTGCGTGAAGGAAGGGTTGAGGGACGCGCATCCGTACGCGAGGAAAGCGGCGTGCCTGGGGTGTTTGAAAGTGTATCGGTTGTGTTGCGCTTCTTCTTCTTCCGGAAGAAATGGAGCGGAAAATGAGGACATTTTGAATGCGTTTACAGAATCTGGGATATTAGCAACGGTTGAGAAACTTTTACTCGAAGACCGCGACGCGAACGTCGTCGCTAACGCTTTAGTCACCGTCGTGGAAATCTTTGGAGAATCCGACCCGCGGTTACAAAACGTAGCTTTACTCACCGCGTTGACGAACAAAATCCGCGACTTTGGCGAGTTATCGCAACATTTAGTCTTGAAACTGACGCATAGCTACGCCGTCTTGGCGAACGATGCGAGCAATAGTAAAAAAGTACCGCCTTTGCCGGACGACGTGAAGTACCAGTGGATGAACAGTCTCGAGTCGCGAATATCCTCGCCGAACACTTCCATAGCGTTAGCCGCCTCTCGAATCTTTCTCGAGCTGACCAAGAATGACCCGTCCACGCATCAACGCGTATATGAACGAATTAAACCGTCTCTGTTAACGTTAGCCACCGCGCAAACGAGCGGCGTCGAAACGTCCGCCGTGGTTTGGGCGCACTTGAAACTCCTCGCCTATCGGGCGCCGATTGCGTTCGTCACGGATTATAAGTCGTTTTACGTCCGAGTCAACGCAGATTCGTTCGAAATTAAAAGATGCAAGTTGAGAACGTTATCGTTAATCGCCGACGCGCAAAATTGCACGCGAATAGTCGACGAGTTGTTCGAATACGTCAACGACGTCCAAGACGAACACTTTGCGAGATTGGCGATGAAAGCCATCGGTCGCGTGGCGAGGAAGAAGAAGGAGAGTTTTGCGATGATGGACGCAGAGAAGAGGTTGATGGTGACGAAGAAAATATGCGATGTGTTTGTGGAAACGACTTCGCCGAGCTCGAAAGCGGATAGTTTAATCGAAATTGGTATGTGTTTGCGACAATGCGCGACGAGTCAAGATGGAGAAGAAGAAGAAGAATCGAAAGAGTGTCGATCCATTTGTTGCCAAGCTATTGAAAGCGCGTTAGAATCCGTACAGTTTTCCGTGCTTGATATGTTTCCTCAAGCGCACAGTGGTGTTGTTTCAAGCGCGACGACTAAATCTATAACAAGAGCTCGATCGATATTGTTATGGCTCCTGGGTGAATTCGGCGCTTCTGGTTTTATCGACTCCGCACCGTACGCGTTAGAATCTTCGATTGAGAACTTACCAGAGGAAGTGTATCCATCCATTCGAACGGAAACGTTCTTTGCATCCTTAAAATTGTTTTGCAAGCGCGCGCCGGAAATGAGGAAGGCGTTTGAGACGTGTTTGAAGTGGTGCGCGACGGAAGATTCGGACTCGACCGCGCGCGCGACCGCGAGCGTATACGGAAGCTTGATGTGCTTCTCCTCGTCGTCTAGGAAGATTGCTAACGATTTACTTTTAGCCCACAGTAAATTGGGGTCGGTGCAGTTCAGCGAAGAGTTGGAAGAACAAGAACGATTCGATCGTTTATTCAATGAGATGGACACGCTGGCGATCACCTACGAGCTCGAAGAGAAGAAATTTATCGATGGTAGTAGTTTAACGAAAACGGAAGAAGAAGAGGAAGAGACGATTCGACAACGAGCGCAGCAGCGACAACAACAATTAGATCAAGAAACGTCTCTGTTACAGTTCGATGACTTTGAAGCGGCGGACGACGAAAATGAGAGAGAGTCATCATCATCGCTGAATCCGAATCCGTTCCTCGATCCGTCTCAATTTCAACTCAATTGGCAACTCTTCCCAGAAGTCGCGAAGAAACAATCCGTGATGATTTCTCCATCACTCGGCGCTTTAATAACGCAATCGACGTCGGTTTTCATCGATCGATTAAAATCGAACGGGTTCGTTACGGCAGCATCCGGCGGCGACGCGACGCAAATGAAATTTTACGTTTACACGCAAGCGACGACATCGGCAAAATGGTATCTGATTGAATGCATCGCGGCTGCGAATAAGTGCGATTGGACGATGAAAAGTGATTCTGTTGATAAACTGGAGGTGGATACAGTGTCGTCCCTGTTCAATTCTAGTCTGTTGTAATCTCTACATTTTGTACAATGTCGTGTTTAGTTCACAAGTTTCAATTTCCCAAGTTCTCGTAATCGTTCTAGTCGTACTTCGCCTTCGCTTTTGGAACACATTAAAGTCAAAGTAACGTCGTCGTCGATATCGTTAGTACCATCTGATCGATTTTTTTTCGACGGCGGAAACCAACAGGCGATGGTCACCGGACTAACTGCCGCGACTTCTTCCTCCACTAATTTCCTTTTATTCCCAGATCCTGAACTCTTCGCTCGCACCGCTAAGATGACGCAGCCTCTTTGGCATTCGCTCAGGACTTTTTTCTTCGTTTTGTCGTCGATACACAGCGGCGCGTTCTTCGATGTTGTCAATATTTTTTGTTGTTGTCTCGCTAACATGCTTTCCAACTCTTTAGGCGACACGCGCACGACTTGCTTCGAGATGGAGTCTTGGAACAGTTCACAGCCCGTTTGCGTGAAGCGGAACTCGCAATCGATATCGTCGGTTTGACTTTTTAATCCTTTGTTTACCGCTTGTCGCTCAAAGCAGCACAAGCCACATGCGAGGATTCGAAGTTTTTGTTGTTCTTGTTGATTTCTGCTGCACTTATCGAGAATCAATTTCGCGCCTTTGGAGAGACAATAGAGTCGTTTCGGCACAACGTCGGTATTGTTTCTTGTGATTATCTCCACCCCTCCGTTCTCTTCCTTCTTTCTCGCATCAAATCCATACTTTGCTTTTATTCGTTTAATGACTGCTTTGAATTCTGTGTCTGTTTTTACGCAAAATACCGGCGCAATCTTTGCACTCGCCCACTTTTTGGTGTTCGCGTTCGTCGTCCTCGATAACTTTTGTTCTTCTTTCGCGTCGATGTCAATCATTTCCGTCGGTAACGGTTTCATTTTTTCAAAGACGGCGACGAAGAAGCCGCCGGTGTCATTCAAATCCGGGTGAATGCGGAAACATCTGTCCAGATTGTGTTTGTGATTGTTGGTGTTAGCGAACATGCTCTTTCTTATTTTACTTTTTTGGCCTGCTCTGTTGTTGTTGTTGTCTTTAAGATACGAATCGTACGTATCGTACCATCTCCCGTTTTTTAAATCTTGGACGGACCATTTCGTCAAACCAGGCAATCGTTTCAAATCTGGCAGCATTTTTGAGCAGTCGACTAATTTGATCGCGCCTCGGCTTCTCTGCAGCAACTCCACGACGACTGCTTCGTTTTCCAACGGATTTAGAGAGCACGTGCTATAGACGAGCCTTCCCCCGCCGTCGTCGTATTTCAGCAATCTCAACGCCCTGGTTGCGACGTTCACTTGAATCGAGTGTAACTCTACGCCGCTCGAATTCGACCACTTCTTCCATAAATCCGTACTTTTACGCAACGTCCCGTCTCCCGAACAAGGCACGTCGCAAAGGATTCGATCGAACGTATTCTCCAACTCTAATGGTAACGTTTGCGCGTCGTGATTTACGACTACTAAATTCTTCGCCGCCGCTTCCAGTCGATAACATCGATGCGTGAGTAAATTCGCGCGCTGTAACGAAGCGTCGTTCGCGACGACCGCGCCGGATGCGTTCTTACTCAGCATAACTTCTAATATTTGGGACGTTTTCGAACCGGGAGATGCGCACGAGTCCAGGACTAAGTGACTCGGTTTTACGTCTAACAGTTTCACCGGAATCATCGAGACGAGTTCTTGCCGGCTCAAATCGCCGCCTTCGTTCGCGCGCGCTAAAAACTGGTGCACGTTTGGATGTTTTGTTTTCAAATCATTTTCGTTTCCACTTCCGTTAGTTTCGTTGTTTACGAAACTGTTATCGATTTGAAACGTCCGCGGGTCGTTTAAGAACGAAATCGTTCGAACGTGTAGTACGTCCCGTTGTTGTTGTTGTTGTTGTTGTTGTTCGCTTTCGATGATTCTTTTCAGCGCGTTGATGGTGCACTCGGTGTGCACGTTTTTCGTGATTCGAAACGTGACCGGTAACGGTTTCGAGAACGTTTGAAGCAACGATTGGAACGCTTTCTCGTCGTTCGAGAAGAGTTGATGCCGGTAGTAGCTTTCGAAATGCACGTTTGAGTGCGATGGATTATTATTATTATGATGATGTTGATGCGACGACGACATAGTATCGGTGGTGGTGTTGTTTCGTTTCGTGCATTTTTAGTGGCGGCGTACAGAGGAGGAGGAGGCGATTTTTTCCCTGCTTGTAACGGCGTCGGTCGTTCGCGAATGACGTACGATGGGAACATCATCCGTAAAAAGTATCTTCTAAACCTAGTATTCGTAGTATTCTACTCATGCTCTTTTTTCTACGCCAGCTCTTTCTTTCTACATCCTATCGTTAATCTCTCTCTCTAAGTACCGAACCTTTGAAAAGACCGCAAGTAGTCTCGCAAAATCTTCTTTTGCGTCGATGTATCCTTCATCCTCTTCAAGGACTCCACGTGCGCTAACTCGCACTTGGAGAGTAAATAACCCGGGAATTTACCGACCGAGAAGATTTGGCTGACGGAGACGAGGAGTTCCGGAGTTGGGAGTTGGTTTTTGAGGAAATTTATTTTCAATTCGCGTTCGATTAACGCGACAGTCGCCGGCGGAGGCCTTCTTGTTGATGCGTCCTTTTTCGATGACGAAGAAGACATGGATACAAGCGAGGATAAAAACGCCTCTTTCTCTTCGTCGGTCTTCATTTGCCGTTTTCTCAACGATCGCGTGAAACTCGAGAGGATGTCGTATCCCGTCGAAGGCGTCAGGATGATGACATCCATCGGTTTATTCTTCTTCGTCTTCTCTCTCTCCGTCATCGTCGACGTCGATGTTCTCCTCCTCTGACGCGCCGCAGAGGATGATGCCGACCGCGTGACCCTTCCGCCGTTATTCTCAAAACCATTCGCGAACAAACCGTGATTTTCTTCTCCCTCTTCTCCATTCTCTTTGCCGCTGGAACCTCCCAAAACGTACTCTCCAACCGTCTCCATCGTCCTCGTCGAAGACGACGAATACCGCTTCACGCGAACGTTCCGCCGCGCGCGATGACTATTACCACTACTCCTATTACCACCACCATCTAAAAAACACTCCTCTACGTATCTCTCTAACACATATTTCTCCTCGTCTGTGCGTCTCCCACCAATGTCGAAATAAAGCACCATCGATTCGCACGCCGCTTCCGTCGCCCAAAACGTCACCGTCTCTCTCAGTGCTTCTTTGACCATCTTTTTCTCGTCGTCTCTTCCCGTCGAGAAACCACCACCGCGAAAGAGTGAGACGAACGAAAACGACTTTGTGCGCGACGACGGCACCAAAACGTCCGCACCGAACGCGAGCGCGACGCACTTTGGAGGTTTCGTGGGCGCTTTTCCTTTCGTCGTATTCTCGTCTTCACGTTCGTCTTCTTTTCCATTCCTTTGACGCGCGACGAGAAGAAAAAGAAGGAGAGCCTTTCCGACGCGCAACGCGACGAGAAAGAAGACGACGACAAAGAACGAGGACATCATGTTCAAAAACACCACTTAAGCATCTCGTCTTCTTCTTCTCTCCGCGGAAAAAGTACGTGTTCGTGGTACGCTTCGTCGGTGGTGTCGAGAGATTTTTTGTTTGAGGAGTTTCGCGTTGCGTGTGCACAAAGTTGATGAAAATGTGTGTCTCTCTCTCTTCGTAATACAATCGAACGAACTTCTCAATGGAATCTGTTCCCCTGCTGAGACTCTCGCGCTCGCACGTTCTCGGCAAAAACAGCGTATTCTTCGTCCGTTGGTTCTGGAGACCCTTTTTCGAGCGAGGGGCAAAAAATTCAAAAATGCACCAAAATTTACACGTCGCGTGCTCGCATCACACATCTCGCCTTTACGCGCGCGCACGCTTTAAATCCGCGCCGCATTTTATACGCGCGCAAAAACCTCGAAGAGAGAGAGAGAGAGACAGTCAGAGCGTAAAAGAGAGTTTTTTCTCGACTTAACTGCGATTTAGTACAACAACAACAACAAATAGAATGGATTTTTTATCTCCACCCAAAATGTCTTCGTTTCCCAATGCGAAGAAGCTGCTTCGCGTTGGAAACGACGAAGAAGAACAGCGTCATCATCATCATCGCGCGAGAGAGGAAGAGAAGAGAAGAAGACAAAGAACGGGTGATGATACTACGACTACTGTTGCGAAGAACGAGGATGCCGAAAAGTCTGTGATGAAAATGATTAAGAAAGCGCTGGTGCTGATTTCGGAGAAGATGTGTGATGACACCAAAGGAGGAGAAAGCGACGCCGTCGCGCGATTGGGAGCGTACCTCTCCGAAGGAAAGAATTCGAACGTCGCGATGAAAGGAGGAAGCAAAGTTCAATTTTTGCTCTCGAAGATGCAACCTACGCGCGAAAGACGATGGATTCCGTCGGCGAAGAATTTGTTGCGATTGAAATGTTTGAACGACGAGGGAAAAGAGATTGAAAAAGAGAGCGATACAGAGGATACGATTTTGTATTTGGAGTGGAAGAGCGCGTTTTACGAGCAGTTATGGATGGAAGAGAGGACGTTGAGAGAGAAAATGTCTTCGTCTTCGTCTTCGTCTTCGAAATCGTCGTCGTCCTTCGTCGTTGGCGGGTCGAAGAGGAGCGATGATAAAAGCTTGTCGAGTCCTGATGGACCTTTGCTGAGAGAAGGGTACGCGAGGACGCCGAGTACGGCCGGGAAGACGAGCGAAAAGACGATGAATTCACTCGATGGTGAGCTTGAGGAGTGCGATTACAGAGAGTGGAATCGTATCACGAGGTCACCGGTTTTAAAAAATACTCGCGCGTGCGCCGCCGCGCACTCGAATCGAAGCAGCGTGGACGACGGTAACTTGGTCTTGCCCATTTCCAATTTGCTAGAGACGCTCGTGTTAGAAGAAAAAGAGGAAGGAGAGGAAGAAGAAGAGGGATTGAGAGAAGAAGGCGTGATAACGCCGCGTCCGACGAATGACAAGAACAACCTCGGCGACGAGGACGACGACGAAAATTTTCAGTTTACGTTTCGCACGCCGGAACAATCGAATAAAAATAAAAAGGATCCGCAACATTTGACCCCACCGGGAGCACCATTGCGCGTTAGAAATAGTTTTAGGCGAGTTGAAGAAGAAGGAGGAGGAGGAGGAGGAGGAGGAGGAGGAGGAGGAAGAGCTCAATTCGGTACTTGGAACGCTGACTTTTGTACCAACTTCGAATGCGGCGAAGAACAGGCGCCGAGGAGATCTTTGTTTTAAAAATGTATTTATGAAAGAAGAAGAAGAAGAAGAAGAGAGAAAAGAGAAGAAGAAGAGAGAGTTTGCACGACGCGCTGGTACCGTGTTGTGCACCGCGCGTGTGACTTTAATAATGAATCAATTTGTATATGTTTGTATATGTATATGTAAAAATCGCCTCTCGTCCAAAGAAACGCAGTAGTTAAGGAAAGGAGTCACTCATTACTTTTTGCCTTTTGGTCCGTAATCCAACCACATGGGTTCTCTCGTGTCGTCGTCCTTCCCGATGTACGCGTAACGGTCGTTTGCGTACGTCGAGTTTGCGTTTGCGTACGTCGAATGCTCCCAACCTTGGATCACGGTCGGTTCTGGGGGAGATGATGATGATTGGGTGTTGGAATTTCCCGAGTTGGTGTTGGAAGAGGAAGAGGATTTGTTGCTTTGACCAGACATTATTATTGACTCGTATTTTATAGACCCTTTTTTGAACCGTTTCCCCATAAAAACACTCGAGAGAATAACACCACCAGTAACGAGAGAATCGCCTCTTTTTGGAGCAGTCGTGCGCATCAGTAGTAGTAACGATGCTGTCTTCGTGTTTGTGCGTTTCTTCTTCACCGAAAATCGTCCTCGAAAAGCATCAGCAGCGGATGCAAACGAAGACGTTTACGAAGACGAGTTGTGGATTTAAAAACTCGCCGTCGCCGACAAAATCATCATCATCTTCGAGAAGAGACTCCTCCACACGTGCCTCCATCCACACGCAAGTGTTCGCGACAAACAACAAGAGTAAGTCTAAACAAGCTTTAGTCGATGAAGTTAAAAAATGTTCCTTAATTACGGCGATTAAAACGCCGTATTTAAAAAGCGGGAAGATCGACTTACCAAAGTACGACGTTTTGGTCGAGCAGCAAATAGCCGGCGGCGTGCAAGGCTTAGTCGTCGGAGGGACGACTGGCGAGGGACAACTGATGAGCTGGGACGAACACATCATGCTGATTGCACACACGAGCAAAATATACGGGGACGATTTACTCGTGATTGGGAACACCGGGTCGAACTCGACGCGGGAAGCCGTACACGCGACTTCGCAAGGGTTCGCCGTCGGGATGGACGCGGCGTTGCAGATAAACCCGTATTACGGGAAAACGAGTCGAGCTGGGTTGATGAAGCATTTCGGGGCGGTTTTAGATTTCGGGCCGACGATCGTGTATAACGTTCCCGCGCGAACGACGCAAGATATTCCGTCGGAGGTTATTTTTGAGCTGGCGAAGCATCCGAACTTCGCCGGAGTGAAGGAGTGCGAAGGCAACGAACGCATTCGCAATTACACGAAGAATGGAGTCACGTGTTGGTCCGGGAACGACGACGAGGCGCACGACGCGAAGTGGGACGCCGGCGCGGCTGGGGTTATTTCCGTCACCTCGAACGTTGCCCCGAAACTCATGCGAGAACTCATGCTCGGCCCGAAGCCAAACCCGAAATTGAGAGACGATTTGATCCCTCTCATGCGATGGTTGTTCAAAGAACCGAACCCAATCGGCGTGAACACCGCACTAGCGATGCTGGGATGCGCAGAACCAGTCTTTCGCTTGCCGTACGCGCCGTACGATGAAAAAACCAGACAAGAAGGTAAAAAAATAATGGAAACGGTTGGCCTCGAGCACTTCGTCACGTCCGGAGACGCCGTTATTAGAGACGTGCGAGACGACGAGTTTATTTTGTTGGACGAGTGGTAATAATATAATACTAATACTAATGCTATAGCTTTGATCTGTTTCGTGCGCTCGAGAGAGAGAGGATGAAAACGTTCCCTTTTTAGTAGACGTAATATGTAATAGTATTCTATTCCGTTCGTATAAGTTGCTTCTTTAAAAGTCTCTCTCGAGCCGCCACAAAAAGGTTTATTCCTGTCCCTTTTATTCTCTCTCTCTCTCTCTCTCTCTCTCTCTCTCGATCAAAACACAAAAAGTATATCGAAAATTGCAACATGTTCACCACGAATACGACTACACTTCAATCTTCCTCGAAGATGCCGTTCAGATCTGGCGCATGTTCCGCGAAAAGAGGCGTTTATATGCGCACGACGTGGAAAAAAAGTATGGGCTCATCGCGAGGAATGTCGGTCGTCAAAGCGAACCAAACGGCATCCGATGAAATCGAAATGCTCCAAAAAATGCTCGAACTCGCCAAACGAAGGAAAGAGAACGAGAGTAAGGAAGATTTGAGCGTTTCTTCGGGAGGGAAAAGCGACGGATCTGGGTACGAAGGTACGATTAAAAGGCGGATTTTGGAGGCGATTTTTGAATCCAATCGCTCTTTTTATATGGAGGACTTTTCTCGCGGCGTCGCGTGATTTTGATCGCAGATCGGTTTTTACGCAAACGAGTCCCAAAGACGACCTTAAAAGCGTACTCGAAACACGCGTGGCTCTGTTATGTTATGGTTCGAGTGTAATTGATGATGATGTGGAACATTTTTCTCTCTCTCGCTCTCGCTCGCTCGTATTATTGAGCGTAAGCGCTCGGACGACGGTAAAGAGACGCATGACTAACTTTTCCTCTTTTTCTTTCTTTTTAATGAAACTTAGGCGCGTCGTTTAACGTGAAGACGTTTAACGCGATTGCCCCGACGGGTTTGGAAAAGTTCCCGCAGGGGAAGTATAAAGTTGCCGGCGAAGAGTCGGATTTGCCCGGTCCGCCGATGGCGATCATGCTTCGCTCGCACAAGCTGCAAGTGAACGAAGTGAAACCGACGGTTCGAGCGATCGTGAGATGCGGCGCGGGGACGAACAACATTCCGGTGAAAGAGATGGGTGAGAGAGGTATTCCGGTGTTTAACACGCCCGGGGCGAACGCGAACGCGGTGAAAGAACTTGTCGTGTGCGGGTTGTTGTTGGCGTCGAGAGGCATCTTGGAAGGCGCGAACCACGTGAAGAACGTGATCAACGTGGAAGAAAAGGGCGAGCACGAGAAAATTGCGACGAGAATTGAGAAGGATAAGGCGAAGTTTGGCGGGACGGAGATTCAAGGGAAGACGATCGGGGTGATCGGGTTAGGAGCGATCGGAAGTCGGTACGTCGTCTTTTTTTGTTGTTGCGTTTTATATTTTTATCTCTTCTTCTTTTTGGCGCGAATACGAAGACGAACGGGAGTGATGAAATCTCGATTAGATGTTTGACGTTTTTAGAGTCTGTTTTAGACTCTGAATCTAGCGTGATCGGAAAACCATTCGAGGCACAATCCATTCAATTCTCTGACCCGTTCGTTCGTTCGTTTATCTTGTTTTGTTTGTTCGTTTGCTTTAAATTTCATCAGACGACAAGACGCTGACGCTGCCTTCTCTAAAACAAAATAACAATATAGCGTCGTCAACGCTGCTTTAGGTCTCGGCATGAACGTCGTTGGCTACGATCCGGTCTTATCCGTCGATGCCGCTTTAGCTTTACCCGGGGACCGAATGGTTAGAGTCACCGATCTCAACGACCTCTTCAAGGTTTCCGATTATATTTCCATCCACGTCCCGTACATCAAAGGCGTCACGCACCATTTGATCGACGCCAAAGCGTTACAGATTTGTAAACCGAACGTGTGCATCTTGAACTTTGCCAGAGGTGAAATCGTCGACGGTGCCGCCTTGAAAGCCGGCTACGACTCGAAAATGTTGACCGGTAAGTACATTTCCGATTTCACGGACGAAGCGTTGCGCGACGACCCGCACTTGATCGTCTTGCCGCACTTGGGCGCCTCCACCGAGGAAGCCGAGGACAACTCCGCCGCGATGGCTGCGGAAACTTTGATGGACTTTTTGGAAACCGGGACGATCCGAAATTCCGTCAACTTCCCGACGACTATTTTAGCGCCGCACGTGAACTCCTCCGGCGCTCGATTGACCATCGTCAACAAAAACGTCCCCGGCGCTCTCGGTGAAATCACATCCTTCTTAGGGTCCAAAGGCGTCAATATTTTGCAGCAAATTAACACGTCTCGAGATCCGGTGGCGTACACCGTGATTGATTTGGCGGAAATTCCGGAAGATCCGTCTGGATTACAGGAAGAAATGGCGAAAGTGTGTCCGGACGTCGTCTCGTCTCGATTCATCGGATCCGTCTTTAACGACACGTTGGGTCAACCGGGCGCGTACTTCTACGTCAAATGGGCGCAAGGCGAATTGCAAGGGGAATGATTAAATAACATAATTACTAAGGAACATCAGCAATAAAGAAACCCCGTCGAGTTGAGAGAGAGAGAGAGAGTTACGATGTGCACTACAAAATAATCTCATACAGTACGTATTTAAAACTACTAAAACTACTAACAACTAAAAACTACTCGATCATCGGCAAAACTTCCAATGCCTGCACCACTGCCCGTCCACGCTGACGAACGGCGGCACAAACCCTTTCTCCGCCGCGCTTAACTCAATCGCCAATCGACTCAAATTGGACAGAAAGTGCCCGATAAACGCGTCCGCTTCGGCCAACAAGAATATATCCGTCAGCGCTTGCAAAGTCATCTCGTGCGCGACGTTCGATTTTTCCGTGTACAACTCCGTCCTCCGTTCGATGAGTTTCGACGCTTTGTATATCGACCGATCCATTTTGACGTTCACAAACTCAAACTCGTTCGCCGCCGGAGAGCTCTTCACTTTTCGCAACAACGCGTCGTCGTCCGTCGCCAAGAAGACTCGATTGACGCCGTATTTTTCCGATAGCGTTCTAATGTGAGGCAAATACGTCTCCTCGAACGATCGACACCTGTTTTTCCTACCAGTCGTGTGACACGCGTCGCCTCTTCGCACGTGCACGCCAATGATTGGATGCTTAAACCCTATGCTTTCTTTCACTCGGTGCAAACTGAGTTCTTCGATTGTTTTTTGATTCAATCGCATCATCCGAGCGACAATCGCCGATCGAAAGAAAAATAAACCTTTGTTATATTGCAACATCGACCCAGATGATGACGACGACGACAACGATGACGACGGAGCTCGCGAATAATAATTCGCTACGCTCGTTGGAACTCGCTTCCAAGGTGCCAAATCGCGACATCTATTTCGTGGCATCGTGCATCGATTGGTTTTGGCCGGGTACGGTTTCCATTTCGCAAACGCCGTTTGTTTGATTTTATCGCACGCGCTGTACGGTTTAAAGTAGCACTCGACGTCCCCGGTAAGTTTCGATTTGGCGCAATTTCGATTATACGCGTAGTTCAATCGACCGGCAAAGACCCAGGGTTTGTTTTGAAGATGTGCGTCGGATAAATAGCCGGATAAGAAATGAATGGTGGAGGCGAGCCCGGCGCCTTTGCCTCCCATGCCAATGTTGTAGGAGTCCGTGCTCGCCGCTCTGGGCGCGTTACACTTCGACGATTGCGTCTCCTCGATCGACTTTTCTAAACTTTTGTACATCGTCCGGTTCCAATTTTCTCGAGCGAAGCGAAAGTTTTGCGGGAGGTACGCCCAATCTAGGGTCAAATCCGTGGCGCAATCGTCGCCTATCCTGTCGTTTACGCACGCGTTTGCTTTTTGCTCTTCTTCTATCCTCGCCCAAATCTTCACCTCTTGGACGCTCAACTGTCTCTGTTTCCCTGGTAACGAGATCCTGACGCCTTTGATGATGCGCCGCTGTTTGTGTGTTGTTCGTCTATTCTTAGAACTGCTACTACCACTGCTACCCTCCTTGTTTTTGTTCTTATACATCTGAACGTTGTCCCACGTATACGCCAATCGTCCGTCGTCGGTGAAAATCTTCTTCGTTTCTTCCGGCGAGACGTTGACGTCGTCCTCTTCTCTGTTGTTCTCATCGTCATCAAACACTAACTCCACCACCATTGGCTTCTCGTCCGTAATCCTCATCCATTCGCACGGTTCGTTCTCCGCGAATTGTATCGAGTCACATTTTCTCAATCCAACCCATACCTCGATCGAATATATCGAATGCTGCCATCCATCATCGACAAATCCCTCTTCGCTCCCATACACCGCATCCACCGTCATCCACGGATCGTCCTCGATTTCACTCGTCGCCATGTTCCGGCAAAACGGAGAAACCACCCCGTGAAACGCACGCGCGGATTTCCCGTTGTTTGCGTTTTTCGCCGAACACGTTCCTCCTCCTTCTCCGCTTTGGTGTAATTCGCTGGACAGTTTTGGATTTCCGGCGACATTTTTCACGCGCGTTTCGCTGGATGCCAACGGGGATGCAGAAGAACCGATCGTCATCGTTTCGTCGTTTGATTCGTATTCCTTGTCGCTCAAAGAAACACCAGGAGGAACCCCTTTCATCATCGTAATCATAGAAGACGAAGATGTCAAAATTGGATAAAATTGAACGACGGAGAAGCACGAAACGACGGAGAGAAGAAGAAGGAGTAGGATTCTTCGGGCCGCTGCGCGTCGTTTACTACTCGTCGTCGTCGTCTCCGCGGTGCCCAGGGAGGCGGGCATTTCGTTTTGTCAGTGGTTCTTTGTCGCGCTTTTGATGTGTCAAGGAAACATGTGTAGAGAGAGCGTTGAAGTGAAGAAAATTGAGAGGAAAATTTTACGAGCGAATAATGTGTGCGCGTAGAGTAAACTCTCGTCGCGTTTTACTGCTTTTCGCGGCGCAGCGCATCACTTTTCTGTTCTTTATCTTCTACGTGTACTATTATGAGTGGTAGTTTACAAGTCGTTGTTTCAATAATGTCTCTCTCTTTTTGTTTCTTTCTCGCGCTTTTCGTGGGCGTAAAATCTTTATTAATCGATCAAATCCCAGAGCGAATTACACAAACGAAACCGATCCTCCTCCGTCCTGGGAAACTTCTTATCGATGACTTTAACCTCCCCGTTCGCGCTGTTCGTATTCACTCTGCCTTCAATCTTTGCCTTTTGTTCGTACTTCCACGCGATCTTCGTCACGTGCGCGTACAAAGACAACGCGTTCTTCAACTTTGGAATCTCCTCGGTGACCAACACGTCCATCTCCCGTCTTTTCTTTTTCAACTCGTTCCTTTTCCTCTTCAAAATCTCCCTCGTTTCCTCCAACGTTTGCGCCTCGCGTTCCATTTGCGACCAGTACCGCTCCGCGTCTCGCTTCTCCTCCTCCACTTTCCGAAACCGGTCCGACCGCGCCGCCGAGGATAAAAGGTTGCTCGTTTTCCGTTCCGCGTTTTGTACTCGTTTCGTCATCTCTCGTATGACTTCTGACATGTGTTGCTCTCTTTTATTCGACACCGACTTTATCTCCGTGTACTCCGAAGACATTAAACGTATCTGTTGCACGTCTTCGTCCGTTTGTTGGTACAGGTGGATGAAATCTTGCACCATTTCCAAACATTCGTTTAAATCTATGTTGTTCTCATCGTCGTCATCATCTTTCCCAAAACCCTCGTCTTCGCGACGAAAAGAATACTCATCGCGTCGGGACTTTTCCGTTTGCATCGAGACGGACGACATGTTATTCTCGAGAGACGACTTTAAATCGTTACGAGGGGAAAAGAGTTGAGAATTCAAAATTTTGGCCCCCGAACGTTCTTTCTTTGTGTGTGTGTGTGCACAAAAACACGATCGATGATAATAAATAAAGACTTCGCGCGAGAGTGTGCGCGTGGTGCCTTGTTGTTTTTCGACGACTCTGGCAAAGCCCCCGAGCGAAGCGTTCGTGTTTAAAGTGTCTCTCTTGTTTTACTAAACGCGTGTGAAATTTTGTGCGAGAAAAAATGGTCAAAATTATTTTTTAAAAACAACGTCTCTTTTTTCTCCACGCGAAAAAAAAAAGACGATCACATGATGCGAACACATTCCGAACGTTGTTGTGACTACAGGACGGCAGAAGACAACGAGCGACTCAAAAACGCGAGAAAACAGATCCGAGAAATCAAGCGTAAACCGATGATGCTGTGGCGATTGTTCAGAGAGGCGTCGCTGAATGGCGGCGCGTGTCGCGATATCGTGGAGAAGCATGTGATGTGTAAACTGAACGGGACGGATCTTAAATTCTTTTACGAGGTGAATACGGAGACGAGAGAGTTGATTAAGAGATCGTCTCGCGCGAGTGATGTGAAAGAGAAGTTTAAGGTCAAAGAGATGTCGTCGATATCGACTTTGGAATTTGCGTGGGAGAATCGATCGTTGTGGCCGAGTGAATGGGAAGATGAAACATATTTCTGCGCTCACGTTGCTTACACGAATAAACTCGAGTTGCTCAAGTGGGCGCGAGAGGAGAAAAAGTGTGAGTGGGATGAATTGACGATTAATGCGGCCGCAAGACAAGGTAATCTGGAAATGTTAAAGTATTGCGTTGCAAATGAGTGTCCTGTCGATGAGAGTGCGTGTGGAATTGCTGCCGAAAACGGTCATCTCGAGGTACTCAAATACTTACACGAAGAAGCGAAAGCGCCTTGGGATTCAAGTACTGCCTCATGGGCAGCTGCAAATGGTCATCTTCACATACTCGAATACCTTGTTGAGCGTAAGTATGATCAATTCAACACATCTGCGTGTATTAATACAGCCAAGAACGGCTACTTGGACTGTTTGAAGTACTTACACGAAACCGCCAAAGCGCCTTGGGGCTTTTGGAGCGTATACCACGCTCACGAGAACAACCAAACCGAATGTGTACAATACATCCTCGACAATAACTGTCCTCTCCCACCCGGTTGGCGATACGAAAATGGAACTTTACACACGCGTTAAAGGTGGTGATGCGCGCATAAAACATTCACAAAGAGAGAGAGAGAGAGAGAGAGAACAAACACTTCATACAATTTTCATCGATCGAAAAAAGGAGCATTCGAGAGAGAGAAAGAGAGAGAAAGAGACACAAACTGCGCCAAGTTTCAAGAGACACAAATACACACACATAACACACACACACGACACACTTTACTCGCGCTCTTTCAGAGAGTAAAGAACAACAGTTGTGGCACGCATTCTCTGCTCTTCGTACTCGTCGCTTTTCAGGTCAACAAAGCTTTTCTTTTGCTCTCGTCCAATTTGTTTCCCCGAAGAGCGGTTTTTGGCGGCTCCGTTAGAGAGGAATTCAAACGTAGTAAACGTATACTCTGTGAAGATGGGAGGAAAGAGAAAAGAAGACGAAGATGAGGAAGAGGAGTTTTCCTCTTCCTCCTCCGAGGAATCAGAGTCAAAATCGTCGTCTGAATCGGGCGACGATGATCACGATGAGTTGACCATGGATTCGGATTCCGAACAACAAGAGGAAGAGGAGGAGAAAAAAGAGACAAACAACGCGTTCTCGAGAGCGTTTACGAGTCTGCTGAAAAGAGGAAAAAAGAAAGAGGAATCCGACGACGAGCTGTCCGAGGAAGCGAAAGATATCGACGATGGGAGGAAGAGAGGTGATGATGTTGTCATCCTTCCGGAATCGAAATCGCGACAGACGGAACGCGCGCTTCTCCGCTTGGAATCGCAAAAGAGGAAGCGAGAACGTATAGAACGGTTGAGAGTGAAAGAGAAAGGGCACTTTGTGCCGTCTAAAGTTGGGAGTGATATTGAAGAGGATTTGAAAGAAAAGCGGTTGAAGAAAACCGCCACGCACGGCGTGGCGCAGTTGTTCAACGCCATCGCAAAGGCGCAGAAGAATCAGAATACGAGTAGCGCGAATACTAGTTTAGGAGGAGGAAAGACCAAGGCGAAGTTTTTAGCGGAGTTGAAGAAAGATTCAAACGAAAACACGAAAATGACAAACACGGAAGAGGAAAAGGATAAGAAGAAGAGGAAAGTGTGGGAAGTTCTTGCCGACGATTACATGATGGGGAGAGGCAAGATGAAAGATTTCGACAACGCCAACGGGTTTTTCGATAAGCACAAAAACGCGGGGAAGAACGACTCCGATGGGCGTTTACGAGACGGTGAGGAGGACGACGACGACGACGACGACGTGTTTTGAAACTCTAGATGCATATACTAGCTTCATATGCATATTGCCGCAGTTGCTATTAGTGATCATTATTAGTATTACAACAAAACACATTCTCGCGAAATTCTTCTCTAAGTTCTTAAAAAGGGAGTTCTTAACCTCCTCCACCCCCCAACCCACTCACATCTCTACTACCATCTGCTCCTCCATCAGTCAATGTCCTTCGCAACTCTTCGCTCGAGTCGCGAACAAACACGCCGAACCAAATCGACACGTGCCTTCCTGGCGAAACGAGTTACACAAACGCGTCTTGTATCGAGGTCGGTCGCGCGCGTTTATCGTCTTCGCGTGCACGCCTCCTTGTTCGAGCGCCGCCATGTTCATTTGCTGTTGTTCTCGATTTTCTCTTTGTTGTTGTTGTTGTTGAAGTTGTTGCTGTTGGGTCGTCGTATTATTATTATTACTATTGTTTTGATTATTATATCCTCTGCCGCTATGACTACCGTTTACGGCAGACGACGACGCGCCGTTGTTCATCGTCGTCGTCATCCCGACATGTTTGTGTTGTTGCTGTTGCTGCAAAAACTCCTGTTGTCCGTTATTATTGTTATTATTTGTAGTAGTAGTAGTAGTACTATTACTAGGTAGAGTCGCGTTGACAGTACTGCTACTACTACTCTGACTCCCTCTCCCTCCGTTGTGTTGGTGCGAATACGCGCACTTCGCGCCGTACGAACATCCGCTGTTTGTGTTTTGAAAGAATAATATTAAAAGCGATTACGATGGGTCAATATAATAAAACACCGAACGTGCATGTGGTGCGAGATGATTTTATGAGCGTCTAACAACCGACGAAGAAATATACGAAGACTCGCAATCCGTCGCCGCGGATGCCTACATCCAACACGACTTTACGAAAGCCATCAAAGAGGATTCGATGACGAAACTGATTGAAAACGAACCAGAATCGCAATCCTGGTTGGAAGGCAGAGCGCGTCGTCGTCGCGAGAGAATCAAATCAGAGAGAGCATTCCTCCGCGCCAAACAACAACGCAGAGAGACAACAAAAATTCAGAATCGGGGGTCTAATCCCTTGGGTTTTTTCTCCACGAGTATGTCCCCCTCTCGGGCGACGCTCGATCAAAAACACGGACCAAGTAGTCTTCCACACGCTTTTTGTTTCTTTCTGTCGTTTTGTTTGCATCGCTCTCTCTCTTTATTACGAAAGAAAAACCGGCGAATACTCTCTCCGCATGAAAATGCGATCGAATCGTGTCACTCACTGAATGGAAAAGAATTTCGCGCACGGTTTTAACACCGGCGCTGCGTTTGCGTTTGCCGCGACCACCCCCGCGTAACCGTCGATGGTGTTGCCGGTGGTGGTGTGTTTTTCTTCTCGGTGGTCTTCTTCTGGCATGAGGAGTGGTGTTGTCTGTCTCGTTGTTTCTCTTTACTAAGAAGCCAATTTTGCCCTTTGTTTTGAGGAGTTTTGGGGCAAAAAAGAAAAACGTTTCTTCGTTCATTTTTACTTAAAAAAAAGTCTCTCGCATGTGCAAATGGTGATTGATTATTCCAAGTGGGATCAACTGAAGTACTCGTCTTCTTCTTCTTCGGAAGAAGAGGACGAGGGTGAAAAAGAAGCGGAAATTACGCTGGAGAATCTCTCG
>Ga0181595_10002054_pt1 | contig 20658 bp, 21 predicted proteins | sample 041ome_7_FD_145604 | JGI IMG/M metagenome (GOLD analysis project Ga0181595, IMG submission 145604) | Coastal salt marsh microbial communities from the Groves Creek Marsh, Skidaway Island, Georgia - 041401AS metaG (spades assembly) | ecosystem: Environmental > Aquatic > Marine > Intertidal zone...
AAGGTTGGTAAAAAACTTTTAACAGACTCTTCTCCCAGGACCACAATTCGTATTATATGAATAGAAATACTTACATACGCAAATCCAAATAATATGAAGTAATAAAGAAAATTTGGAGGTAGCTGAACTTCAGTTTTTAAATCGCCAGAAAGTATCTGTTCATAAATGCCAAACATTTCAGGCAGGGTAAGCAAAAAAGGAAGAGCCAGTATCAATGGAACTATAGTTACCTCGAATAGTTTTTTCCAGTGGGTAGCGGCAAATGCAAAACCAGCAAGGACTATTTTAAGTATTGGAAGTTTATTCATCTGATGACAATATATTTACAATAATTTTGAGTTTTTTTCCTATCTTTAGGGGTTTCTTAATATCGATTTTATTATCCCTAACAATATCCTCTATCGAGGTATTAAATTTTTTAGCAATTAATGACAAGTTATCTCCCTTCTTTACCTTGTAAATTATTGACTTATTGAGATCGGGTATAACTTTTTGTAATGCAGTAACATTAAGCTCATCAACTCGTTCAATAAATATTTTTAATTCAGTTCCAATTTGTAGATGTTTTTTACTATTCAACCGATTCCAGCGAATGATATCTTTCATAGAAACATCATATGTTCTTGAAATTGACCATAAGCTATCCCCCTCTTCTACGGTATGAAGTTTCTTAATGTGTTTGTTGACTTTTTTTCCACTAAAACCCAACTTATCATCAGTAAAGGCATAATCTTTTATATTTCGGAGCGATTGTGGAATTAAGAGATACTTGTTTACAACAATCTTATTATCCGATAAGTTGTTAATTGCGCGAATAGATTCAACTGATGTGTTATGTCTTTTAGCTAGTGAGATTAAATTATCTCCAGATTTAACTTGATAACGAACCCAAGAAATTCTTTTATTCTTTGGGTATTTTTTAAGTTTTTCCTCAAATACTTTTATTTTATCAATTGGCAGAACCAATTCATAATTAGCCCCTGGAGTAGCCCATCTCTTTAAACCAGTATTTAATTGGTATATTTCCTCAATCGTTAGGCCAGTAAATTCTGACACAAGAGCTAAATCTATTTGAGATCTTAGTTTTATCGTAGAAATATATGGCTCATTTTTTACATATGTAATGTTTTGTCCATACTTTTCAGGATTTTTGATTAGCTCTGCAATCGCGAGTAATCTTGGAACATAGCCCTTAGTCTCTGATGGAAGCTTCAAGCTCCAGAAATCAGTTTTACGTTTCATTTTTTGATTTCTTTTGATAGCTCGTTGAACTCTTCCTGGCCCCCCATTGTATGCTGCAATAGCAAGATGCATATCACCATCAAAAAGAGTTTTAAGGTTTTTGTAATATGCAATGGCTGCATTTGTGGACAACATAAAATCCCTGCGATCGTCATGCCACCAATCCTCTTTCAACCCATAGAGTCTTCCAGTAGATGGGATAAATTGCCAGAGACCTGAGGCAGCCCCTCCTGAAAAAGCAAAGGGATAATATGCTGACTCGACGATGGGAAGTAAAGCAATTTCCATTGGTAGCCCTGCCTGTTCGACTTTTTGAACAACATAATGCAAATATGGTTTAGCTCTATTAGTTACTCTGGTCAGGTAGTCTGGATTTTTTTGAAACCATAAAATATGACCTTTTATACTCGGGTGCTCATATCCACTGAGTGAATAACGATTGGAGATATATTTCCACAAATTATCATCATTAGGGAATTTGGAGTCGGTTTTTTTATAGTCTGTATCATTGATTTTCTTGATTGACTGATGGTCTTTTAATGATTGAGTTTGATGCTCACAAGCACTGAGTGAAAAAACAAAAAAAACAAGCAGAAAAAATCTTAGGATTTTGACCCTCCATGACAAAGTGGTGAATCAGGAGCCTTTTGTTTTTTGTTCCACTCTTCTCTTGTGTATGTGTGAAGGGCCATAGCATGAAAATGACTTAATTCTTCTCTAAAAAGTTCATTTACTTTGCGATGTCGATTTATAAGAGAAATTCCATTAAAGTCATCACTCACAATAATTAATTTAAAGTGAGATTCAGTAGCAGGTCCGGAATGGTCTGATGACTCATTAATGACTTCAAAGTAAAAAGGATTAAATGCTAGTTTAATTTGATCTTCAAGATGTTTTTGCATTGAGCTCATTACTCATCCTCATGTTTTACAAAGTCAAAAGAGTCAGAAAAAAATGAATCCTTGCTTAGCCCTTTTTCAACAAATGAATTAGCAGCTGACTTTACCATTACTGGTGGACCACAAGCATAAACCTCATATTCCTTGAGACTATCAAAATCATTGACAACAGCTTCATGAACAAATCCTGTTCTACCGGACCAATTTTTATTGGCTTCTGAAAGTACAGGTATAAATGTTATATTTTGATGGTCTTGCTCCCAGTTATATGGGGTTTTCATGTAGATATCTTTTTCATCTCTAACCCCCCAATAAATATAAATTTGTCTGTTGTTCTTGCTTGAAATAATATGCTCTATTATGGCTTTAACAGGACCAAACCCAGTACCTCCAGCAACGAAAATAATAGGTTTTGTACTTTTTTCCCTAAGATAAAAATCACCTCTTGGTCCCTCTATAGACAAGAGCGTTTTTTCTTTGAGCTCTTTAAAAATAAAGTTTGTAAATTCACCATCTTCAATTAATCTGATATGCAACTCAATGAGAGATGAGTTTTTAGGTTCATTTGCAACAGAAAATGATCTTGGAACCATATCCTTATATTGAAGATCAATATATTGACCAGCTAGATACTGCAGTGAATCACTTTCAGGTGTTTTTAGTACAACTTTGACAACATCATGATTTAAGTGCTCGATTTCTTGGACTTTACAAGGTAATTTCCTTATCGGAATATTGCCGATCTCGGGTTCTAGTTCGTTGGATGCAATAGTTAAATCTGAAGAAGCTCTACACTGACACAAAAGAGCAAAACCTTCATTAGTCTCAGATTCTGATATTCCTGGTGGTCTTTTGCCTGGATACTGAATTTCGCCATCTAAGATAACAGATTTACACTTACCACAAAAGCCATTTCTACACCCATAGGGAAGATTGACACCTTGTCTGATAGCAGCATCTAGTACGCTCTCTCCATCATTAATTTCAAAACTATTTCCAGATAGTTGATTCAGAGCTTTAAACATTTGAACTTAATACATCACAAAGCATGTCATTATAATGTAAGGATGCTAGATAAATACCCACTATTCCTATCGTAATGCTATCAAATAAACTGGTGATTTTCTTAATGGGGCCAACAGCCTCAGGGAAGACTAATTTTGCTATTGAGATTGCCAAGAAATACTCAGTAAGAATCATTAGTGTTGATTCTGCAATGATCTATAAAGGAATGGATATTGGTACCGCAAAACCGGACAAAAAAACACTAATAAAATTCCCTCATTATCTTGTTGATATAGTGACCCCTAATGAAATTTATTCTGCAAGTAGTTTTATCAGTGATGCGACCGAGCAAATCAACTTAGCATTTGAGAATGATCAAATTCCAATTCTTGTTGGTGGCACATCCTTTTACTTTAAAGCGCTAGAAAATGGACTTTCCTCTCTTCCAGAATCTACTCATGAAACAAAATCCAAGTACAAGAAAATAATTGAAGAAAACAGCTCTGAATATCTTCATAAAAAACTTATGGAAATTGACCCAGTATCTGCGGAAAGAATCCATCATAATGATTCTCAGAGAATTATTAGAGCCATGGAGGTATATGAATTATCGGGCTCTCCAATGAGTGAGCTGCAAGGTCAAAAAATTGGGGGTTTAAACCACCCTATCAAGAAAATTGTTCTCATGCCCGAAAGGTCAATACTTCATGAACGCATTGAAAATAGATTTATTGATATGATGAAGGAAGGATTCCTAGAAGAAGTGAAAGAGATCATCAAAGAATATAATCTATCTGCAGATTCTCCATCCATGAGATGTGTTGGGTATAGACAGGCACTGAATTTCTTAGAGGGTAAAAACTCTAACTCAGAGATGATTGAAAATTCTATTTATGCATCCAGACAATTATGTAAAAGACAATGCACCTGGCTTAATGCGGAAGAAGATGTCTTATTTCTGAAAGATGCTAATATCAAAGAATTTTCAAATTTAATCAAACCATTCCTTTAATTAAATTGCCTCTTTAAATTGTTTGCCACGATCTTCGAAATTTTCAAACATATCAAAACTTGCGCATGCGGGGGACAACAATACAACTCCACTTTTGATTAGTGAGGATGCTTTTGTTACCGCCTCAGTCATTGACGATGTTTTGTAGGTCTTAACCTTGGTAACATTTTTCTCAAAAAAATCACTCCCTTCACCAATTAAAACTAAAGCAGAAGTTTTGTCTTCAATAACTTCAAATAATTCGCTGTAATCTTCTTTTTTTGGTATTCCTCCAGCAATTAAAACAATGTTCTCATAAAAATTTGAAAGGGCTTTTATTGCCTTTAGAGCCGAAATAGCATTAGTGGCTTTTGAATCATTATAAAAATCTATGTCTCCTTTTTTAATGACCCATTCAAGTCGATGTTCTAAACCTTTAAATTCTCTAATAGTGTTTGTCATGGAATCTACATTTAAACCAATTTGGTCTCCAAGACTCAGAGCTGCAAGTACATTGGACACATTATGCTCTCCAATTAGTTGCCAATCTCCTATAGGCATTAAAACATCATCTCCTTTCAGGAGAAAACATGTTCCATGACAGGTAACTGTCCCAAAATCCGTTGCTTTTTTGGGGATGTTAATACTAAAACATGCTTGTTTAAAATTTGACTCAATATTACTTTCATCAAGGTTAAAGATTTTCTTTTTGGTAAATTCATAGATCTTTAGTTTAGAAGAAACATAAGATTCAAAATCACCATATCGATCAAGATGATCAGGTGAAATGTTAAGAACAACTCCTGCCTCAAGGTTTAACTCACTTGTGTAATCTAATTGGTATGAGGACAGCTCGAGAACATAAAAATCTACATTCTGATTAAGTAAATCCAGGGCGGGTTTTCCAAAATTTCCACCAATTGCCACTTTTTTGCCTGAGTCTTTAATCATATTGCCAATCAGCTTTGTTACAGTGGACTTTCCATTTGATCCAGTAATACCAATAATTGGAGTTTTTGTGTTTTTACCAAAAAGCTGAATGTCACTAATTACACTGATATCTCTTTCTTTGGCCCACCTGACAATCTTTTCGTTTTCGGGAATGCCAGGACTAATAACGACTTCATCCACATCATTAAGCAAACTTTGTGTCCAGTCACCAAGAATGGCAATTGGTCCAATGTTCAAATCTATATATTCTGATAATTTAGGTGGGGATTTTCGATTATCAGCGATTGTAAAATCTACATTGGTTTTATGGAGAAATTTGGCAACTGATAATCCAGTAATGCCAAGACCAAGAACTAACTTCATGAAGTAATGTTTTTTTGATATAAAATAAACTAAATTTTACATACTAGTTAAGGAGAAATTTATGAGTACGCAAATTAAAACCTCTTCTAGATCAATTGAGATAAATAGCGTCCTGAGAAATACTTATCAGTTACTCTCATTAACACTTTTATTTTCTGGTCTGACTGCTTATTTGTCTATGACGTTCAATCTTCCTTATCCAGGTTTAATTATTACTTTGGTTGGTTATTTTGGACTTTTATTCCTTATTCACAAGTTTCAGAATTCTGCAATAGGCATCTTAGGTGTTTTTGCTTTAACTGGGTTTATGGGTCTTACCTTAGGCCCAATGATTAGCGCATATACAACTGCTTTTTCTAATGGAACAGAGTTAGTTGCTATGGCTATGACTGGAACAGGAGCTATATTCTTAACTATGTCTTTTTATGCTTTGGTATCGAAAAAAGACTTTAGCTTTATGTCGGGTTTTCTTATGGTCGGAATAATCTTGGCTTTCCTTGCTGGTCTAGCGGCTTATTTTTTTGAGATTCCTGCCCTTTCATTGGCCGTAAGCGCTGTATTTGTTTTACTCATGAGTGGTTTGATACTTTTTGAGACTTCAAACATTATCCACGGAGGTGAAACTAATTACATCTTGGCTACAGTGACTTTATTTGTATCAATTTACAATCTATTCGTTAGTCTTCTTCATTTATTAGGAGCCTTTTCAGGCGAAGATTGATGATTGACTCGGATGGTTACCGTCCGAATGTTGGAATTGTTATAGTTAATCAGTCTGACCAGATATTTCTCGCAAAAAGAATTGGTCAAGATGCTTGGCAACTCCCACAGGGAGGCATAGATGAAAATGAATCTGAACTCGAAGCTCTTTACAGAGAGCTTTTCGAGGAAGTAGGTCTTCTACCTGAACATATTGAGCTAATAGCCAAAACACCAAAATGGCTAAGATACGATCTTCCCAAAAAACACCAAAGACGTTTCCAAAACCCAAAATGTGTTGGTCAAAAACAAGTTTGGTATTTAGTCAAATTAAAAGAGTCTGAAGATAATATTTGCCTAGATCATCATGATGAGGTCGAGTTTGATGATTGGAGATGGGTTGACTTTTGGGATCCTGTAGATCAGGTTATAGAGTTCAAGCGGTCCATTTATGAGGACATGTTAAAAGCTTTCGCCCCTGTTTTGTTTAACAATAAACATCATGTTCCCGCAAAATTTAACCGCCCACTTAAATGTTCAGCGATTAGTCTATTATCATAGTCAGATTTGCCTTATCTACAGGTATAATCCTGCTATTTTTAGCAACGAATTAATCAAGTGAAGATTGGAATTTTAGGTTTGGGCACTGTCGGTGGCGGTGTGGTCAATGTTCTCAGTAAAAATCACCAGGAAATATCAAGAAGATGCGGTTCTGATATCTCTATTGAAATTGCTGCAGTCAAAGACCTTAAACAAAAAAGAATCTGCTCGACAGATGGGTTCAAATTAACTGAAAATTCTAACGATGTTGTAAACCACCCTGATGTTGAAGTTGTCCTTGAGTTAATTGGCGGGACATCTATTGCTAAAGATTTAACAGAAAAAGCATTAAAGAACAAAAAACACGTAATTACTGCCAACAAAGCTCTTATTGCCAAGCATGGCAACGAATTATTAAAGCTAGCAAAAGATAATTCAGTCAGTATTCTTTTCGAGGCTTCTGTTGCGGGTGGAATTCCTATTCTCAAGAGTCTTGGTCAAGGTTTAACAGCAAATAAGATTGATTTGGTTGCTGGAATTATCAATGGAACAGGTAATTTCATCATGACCGAAATGAAAGAAAAAGGAAGGGATTTTGATGATGTCCTCAAGGAGGCTCAAGCTTTGGGTTATGCTGAGGCTGATCCTACTTTTGATATCGAGGGCATTGATGCTGCTCACAAACTTGCAATTCTCACTTCCATCGCTTTCGGAGTGGAATTAAATTTTGAAGAGGTTTCAACTGAAGGTATTTCTCAAGTTGACCCAGAAGATATTTCTATTGCTGATGAACTAGGCTACATCATTAAACATCTTGGGGTCGCAAAGAAGATTAATGGACTCATAGACACTCGAGTACATCCAACACTTATTCCTAAGAAAAGATTACTGGCAAATGTTAATGGTGTGATGAATGCTGTATTAATTAAAGGTAATGCTGTTGGTCCAACTTTATATTATGGTCCAGGCGCTGGTGATGAGGCAACTGCAAGTGCTGTAATTGCGGATTTGGTTGATCTAGTTAAAGGGACGCACTCTAATGATGAGTTTAGTTGGAAACAACTTGAAAGAGCTAACTATATTGAAAAAGATAATGTTGAATCAATTTTCTATCTAAGAATTCTTGCTTCAGATAAACCTGGAGTTCTAGCTGATATTACTTCAATTCTCGCAAAACATAATATCAGCGTTGAATCGGTTGTTCAAAAACAAATTGATCCGGACAATAATGCACATATCGCAATCATAACGAATAAGATTTTAACCAAAGAAATGAACAAAGCGATTAATGAAATACAAGCACATGACTATATTACTGGGACTGTTAAAATAATCCCTGTTGAAACACTTGATTGACATAGTTAGATATGAGATATACAGGATTAATTGAAAGATACAAAGACAGACTTCCCGTCAACAGCAATACTAATATTATTAGCTTGGGGGAAGGAAATACTCCGCTCATTAAGTTAAACAATATTCCCAAGGATATTGGTAAAGATGTTGATATGTATATCAAATATGAAGGTTTAAATCCTACTGGTTCTTTTAAAGATCGTGGAATGACAATGGCTGTCACAAAGGCTGTTGAGGAAGGATCAAAGGCCATAATTTGTGCATCTACTGGTAATACTTCAGCAGCAGCAGCAGCTTATGCTGCAAGAGCAGGAATTAAAGCATTTGTTATTATCCCTGAAGGAAAAATTGCTTTAGGTAAATTAGCTCAAGCAATGATTCATGGGGCTGTTATTCTTCAAATTAAAGGTAATTTTGATGATGGCATGAGAATGGTTAAAGAAGTAGCAGACCATGCACCTGTTTCAATTGTAAATTCTATTAATCTCTTTAGACTGCAAGGTCAAAAAACTGCAGCATTTGAAATAGTCGAGGAACTTGGTGATGCTCCAGATTACCATTGTCTCCCGGTAGGTAATGCCGGAAATATTTCTGCACATTGGATTGGCTATTCGGAATACTTTAAAGAAGGGAAATCTTCAAAAACACCAAAAATGGTTGGGTACCAAGCAGCTGGTGCTGCCCCTTTCGTAACGGGTCATATGGTTGATAATCCTGAAACTGTTGCAACTGCTATCCGTATTGGTCATCCGCAAAGTCATCATCTTGCTCTGCAAATTGAAAAAATGTCTGGAGGATGGTTTGATTCATTCTCAGATGAGGATATCCTTAAAGCTCAAAAATTTCTGACTGAAAGAGAAGGTATTTTTTGTGAGCCTGCTTCAGCGACTTCAGTTGCAGGGGCACTCCAAGATATACAATCAGGAAAAATATCTGAAGGTTCTTCGGTTGTCTGTACACTAACAGGCCACGGTCTTAAAGATCCAGATACGGCAATCGGTCAATGCGATGTAAAACCGATCCTTGTTAACCCTGATCTTAACGAAGTTAAACAGGCAATCCTAGATAATATGTAATCTTATTGTTATCTAGGCTATAACATAGCAATATGAATAACAAAAATTACAATTCAATTGACCAAATTATCGGCAAGACACCTCTTGTTAAACTTCAACGTCTCAACCCCAATCCAAGTAATGCAATTCTTTTAAAGCTTGAGGGTAATAATCCTGCAGGTTCTGTTAAGGATCGTGCAGCACTATCAATGATTTCTCAAGCAGAAAAAAGAGGTGAGATTAAACCAGGGGATCAAATTATTGAAGCTACTAGCGGCAATACTGGGATAGCTTTAGCAATGATTGCTGCTATTAAAGGTTATCAAATGACACTAATAATGCCAGCTAACCTTTCACAAGAAAGAAGGGATGCAATGACTGCTTATGGAGCTAAATTAATCCTAGTTTCTGAAGAAGAAGGTGGGATGGAAGGAGCTCGTGATATTGCCAATCAAATGGAGATTGAAGGAAAAGGAAAACAATTAGATCAATTTTCAAATGACGATAATCCTTTTGCTCATATTAGTTCAACCGGTGAGGAAATATGGAAAGATACTAATGGTGGAGTGACACATTTTGTATCCTCTATGGGAACAACTGGAACCATCACTGGAGTTTCTCAATACCTTAAGTCAAAAAACTCTGATATTCAGATTATTGGCGTGAGACCGACTGAAGGTTCACAAATTCCAGGCATAAGAAGGTGGTCAGAGGAATACATTCCCTCAATTTCAAAAAAAGCTATTATTGATCAAACTATTGATATCTCCCAATTAGAGGCTGAGAATACAATGAGGCTATTAGCCAAACAAGAAGGTATTTTTGCTGGTGTTTCAACTGGTGGTGCTGCAGCTGTAGCAATAAAATTATCCTCTGAACTCAGCAACGCAACAATTGTCTCAATTGCCTGTGACAGAGGTGATCGATATCTTTCTACTGGAATCTTCTCTAATTAATTTGAAAAGATATCTAAGCAATCAACTTACCTTTAGTTTCAAAACCTATCTTTGGTTGATGCTTGCCTCTGCTTCTTCAGTTTTACTAATAGATTTTTTCTTGAGGGCTAGTGATTTTGCTCAACATAGTTTTAAAAGCTCTATTAGTGGCTCACCTGAAATGGCTTTACTAATAAGTCCATTAATCTTTTTGTTAGTTGTTACTATCACAAAGAATTATTGTCACTTTGTCCAAGGAAGTGGAATTCCCCAAGCAATAGCAGCGACCCAATCAAATAATAAATTGATTAGAGACAAGTTGTTGTCATTTCGAGTAGCTATAGGAAAGATAGCCTTCATATTCTTTGGTATGCTTGGTGGAGGATCGATAGGCATTGAGGGACCAAGTATTCACATTGGCAGCTCAATTTTTTATGGCTTCAATCGTTTTATTAAACAAAAAAGGAAATTATTCCTTCATGCAATCATTGCGATAGGTGGTTCTGCGGGTCTAATAGTAGCTTTTAATGCGCCCATTGCCGGATTTTTATTTGCTTATGAAGAACTTGGAAGAAACCTCAAAAGGCAATTATTTTTCCTGGTTGGATTGTTCTCACTATTAACCTATTTTTTCTCCTATTTGTATAGAGGAAATGACTTTTATTTAGTTGATTTAACTAATCTATCAACTGATTTTTTAATGGTTTGGATCTTATTGCCATTAGTTTTAGTGAGTGGTGTTTTAGGAGGTGTTTTTTCAAAGTCTGCAATCTATCTCCTTAAAAGATTCAGAATTAATTCTTTCAAAAAGATCATTCTTTACTCTGTCGGTTTTGGTTTCTTGGTTGGAATAATGAATTTCTTATCATCGGGTTTAATTGCCGGATCTGGCCGTGATGAAGTTATTCTTCTTCTTAATCAAAATTATCTAGGCATTGATTTCTTGATTGAAAAATATCTAGCAACTCTTTTTTCCTTAGCATCAACGATACCCGGAGGATTGTTTATGCCGACTATCGCTATTGGTGGTTCTTTGGGAAGTGAATTAAGTCATCTAATTCCACTGATTGCTCCAGCAAGCGTAATTGTAATAACAATGATCTGTTACCTAAGTGCTGTAATCAGAGCACCATTAACCTCTACTTTTGTCATTATCGAAATGACTGGATGTTACGAATTATTATTGCCCGGTCTTGTGTTTGCTTTTCTTTCTGCACTTATTTCTAAAAAAATACAACAAAAACCAATTTACGAAGCCCTAGCTGAACAGTTTGCATTAATGTCTAAAAAGGTTTAACAATGACAAGAATAACGACAGCAATGAGAATCAAAACTGGAACTTCGTTAAAGTATCGATAAAAAATATGAGATTTTTTATTCTCATCATTTAAAAAGACTTTCACCAAGTGCCCACAATAGAAATGGTAAATTATGAGAAGAACGACAAGAAGTAATTTTATCTTGAGCCATAGTTGGGTAGAGTATGCCTCCCACGCATAGTCTGACAAAAGCCACAATCCCAATATCGTTGCAACAATAAAACTTGGCATCATGATCCCTTTATAAAGCTTCCTCTCCATAACCTTAAACCTTTCAATGCTAATTTTGTCATCACTCATCGCATGATAAACAAAGAGTCTAGGTAAATAAAAAAGAGCTGCAAACCAGGTAATGATGCTAATAACATGGAACGCTTTGACCCAAAGCATAGTTTCCTCCAACAAAAATTTTGAGTTCTGGTCATTATAGTAAAATAGTAGTTTGGAATTTAAAAGTCTTTGGAATTGAGCGAATTTCGAGAAATACCATACAACTATACTTCATTCTCAGATAAAGAAATCGTATGTCGATTCCTTGGTGATGAGGCATGGGATCTGTTAAATAACCTGAGAACGGATAGAAATACTGGCAGGAGTGCCAGAATGTTGTTTGAAGTATTGGGTGATATGTGGGTAGTTAATAGAAATCCCTACATTCAAGAAGATCTCATTAAAAATTCACAAAGATGGACCCAGTTAGTTGATGCGCTTAATTCTCGTGTTAGTCAAATTGAAACCAGGGCCAATGGCAATAAGAAAGTTCTTAAAATCATTGAATTAACCAACCACGCAATTCGAGACTTTCAATCCTGTCTGAGTGAATTCAAGAAAAATAAGAAACAAATTGAATCAGCACTCTTAAAAGTTACAAACAAAAACAACATTCGCTTTGACGCTCTCTCCAGATCATCTCACTCAACTGATGCAACTGACTGGCGTGTTGAGTATCCACAAGTTGTGATCACCCCTGACACAGAAAATGAAATCGCAGATATTGTTAAAACCTGTATAAGTCTAGGTTTGACCATCATTCCTCGTGGAGGTGGCACTGGATATACTGGAAGTGCCATACCTCTTCATTCTCAAACAGCAGTCATCAATACCGAAAAATTATCTTCTATTGATGACATTAATTTTGATGGGAAATTGCACAGCATTCGTGTTGGCGCAGGAGTTATTACCAGACGAGTCAGTGAAAAAGCACAAACTAAAAACCTTGTATTTGCTGTAGACCCTACATCTCAAGATGCTTGCACGATAGGTGGTAATGTAGCCATGAATGCAGGAGGTAAAAAAGCGCTTAGATGGGGGACAACGATTGACAATCTTCTCTCTTGGAAGATGGTTATGCCTGATGGATCGTGGAGATTAGTACGAAGACTTAATCACAATCAAGATAAGATTCAACTCCTTGAGGAGGTCAACTTTGAAATTGACTATCTTGATACAGATGGAAAAAATGTTCTGAAAACAGAAAAGCTCTCTATTAAAACTCCAAATCTCAGAAAAACTGGATTAGGTAAAGATGTCACTAACAAGTTTCTTGGAGGATTGCCCGGCATACAAAAAGAGGGTTGTGATGGATTCATTACCTCTGCCACCTTTGTTCTTCATGAGCCTTTAAAAGAAATTAATACATTATGTCTTGAGTTTTTTGGCCATGACCTAAAAGCAGCTACACAAGCAATTGTCACACTAAAAGATTTGATTGATGCGAGTAAGACTGTTGACTTAGTTGGTATGGAACATCTTGATGCAAGATATATTAAAGCGGTTAACTACACAACAAAAGCCAATCGTTCTGAGCTACCTAAAATGTTACTTCTGATCGATATCTCAAGTAAATCGCAAAAAAGTCTTGATAAATGTATAGATGATGTGGTTGAAGTTGTAAGAGACAAGCAAGGAGAATGTTTTATTGCCAAATTGCCAGAAAAAAGAAAAATCTTCTGGAAGGATAGATCAAATACAGCTGCCATTGCATCGCATACCAATGCATTCAAAATTAATGAAGATGTGGTAATTCCTCTAGATAAATTATCTGAATACAATGATGGAATTGAATTCATTAACATACGCACTTCAATTGAGAACAAGGTTCAAATTCTTGAAAAAATAGATCATTACCTATCATCAGTCAATCTATCTTCATCACTGATCAAAGCAAAAATCACCTCCTCTAGAGAATTGGTTTCTGAAGTGAAGGGCAACTGGTTAAATACCCTAAAAAATCTCAAAGATCCAGAGATTTTTAGATCTCTTCAGACCCATAAAACCATCATCTCCTATAAAAAAGAATTCATCAAGCCAGCCCATCAAATTCTTATTGGTGACACTTTCCAGAAGATTAGGGATGAAATTGAAAAAATTCATGCTAAATTCCGCGAAGAGAGAGTATTTATTGCAACGCATATGCATGCAGGTGATGGCAATGTCCATACCAATATTCCAGTACATTCTCATAACCCTGTCATGCTGCATAAAGCAGAAGAGATAGTTAAAGAGGTTATGGATCTCGCCACTTCGCTTGGTGGTGCAATCTCTGGTGAACATGGTATCGGTCTTACTAAATATGAGTTTTTGTCTGATAACTTTAAAAAAGACTTCGAAAAATATAAAAAGTCTATTGACCCAAATGGACACTTTAATAAAGGTAAGCTAACTGAAGGAAGTGATCTTAGAAATGCATACACCCCATCTCTAAGACTAGTTCAACAAGAAGCATTAATTCTTGAAAGTAGTGAGATTGGGGAAATCAATGAGATGATTAAGTCTTGTGTGCGGTGTGGAAAATGTAAACCAGTCTGCACTACTCATGTTCCAGAGGCAAATTTACTCTATTCACCCAGAGACAAAATTATTGGAACCAATCTTATTTCTGAAGCTTTTCTTTATGAAGAGCAAACGAGACGCGGAGTATCGTTTGATCATTTTGATGAATACAATGATATTGCCGATCATTGCACCATTTGTCATCGTTGTGAAAAACCCTGCCCTGTGAATATTGATTTTGGAGATGTGTCTGCTAAGATTAAAAACATCTTGGTGAAGACCAATAACAGAGAAGTTAATATCGCAGCAAAGGCATCCATGGCTTACTTGAATGCTAAAAATCCTACCGTCGTCAGATGGACCAAAAGAATCTTAATTGATACCAGTTATAAACTCCAACATGTGGCTTCAAAAGTAGTTAAGAAATTTATTAAGAAGAAGCCAGATGTTACAGTTGGCAAACCAGATTTTAAAACTGAAGTGGTAACCCTTTTGGATAAACCACTTCCAATTGACACTGGAACCAAAACCATCAGGGATTTGCTCAATATTAATGACCATGGAATGGTTCCGATACTATCTAATCCTGATAAAACAAATGAAGATTCAACAACTGTCTTTTATTTTCCTGGTTGTGGTTCAGAAAGACTATTCTCTCAAATTGGTTTAGCCACTTTGGCACTCTTATACAATCATGGAACCAAGGTTGTTCTCCCACCAAGTTATTTATGTTGTGGTTATCCTCAAAAAGCTACAGGCAATGCTGACACTGCATATAAGATTTCTACAGATAATCGAGTTTTATTTCATCGTATGGCTAATACATTGAATTATCTGGATATTCAACATGTCTTAACCTCATGTGGAACTTGTATTGATCAACTTGAGACCTATGGACTTGGAGATATTTTTCATCAGTCAGACTTGATAGATATTCATGAGTACTTATTAGCCAATAAGGTTCAAATGAAGTCATCAAACCAGAAGTTCTTATATCATGCCCCATGTCATGATCCAATCAAATCTGATAACTCACTATCTGTCATCCAAAATCTTCTTGGTTCTGAAGTGAATGACAATGATCGATGCTGCGGTGAGGCTGGTACGTTTGCTGTTGCCAGACCTGATATTGCAAAACAGGTGAAATATAGAAAAGAAATAGAAATTAAAAATGGATTGGTAGAGCTTTATGGTGAAGAAGATAAAGTCGAAAAAACTACCATTCTTACCACCTGTCCAGCGTGTAGACAAGGGCTTTCTAGATATTCAGATTCAACGGGTGTAACACCAGCTTATCCTATAGAAATTCTCGCTAAAGAAATTTTAGGTGACAATTGGTTGAAAGAATTTACCGAGAAGGTGGTTATCGAAAAAGTTTTACTATAATTAAGAAATCGATTTAAGCTGTAACTCAATGTTTCTGATATCGGAAGTGTTTTTAAAAAGGTTTATTTCAGAGTAACAACCAGAGTCCAGATATTCAAAAGCAAATTTTGGAAGTCGCTTTCTTGCTTGCTCTCTTAGGTGCTCAACACTCGGATAAGTACTATTGAAATATTCCTTCATAATTCAATATTCTAATTTAATCGAATTACTTTTATTCATTTCTTAGAGAAATATCGTTTTTTTCGATTAATACTATTTATTTTTTTTATTTGATATGGGTTTTATTAAGGAGTAGCATAAAGATTGTTTAACTTGAGGAGAAAAAAATGAGCAAAATTGTTAGCGAAGTTGAAGCAGCAAATGCTGAGTATGTCAGTAATTTTGGTGACAAAGGCAATCTGCCTTTACCGCCAGGAAGGCACTTTGCAATACTTACATGTATGGATGCAAGATTAGATCCTGCGAAATATGCAGGTCTTGCTGAAGGTGATGCACATGTCATCAGAAATGCTGGCGGAAGAGCCAGTGATGACGCTATAAGATCTTTAGTTATATCTTATAAACTTTTAGGAACTAGAGAATGGTTTGTAATCCATCATACTGACTGTGGTATGGAATTATTCACTAGTGAAATTATGGGAGATCTCCTTTCTGGAAGTCTTAAAACTGCCTCTGTTGATAGTTCCGGTTGGCATGACAGCAATGCTGGAGGTGGCACCAATGATGGTAAATTTATCAGCTGGTTAACATTCAAAGATAATGCTAAAAGTGTCGTTGAAGATGTACAAAGAATTAGAAGTAATTCAATGGTTCCAAAAGATATTCCTATTTATGGCTATATTTATGATTGCAAAACAGGAAAATTAGTTGAAGTTCCAGAAGCAACAAAAGCAGGAAAGGCCTCTTAATAACCCTAGAGCTCTCAGATATGAGGGCTCTTCTCTAAAAAACCTTCAAGAATCTTATAATCATTCTCGTCTGCTATTCTTTTTGCCTCAGCATTGAATAGATACTTTGAATCTGGCGTAATACCCACCCTTCCCAAATCAAGTCTATCTGCATCCCAGCAGGTGTTAATAGTAATGCAGTCTGGTCTTTGGCCAACTGTATGGCCTTTACAGGCATCCTTAAGTTGCTTGAATTGATCATCAGATAGTGGAAAAGCATCTCTATATTTCATAATAAATGCAGCGGCTCTTGGGCCATGACCTAAATCTCTTCCATCATTCTCTCTCATGACATCATGAAGATATGCAAAATAAGACAGGACTTTTTTATCTGCATTGTTAAACTGGGCAAGGTAAATAGCATTTCTCTCTACTCTTTGCCAATGATCTTGTCCATGAAATACACTTCCAAATTTCAAAAGAGTAGAGTGTTCTTCAATAAGTTCCTGAACTTGATTCTCAATTACCACTATTCCTCTTCACTTGAATATTCAGTGAGTCTTACTTCCTCTAAAAGTTCTATCAGACAAAACTGTAAATCTTCTGAGTATATGCCATTTTTCATTTCCTCGATTAAGCCATGTATGACATCACCAACATTTTTTCCGAAACTGTCTCCCATCTTCTGAAGTCTTTCATAGTCCATCGCTACTCCTTAAATAAACTAATTCTATTGTTTTTATGCTTTTCTTTAATCCATCTCACCCGCTCTCTCCAAACTTTATATGATCTTGGTTTTAAGTTCGTTTTCATGATTTTTTTTACTTGAGATTCATTAAGTCCAATTTGTCGTCTGATATCGTCAAATGATGTCTTATCGCACCAAGCGATTTCAATCAATTCTGAAATGGAAATATCTAGTTTCTTATTTTTTTTCATATTTGTAAGTTTTGCAACATCTTGCAACTAGTTCTTTGAAATTAGAAGGCGTTGGCGGGTGATCAAATTCTCTTCCATACTTGATTAGAACTTTATTTCTAAGATCAAAAGATTTGTTTTTAGCAGTGGCTAACTGATACATAACTTTTTGGGTCTGAACTGCTAACTCCTGCAACAAATAATTGCCATCTATGGCATTAAGAGCATCTTGCTCAATGGAAAGTCTAACATCATCTGCAACATTCCAATCCAGGTGAGAGCCAGATAGGATATATTTTGTAACTCTCGAACAAATCTGTGCTCTGGTAAGCTCCTGGTACTTATCAAAGTCTGTTACAAATCTCTCATCTAAATATGCATTGAGGCAAATTATTGCTTTTTCAGATTCTTCACTCATGAGATTCATCACATGAGCACCCATCCTCTGATTTGCTTTATTAAGGTTCTCAGTTAAGCGATTAATGCCTTCTATCAAATACCTGATCATAAAGACTATTTTGACAGGATATAAAATATTAATTCACTCTAGGTTATGGGGAGAATGTGAATTACTTTTTTCTCTTGGATAAAAAGATAATTCGAATAATGATTCCTATGAGGATTAATACACCAAAAATGATTGTCATTAAATCCAGGAACTTTGGTGAGTTATGATTGTGTTTTACCAACAGAAAGAATAACTAGATTGTCAGTATTTATTAATCTTTTGAACGAATCTTGCACGCTATCAGGTGAAGTTTTCTCGATGTATGAAATAAAGTCGTCGAGGTAGGTCAAAGGTAAGTCATAAAAACCTATAACTGAAAGGTAAGTCAGTATATTTGAGTTACTTGATGTCTCGAGGGCAAAGCCCCCAATGATATTATCCTTAGCATCATTAAACCTCTCTTGATCAACAGGTTCTGCAAGAAACTTTCTCAGAGTTTCAAGGGCTACTTGTCTACTCACATTAACATCTTTATTTTTTGTTTGTGCTTTAATTTGAAAATACCCATTTGATTTCATCTTAGAGAAGAAGCTATATACAGAGTATGTTAGGCCTCTTTTTTCACGGATTTCTTCACTTAAGATAGAGGTTAGACCACTTCCACCAAGAATATGATTGCCGATATACAAAGAATAATAATCTGGATGCTTCCGGTTAATGCCACTATGGCCGATTAGAAGATGAGTTTGGGTTGAAGGAAATTCAATATGTTTCTCAATCGGTTTTTTCAATGGCGATACCATAGGATTTAGCGGTGGTTTTTCTCCTTCTCTAAAACCTTGAGATAGCATTCTAGAAATCGTCATTGCTTTGGCTTTATCTATATCGCCAACAATTGCAATATTCATGTTTTTAGCAACATAGTAGCTCTTGTAATGGTTCTGTATATCATCAATAGTGATCTCTTTTAGAGATTCTTCAGTGCCAGCTTTCGGATGAGCATATGGGTGATCAGCAAAAATCAGTCTATCAAATTCTTTATTTGCAATCGCACCTGGCGATTGTTTATCTGCCTCAAATGCCTGATATGTTTGTCTCTTATCTCGAGCAAGATATTTATGCTTAAAAACTGGCTCGGTGACCACTTCTTTAAAATAGTGAATCGCCTTTCGCAGTATCTCAGGACGGGTAAGTGTTCTCAATGATACCATCGACATGTCTTTTAAAGAGTTCACAGATAAATTAGCACCAATAGATTCAAAATCCTGAATAATCTGCTCTTCATCCTTATTTTTTGTTGCTGTACCGATCAAATTATTCGTCATTAAGGCAACACCAGGCTTATCTCCATCTCTAGAGCTGGCTGCATCAAAATTTAGACGAATGTCTAACATGGGTAATCCTTTAGTTTCGACAAATAAAACCTTTGCGCCTTCAGGAGTTTTCCAACTCTGAATATCAAGAGCATTAGCACTTATTGCAAATAAAGAAAATAACAATAGAAATATTTTCATTAAATATCCTGAGGAACTAATTCAACTGAATTTGATTTTGAAAAATCCAAATATTTCATTGCTACTTCAGCAACATCTTTGGCATTAATTTTGTTCATATTATCTGTGTAGAAGAACATTTCCTGAATATCAAGACCTATTGTTGACAGCATTCCCAAGTAATATGACTGTGTGGAAATTTGATCTTGCTCAAACACAAAAGAGGATTCAATTTGGGCCTTCGTTCTTTGCATCTCACCTTCAATTAAATAAGGTTTCTCAATAAGTTCAGCGATCTGCTGTTTGATTAGTTGTTTAATTAGCTCGGGTTTAACTCCTTTACTGGGAATAAAGCCAATTGTGAAAATTGTATTGTACTTATCATAAAGTCGATAACCAACACTAACACTCGTTGCAAGTTGTTTGTTTCTAACTAGATACTTTGATAAACCATTATCTAAAACATACGACAACATATCCAATTTGTATGCCTCTACTTTATCATTTGCTGTGACTAAACTTGGCACAGGGAAACTCATGGTTACAAAAGGTAGTTTTGCTTTTAGAGAAATTTTTTCATGATTTCCCGACAAAGGGATTGAGGGTCTGAAACTTATATTCTCGATATTTGGGTTGTACGGGTAAACCCCGAAATATTTCTTTGTTAAACTGAAAACTCTCTCTGGGTTAACATCGCCAACAACTACGAGTGTGGCATTATTGGGTGAATAATACTTTTCATACCAATCCCTCAAGACACTTAATGGGTAAGTTTCTATGTCATCTTTAAGCCCAATTACTGGTGTGTGGTATGCACCTTCTTTGGAATAACTGATCTCTTGTAATTTTTCATAAACTTTTGCGTTAGGGTTATCCTCAACCCTTGAGCGTCTTTCTTCAATGACGACCTGCCTTTCTGTCATAAGTTCACGATTCGAGAAGGTCAGATTTCTCATTCTGTCGGCTTCCATCTTGATAGCAAGTTCTAATTTAGACTTGTGCATTTTTTGATAGTAAGCTGTAAAGTCTTTAGAAGTAAAGGCATTCTCATCACCGCCGTTCTTGGCAATGATCTTTGAAAATTCACCTGGCTCCAATTTTTGAGTACCTTTGAACATCATGTGTTCAAGCATGTGAGAGACACCTGTGTAAGGTTGTTTTTCGTCACTTGCTCCAACCCTGTACCAAAGTTGAGATATGAAAACTGGTGAACGTTTGTCTTCTTTGACTATTAGCTTTAAACCGTTATCAAGAGAGTATTGATAGACACCGTATTCTTCAAGATTTTTGCCATTAGAAAAACTAAAAAGAGGTAAAAAGAAGGATAGTAAAATGAATTTTTTCATACCACTAAATTATAAGAGACTGTTGTTTAATATATTCAAAAAAAGGCACACAG
>Ga0181595_10002068_pt1 | contig 20602 bp, 12 predicted proteins | sample 041ome_7_FD_145604 | JGI IMG/M metagenome (GOLD analysis project Ga0181595, IMG submission 145604) | Coastal salt marsh microbial communities from the Groves Creek Marsh, Skidaway Island, Georgia - 041401AS metaG (spades assembly) | ecosystem: Environmental > Aquatic > Marine > Intertidal zone...
ACAAGCGATAACGCAGTAGAAACGCCAGCCAAACGCTGCCCGAAGGGTTCGCGCTGGCGACGCTTTGCTCTTTGGCACTCGTCACTTATTTAGAATAACTAAACTGCGCTCCTCGTTTCGCGATCAAAACGCCGCCAGTGCGAACAAAATCTAAGCAGCAAACGTCAACACGCCCTAATTGTAACAGAGCCCGAGGTTGAGCTTGCTACCGTTTCCAAGGATAATAGCCGACTTATTTTTCAGATTGGAGCTTTGCATGACCAACCAGGCCACACCGCCAAACGACCATCAGCCGGATGATGCCAGTACGCAACCTTATTTACGGCGGATCCGCTCTTTCGTGTTGCGTGAAGGCCGCTTAACCAAGGGCCAACAACTGGCGCTGGAAAATCACTGGTCAGGCTATGGCGTGGATTATCAGCCGGCACTACTGGATCTGGACCAGCTGTTTGGCCGCTGCGCCCCCCGGGTACTGGAAATTGGCTTTGGCATGGGCAAATCGCTGGTGGCGATGGCAAAAGCGGCGCCAGAACAGGATTTTATCGGTATTGAAGTGCATAAGCCTGGGGTTGGTGCCTGCTTATCCGAAGCCGTTGCGCAGGGCGTAAGCAATCTGAAAGTGTTTGAACATGATGCGGTTGAAGTGTTAGCCGAGATGATTCCAGAGCAAAGCCTGGATACAGTGCAACTGTTTTTCCCGGATCCCTGGCACAAAAAGCGCCATCATAAAAGACGTATCGTGCAGCCAGACTTTGTGCAGGCACTGCGCAGCAAATTAAAAATCGGTGGTGTGTTTCATATGGCGACCGACTGGGAAAACTACGCCGAGCATATGCTGGAGGTAATGCAAGCTGCCGAGGGTTTTCAGAACTTATCTGCCGACAACACCTATGTCGAACGCCCTGAACACCGGCCTTTGACCAAATTCGAACAACGCGGCCAGCGCTTGGGCCATGGCGTCTGGGATCTGATGTTTAAAAGGATAAGTTAATGCTTGCTAACAGCAGTCAGCTGATTTTACGCAACCTGGACGATTTACAGGGCCCGGTATTATTTGTCGAACCAGAAGCCGACCAACTAGCCCGCCAGTTACCGGCCCTGGGGCAAATCAGCTGCTTTACCACCGATGCCGCCGTTAAACAGCAGTGGCAGCAAGCCGGTGCCGAGGTTTACTTTAGCGCTACGCCATCCTTTAGCCAGCAGTTTGCCACCGCAGTGTTGTTTTATCCCAAGAGTAAAGAATTACTGGCCGATAATCTGGCCCGTATCGCCAGTGCGCTGCAGCCTGATGCCCAGCTCTATGTGGTAGGTGATAATAAAGGCGGGATTAAAAGCCTGGTTAATCACGCCGAGAAGCTGGGGTTACATGCGCATAAACTGGATAACGCCAAACACTGCCTGTGGTTTTCGCTCACAGGCGATCTCAGTCAACTCAAACCCGGCGCCATCAGTCAGTTTAACATTCAGCATAAGGGTCATAACCTGACAATCTGTTCGCTGCCCGGAGTATTTAATCATGGCAAGCTGGATACCGGTACGGCGCTGTTACTGCAGCACCTGGGTCATATCCAGGATGGCAAGGTGCTGGATTTCGCCTGCGGCGCCGGCATTATCGGCGCCGCACTAAAACAGCAGGCGCCAGGCATTGAGCTGTATTGCTCGGATATCAGCGCTTTGGCAACCGCTGCGACTAACGCCACCTTACAGGCTAATCAACTGAGTGGTCAGGTTATTGCCGCTGATGGTTTGCCAGCTCAGCCGCAGCTGTTTAAGCATATTGTCAGCAATCCACCCTTTCATACCGGCATTAAAACCGACTACAGTATCAGCGAAGCCTTTATTGCCCAGAGCGCGGCGCGGCTACAATCTGGTGGTACCTTAACCCTGGTCGCCAATAATCATCTCGCCTACCAACAACTGCTGGAGCAAGCCTTTGGTAAGGTGAATATTCTGGCTAAAGCCAATGGTTTTGTGATTTATCAGGCGGTGAAAAAATAATATGCCAGCACGGGCGCTGATTTCAGTAGCATTGTTACTGGGCGTGCTATGTAGCCTTCCGGCGAAAGCAAATCCAGCCACTTGTTTACAGGCGCCTGAGCGGGTAAAAGCTTGCCCGCATAAGTTGTATCGGGCTGTGCAATTAGCCGGCATGAGCAAACCGGCTTTGACCTGTATCTGTGTCGCTGACTTTGCGCTGCTGCTGGCCACACCAGCAGATGCGACCGAGCGTCTGGCACAGTTTCGCCGCAAACAGCAGCTAACCGAGCATTTGCAACAAGACGTCGAACCCATACTGGAGATCCTTCGCCGCGCGCCCTAGAAGCTCTAGGCTGGTAACAACACCAGGCGTTGTTGAAATTGGCCCAGGCACTCTTCTTGTTCTGGCAGCAATACTGGCACCAGGTATAGCTGACCCTGCTCCACCCAATAAATGGCATTTTGAGTAAACTCAAGTGCCAGCGTTATTGCCTGCTGCTTGTCGCAGAGCACGACCCAACTTTTCTCTTGGAAGCTCAGATCGGGAGCGGCGCCAATAACTGAGCGATATGGCGCACCCAGTTGCAGCAACCGTGCTTGTAGCTTCTTATCGAGTAGCTGATTATAAAGTGGGTTTTCTGCGTTACCGGCAGGGTTCTGGCCGCTGATAATGGCAAAATTAATCGCCATCGAAAGTGATTGGTGAGATAAAAAAATACTGCTTTTATAAAGTTGCCATAGGTTCATGGCTGATCTCAGCTATCATTGCCTGCAATTACTATAAACGCGCTGGATAAAATTTCCACTCTTCCTTTGCTAAAAAGCACTATTCTGTTTAGCATCTAACAAGTACAACATTACATTCGGGATTTGCAGAATATTTATGTCCAGCCCAACCCGCACCACATCGATGAAAAGCGCGCTGATCTGGCTGGTGATGTTAATTTGCAGTTTAACCCTGACTATCGCACTCTTTTTCAGCAATTATCTGGATTTTCAGCGCCAGGAACAACAGCTGCAGCAGCAGGTTCTGGCGCTCGCGGACATTATTGCCATTAATACACAATCAACTCTACTCACCAATAACCGACATCGCGAAGAAACCCGGCTAAAGGCATTAACTGCGATACCGACGATTAAAAATGTACATATCTATCAATTTGATCAAACTAATCAGCAACTAAAATTTTTTGCCAGTTATAACCGCACTGACATCGGTCCCTGGCCACCACAAACCGAACGGGTTCAAAGCCTCAGCGAGCAGCCTCTCCCCCTTAGCAGTGCTGATCAGCTGGAATTGGGTCGCCCGGTCGAAGTTGACGGCCAATTGCTGGGCTATGTGTATCTGCGCGCCGGTTCGGATCAATTGCAGCAATCGCAGCGGAATCAGAATCTTATCACCATAGTTATCGCATTATTGGCGCTGGGGCTAGCGCTGTTACTGGCGCTTAAGCTACAGCGTCGCTTCACCATGCCATTGTATGTACTATTAGAACTGGTAAATAAGGTCGCAAAAGAAAAAGATTATTGTGTACGCGCCCCTACTGCCAACCTCGATGAGTTAAACCAACTTAGCCGGGCGTTTAATACCATGATGGATCGGATTGAAGGTCAATTGCGCAAACGGGAACAGGCCGAACTTGAAATTAAACAACTTAACCAGAGTCTGGAACAAAAAATCGCCGAACGGACCAAGGCGTTACGCGAGTCAAATCAAGAGTTACTCAATACCCTTGCCACCCTGCATCAATACCAAAATCAAATTGTGGAAACCGAAAAAATGGCTAGTCTGGGTCAAATGGTGGCGGGTATCGCGCATGAGGTGAATACACCTATTGGCCTCGGTGTTACAGCCTCAACTTTGCTACAGGATAAGGTTCAGGAAATTGAGCAAGCGTTTCAGCAAAAAACGCTAACCTCAAGTCAACTAGCGCGTTTTCTGAACGATAGCAAAGAAAATCTGGGCATTATTTATCGCAATTTGGAGCGTGCTGCTGGCTTAATCAGCAGCTTTAAACAAGTCGCCGTCGATCAATCTAATGAGAATCAACGGCAATTTAATATGGCGCAGTTGATTAACGAGGTGATGTTATCGCTGCGGCCTAATCTTAAAAAGACCGCGCACCAGTTACGGATCGAATGCCCGCCCGATTTGATCGTAAATAGCAAACCCGGACCAATCAACCAAATTTTAATTAATTTAATTATGAATAGCTTGCTACATGCTTTTGATGAGGGGCAAGCGGGCGAAATTACGATCCGGGTCACCCTGCAGCAACATCGCTGCTTCATCCACTATGCCGACAATGGCCGGGGTGTGCCAGAGCACATCCGCAAGAAAATTTTTGATCCTTTTGTCACAACCAAAAGAGGTGAAGGCGGTAGTGGTTTAGGTATGCATCTGGTCTATAACCTGGTTACCCAAGCGCTAAATGGCAAGATTAAATTAGAGAGTGCTTTAGGTGCCGGCATTCAAATTGATATCGACTTTCCAGTAGGCAACCTAAGCCCAAGCAAGCTTAACTCCTAACATAATGACTCTAAACAACTTTTAATTAAACTACATTAGATCGGACTAATTGTTAACAAAATTCTTGTTAACAATTAGTCCGGTAGATTATAATTGCAGCTAATTTGACAATTCATCCGTCAATTTGTCTACAGTTAAAGAACGAACTTCTTACAACTCCCAAAAAAGGTTTTACTCCAATGCAAACACCCGTGATTCTGGTCGTCGAAGATGAAGAAGTAACCAGATTAAATCTGGTCAATCTGTTCCAGGGAGAGGGCTACCACGTTATTGAAGCGGTCAATGGCGAGGAAATGTATCAAAAACTGGAAGAAAATCCGGTTAATTTAATTGTAATGGATATTAATCTGCCAGGGAAAAATGGTTTAATTTTGGCTCGCGAGTTACGGCAGAAGCAGAATATTGGTCTGATTTTCCTGACCGGCCGTGACAACGATGTTGACCGGATCCTGGGTCTGGAGATCGGTGCTGACGACTATCTGACCAAACCTTTCAACTCACGGGAGCTAACCATTCGCGCCCGCAACCTGCTGAATCGCACTGTGGCGCAGCCCGTGATTGAAGAACATAAGAGCGTGGTGCGCTTTAATGGCTGGACCCTGGATGAAAACAGCCGCAATCTGACATCGCCCACCGGCGTTGCCCGTCGCCTGCCAAAAGGTGAATACCGTGCCCTGCGTTTAATGCTGGATACGCCAGGTAAAATTTTTACCCGTGAACAACTGATCCGTCATATGACAGGGCGCGAGTTAAGGCCAAATGACCGGACTGTTGATGTCACCATCCGCCGCATCCGCAAGCACTTTGAATCGGATACTGACAGCCCGGAGCTGATCAGCACTATCCACGGTGAAGGTTACCGCTTTGTAGGTAAACTTGAGAAGTAATTAATATTGCTCAATATATTGCTGCAGAGTAGCCAGGTGCTGCTCTGCAGTAAAATGCAGTTCTAATAACTGTCGCTGTAATCCCTGCCAATCCGGCTCCTGCTCTTCTAAAGCTCTGGCTTGCTGCATCACCCAGGCTAACCCCACTGCTGCTGCTGCACCTTTTAATTTATGCGCCACACTTTGCAGCTCTTTGGTTTGTTGCTGTACTGCAGCTTCCAGTAATTTATTGATGTAACCCGGCAATAGCTGTGCAAACAGCTGGGCACTGCGCTGCATGGCTCCTTTCCCAAGACTTTGCAGGTATCCCTGCAACACCGTTTCATCTAATGCCGGATGATTAGTACTGCCAGAGTCTGGCTCCTGACTCGATGACTGTTGCAATCTTAGTGCACTGGGTGAGAATAACTCAGCCAATAATTGATCAAGTTTGTCGGTATTCAACGGTTTAGCCAGCACACCATCCAGCTTAATGTCACCCAGCGACTCCTGCGCCTTGCGCACATTGGCACTCAACATTACAGTAGGTAGCACGGCTAACCGTTGATCAGAGCGAATATAACGCGCGATCTCTGCACCATCCATATCGGGTAACTGCATGTCCAGCAGTACCAAATCTAAATCATCCTCGGTTTCCAGAAGCGCCAGTGCGTCTTCTCCGGTTTCAGCATGGATCACGGTATGACCACGCTGTTCCAGCAAGGTAATGGCAATATCAGCATTCAGTGGTACATCTTCGATCAGCAGAATGGTCAAGGGTGGGCAACTTATTGGTGGCAGTTGCTCAGGCGCTTGCGCAAACACGACCGGCAAGCGGATACTAAAGGTACTGCCTTCTCCCACAGTACTGGTGACCTGTATATGACCAGACATGGCTTCAACCAGCGAGCGGGAGACCGACAGACCGATACCCGAGCCAACAATACTGAGGCGTTGCCCATCTTTAGATTTGTAGTACAAATCAAATATACGGGGCAGATCATGTTGGGCGATACCAATACCGGTATCCGACACCTCCAGCAGTAACTGTTCTGCCTGCAGTAAACAACGTAACCGCACCTGGCCCTGGCGGGTAAACTTCACCGCGTTACTCAGCAGATTCCACAACACTTGACGTAATCGTGTGGTATCCAGTAGCAGATAGCTATCGATCAAACCTTCCGGTTTTAATTCAAACTGCAGCCCCTTCTGCTGACAGATCAAGTGGGCAAAGTTGGCGATATCCTGCAAAAAGTGCTGCAAGTTGACACTTTGATAGACAATATCAAGTTGATGCCGGTCAATCTTATCTAAATCAATAATATCATTGAATATATTACCCAAGGTTTCAGCACTGGTAAAAATCGTATTCGCCCAACTGGACTGCTCTGGCCCCAGTTCACTGCTAAGCAAACGGCGGCTTAAACCGACAATACCATTCAAAGGCGTACGCAGTTCATGACTTAGGGTGGCAATAAACTGGCCTTTATCCTGATAGGCTTTTTCCAACGCCTGCTCGGCAAGTTTACGGGACGTAATATCACGGCCAAAACCCAACAAACCAATATAGTTACCTTGCCGATCATAGAAAGGCAAATGACGCATTTCAAACCACAATACACTACCATCGAGCTTTTTAAACTGTACGTCTAAGGTTAACTCCGTTTCAGGCGCCGCCAGCCCATACTCAGATAAAATTGCAGCTTGCCGGCTGTTGGCATCATAGAGTCGGGTCAGATCCTGACCAAGCAGCGCCGACATCGGCCGCTCCATGATACTCTCAAACATTTTATTACAGCTGGCCAGCAAGCCACGTTCATCGCGGTAATAGAATAAATCCGGAGAGCTATCGACAATAGAGCGGATCAGCAAACTCTGCTCAGCCAGCTCTTGTTCCGTCTTGCGGCGTTCGGCAATTTCTTTGCGCAGTTCTTCTATCGCCCGCCGTTTTGCCTGAAACGCGCGCTTACGCTCTTCAATCTCAAAATTAAGCTGGCGGATACTTTCCTGCATTGACTGATTCAGTTGACGCTCGAACTGCGCCGAGTCCTGCAAAAATGCCAGGGCAGCATCCAACTTTAAGATCAGATAAAACACTAACATTACTGCAACGGCAAAGGCCGGCACGGTATAAGCCAGCAATAACTGCAGCTCGTGGAGCACCAGCTCGCGATTAAGTACCGCGGTATAACCCAAATAACTCAGCAAGACCAGTGCTGCCATCAACAACACCAGCACGGCACCCAGCTGCCAACTACCCCATTGCCGAATCCTGACAGCAAAGGCTTTCACCTGTGGGTGTACTGGATTTTGCATAAGGTTAGAGATCCCGCTGTTAGTAAGCCTGATTCGCCAGCTCCGATATTAGCATCTACACTTGATACCGCAGCCTGAAATAAAAAACCAAACTAGATTAACGGTTAAGTGTTGTTTTGCCAATCTCAGCCTTGGCAGTGGTCGTAAATGCCGGCAGATGACATAGCATAATTATTAAAAAATATCGGCGCTATTCAGCAAGCTGATGGTGCGATAGCCGCAGTATCGCTGCTAGCTGGCATGCCGTTTAGCGTAGATATCTGGCATAAACACCAATTTTGCTAAGTTAGGTAAAAAGTCAGCAGAATCGCTGCTTCGCTCTGCGACAAGCTGCTTGATTTTTGCTTTAAATGTCGGTATACCTGTTAACCTCTAAAAGTATAGACGGCTAAAACTTCCGAGTTAAAGACCGCAACGCGTTGACCTCTGAGAGACAACCCGACAAATTCTTTCAGCAGTAGCACAGACAACAACAAGAATAATAATTCAAAATATTTATATAATTATTTATTTCAGGATAAGTTTGGAGGCGTGTCATGGCGTTGTATCAGCATAGTCAGGCAAGAGAGAACTGTGGCTTTGGGCTGATTGCGCACCTGGAAGGGGTCGCCAGTCACCGCATAGTCAGAACCGCAATCAATGGTTTAGACCGGATGCAACATCGCGGCGGTATTTCTGCCGATGGTAGAACCGGTGATGGTTGTGGTTTATTAATGCAAAAACCGGATAGCTTTTTCCGCGCGCTGGCCGAGGAGCATGGCTGGAACCTGGCGAAAAAATATGGCGTCGGGATGATTTTTTTAAGTCAGGATCCGGTTAAGGCTGCCCTGGCAAAAGACATTATTAATCAGGAAATTGCTCGCGAAACCCTGACTCTGGTCGCCTGGCGTAAAGTACCAATCGACGCTGGCGTACTGGGACCGCTGGCCCTAAGCTCAATGCCGCATATCGAGCAGGTACTGGTCAACGCCCCACATGGCTGGGGCGATCACGACCTGGAACGCCGCCTTTATATGGTTCGCCGCCGTGTTGAGCAACAGCTGACAGCGGATGAGGATTTTTATATTCCCAGTTTTTCATCCTTAGTTACCGTATTTAAAGGCCTAATGATGCCGGCGGACTTACCCGGTTATTATCTGGATCTGGCCGATATCCGGATGGAAACCGCCATTTGCGTGTTCCACCAGCGTTTTTCGACCAATACGATGCCACGCTGGAAACTGGCACAGCCGTTCCGCTTTTTAGCTCATAACGGTGAAATTAATACCATTACCGGCAACCGGCAGTGGGCCCGCGCCCGTCAGTATAAATTTGCCTCACCTTTACTACCGGATTTGCAGGATGCCGCACCCTTTGTTGGTCAAACCGGCTCTGACTCCAGCTCTTTAGATAACCAGTTGGAATTGCTGCTGGCCGGCGGTATGGATCTGTTCCGTGCCATGCGTTTACTGGTACCGCCTGCATGGCAGGGCAATAAGGTGATGGACGATAACCTGAAAGCCTTTTACGAGTTTAACTCCATGCATATGGAGCCATGGGATGGTCCGGCGGGTATCGTACTGACCAACGGCCAGCATGTGGCCTGTAATCTGGATCGCAATGGTTTGCGCCCTGCCCGCTTTGTCATTACCCGCGACAAATTGATTACCCTGGCCTCTGAGGTCGGGATCTGGGACTACACCCCGGACGAAGTGGTTGAAAAAGGCCGGGTTGGCCCCGGCGAAATGCTGGCGATTGATACCACCAGCGGCAAGATCTGGCGTTCAGATGAAATCGATCAGGATTTAATGCAGCGTCACCCGTATCGCAGCTGGCTGAATGAAAACGTGCAGCGGCTGGTACCTTATGAAAAGTATGAAACCGATCTGATTGGTAAACGCGTTTTTACCGACGACGAAATGTTAGTGCTGCATAAGCTGTTTAACTACAGCTATGAGGAAATTGAGCAGGTGGTGACTGTCCTGGCAAAAGATGCGCAGGAAGCAGTTGGCTCTATGGGTGACGATACACCGATGGCCGTGCTGTCGCGTAAGCCGCGTACCCTGTTTGATTATTTCCGCCAACAATTTGCCCAGGTCACCAACCCACCTATTGATCCGCTGCGTGAAGCTCATGTGATGTCGCTGGCAACCAGTATTGGCCGCGAGCATAACGTCTTTAAAGAGACCGCCGGCTATGCGCGGCGGATCCAGTTTGAATCCCCGGTACTGATGTATTCAGACTTAAAACAACTGAAACAGGCGGATGAGAAATACTATAAGCACCAGATCTTCTCGCTGAATTTTGATCCGGCACAGCAGGATCTGCAACAAGCCGTCAGCACTCTTTGCCAGCAAGTGGTGAGTGCGGTAAGAGATGACAAAGTGGTACTGGTGATCCTGACCGACCGGCGCATTGCTCAGGGGTTATTACCCATTCCTGCGGCTATGGCAGTCGGCGCCGTACAGCAAGCACTGGTTAATGCCCAGCTGCGCTGTGATTCGAACATTATTATTGAAACCGCTGCCGCCCGCGATCCGCATCATTTCGCAGTGTTGATTGGCCTGGGTGCCACGGCGATTTACCCGTTTCTGGTTTATGAAACGGTCGAACAGCTGGTCGAAAAAGGCAATATCGCCCTGACCGCGCGTCAGGCCGTGCTGAATTACCGCAAAGGCATCAATAAAGGCCTGTATAAAATCATGTCGAAGATGGGGATCTCGACGGTCGCCAGCTACCGTTGCTCCAACTTGTTTGAAGCAGTCGGAATTCACCCTGATGTGATGGCGCAGTGTTTTAGCGATGTGCCGTCACGGTTAAGTGGCGCTAACTTTGCTGATTTTCAGCAGGATCTGCAGCAACTGGCTAATGTAGCCTGGTTAAAGCGCAAACCGCTAAATCATGGCGGTCTGTTAAAATATGTACATGATGGCGAGTACCATGCTTATAACCCAGACGTGGTGCAAAGCCTGCAAAAAGCGGTACGCAGCGGCAACTATGAAGACTACAAGGACTATAGCCGCTTTGTAAACGAGCGGCCGGTGGCACATATTCGCGATCTGTTCCAGTTAAAAGCGGGTACGCAAGCGGTAGCAGTGGAGCAGGTCGAACCGGCAGAGCAGCTCTATCCGCGCTTTGACAGCGCAGCGATGTCTATCGGCGCCTTAAGTCCAGAAGCACACGAGGCGCTGGCCATTGCGATGAACCGCCTCGGTGGTCGCTCCAACTCCGGTGAGGGCGGCGAAGATCCACGGCGTTTTGGTACCGAGAAGAACTCCAAGATCAAACAGGTCGCCTCCGGCCGTTTTGGGGTAACGCCACATTATCTGGTTAACGCCGAAGTGATTCAGATCAAGGTGGCGCAAGGGGCTAAGCCTGGCGAAGGTGGTCAGTTACCCGGCGAGAAAGTCACCGCTGAAATTGCAAGGCTGCGCTATTCAGTGCCAGGCGTGACGCTGATTTCACCGCCGCCACACCACGATATCTACTCGATTGAAGATTTGGCGCAGCTGATTTTCGATTTAAAGCAGGTTAATCCACAGGCGCTGATCTCAGTCAAACTGGTATCAGAGCCGGGTATCGGTACTATCGCGACCGGTGTCGCCAAAGCTTACGCTGACCTAATCACCGTATCAGGCTATGACGGTGGTACCGGCGCCAGCCCGCTGACGTCGGTAAAATACGCAGGTAGTCCGTGGGAACTGGGCTTAGCTGAAGTACATCAGGCTTTGGTGGAGAACGGGCTGCGTGATCGGGTGCGGCTGCAGGTCGACGGCGGTCTGAAAACCGGCCTTGATGTGGTGAAAGCCGCCATTCTGGGTGCCGAAAGCTTTGGTTTTGGCACCGGCCCGATGGTCGCACTGGGGTGTAAATTCCTACGGATTTGCCATCTGAATAACTGTGCAACCGGTGTCGCAACCCAAGATGCCACCTTACGCCGCGACCACTTTAATGGCCTACCGGAAATGGTGATGAACTATTTCAGCTTCCTGGCGCGCGAAGTGCGCGAGCTGATGGCAGAGCTGGGCGTAACCGAATTAACTCAACTGATTGGCCGTACTGATCTGTTGGATTATCGCAGTGCGCAAACGCAAAAACAGGGCAAATTGGATTTAACGCCTATTTTGCAAGCCTCCGGCGTGCGCTCGGATAAACCGCTGTACTGTGTTCAAAATAATACGCCCTTTGATCCGGGCGCCTTAAACCAACTGTTACTGCAAAAATGCGAGCAGGCGGTACTGAAAAAAACCGGTGGCCAACATAATCTGCCGATCCGCAATACTGACCGCTCGGTTGGCGCAGCGTTATCCGGCTTTATTGCCCGTCAGCATGGTAATCAGGGCATGGCAACCGATCCGATCCGCATTAAGTTTACCGGTACTGCCGGCCAGAGCTTTGGCGTTTGGAATGCCGGTGGCCTCTATCTGTCGCTGCAGGGCGATGCCAACGACTATGTCGGTAAGGGTATGACCGGTGGGCAAATTGCCATCTATCCGGCTAAAGGCGCCAGCTTTGCCAAACATGGCTTCACCATCGCCGGTAATACCTGTCTGTATGGCGCCACCGGCGGCCGCTTGTTTGCAGCAGGCCAGGTCGGCGAGCGTTTTGCAGTGCGTAACTCCGGCGCCGTCGCCGTGGTAGAAGGTACCGGTGATAACTGCTGTGAATATATGACCGGTGGTGTGGTCGTGGTACTGGGCTGTACCGGGGTGAACTTTGGCGCCGGTATGACCGGTGGCTTTGCTTACCTGCTGGATGAGCAGGATGATTTAGCACTGCGCTTAAATGGCGAGCTGGTGGAAGCACTGGATGTCGAAATGCCGATTTTACAGGAGCATTTACGCAGCCTGTTACACCAGCATGTCGAGGAAACCGGCAGTGAAAAAGCGCAGCGGATCCTGAATGATTTCCACAACTATTTAAGCAAATTTAAGCTGGTAAAACCAAAAACCAGCGATGTAAATACCTTGCTTGGTCACCGCGCCCGCTCGTCTGCCGAGCTGCGTGTGCAAGCGATGTAAGGGAGGCGTTATGGCACAGAATGTATACCAGTTTATTGACGTAAAACGGATTGATCCGCCAAAACGCTCACTAACCGAGAGAACTATCGAGTTTGTTGAAATTTATCAGCCATTAAGTGCCACCCAGGCCGCGGGTCAGGCCGACCGCTGTCTGGATTGTGGTAACCCCTACTGTGAGTGGAAATGTCCGGTACATAACTATATTCCCCAGTGGCTCAAGCTGGCGAATGAGGGCCGTATTGTCGAAGCGGCAGAACTGTCCCACAAAACCAATAGCCTGCCGGAGGTGTGCGGTCGGGTTTGCCCACAAGACCGGCTCTGTGAAGGCGCCTGTACCCTGAACGAAGGCTTCGGCGCTGTCACCATCGGCAGTATCGAAAAATATATCACCGACAAAGCATTTGAAATGGGCTGGCGGCCTGACTTATCCGCAGTGGTCAAAACTGACCGCAAGGTCGCGGTGGTCGGCGCCGGTCCGGCGGGCTTAGCCTGTGCCGATGTGCTGGTGCGTAATGGCGTTACCCCTGTGGTGTTTGACCGTTATCCGGAAATCGGTGGCTTGCTCACCTTCGGTATTCCGCCGTTTAAACTGGAAAAGGATGTGTTAAAACTGCGCCGGCAGATTTTCAGCGAAATGGGCATCGAATTCAGACTCAATACCACCGTCGGTGTCGATGTTAGCTTCGACAGTCTGTTGGAAGAGTATGATGCCGTCTTTCTGGCGCTGGGTACCTATACGCCGATGAAAGGTGGCCTGGTAAATGAAGAGGCGCCCGGTGTTTACGAAGCCTTGCCGTTTTTAATTGGCAACGTCAACAACCTGATGGGCTGGCAAACTGAGCATCCCTTTGTCAGCATGGCAGGTAAAACCGTGGTGGTATTAGGGGGTGGCGATACGGCTATGGACTGTGTCCGTACCTCGATTCGTCAGGGTGCGGCTAAAGTCAGCTGCGCATACCGCCGCGATGAAGCCAATATGCCCGGCTCGCGCAAAGAAGTGCAAAATGCCCGCGAAGAAGGCGTTGAGTTTCTGTTTAATCTGCAGCCACTGGGGATTGAATTAAACGATGCCGGCCAGGTCTGCGGCGTACGGGTAGTGACTACCGAACTGGGGGCACCTGATGCCAAAGGGCGGCGCAGCCCACAGCCTGTGCCGGGATCAGAGCAGGTATTGCCGGCGGATGCGGTGATTATCGCCTTTGGTTTTCAGCCCAGCCCGCCAAAATGGTTAATCGACCAGGGCGTGGAGCTGGATAGCAAAGGCCGGGTTTTAGCCAGCGAGCAAAGCCCCTATGCACTACAAACCAATCAGCAAAAAATCTTTGCTGGTGGCGATATGGTGTTAGGGTCTGATCTGGTGGTGACGGCGATTGCTCAGGGCCGCAAAGCGGCTGAGGGGATCCTGGATTATCTGCAAGTCTGATTTATCAAGGCGGTAATAATAAATGCCCGTCACTCGCGGGCATTTTTTATTCTAATACCAGCCGCCGCAGGCAACGAAAAATCTGCAACAGCGGCTTGACAGGATCAGACAGCCGGCATATCAGGCACCAGCGCAGGTTTTAGGCCTAAAACAAAAAGGCCAGCTTGCAGTTGGCAAAGATGCTGATATGCTGCTGCTCAATAGCCATGATCTGAGTATCGACACCGTGATCGCTAAAGGCCGCTGCCTGGTAAAGGACGGCCGGCCACGGGTGTATGGCACCTTCGAAAAACCGCAGCAATTCGCAACAGGAGGTTAGATGCGTCTTTCCTGCATAAAGCTGCTGCTTGTTAGCAGCCTGGTTGGCCTGGCAGTACCGGGCGCACTGGCAACTGAGCCGCAGCCGGAACCCGCTCAGACAGAACAGCCGTTGCCAGCCGCTGATGCAGCGACGCCGGCAACCGAGGCTGAACCCAGCATTCTGGATATTGCCAGCACTCCTGCTCAAGTCCTACCAGAGCCTGAATACGATTTGATGTTAATGGGCGGCGGTCTTGCCACCTGTAGCTCAATGTCAAACCGCAGCTGCCTGGAACAAACTCAGTTCAATGCCCTGGCAAAAACCGGTAATCTGTACTGGCTACAACAGAGTCTGCTGCAAAATTTCGCTACCGCGGAAGTTTTCAGTGCTGAACGTAAAACATTGCAGCAACAGCTGGTGCAGCTGTTTAATCAACTTTCTGCTGAACATACTGCGCTGCTAACCGAACAACAGCTGGTCGAGTTATGGCGGGCGGCTCCGGCTACAGAGCAAGCGCCGGATGGTGAAACCCTGTGGCAACAGCTTTCTGAGCGTGAGTTAAATGTCGTCTTTGATTATCTGGAAGTGCCGACCCTGAGCAGTGATGGTAAGTACCGCTTAACTGAACAAGTCGATTTGGCAAAGACTTCGGATCAACACTCGGCTGAACTGTACCGCGAGTTTGTGCGTCTGGCGGCAACGAAAGCCAGCAACAAAGGGCGCAGTGCGCCAAAACTGCTCATTGTTACCGCCTCATCACGGGATCCCTTTGCCGCGGTGGATTTTTATCTGGATGCCTTTCGCCAGGCTGGCGCAGAGGTAGAGTGGCTACCGCTAACCGCTGCCTTGCAGGCGGCGATGCAGGCACAAAATTGTCAGGCGCTGCCGCAATTTTTGGCGGACATCCATGGTAGCTACCGCCGTGAACAGGTTTATGCCGATCTCTATGCCCTTAAGCTGCAGGTCTGTCAGGCTGGTAGTAAAGCCCTGGTCGCGAAAATTGCCGCAGCCGATGGCATTTTCTTTAACGGCGGCGATCAAAGTCTGACCTATCAGGCGCTGCGCTTTGCGGACGGCTCTGCCAGCCCGGAACTAACCGCGATTTTCGGTGCCGTTGCCAACAAGCAGCTGCTGGTTGGTGGCACCAGCGCTGGTACCGCAGTGATGAGCGGCAATCAGTGGCTGGCACCTCAGCTGGCAGCGGTACCGATGATTTCCAACGGCGACAGCTATCATGCCTTACAATATGGCGCGGTAGCGGGCCCTGCGCCCTGGACGGGTTGTCGCAAAGAAAACCGCTGCCCGGATAATTTAAGTGAGCGCCAGCTTACCTATACCGCGGCCGGTGGCCTGGGGCTATTTCCGCTCGGAGTGCTGGATACCCATTTTGCCGAGCGCGGCCGTCAGGCCCGGCTCTTAGTGCTGCAGCAGGCAACGCAGACCAAACTGGCTTTTGGTGTCGATGAAGCCAGTGCCATGCTGGTCGATCTGGGCCACTATGCCAGAGGGCTGGTGCAAATGGCTGCCCGCGGCGCCGGTGAGGTCTATGTCAGCGAGCTACAGTCAGAGTCAAGCAAAACGCAGTTACTGGCGCACACCTATACCCTGACAGCAGGCGATATGTTAGTCTGGCAAGCAGAGACCTTGCCCCGGGCGGAGACTTTAACCCCGGCGGAGGTCTCGCCCCAGGCTGAGAATGTGCCCCAACAGGTGACGCTGACTCTGGTGCCTGCCGCCACTAAAGCGCCGTTGACCGAGCAGGCCGAGCCGCTGCATAGCAAAAGCCCGCTATTTAGCCGCGATCACTACCGTAGCCTTAGCCGTTCACTGTGCCGCAGCAACTTTCACAGTGCCACCGTCAGTGAGCCACCTTATCTGATCCGGCTGAGTAAAGACGGCGCTTGCAGTGCAGACGTCGAAGGTAACCTCAGTTACCGTCAGCAACTACGCATTATCAGTCCGGAAGAATAACCGCCACCGAACCGGTTGCCCTGTTGCCTTTAGCGCAGGGCAACTAGCTCCACTCTTCATTCAGCAGCGACTTCAACAGCTACTTTAACACCTGAAACAGGTTACTGTGTTGATCGGTCCAGCGCACTTCGGGTCTTAATGGTCTTGGCCAGGGCCGACTGGCTTGCCGGATGCTGTCTTGTTGTAAAAAGCGCTGATTGCGGCTTAGCAGTACCCACTCGGTCGCCGCCGGATTATCGGTATCGGCTGGCGTCGGGATAAAGACCGCATCCAGCCCCAGCGCCACAGCCTGATTACGTAACACACTACTGAGATCCAGATAGTTATTCGAAATATGCACGGCCAGCACGCCATCAGGCAACAAATGCTGCCAATACAATGCCAGCGCCTCTGTCGTTAACAGATGCTGCGGAATAGCATCACTGCTAAAGGCATCTAACACCAGCAAATCAAATTGCTGACTGCCCTGCTCTGCCAGTTGCTGCTGCAGCAGCTGTCTGGCATCGCCCAGCTGCAAGCGAATTTCCGCCTCGCTCTGCGCCAGATAGCTAAAATGCTGCTGGGCCGCCTCGATCACCGCCGGATTAATTTCATAAAACTGTAATAGGTCGCCGCTGCGACCATAGGCCGCCAAAGCGCCAGCGCCCAGGCCCACCAACCCCAAATGACGCCGGCTCAGTTGGCTGCTGCTGCGTGCCGGATCAGCCGGTAAAAAGTGTGCTATTGCCAATGCGACCCCAGTACCAGGCCGATAGTAGCTCAGCGGTTGCATGGCTTTACTCTCGTCCAGATACTGCGCACCGTGGCTGGTGGTGCCATCTATCAGTTGGCGCTGCCGTTGCCCGTTTAACTCGACATCGCGCACTATCAGGCTACCGTAAAAATTCCGGCTGCTGCTGATATCCTGGCGCCCCAGTTGCTGTTCAATCAGCAAAAAACTGCCAATAAAGATCCCACCTGCCAATAACGCCGTTGCCGTCTGCCACACCGCCTGCCGGCGCCAGTTATGCAGCGTCACCAGCCAGAGGATCGCCAATAACACCAGCGGAAACTCCCAGTAACGACTAAACAGCAACGGCGCCAGTAGATTAACCAACAGGCCGCCCAGCACCCCGCCGGCAGCCAACAACAGATAGAATGCCGTTAACTGCTCGCGGGACGGCTTGCTGCGTGCCAGCTCGCCATGACAGAGCATACAACCACTAAACAGCAACATCAGATACAGCAACAGCTGTGACAGCCAGTCAAACTGCCGTCCCAGATAAAACAGCAGTAGTGCAACAACTAAGCAGATGGCAAATAAATACAACCAGATAGCGCGCTGATACCAGCTATCGCGGTTAAACACCAGAGTAAAACTGAGTAAGTAAAGTGCCAGCGGTACTACCCAGAGAAAGGGCACCGGCGGCACATTTTGCGTTAATTGCTGGGTTACTGCCAACAACAGCACCACCCCGGCGGCAGATAACGCCAGATAACGACCGCTATGGCCGCGCCGCAAAGTCAGTGGTGCCGCGGGTAGCAGCTTGCTCTGCGCCAGTGACTGCCACAGCAGCACCAGGATACAGCCGCTAAACAGGATAAAACCGCCAGTCCAGTAAGCTTGCTGCTGCGGTAGCGCCAGATAGGGCTCGACTAAAAACGGATAACTGAGTAGGGCTGCAAAAGAACCCAGGTTTGACAACGCATAAAGCCGGTACGGGCTCTGCTGCGGGTAACGGGCGGCAAACCAGTGCTGCACCAAAGGCGCGGTGGCGCTTAACAGCAGATAGGGTAAGCCGATCGCCAGTGCAAGATAGCTTAGAATACCCGACAAGGGTGCAGCTTGCGGATCGGGTTTCGCATCCAGCAGTAACAAACTGGCAACCGCCAGCAGCAGTAAACCGCTATGCCACAAACGCTGCTGCGTCAGGTTAGCATAGCGGCTTAGCAGGTGGGCATACAAATAGCCGCCAAGCAGCGCCGTTTGGAAAAACAATAATGCGGCGGTCCAGATCTGAGCGCCACCACCAAAGTACGGCAATAGCAGGCGCGCCAGCATAGGTTGTACCAAAAACACCAGACTGGCGCTGAGCAGCACGGTCAGAGCAAATAACAAGGGGTCTACTCCGCTTAAAAGGCGTCAGCCTACCCAAAGTACTCTCTGCCAGCAAGGGGTATCCGCCGCGCTGTATGCTGCTTACGGTAAATAACGCAGCACTGTATTGAGGTTTGCGGAGTGAATTTTGCTCGTCTCGGCGCAGCAGCCTTGTCTGATTTGTCGAATCGCGCGTCATAGGTTAGACTTGCAGCGCGCTGGCCGGTAGCAGTGGCGGTATCACTAACCTGTTAAGCCCTGACAACCTGGCTTTCAGCCCAATATTACTATAACAATACTCTCTATCGCGCCCAGGCGCGCTGCTAAGGTTTATTTATGGGAAAGTTTAAAGTTCCGCACACTCTCACGCTACTGTTTAGCATGATGGTGATTGCGATGATCGCCACCTGGATTGTTCCACAAGGCTTTTTCGCTACTGAGACGCTGGCTAATGGCCGGGCTGTGGTTGTGCCGGGTACCTTTAGTCTGGTTGAAGAACGCAGTTATCTGACACCCTGGCAGTTATTAACCGCCATTCCACGGGCTTTTGCCTCCGCCCAGGATGTGATTTTCTTTGTGATGATTTTAGGCGGCGTGCTGGCAGTGGCCCGCGCAACCGGCACTGTGGATGCGCTGATTGGCCGCTTACTGGAGCGTTTTGGTTCCCGGCCACAAATGCTGATCTTTATGGTGATCTTCTGCTTCGCGATGGCATCCAGTTTTATTGGTACCGCCGGTGAATATATTCCCTTCGTATTAATTCTGGTGGCGCTATGTAAAGCGATGCGGCTGGATGCGATGACAGCAGTCGGCATGACGGTGGCCGGCTATGGTATTGGCTACGGCATTTCTGCGGTCAATCCATTTACGCTGGTGATTGCCCAGCAAATCGCCGATATTCCGATTTTATCCGGTTGGGAGCTGCGGGCGGCGATTTTTCTGCCCTTTGTGTTAATTGGTTTTCACCATGTCTGGAGTTATGCCAAAAAGGTCGCGCAAGACCCCAGCCAATCGATGGTAAAAGATTTGCCCTGCCCCCTGGGTGATAAGCATGCGGTCGATTATCCCAACTTAAACTGGCGGCATCGCCTGATCCTGGGCAGCTTTGTGCTGACTATCGGTGTGGTAGCCTACAATATCCGGATGAATGGCTGGTATCTGTATGAGCTGGGTGCCGCCTTTATCGCCTGGGGCTTATTTGTGGTATTGGTTGGCAATATCAGTACCGATACCGCTGCGAAAAAATTTATCGAGGGCGCGATGGAGCTCACCACCACCGCGGTATTAATCGGTGTCGCACGCGGGATTTCACTGATTTTAGAAGATGGCCAGATCCTGCATTCGCTGGTGCATGGTATGTCAATGCCGTTATCTTATGTCGGCTCTGAGGTGGCAGCGGTGGGCATGCTGTTTATCCAGACCTTCCTGAACTTCTTTATCCCGTCTGGTAGTGGTCAGGCCTATGTCACTATGCCACTAATGGTACCGCTCAGTGATTTGCTGGAAATTCCGCGGCAGGTAGCCGTATTGGCGTATCAGTTTGGTGATGGTTTCTCTAATATGATTATCCCAACCAATGCGATCTTAATGGGCATTATCGGTATTGCCGGTATCCCTTACGGCCACTGGTTCCGCTTCTGTTTACCACTGATGGTCAAACTGATGCTGGCCTCCTCAGTCGTACTGGTATTGGCGGTACTGTTTAACTATGGCGCTGATGTACAACCTGCCGATCTGCCCTTACAATCCAAGGTGCAGCAACATACGGAACAGGTTAACTAGCCGCGATGCTGGCACAAAAAGGGCTCAATACGTTATATATAGTACCTTGAACTATGTATATTGTGTATTAAGGCAGAGAAATCTGCCTTTTTATTTGACAATAAAAGCCTTAGTGCTATAGTGTATTATATGTTTAATGTGTATAAAGGAATGAACCTTGTCATCGGTTAAAGTCAAAGCAACTATCGTAGAAGATAATACTGGCATTAAAAGTCAGCTCCCCATCTTGATCACCGAACAAGGTGAAGTTGGTTCAGTTACCGATTACTTGCTAAAGATGGAAGCTGATGGTGCTAGTAATGCTTTAATGAATGGTTTTATACAAGCCACTTCTTTGCTCTTGGATTACATGGAAGCCA
>Ga0181595_10002072_pt1 | contig 20576 bp, 12 predicted proteins | sample 041ome_7_FD_145604 | JGI IMG/M metagenome (GOLD analysis project Ga0181595, IMG submission 145604) | Coastal salt marsh microbial communities from the Groves Creek Marsh, Skidaway Island, Georgia - 041401AS metaG (spades assembly) | ecosystem: Environmental > Aquatic > Marine > Intertidal zone...
ACCTATTAATGCACAATCATATTGCTCAGATAGGCTCTCAATACCGCATGCAACAGACCATGCCTGACCGGTTTGGTAATCATGATTATGCACAAATTCAACATTCAGTCCCAGAAGTGCTTTGCGAATGGCTTCATGCTGAAAACCCGTTACGACAATTAATGCATCGATATCTGAGTCAAGATAGATTTGCGCTATCCATCTTATCATCGAAAGCCCATTATCAATAGGTAATAATAGCTTATTTTGAGCCCCCATTCTTCTCGAGCTTCCTGCTGCAAGCAGTATTCCAGCTGTTTTTTGATGTTTTACAGTGTTTTTATGGATAAGTTTGCGTGGTAATGGTCTTGATGCGATATCTGCCAGCAATCCGCCAACAGCCATTCCAGATAATTCTGATTTATCCAGCTTTATTCCTGCAAGCGCTTTTTGAAGCAACCAATCAAGCCCATTGAGTTTAGGGGAGCGTGCACAGCCAGGCATCCCAAGCACCAGCATGCCGTCCCATTCACCAACCATAGATAAATTTCCAGGATCAACAGGAAGACCAAGATGAATTACTTCTCCGCCAACCATTCTAAGAGCCTCTGGCAAAATATCTAGCCTGTCCGCAATTGCAGATGCCCCGCACAACAAAAACGCCTCCGCCCCTTGCGCTCTTGCTCTTATAAGCGCGTTGTGAACTTTACTTGCGGTATGAGGAGTAAGCTGACTATCTATAAGCGGGCAATTAAGGTGTGATAGCCTTGTTCTAGTGACATCCTCTGTAGCACTTATTATAGACGGCTTGGTATCTTCAAAACTAGTTTGTATCAGACTGAATTTACGAGAGACGATAGCATGACATGATACAAGATCTGAATTTGATATAACAGATAATGCGGCATCAATAGAAGATTTTGAGACAGCATATGGAATAATCTTCAAGGTCGCTATCATCTGCCCTGCGGTCACCAGCTGGTCAGTCATAATAGTAGCAAACGTTATAGCCTCATCAATTTCATTAAGGCTTTTAATTTTTTCAACATCTAATCTTACAATACTTAGCGCATCTGCAATAAAGTTCACTCTTCCAGTTGCTGGAACTGACAGCTGAAAACCGCTTTTAAGAAAAGCGTTTGAAAGCATTAACGCTGCTAAATTCTCCTCAACATCATCTTCCTCAAGGCTGGCAACCAATAATAATTTGGCCCCAATAAGGCGAAGTGTTTCTATGTGGGTTTTGGATAATTTAGTTCCCTTCGACAATTTTCCGTCTGGGGTTTTTATAGAATGTACGAGCAAGTCTCCAACACATTCGCTTATCGGTTTTTCCCCAAATTTCATTTAATTACTCTTCTCCATTAGAAAAATGCCCTCATCATATCTGGACACATAGAACTGCATGACCTTTTATCTATATTTGACACATTCTCAAAGTTACTGTCTAGATGAAAGCAAATCTGTTTCGATTCATCTAAGATTAAAATGTTACCATTTTCTGCAAATCAAATATTATAATAAGCCTTTATCATCGGGATACTATAAATGACACATATTATACCAGCACCGCGCCTTGTTCAGTTTATTAAATCTGCATTTATAGCAACTGGATTTACAAATGAAGATGCTGAAATAACAGCTGAGCTTATGACGCAAGCAGACATATCTGGTCAAGATGGTCATGGTATTTTCAGACTTCCTCAATATATAAAACGGTTGCAGGAAGGCGGCATGAATCCAAAACCCGAGTTCAAAATACTCTCTCAAAGAACCGCAACTGCTCTTATTGATGGGGATAATGGAATTGGTCATCTGGTGATGCGACATGCTGCTGATATTGCAGTAGAAAAAGCGCGTACCAGCGGCGTTGCTTGGGTTGGCGCTAGAATGTCAAACCATGCTGGCCCTGCCTCTTTATATACAAGATACGTTCTTGAGAAAGGAATGATAGGTATTTATGTTGCCGTTGGCAGTGCTAATCATATGCCGCCATGGGGCGGCACAGACATGTTGCTTAGCACCAATCCTATTTCAGTTGCCATCCCCTCTGGAATTAATCCGCCAATAATTCTTGATATGGCAACCACTGTCGCAGCATATGGAAAAGTTAAAACCTTACTTCAATCTGGCGGCACTATGCCTGAGGGATGGATGATTGATAAAAACGGAAATCCCCTCACAGACCCAGCCAAATCAAAGGATGGTTTTTTGCTTCCTATTGGCGGGCCCAAAGGATATGGCCTTGCTCTTATTTTCGGACTTCTGGCAGGTACATTAAATGGCGGGGCATTTGGCAAAGACGTGATAGATTTTAATGCTGACAATACAACAGTTGCAAATACAGGCCAGTTTATAATTGCACTGGATATTGAGGCTTTTATGGATACCGAGCAGTTTAAATCGCAGATAGATAAAATATGGGCAGAAATGAAATCTTCTGCCAAATTACCTGGCATATCTGAAATACGTCTTCCAGGTGAGAATCTAGCTAAAACCATTAAAGAGCGAGCGGCATCGGGAATAAAAATACCAGAGCCATTATTTGCCTCTCTTACGCAAATCGCAGATGATCTCTCAATAAAGCGTTTAACCTGAACAAAAACAACATAACGTAATTGGCAATAATTTTGGGAACGCTACTATCCGAGATTTATTCGATTTGGTTATCCCAAAATATCCAGAAACCACTTTGAAGTTTCTATTAAATGTTCATCATCTGCATATTTGCCGACGAGCTGCACCCCGATGGGTAGCCCATTAGCGCCAGATAGGACAGGCAGGGTGATGCATGGAACACCTATAAGAGACCAGATTGTGCAACAAACAGGGTTACCTGTTGTCTGTTCCGATAGAAGCGGAGCTTCCCCCAACGCAGCAGGCGTTATAATAGCGTCAAACTCCAGAAATAGGTTTTCAAAGAATTCAATTGCCTCATCTCGCACTTTGATGGCCGTGTTATATTCTGCATGCGTTATGCTGGATGCCCGCTCAAGCGCTTCTAAAACTGGGGCACTTAGGTGTTTTCTGTCAGTCTTTACATAAGACCCCAAATTTTGAAATAGTTGAGTTTCGTGAATGGTTTTATGAGCTGCCAATAATGAGGCCGTACTTTGCCTAGCATCGATTTCTTGCACAGTGCTCCTAAGAGCTGATTTAATCTGCTCAAACCCGGCTAAGGTATCTGCATCCAGCTCATCCATATAGTCAAACATTATCCAAGCAACCGATTTCTGGTCCCGATTAGAGCTATTGATTGCTCTGTGAAAATCAGGGCGAGGCATCGCAAAACTTTGCGGATCGCGGGCATCATAATCTGCCAACACGTCGCATATAAGCGCTAAATCATCTATAGTATTGGCAAAGGCGCCTATTTGGTCTAACAGATCTGATGTTTCCAGAACTCCCGCACGCGGAATGATACCAGCACTTGGCTTCAAACCAAAAATACCGCAAAAAGAAGCAGGTCTAATAACCGAGCCATTGGTCTGACTACCAATGGCAAGCGGTACATGACCTGCTGCAATCGCAGCCGCAGAACCAGCCGACGACCCCCCGGGGCTATAGTCCAAATTATGAGGGTTTCTGGTTTTTGAGGGGCTCATAAATGCAAATTCTGTGGTGACTGTTTTTCCCATTATCACCGCACCCTCTGCTTCCAATAATTGAACAATGCGCGCTGAATTTTCAGGAATGCGATCTCTCAATATAGGCGAGCCACAAGCAGTTGGACTATCGGCGGTATCGATTATATCTTTAATACCAACTGGAACCCCGTGTAATCTTCCGATCCTTCTGCCTGCAAATTGATGTGCATCCAACTCAACCGCACGCTTTATCACTGCCTCACGGTTTATATATTCCCATGCCCTAATGTTGCTGTCAGTTGCCTCTATAGCATCTAGACACGCTTGTGTTACTTCCAAAGCGGTTAATTGCCCAGATTCTATTTTGGATATTATTTCCACTGCCGAAAACATACAAAACCTCACTTTTTTACACGTTCTAAATTCTCTATTTTTTTGGATTAGCAGCCATTCTTGCTTGCGAGCGCTGTTAAATAAAATCATACTAGATGGGAACGGTTTAATACGCAAATACCCCCAAGAAGCAGGCAGATATGAATGAATTTACCTATTTCGCTAACGAAATAAGGGCATTATTTGGAAGTGGCACCCGCAAACAACTCAGTGATGAGATTGCCTTTTTGGGGGCCTGCCGAGCGATGGTCATAACCTCTTCTAATAGCCGTGAGACAATAAAACAGATTATTGTGGAGCTGGGTGATTTATGTATCACTCATTTTAATGGTGCAGAAATGCACACTCCAATTGACGTAACCCAAAAAGCATTGAGCCTTGCAAAAGAGCATAAAATAGACTGTCTTGTCGCAATTGGCGGAGGCTCTGCAACTGGACTTGCAAAGGCGATAGCATTACGCACTGACTTACCTCAAATTATTCTGCCAACGACTTATGCCGGCTCGGAGTTAACGCCGATTATTGGGGAGACTGAAAACGGTCTTAAATCAACTCAAAGCAATAAAAAAGTGCTTGCAGAAACCGTAATCTATGATACCGATTTGACTGTTTCACTACCTGTTATGCAATCAGTTACCAGCGCTATCAACGCAATGGCTCACGCAGTAGAAGCATTATATGCCGAACATGAAAACCCAATAATCAGCGCCCATGCAGAACAAGCCATTATAACATTCTATAATACACTTCCCAAAATTTGTTTAAATCCGCAAGATATCACTGCACGAACAGATGCGTTATATGCTTGTTTCTTATCTGGGTTGTGCCTTGGTAGTGTTGGCATGGCACTTCATCACAAATTATGCCATAGTTTAGGGGGTGGTTTTGGATTGCCTCATGCGGCTACACATTGTGTTGTTCTGCCACATGTTATTCAATTTAACGCACATGTAAGACCAGAACTAAACCAGTTGGGAAATCGGTTGCATTCTTCTTCTCTTGGATTTGCGATTTTCGAGCTGATACGCGCATGCAATGGGCCAACTAGTTTACAGGAAATTGGCATGAAAGAAACAGATCTTGATACAGCAGCAAGCCTTACAATGAGCAATAGTTATTACAATCCGCGCTCCGCTACCTATGACGACATCCGTGAATTATTGCAAAATGCGTATTCAGGGATTGCGCCAGATGCCTGCCTTATTTAAACAAACTCAAATTAGTAAAGTCACTTAATGTCGCAAAAACCAACACAAACAGCTCACCCAAAAAATCAATTAGAAACTACCAACCAATTCCCTAAAATCAGTTTTACTGAAATGTTCTGGGTATTTTTTAAATTAGGCTTAACCAGTTTTGGAGGCCCAATTGCGCATATAGGGTATTTCCACAAATTATTTGTTGAGCAAAAAAAATGGTTCTCAGCTGAAGAATACGCAGAAATAGTAAGTTTGTGTCAATTCCTGCCAGGCCCAACCTCTAGTCAGGTTGGTATGTCAATCGGCCTTAAATGTGGCGGCATTTCAAACGCATTTGCCGCTTGGCTTGGTTTTACAATACCATCTATGCTGATTATGATTGCTGCTGGATATGGCATACTTACTTTTGACGGGACAAGCCTTACCACCATATTACATGTCCTAAAATTACTGGCAGCCGCTGTTATATTACAGGCAGTTCTATCAATGGCAAAAACGCTTACCCCTGATTGGACACGCAGAATTCTAGCCCTGACAGCAACCATCATTCTGGTGGTAAATCCCACTGCTTTGATGCAATTATTTGTATTGGGCGCTGGGATCATTGCTGGCATTTTTCTAAGCGGAAATAAAAGCGCTGAAATACAAAAGACAGAAAGCAAAAGTAAAACCTATTCCTACGCTTCATTTGTACAAAAATTAGGTCCTGTTTCCGCTATTATTTTTGGTATGTTATTATTTGCACTGCCACTCTTAGCGATAGCTTACACCTCCCCCATTATAGAAATAGCCAATATATTTTTCCAGTCAGGGGCTTTGGTATTTGGGGGTGGTCACGTGGTTTTGCCGTTACTTCAATCTCAGCTTGTGCCAAACGGCTTAATAAGTCATACCGATTTTATGGCTGGGTATGGAATGGCTCAGGCAATACCAGGGCCACTTTTCACTTTTGCTGCCTATCTGGGGGTTATGATGCCTACAGGTTTACCAGCTTGGATATCTGGCATCGTTTGCCTTATCATCATATTTCTGCCAGCCATTTTATTAGTTCTAGCGGTCATTCCTTTTTGGGATAGCATTCGGGGCAATTCATATATACAAGCTGGCTTATACGGTATTAATGCCGTTGTTGTAGGCTTGTTGCTGGCGGCTCTTATAAATCCAATTCTTATCCTGAGCTTAAAAAGCGGGTTTGATATTATCATAATATTAGGGTTGTTTCTGTTGCTGGTTTTTAGCAGGCTTCCGGTATGGCTGGTTATTTTAGGGGCTAGCCTTGCTGGATATGCATGGTCTTTTATCTAATGCAACAAATTCTTCGTTTAGATTTTAGAACAGATCTCCTTAAAAATTTTAACCTGCAAAATTCAGACTGGCAGCTTGTTTATAATTTAGTACTATTTAACACGTAATCCCTATGGAACATCAAAGAAGAGATATTAGAATATGGTACGAATTGAAGATCACCGGCTGATTACAGGCAAAGGTAAATTTACAGCAAATATACGGCCTACAGAGGCGCTGGTTGTAAAATTTCTGCGCTCACCCATTGCGTGCGGCGTTATTCGCTCCATCGATATAAGTGACGCAAAATCAATGCCTGGTGTGGTTAATATTTTCACTGCGCAAGATATGGCAGCTGATGGTGTAACTCATATGCTAGATACAGCAAAGCCTGTGCGTGATGATGGCGGTACCGTTATAAATCCGCGCCGGCCCATTCTAAATAGTAGCGATATCAAACATTTAGGGGAGCCTATTGCCATTATTATTGCCCAAACATCAGAGCAAGCAGATAACGCCCTTGAAGCAATTTTTGTTGATTATAGCGTCAGCGATAGCACATTGCTGAGCAGTGAGAAAACAGATAGCCCGCTTGTATGGCCAGAAGGGCAGGATAATTATGCCTCTTATCATCATGTCGGGGATGCAACAAAACTTCAAGAAGCTGAAGCAAATGCCGCTCATTTAATTACAGTGCCAATTCATATTTCGCGAATAACAGCGGTTGCGATGGAGCCTCGTATCTCCTTATGCGATATTGACCCTGAGGGTAAGTTAATTTTTACGACCAGCACACAAAACCCCTTTGCCTTGCGTGCAGAAATAATGAAAACCTTTTCGCTTGAAACGACTAATATACAGGTGATAGCACCAGATGTTGGCGGATCATTCGGAATGAAAGGCACGCTTTACCGCGAGGACGCCGCTATTATTTGGGCAAGTCGTAAAATAGGGCGCGCTCTTTGCTGGTCTGCTAACCGAAGCGAGGCATTTATAAGCGATGAGCATGCACGCGCAATGTTTGGACAAGCACGTCTTGGACTTGATAGTGACGGAAAATTTACAAGTTTTTCAGTTTCTCTAGATATTGATATTGGCGCATATGTATCAAAACGCTCCTTTAGCATGCTGAATAATTTAGGGGGTATTGCCGGGCAATATATAATCCCTGCCATGTCAGCAGAGTTGCGTTTCAGCTATTCTAATACAATGCCGATCTCGCCTTATCGCGGGGCTGGACGGCCTGAGGCCACCTTTATGATTGAAAGCGCAATTGACGAAGCTGCTAGAATCACGGGCATAGATAGAGCAGACTTACGCGCTAGAAATTTTATCAAGCCTAATATGCTACCCTACCAAACAGCATTAATGTTTAATTATGATAGCGGCGATTTTCCAGCAATCCTAGAGGAAGCACTGCTATTATCTGACTATCACAACTTTGAAAACAGACGCGCTGTTTCTGCAAAAAATGGGCGTATCAGAGGAATTGGAATAGCAACTCACATTGAGGTTGCTGGCGGGCCGTTCGGTATGCTGATAAAAGAAGTTGCAAGATTGCGGGTAAACAAATTAGGTGTGATGACAATCGCTCCTGGCAGTATGTCTGTTGGTCAAGGTCTGGAGACTAGTTTTCCTAATATCGTTGCAGGTAAGCTGAATATAAGCGCTGATAGGATTAAGTATATCCAAGGTGATACGGATTATTTACCAAGTGGCAGAGGAAGCGGCGGTTCAGCTGCAACTATTACGGGGGGATCTGCTGTTATCAATGCAGCTGAAATTTTGATTCAAACAGGGAATCAAATTGCGGCTGATGTTCTAAAATGTGATATATCTGACATTCAATATGATAATGGCAATTTCTATCAAATGAATGATCCTGATACCGCGCTTGACTGGTCTGAAATTGCCCAATATAGCAATCAGCCAGATGGGCTTGATATAATGGGAGAGTTCACACCCTCTGCGCCAACCTACCCTAACGGTTGCCATATTTGCGAAGTTGAAATTGATACCTCAACAGGGAAATGTTTTGTCAAAGACTATGTAGCAGTTGAAGATGTAGGAACAGCTTTATATCCTGTTTTGATAGAGGGCCAAATTCTAGGCGGTATCGTGCAAGGCATTAGTCAGGCTTTAGGTGAAAGTCTTGTTTTTGACGAAACGGGGCAACTCTCAACAGGGTCTTTTATGGATTACCAAATGCCAATCGCTTCTGACTTTCCAAAATTTAGAATTAAAACACATCCTGTCAAAACCAAAATAAATCCTCTTGGTGCTAAAGGGGTTGGCGAGTCAGGAACTGTTGGTGCATTGGCTGCCACAATAAGCGCTGTTCAACATGCGTTAGTATCTGTTGGCGCAGATACTATTGAGATGCCAGCCACGCCGCACAGAATTTGGCAAAAATTAAAACATAACGCTTAATCTGACATGCTATTATATAGTTAGTAACTATCTATTCAGCAAGTATCTGGTCAAATACTATTTGGTGGCATCTGCCTATAAACACTGGTCTAGAAGTTGTGCTACATGAAGTGCTTTTCGTGAAGTACCATGTTCGATTTGGCATCTGCAAGATGTTCCATCAGCAATGATAATATCACTATCCTTACTATCTCTTACCTTTGGCAGAAGTTTCTCTTCTGCCATTCGCATCGATATATCATACGTTGATGCATCATATCCAAATGCACCTGCCATCCCGCAACAACTACTCTCAATCATCTCAACTTCAAGACCCTCTATCATCGATAGAACCTGTTCTATGGGCTTTACAGAGTCAAATGCCTTTTGATGACAATGACCGTGCAAATAAGCCTTTGCATTTTTAACAAACGGCAGCGTTGGCTTATCTTTGGCCAATAATTCCTCGAACGTTACTGCCATGCTGGCTATCTTTTGTGCCTGCTTGGTTGGCAATAAAGATGGTACTTCATCTCTGAGCGCAAGCAAGCAGGAAGGCTCCAATCCAACGATGGGCACTCCCTGCTCTGCGAACGGTGCTAGTGTATCCACAAGAGTTTGCACTTTTTGTTTAGCTTGTTTTATCAGCCCGCCTGAGAGGTAGGTGCGACCACAGCATAATGGCTTATTATTTGGCGGGGTTGGAATAAACACATCATACCCTGCTACTTTTAGTACTCTGGCTGCTGAGCGCACGATTTCAGGCTCAAAATAGCGGTTAAACGTATCGACAAATAAAATAACAGGCATTGTGTCATTCAACTTATCTGTTTCTGACAAATTCCGTTCTGGTAAATTTCGGGGAACCTCACTATCTTTGAAATAATCTTGGCGCCAGACAGGCAAATCTCTTTTGGACGTAAAACCACTTACCTTCTCAACGATATGGGCAAGTAGGGACCATTTATTTCTAAGATTCATGACAAATGATAATCTGGAGGCAATAGGCGCATAATCTGGCAAATATCCTATTAGCTTGTCTTTAAAAGGCACACCCTTAGCGGCCGCACGTCGCGAGGTTACCTCTAATTTCATTTTAGCCATATCAACAGATGTTGGGCATTCCCGCTTGCAAGCCTTGCAGGATACACAATATTTTAAGGTATCCTGCATATCGTCACTAATAAGCGCATCTGGGCCAAGCTGGCCAGACAATGCAAGACGCAGGCTGTTTGCTCTGCCTCTGGTAGAGTCTTTTTCTTCTTTAGTAACACGGTAAGAGGGACACATAACCCCGCCTTCTAACTTTCGGCAAGCCCCATTATTGTTACACATTTCAATTGCGCCTTGCAGCCCGCCAGATTTACCTGGCCATGCGGACCAATCAAAATTCATCTGCAAATCATTTGCTTCATATCCAGGCGCAAATCTAAATAATGATCTGTCATCCATTTTTGGCGCATCAATAATCTTTCCAGGGTTGAAAATACCAGCAGGATCGAAAAGTTGTTTCACCTCCCCAAACAATTCAACCATTTCAGAGCCAAACATAGTCTCGTTGAATTCAGAACGCAAAATACCATCACCATGCTCCCCTGAATGAGAGCCGCCATATTGTTTCACAAGCTCAAATGCTTCTTCTGCAATCGCACGCATAGCCTCAACATCATCTGTTTTTTTCATGCTAAGAACTGGGCGGACATGCAAACACCCGACAGAGGCATGCGCATACCATGTGCCAACCGTGTCGTATTTCTGGAATATTTTTGTTAATTTGTCAGTGTATTCTGCAAGATGTTCTAGATCAACAGCGCAATCCTCCACAAACGAGACTGGCTTTGCTTCCTGCTTCATAGACATCATGATATTTAGACCGGATTTTCGCATTTCGGATACGCGTGCTTGCTGCTGTACATCGAGAGCACGCACAACTCCGCCTTGCCATTCATCAGGTTTATCCCAGCCATATCCAAGCTTGGACATCATATTCTCGAGTTTTTCAAGACGCTTTAAATTCTCATTCCTGTCATCTTCTGCAAATTCCACTATCAGCAAAGCTTTAGGCTCACCAACAACAACTTCTTTAATAATGGGCTGGAATATCGAAATTGAGCGTGCGAGAGACAACATCGTATCATCAACTAATTCTACAGCTACAGGATCTAATGTAATCAAATGCTGAGTTGCATCCATCGCCTTATAGAAGCTTGGAAAATGACAAATGCCCATAAGTTTTTGCGCTGGCAATGGCGATAATTTTAGTTTGATAGAGGTGAAATAAGAAAGGGTGCCCTCAGAGCCTAGTAATAAATGGGCAAAATTTATTCCATCCCCTTGCTTTCCATCTGGTCGTGCCGACATTGCATCTGGAATAAGAGCATCCAAATTATAACCGCCTACTCTGCGAAGCACTTTGGGGAAACGCTCCTCTATTAAATTACTATTATTTCGGCCAAGCTCTAGGAGAGTTTTTCTCATATCGTCAGACATAACGCTTTCATCTTCAGGGCCAAACCTTACCTTTGTGCCATCTGGCAGAATTGCATCAATTGACAACACATTATCACGCATAATGCCATAGCGAATCGAACGACCCCCACAGCTATTATTTGCTGTCATTCCGCCAATGGTCGCTCTGCTGGAAGTAGACACATCAACTGGAAACCATAATCCATAACCCTTAAGCTGCTTATTAAGATCGTCCAAAACGATCCCAGGCTCTACAACACAGCTATTCTCTTCTAAATCAACCGAAATAAGGTTATTAAGATATTTTGTATTATCAACAACAATAGCGTGATTAACGGTCTGCCCACACTGAGAGGTACCGCCCCCACGTGGGAGAATCGCTGTTGCTGTTTTACGACAAAACGAAATAATATTTTCAATATCAGCCTGCGTTTTTGGTAATATGACGGCATGAGGCATCATTTGATAAATGGAAGCATCCGTGGCGTATCTGCCTCTATCAAATTCACTATCTAGGAATTCTCCTTCAATTATACTGCTTAAATCATTAAGCTGAATTGGAATACTACCATCTGCCATGTAAAAAACCCGTGTTTGAGATATACAAATCAAAGTTGTGAAACTAAGATACTCTTCATATAGATTTTTTCAATCTCGATTTACTACATATTATAAGGTAGTCAAAAATTTAGGAGCCTTTCGTGCCAGTAAACCAATTTCAATCAGGTCGTCACTTCCTTCAAATACCAGGTCCAACCAATGTGCCTGACAGGGTGCTAAGGGCAATGGACAAACCTACAATCGACCATCGAGGCCCCGAATTTGCGGCATTAGCCCGCAGATGTCTCGATGGCATAAAAACAATTTTTAAAACACAGTCAGATGTTATTATATTCCCTGCCTCTGGAACAGGTGCGTGGGAGGCGGCACTTGTAAATACATTGCAAAGCGGCGATCACGTCTTGATGGTAGAAACAGGTCATTTTGCAAGCCTGTGGCACAAGATGGCCGACAAACTTGGGGTTGCAACAGAGTTTTTAGAAACTGACTGGCGCAGAGGAGCAGACCCGCAGGCACTTGCAACACGACTCTTTGAAGATACGACTCATCAAATAAAAGCAGTATGTGTGGTACATAATGAGACCTCAACTGGATGCACCTCACCCATTGCTAAAATCCGCGCTGTTATGGATGATATCAATCATCCAGCATTACTAATGGTAGATACAATCTCCTCCCTTGCTTCTATTGATTACAGGCATGATGAATGGGGCGTTGATGTAACGGTTGCTGGCTCTCAAAAGGGTCTGTTATTACCTCCTGGTCTTTCCTTTAATGCGGTATCTCAAAAAGCCCTCGAAGTTGCGAGGAGTGGGGGTATGCCGCGCTCTTATTGGGACTGGGATGAACAAATTCAGGCTAACAAGAATGGCGCATTCCCATACACTCCTGCTACAAATCTATTATATGGTCTGGAAGTCGCAATTGAGATGTTACATGAAGAAGGCTTAGACGCCGTTTTTGCGCGTCATGACCGTCACGCACAAACCACACGAAATGCCGTGCAGGCATGGGGACTTGAGGTTCTATGCCAAAACCCAGAAAATTATTCTAGCTCGCTTACCGCAGTATTAGTGCCAAATGGGCATGATGCAGATGCGTTTAGAGAAATTGTGCTAAATAATTTCAATATGTCACTTGGTAATGGGTTGGCAAAACTTGCTGGTAAGGTATTCCGAATAGGTCATCTTGGTGATTTTAATGATTTAATGTTGCTTGGCACCCTAAGTGGTGTAGAAATGGGACTATCTCTTGCAGGAATTCCGCATCAAAGAGGCGGCGTCGAGACAGCGATGCAGGCTTTAACAAAATCTTAAAAAAATAAAATTTCATATTTCAAAATGGGGAGATCGAAATCATGACTGATGGTTTATACCTAAATTACATAGCTGGAGACTGGGTAGAGGGTACTTCAGAAATTGCCAATATAAACCCTTCCGACATTAGTGAAGTGGTAGCTCATCATGCTCTTGCAGATGCAAATCAAGCAAATCAAGCAATCGATGCCGCACAAGCAGCCCTTTCTGGCTGGAAAAATAGCAACCCACAAACTCGGTTTGATATTCTGGATAAAATCGGGCGCATTATTATTTCAAGGCAAGAGGAACTTGGCGAAATTCTAGCGCGCGAAGAGGGAAAAACACTTGCTGAAGCAAAAGGAGAGGCATTCCGCGCTGGCCAGTTTTTTCAATTTTATGCAGCAGAAGCATTACGGCGAACTGGCGAGCAAAATCTGTCAACACGTCCAAACATTGATATCGAAATCGTAAGAGAGCCGATTGGCGTTACGGTTCTTATTACCCCATGGAACTTTCCTATTGCTATTCCTGCTTGGAAAATTGCGCCCGCGCTGGCACATGGTAATACAGTCGTGCTTAAGCCATCCGAAATCACACCAACAAGTGCCTATTATCTAACCAAAATTATGGAAGAAGCAGGCTTGCCTGCTGGTGTCTTTAATTTACTAGTGGCCAAAGGTGAGGATGTTGGGGAGGCGCTGGTCTCTCACCCTGCTGTTGCTGGCATTTCATTCACTGGATCAGTGCCAACAGGGCGAAAAATAGCCCACGGCGCGATCCAGCATATGAAGAAAATTCAGATGGAAATGGGCGGAAAAAACCCAATGGTCATCATGGATGATGCTAATTTGGATATTGCCATTCCAGTAACAGTCAATGGTGCTTTCTACCAAACTGGGCAGAGATGTACAGCCTCATCAAGGGTAATTGTCCATGAGAAAATCTATGATGCATTTGTGGAACGTTTTATAGCTGAGATGGAGAGCTTATCCGTTGGACCTGCCCTTGATCCAGCAACACAAATCGGCCCTGTTGTCTCAGAAACCCAATTAAAATCAAACCTTTCCTATGTGGAAATTGCACGAAATGAGGGGTGTGAAGTTGTAAGTGGTCAACATCTAGCAGAACGTAATACAGGATATTTCCAGCGGCCAGGTGTTTTCTTGAATGCAACAAACCAGATGCGCATTTCACGCGAGGAGATTTTTGGACCAGTAGCATCTATCATTAAAGTTGGCGATTTTGAAGAGGCTGTTGCTACTGCAAATGATACGGTGTTTGGGCTATCCTCTGCTATCTGCACAAGCTCTCTTTATTACGCAAGAGAATTTAAGCGCCAGTCAGAAGCTGGAATGGCCATGGTTAATTTACCAACTGCTGGTGTTGATTATCATGTACCCTTTGGCGGTCGCAAAAACTCATCTTATGGCTCACGAGAGCAAGGTCGCGCTGCTATTGATTTTTATACCACAACAAAAACAACCTACAGCTTTGCTGGATAGAAATTCACCAGAAACTTATAGCAAAAGGGATGGTTTTATTTGCTATCCCTTTTTTTAATTCTTAAGATTATAATGAGTTAATAGCATAATAGGTAGCGCGCCATCTTCGCTTTGCAGTAATCCCTTAACAGACGAAGTGCCTATATCAAGACCAAGAGACATCAACTCTCCTTTTTAACGGTTAAATCCTCTAAGATCCATGATGACAGATACTCTTTCTGATTCCTATTAATTGCCTGTATTAAGCTTTTGGCTAAATTATGTTATCCAAGTAATTCTGACGTAATGTAGTTCTCGTTTTGTTATAAATCTTCTGGTAATTTAAAATCTTTAACCAAAATACTGATACTCTTAGCTGAAATGACCTCTTCTTATTCTTCTCAAGCTGAACTCATTCTTCGCAGGCTGTTTGAGCATGCGATATTTACAGCAGACCCGATGGAAACCATCGCTGAGTATCTTCCTAAAAAACCCTCTGGCAGAGTTGTTATTATCGGTGCTGGAAAGGCGAGTGCGCGGATGGCAGAAGCGGTAGAGCATGTTTGGGGCAAATGTGAGGGAATCGTCATAACACGCTACGGTTATGGAAGGCCGTGTAAGGGAATAAAAATAATAGAAGCGGGCCACCCTGTTCCAGATGAGACAGGCGTTAAAGCAACACAAAAAATAGTAGAATTAATGCTTGGCCTTGGCGAGGATGATTTTGTTTTATGCTTAATTTCTGGGGGAGCATCTGCCCTGTTATGCGCACCATCAGGCACGCTGACATTGGCTGAAAAACAGCATATAAATGAGAGCCTTTTGGCAAGCGGAGCACCTATCGCCCAAATTAATATCGTTCGAAAACATCTAAGCGCTATAAAGGGCGGTCAATTAGCGGCAGCTGCTTATCCTGCAAAAATGCTAAGCTTGATTTTATCAGATGTACCAGGAGATGATATCCAGTTTATTGGCTCTGGGCCTACAGTAGGCGATACCTCAACATGCCAGCAAGCACTTCAAATCATAAATGATTATAATATTTCAGTCCCTGCTACTGTAATTAAGCAACTAAACACTCAATCAGGGGTATTAGTGCCTCAAGATATCCAACTTAGTAAAACACAGAATGTGATTTTTGCTGCCCCTTCTCAATCCCTGCAGGCCGTAGAAAAAATGGCGGTCAGAGATTATGGATTTGACGTCATAAATCTTGGCGATGCATTGCAAGGAGAAGCAAGAGATGTTGCCCATCATCACGCAGAGCAGTCAATTCATATCCAAAAACAATTATCAGATATAGATAATCCTGTCTTATTGCTTTCTGGGGGGGAGTTGACGGTTACTAAAAATGGAAATGGCGTTGGCGGCCCAAATGCTGAGTTTTGTCTTGCTCTTGCTATTTCCTTAAATAAGCAGGCAGGTATTTTTGGGCTGGCAGGTGATACGGACGGTGTTGATGGGGCAGCCGAAATCGCAGGTGCTTTTATCACCCCCAATACGTTAGATGATGCCGAAAAAGCAGGTATATCCCCTCAAGAATCTTTAACTCAAAATGACGCTCATAGTTTTTTTGAAATAATAGCTAATCAAATTATAACAGGGCCTACATTAACCAACGTAAATGATTTCAGAGCTATATTGATTTATCCCAGCTAATGCTAGAAAATCTTCTTTAAAGCGCCTATTAATTGCTCAACTCATCCCATATATTAATTCATAGCATCTAGGATGTTTAAAACGCGTCTTTTATTTTAGTCTTCTGACTTGAGGCAAGCACCTGTTTACGGGAAAGGGATAATAGCCCCGGTACAATAAATAAGGTTGCAACGGTGGATAACGCCAACCCGCCAAAAACAACAGTTCCAATGCCACGATATAGCTCAGAGCCTGCCCCTGGAAAAATAACCAGAGGTACTAATCCAAAAAGAGAGGTAAGGGTAGACATAAAAATAGGTCTTATTCGGTTTCGTGTCGCTTCAATAATACTATCATCCACACTCATACCTTCTTCTCGAATTTGAAGGCAAGTTTGCTCAACCATTAAAATAGCATTATTCACCACTATTCCTGTTAGGATTACAAAACCAAGCATGGTCAACATATCAAGAGGTTGGGGCAAAAATAGATTAATAATATGCAAGCCTAATATTCCACCAGCCGCCGCTATTGGAACAGCTAATATGATAATGATAGGCAGGATAAAGGATCTAAGTAGTATCACCATCAGAAGAAATATAACACCAAGGGCTGTTATCACATTTGCCTGCATTGCCTGCCATGTTTCCTCAAGCGCACTTGCAGCACCGCTCACAGATATAGAAACTTCATTATCTTGCGCGATTTCTGTCAATTGCGGCAATATATTTGCATCAATAATGCTTATCGCTGTTTCAAGGGCGATGGCTTCTTGAGGGCGAACCTGTATCGTAAGAGACTGATTGCCATTTAAACGGCGTATTGTCTGAGGCGCACTAATCATCTCCACATCAGCCACTTGATCTAGGCGAACCATCAGGCCCTGTCCGTTGATAACAGGCAAGGCAGACAAATCATCCATTCCCATTTCACCCGCATCATTCCCTGTTAGTATTAACTCTACTAATTCTCCATTAATAGGAACATCTGCTATGCCGATACCGTCATTTAGAATATCCACCAGTGAGCTAAACTCACGAGCAGTGATGCCAATTTTTGCCAGCTTCTGGGAATCTGGGGATATACGTATCTGAGGCGCTCCTGAATCAAGGCTTGGAATAATTCGTACCTGATTTCCATCACTAATCGGAAATGCGGTATCAAGAATTTGGGTTAGCTGTCTTGCCACTGAAACCAGACTGGCTAGTGAAGGCCCTGTTAAATCTACATTTATCGAACGGGAGCCTCCGACAGATCTTCCAAAAAGCGAGGCTTGAAATACGAATGCGCGCGCGCCTGGTTCAGAAAAAACAGGCCTCATTAACACAGCTCGAAGCTCGCTTACACGGGCAGGGTTTGTTGCTGTTGCACCAGCAAATCCGCCGCCATCAAAGGCGACAAAGAAAAAACGTTCAATGCCAGGACCATTCCCCATCTTGTCTGATTTTTCCCAAAGTGGCCGCGCAGACTCTTCCATTTTATCCGCTATTTTTTTAGTCTCCTCAATCGAATAGCCAGGCGGTACAAATATTCTGCCAAGCATAAAATTTGCGTTACCATCAGGCAGATAGTCTAATTTTGGCATCATCAAAAAAATCAAAGCGATACTTGATGCAAGCAAGCTGCTTACTGTCATTAAAGCGACTTTCTGATTTTTGATGGTATATCGCGCAAACCTTACTATCTGCGAGCTGATAAAACTCGCAAGCTCATCAAGTCCCGGGATTGGCCTTCTTGCTTGAAATCTATCCTGCTTGCCTGCTAACAGCTTTGAGGATAGCGCTGGAATAATAGTTACAGACACAAGCACAGAGATAAGAACAGATACAGATATCGCAATACCAATATCACGGAATAGCTGTCCGACTGGCAAATCCAGCAGGATTATGGGAACAAAAACCAGCACCGTTGTAAGAGCAGAACCTAAAATAGGCGCCCATACCTGACGCGCGCCTTGATAAGCGGCAGTCGGGGCATCAAGGCCACGCTGACGCAATCTGAATATATTTTCAAGAGATACAATAGATGCATCAACCACCATGCCAATCGCAAATGCCATTCCTGCCAGCGATATCACATTAATCGATAACCCAAAGCCTGAAATAGCAACGAACGTGCCAACCACGGATATTGGGATAGCAATAAAAATTACCAAAGTTGGAAATAATGAGCGCAGAAATAAAAGTAATATTCCCAGTGCCAGAATGCCGCCTATCCAGATATTCTGTTGCACAAGTTCTATTGCTGAGCGAATATAAGCTGTCTCGTCATAAATAATATTTAACTGAAGCCCCTTGGGATTTAAGGTTTTCTCGTTCAATTCCTCAACTGATTTTGCGAGCGTTTGCATGGTAGATACGACATTCACCCCAGGCTCCCGCAATGCATTTATAATAATAGCATCTTGCCCATTTAGGCGCCTAAAACTTGTTCTTTTTTCCACAGCAAACTCTACTTCTGCAACGTCAGATAATAAAACCGGCGAGATCTGACCCTCATCGTTAAAATCCGCTCTTAAAATCGTGTTTAATGCTGTTTCTGGTGTATAAGCAATCGCTTCTGTTCTAACTGTGTAAACTCGCTTGCCTTGTTGCACTCTGCCTACTGATTGAAGCGTTGTTGCTGTTCGTAATGTATCAAGAACAATAGCTGTTGATAATCGGTAAGATGCTAATTTCTCTGGGTCAATAATAACCTTAAGCTGTTTTTTGCCCCCACCATTAAAGGTAATCTCCGCGACGCCAGGTGTTCTTGCCAGCAAATCCACAACTTTAGTTTCAACAAAACTACCAAGGCTTTCTAAATCCACATTTTGATCTGGCAATGCGACCAATGCCATTCTTGCTATTGGACTATCATCCGAATTAGAGGTTTGAACTTGCGGTGCTGATGACTCGCTTGGAAGGCCTGTTATTCCAGCAAGCTTGGATAGTAAGATAGTTAATGCCTTATCCATATCTGTGGACAAAGAATAAGTAAGCGTAACCCTAGCAGAGCTGGTTGAGGAGCGAGACAAAATTTCTTCAACACCACTTAGACTGGAAAGTTCAGTTTCTAACCTGCTTACGATTTCCCTATCAACATCCTCTGGTGCAGCACCTGGCCAAGATACCCTGATTTGGTAAATTGGTTTTTCAATATCAGGAGATAGTTGAATTGGAATTGTTCTCAAGGCAACCACGCCAAACAGCACCACAAGCATCATCATTGCCATAACAGCGACTGGACGCTCAATTGCGTTCTTAATAATAGCGTTCATAAAACTTAACTCTTTCCCTACAGCCTATTTAGCTGTGCCGGTCACGTCCATTTCAACTTCTCTACCATTTGGCAATCCACTTAATATTACAGTTCCATTAAGGGTGTCATCAGTCGGGGCAAGTGCAAAAGAGAGTGTGACAATGCCAAATGGCAATACCAGTTCTGTATCAAAATAAACCAAGCCATCTTTGCGCGTTACTAATACAGGCGCCTCATTATATAGACTTGCCTTGCTTGATATCTCTAATTCTGCAGATTGCTCTCCACGTGATGTTTGCCACTTTAAAAGCCAGGTTTTGGCATCATCTGCAAGCTCGGTTGGAATTGGCTGCAGTGTATTTGCCTGCTCTGAGCTATCTTGCGCGTTAGGCACTTCTCTTTTTGGGATTTCGCCCAACTTAACAGCCGCGCCATCATCTAACCCTTCATTACCTCTGGTTATAACAAGCTCTCCTGCCTGAAGCCCCGCAGTAACGATAATACGCTCGCCCAGCGCGCTGCCTAGGCGAACTGCCTGACGTTTAGCAATTCCCCTATCAAATACAAATACAACATGTCCGCCGGCTACAGGTACGACCGCATCCTGAGAGATTACCAGTAATTCTTGCTGTTTGGAGCTTGGCACTAAAACATCAATTTGAGCTCCGTTAGAGCGAACGCTATCAACAACATCCTCCCTAAAACTAAACCTTGTTAATCGTGATGCGGTTCTTCTATTCTCCTCTGGCAGAATTACCCGCAATGACAGCATAAAGCTATCACCTGTTTGACTGCGGGCTCTCACTTGTTTGGCTGATTTCATAAACGGCAGATACTTAACAGGTAAATCTAATTCAACTTCATACCCCGTTTCGGTTCGGATGCTGGCTATCATATCACCTTGGCGTGCAAATCCTGATTGATCTGAGAATAGCGATATTATCTGCCCATCAACAGGTGATTTAAGCGTAGCATCAGATATATCCTGCTCTAACTTATCAATCTGAAGCATTAGCCGCTCTTCGGTTCCAGATAGGA
>Ga0181595_10002101_pt1 | contig 20336 bp, 10 predicted proteins | sample 041ome_7_FD_145604 | JGI IMG/M metagenome (GOLD analysis project Ga0181595, IMG submission 145604) | Coastal salt marsh microbial communities from the Groves Creek Marsh, Skidaway Island, Georgia - 041401AS metaG (spades assembly) | ecosystem: Environmental > Aquatic > Marine > Intertidal zone...
CCGACGAATTTGGCGTGACACGTGGTAAAGCGCGGCTCTTCTCCTTCGACGACGCGATAGGCGCTTTGCAAGTCGCCAGCAAATGGATGCGCCATGGTCAGCCGGTACGTTGTCGTGAGCATCATTCTATGAATCGCAGAAATGACATCTTGTGCGTTGTGCTCTGACGCCGAAGGCACCGGTACTCGGCGAGAGCCAAGCGCCAATGCTAAATTATCCAAGTTCCATCCGCGGCGAATCACATCCGCTGCGAGCTTCTCACCTGCATCACTGGGATCCTCGCTCACGCCGTCATCGTCGTTGACATGTAACTCACTCGTATCATCGTCACTCGCGCCTCCACTGTCGTCGATAGTGCCCGAAATTTTACGACGATTTTCAAACAACAAGTCAATGTCGCCGTCGGCGAAAAAATTATACAACGCGCTCCCCGGGTTGAAGTTCCAATCCCCAGCAATCACAGTATGCACGTCAAAACCTTTCTCCGCATACGCCGTCTTCATCGCATAAATCACATCGAATAGATGCCGACACTGCCCAAGTTTTAAATCTCCACGCTTTGGATTAAACACTAGATGCGCGTTGGCCACGAGCACGAGCCGCCGAGCGTCTCCTCCATCCGCCGCTCGCCGAAGCACCGTCGCGCACGCCACGTTATCCCCCAACCCAGCATCACTAAACTGTATCTCTATCTTCTCTACTTGAACAAACGCTGTTTTTCTATAGAATATTGCACACGAATCCTGTTTTGCGCCACGTCGTCGCGCGCGTGGTCCAGCAGCGTAGCCGCGTTGCGACAACCGCGCGCCGACGCCTCCCGCGACGTCTTCAAACTCTTGCAAGCACACAACGTCGCCGTTCACGCACTCGAGCTCGCTCACGATCGCTCGAGATCGATTATTCCAATCTAACCTATGACTACCGACGCGATAGAGCGACCGCGCGTGTGCCTTGACGTTCGAGTCAGCGAGAATGTTGTAACTGACCAAGCGAAAAAGCGTCCCGGGACTCGCACCGTTATCGACGTCGTCGTCGCGCGCGGCTTTACGTTTGACGGATTTCCACGTGCGCGCGCGAAATCCCGCGCGCGCGCCGCGTTCGGGTGCGTTCGGGTCGACCATGCGCGGCGCGTCGCACAGTGAGAAAAAAAAGTCGAGTGAGCGTTGTGAAGGAGACTGAGAGAGGAATGTGCGCCCGAGCGCGCGAAGGACGAGGCGCGTTCGCGTTTCCACGAATGGAAATCGACAAACGCAGTCGAACACGCGCAGGCGAGACGTTAATGTTGCAAAGAGACTGCCGCCAAAGGCATGGAGTGTGCACGAGGGCGGTAATTAATCTTTGCGTCGCGCGCGATGAAAACAAGGAGGATTGACGAGCTTTCTCAACTCCACGAGGAGGTTTACGATTACATGTCCTGACACCTGAACACAAACGATTACTTTTTCCAAACTATGATGGACGCACAACTGATAGAAGCGACGACGATTCTTAATCCTAATCCGCTTCGGTCGGCTTGGCACCACGAAGGCGACCAGTACGGCGCGCCGCAATGAGACCAACCTTGGCACCAGCCGGCAAATCGCGACGCGTCGTGGACGCGTGACCAATGTGCTGGTGGTTACCACCCCCGTGAGGGTGTTCCACGGGGTTCATGGCAACACCACGCACCTTCGGCCAGCTGTTACGCTTGACCTTGTACTTGTGGTACGCCGCACCAGCCTTAAGCATCGGCTTATCGCAGCGACCACCACCCGCGACTTGCCCAACCGTCGCGCGGCAGCCAGACGGGAGAGTCTTCTTGGCGCCAGACGGAAGCTTAATACGAGAGAAACCCGTATCCAAGTTGTGAGAGATCAAGATGCAGTATTCACCAGAAGCCTTGGCGAGCGTCCCACGATCACCGAGCTTGGATTCGACGTTGCAAATGATGGTACCTTCCGGCATGGACGAGAGCGGCAACACGTTGCCAATGTTCAACGTCGCCTTCTTACCAGCGTACACGAATTGACCCGTGTACGTCCCTTCAGCCGCAATGAAGAGTTCCTTTTGAAGGCCGTAGCGCTTCGTGTGGCGGAACGTCATCTACACGAGTACGTAACACAAAAATACGCCGTCAGTACGAGCACACAAAGCGCGCGGTCCACCCTAGGGTCTTTCACCCCCAAGCCCTACATCGATCATCGCGAGCGATCATGCAACCACGACGACGTCGTCGAGCACGTACCTTGGCGAGCGGGGCACCTCTACCCGGATCGTGGATAATATCCGTCACCAAACCCTTCACATAGCCGTGGCGTTCGGCGTAATCCTACACGTGCGACAGAAAGCAAAGCAACGTCAGTCATCCATCGTCGTCGTCGTATTAGGGTCTCACGCGCGTCAACGTCGAGTCGCTGCGCGCGTCGCCCACGCGTCCATCATCCATCGACACCCGCGAACGATGCACATCGAAATCAAACACTTCATCTCACGCGCGCGTACGCGCCGAGCGCGCCCGCACCACCGCCGCGCGCGCGTCCAGCGCGCACCCAGCGCCACCCGCGCGACTGGATGCGATCCCGCACCCACTCGAGCGCGCATCGTGTCCGTCGAATTCGTACGCACCTGTTGGCGATGCTTCGCCGCGCCTTTACGCGTGTGCGTGTGGGAGGTAAACACCGACCCTTTACCTTTACGGCAACCTCGGATAACGCGACCCATTGTTCGTGAGGTCTAGCTACGCGTCTGAAAGAGACGCACCCGTGCGGCGATGAGGCGGGGGTCGTCGCGGGGGCGTGTTCGGACAAACGGTGTATGAGTTCGGGGGCGTATGTTTTATGCGTGCACGCAAGGATGTATTTTGAGTAGCTTTAAGTCTATTACTTTACATTTTTAATGGTTTTCTGTATGGTGTCCATGAATATTGATGACATGTATATGGCTTTCGTTGTATCTATAATGCGTGTACACGCGTATGCATAAAAATCGCGCGCTCAAAGTGACCGTTCGGCTTCAGGAGGCTGGCGTCAGCACTGCGCGACGCACGCGACGCACACGCACGCGACGCGCGCGAACGGGCGAGGGTGTTCATAACCATCATCCTCACGCGCATCCATCCGGCGCCGTCGTCGTCGTTGTCGCCGCCGTCGCGTGTATATATATATAACACAACCGCGCGGGTGAGTCAGCGGGGGAATGATCGGGGACTTGAAGCGCACGGGTGCGAACGCGCGCGATGATCACGGCACGCCCGTGAACCCGTCGTCGTCGTATAAAAAGTCAAAGTCGAAGATGTCTGCGTCGTTTGCGCGCGCATCGATGGTGTCTAATGCGTCTACGGTGGTGGATGATGCGCATGAAGATGACGACTTTGTGGAGCTCGGGGGGACGCCGGAGGGCGCGCGCGAGGACGACGACGAGGACGACGAGGCGGCGAGGAAGAAGGCAGTATCGCCGGACGTATGGTCAGAAGAGCCTGTTGCAGACCAAGAGCCACCGCGGAGGATGACGCGAGCGCAACGAGCGGCGGCGAGGGCGGCAAAGGCGAACGAAGAGGACGCGTCGTGCGCGGGACTGGAGACGCCCGCGCGAAGCGGTGGAGAAGGAGGCGCGGATGGCGGTGATGCGCACAGTCACAGTTCGAGTGAGTACGAGAGTCCGAATGGTGGACATGAGAGTGCGAATGATGACGATGTGAATCTCGGAGGCACACCCGAAGGTGCTGCAGATGATGACGACGACGTTGCGAGTCAACGCGACGAAGGCGCGCCTGGTCACACGCCGCACGGAGTGATGAGCCCGGCCGATCGGTTCAGGCGTAGTAACGTCGAGGTGCGCGCGATGGGAAATCAACGTCCTGGAGGTATGTGGGCATCAATAGGTTCGCCCATGACTGCGCCGTTTCAAGGGCACAACAAGGCCCCCGCGCCCGCGCCGCTCGCGACGCCTCTGGCGGATTCCATCGACCGCTTGCCCACACCCGCGCCTTCAATCTCCAAGAAGCGCGCCGCCATGCGTATGTCGTTACCTGCAAACATGCTTCCGATGACACCCATTCCAATCTCTCGTCAAGTCCTCGAGCGCATTGAATGTCTCGGTCCAGAGCTCAACATCGTTCAACGCATGATGCTCGTCGTCGGCATTTTGCTCGACTTTTATTCAAAGTCGCAATTGGTGCGCGAGTTGTACCGGTTTGCCCGCGCCGGTTCATGGTTGTGGTTTAGCATGGTTTTGACGTTCTTTGTGTTCTCGGCGCTTTGTATCACCGGGTATTGGGTGCTGCATTACCCCATGCCCGCCAAGCCCGCCGAGGGCACGGTGGGCAAGGACAACAAGGTGTTTGGATTTAGCAAGTACGACTTCAAGGTCATCGTGCGAAGGTTTGGGGCGACGTGCGCGATGTTTCAACTTGGCACGGCGTTCGCGGCGTGGCGCGCGCTTCGCACGAACGACGTGAGAGCGCGCAAGGCTGAAATGGATCTCCGCGGCATGCAACTCGTGGATACTATTTTCCTCACCTTACCAGTGGCGACGTTGCAGGCGTACATTGGCATGTCGTGCTCGGCGCCCGGGAGCGCGTGCCCGGGACGCGAAGGGTTTGATATTTTACTCTTCTTCGCCGTGGCGGGGTCGATTACGAGTGGTACGCTATGTTTTGTGTCGTTGGACTTGCACGAAAAGCCGCCGGCGTATTCGTGGCCAGAGTACTGGCGCGTACACAAATCGCACTTGTCTGAGATGATGGCCAAGGCGTGCTATAGATTTTTTGAGCTCGCCGCGCGCATCCTCACCCTTGGCTTGTTCGCGGCTGTGACTGGTGGTTACGTGTTCTTGGTGTTCTTCTTCCACGCATGCGTAATTTTGGGGTTGATTAAACTCAGACTCCCGGGCGTGCATGACAGAAAAGTATGGGAAAAGTTGTGCGAGACGCGAGAGTTTACGATTCGCGGGCGCAAGGTTCGCCTTCCGGTGCTCGACGACATGAAACTTCTCGTGGCGTGCTTAATCTGGCCTCCGTCATCGTACGTTTCTAACGCGGCTGATCGTAAAGGTAAATTCTGGTGGCGCTCCACGTCGTGCCCGCGAAAGTCCTTCTGGGGATTGACGCGCGAAGATGCGCTGATTCCATTCGCCGTCGTCATCGGCGTGCTCGCATTTGAATCCGCGGTTATGATTATCATCATCGCAAGCATCGCCGAAGAGCATTGGTACTTTTACTTGTGCTTTGCCGTGGCTGTGAACTTCTTGTGGCTCATCAGTGCGGTAAACTGGATGAGCGCGGCGGCGTTATGGAACCCGTTCGTGCCCGAAGGTCCGCCGCTCGGCTACCCGAGTGTGAGCGCGATTAACAACGCCATCGGCGGCCGACAGTTGCTGAGCGCACACAAAAAGACGCCGATGATGTCCACACCCATGGCGAAATCTTTTTCTCCATCTCCAGCGCTGATGAAGAAACGCTTGCCGCTCGAGCCCGTAGGTGAAGAACGTCAGTCTTCAGATTCGCAGTCCACGCCAGTGTTTGGCCAAAAAGCCGACGCCGAAGCGACGACGCCTTCGCTCGGTCCTCGAACGACGCCCGTGATGATCAAGGGTAGTCCACGACCTGTTGAAGTGTACGTGGACATGGGTGATGATTCTGCTGAAATGAATGAAGATGATGAAATCCCGCCCATGGTCATGGCGTCTCTCGGTGAAGAGCAAATGTTGCGCCAAAGCTTGCAGTGGCGCGAGTCGTTGGACTTGCAACGAACAGACTCTGGGCGGTCTCGCGCTGAAGATGAGGATGATTTAGAAGCTGCGCGCGACGCGCTCAATTTCTTGAACACCACAGATGATGGATCTCAATTCGTTGGTGGCACCCCGTGCTTGGCGTCTCCGGCGCCGTATGCTAATGAGAATGAACATCCTTCGGAAGAGGCGACGCCTGAAGACGGTTTGGCAAATGTAAGCCCAATCTTAGCCCCTAGCTCACCGCGTGGCATCAAATCGCCGCGTTAGAGTGTGTTTCTCAACACAAATATTTAATAAAAATAATAACAACACGGTGTGTGCGTAAATTCATTACAGAGCTACATTTGAACACTACTAAAGCTTCTAATTTTTGAACGGCACGGTGGCGTCTCTTACGATCATGTTGTGAAATGTCGATTTCGGCAACGCCTGATCTTTCGACTGACCGAGCTCTGCGGCGCGTATGCTCGCATCTTCTATCGCTACGGCAACTTTTCCGAGAGTGACTAGACTATTTGCCCCGAAGTACACTCCAACAGCGCCGAAGGTTAGCATGCTGCCGAATAAAACTCCTGAAAACTTCACCGCGCCGGCGCTCCCTCGTCGCAGTATTGTTGTAATCGCCGCTGCCCCAAGCAGTCCAGTGATGACCTTCCCCGTGTAATCTGGTGGTTTAGCATCAGCGGGCCAGTTTTCTAAGTACTCGTTGAACTTCGCTCGCGATTCTGATGTTTCCACGTCATTCCAAGCCTGGGTAATTCCAGATATGTGCCCCGCGCCGACGACACCGATGATCTTTTGAGCGTTTGCATCTCGTTGCAGCGCTGTGGCGAGGATCAAGTCGCGCTCAGCGATGACTGTTTGCGCTGTCGCCCAGTCCATGAGATTGGGCTTTCCATTTTTGCTTTGAGATCCCGGGCTAAACATCGGGTTGCCGTTGAAGGATTCGACTCGAACAAATTCAACCACGCGCTGTGCGCACGACCGAACTTTAAGCAAATCATCGACTCGAATCGGCTCGCTTCGCAAGGCACTGCGTAATATCTCCATACTACTTTTAATTACCTCCTCACTCGACTCGCAGCCGGCTTTCTCAAGAATTTTCTTCATCTTGGCCGTCCCTTTGGCCCCATGAACGTCGTCCACCGCAGCACTGATGGATTCTGCGTCCTCTTCGGAACTGACGCCTTCATCGTCCACAATCACTTCTTTCCCAGCAACGAATGCGTCAAATAACTGGCTCCCGCGTTGAACACGTGCAAATAATCTTCCAAGCGTTGCGCGTTGATCGCGGTCACCCAGAACGATCGTGGCACCCACCTTTTGTCCCGCTTCAACGGCCGCGATGAACTCGCTACCTGGCCGGGAGTCTAATAAAGCTCCAACTGTTGCGTACCCCAAACTCCCCACGACGATTGGCAAATTCCCGTTAAACAACACCTTTACGGCATCACTCGTCGTGGCCACGCGTTTCGCCGCCTTCAACGCCGGTCGAGCACTCGAAGCCGACTTTAACAATCCTGTGAGTCGCTCGGCGTCGAGCTCCAGCAGCACCACGTCTGGCTTTTCGCGCAGAATTACCGCTCTTACCTCGTCCGCAGAGGCACTGCTAACGTGCGCGCTACCGATGATTCGACACTCTGCCCCAGAAGCGGGATGGATGAGTACCTTTTCGCACCGAGGCTTCGGTGCGAGGTCATCGATGTGTAGCACTTGTAACTGTTTAAGCGATGGACGAGGACGCAAAAAGCGAGAGACGTCAGTACGTTGACCATGGATTCGCGCGAGAGAGACAAATTACGTACACCACCGTGCGTTTGCGTTAGCGTGACTCCAGGAGGGAACCCACCGTCGGTGTCATCGGTGGTGGCCTCTGACATCCTGGGGTCGCGCGCGCAAAGCTGTGAGGACTGGTGGACTAAATATGGGAATTACATCTACGGCGAAGACGGGGGAGGGGGTGGAGGTTTGCGAGGAGTGAAAACGTTTGCTATGCTTGGAGAGTCAGTGAAACGCTTCATGAATGAATCACCAGCGCTTGACGATTCCTCAATGTTTTGTGACACGCTCGTGGAGTGAATGTTGCCGTGCTGATGAAATGTCTTCAACATCTTCACCAAGATGTCTCTCTCGGTTTGAAGCTCGCCTAGGGCATTTTTCATCATTTGTCGCTCTTGTGCAAACTGTGTGGCACTTGCAGACGCAATCGAGGCGACGTTGTCCTTAGCTTTTGCTGCGTCTTTCTCCGCAAGCGCGAGAGCCTCCGCCGCAGACGCATCTTTTTCTGCGGCTTGCTTGATTTCATCTCGAAGTGCATCCAAACGCTCGTTTGCCTCTCGCAACGAAGACTCTAAAGTAGAATTTACTCCTTGCAACTCATCATAACGTCCAGTTAACTGCGCCTTGTCTTGGAGCTCAGCCTGCAATGTTGCAACTTGACTCTCGAGCGTCTGCTTGGCCGCATCCGAAGCTTGCACGGCGCCGAGCGCTTGCGCAAGTTTTGCCTCAATCTCGTGGATGCTCGACGTCGATGCGACAGCGACCTCAAGCTCTTGACTCTTCTCCGCAAGCGCAGCCTGCAATGTTGCAACTTGACTCTCGAGCGTCTGCTTGGCCGCATCCGAAGCTTGCACGGCGCCGAGCGCTTGCGCAAGTTTTGCCTCAATCTCGTGGATGCTCGACGTCGATGCGACAGCGACCTCAAGCTCTTGACTCTTCTCCGCAAGCGCAGCCTGCAATGTTGCAACTTGACTCTCGAGCGTCTGCTTGGCCGCATCCGAAGCTTGCACGGCGTCGAGCGCTTGCGCAAGTTTTGCCTCAATCTCGTGGATGCTCGACGTCGATGCGACAGCGCCCTCAAGCTCTTGGCTCTTCTCCGCAAGCGCAGCCTGCAATGTTGCAACTTGACTCTCGAGCGCAGCTCGCGCTGCATCTGCGTTTTGCGTCGCAATCGTGCACACTTGCTCGGCTTGCAAGAGTGCCTCAGATTTTGATTGTAACTCAGTCTGAACCATGGCGAGTTGATTTTCTAAGGTCTCGCGCACTGATCCCGACTCTATTGCATTAGCACTCAGCGCTTCAGCGTGTTCTAAGGCTTCAGTTTGAGCAGCAAGTGCTTCAATTTGCACTTGTAATTCTCCTCGGAGCGCAGCGCACTGTGCCTGTAAAGATGTGCGTACGCTCTCAAGCTCTTGCGACATGGATTCACAAGACGCTTCAGCGCGCTCCACAGCGTTCTGTTTTTCTTGCATCTCCAAATCTAACACTGCTATTTGGTTCTCATATGTTTGACGTACGTTGGTGATTTCCTCTGCGCTGGCAGCCAACGCTTCAGCGCGTTCAAATGCTTCGATCCTTGCTTCAAGCGCCTCTTTTGCAACGTTCAATTGAGCATTCAAGTCCGCGACCTGACTTTCTAGCGCAGCTTGGGATATCTCCTTTTCCGAAATCGTCGTAGAAAGCGCAGATTCGGCAATCTGTAAGGCTTCTGACTTTGCGTGCAACTCGGACTGCACCTTTGCGAGCTCAGATTCGAGTACTTGTTGCGTCACCTCGCGCTCAACGTTCGTCGAAGCTACTGAAGACTGTGCAAGTTCCAACGCTTCTGTTTTAGCGTCCAAAGCTTCTGTCTTCATTTGGACTTGTTGCTGCGCTGCCAAGAGTTGCGATTCAAGTGATTCTCGTACGCTTTCGAGTTCATTTTTGAATCCACTTGCCGAAGCCTCGGCGACAGTCAACGCCTCTATTTTCACTTGAAGTTCAGATTGCAACGATACAACACTCGCCTGGGCCTGGGCTAAGGTTGCTTCGAGCTCGTCTATATTTGATTTAATAGATTCAGCACTTGCAATTTCGAGAGCCTTGCTCTTCTCTTCAATTTCAACCTTCAGAGAGTTAACGTGCGATTCCAGCGAGGCAGACGTCGCCTCCGCCACTTGAGCGCTCTGCTTCACGCGCGCCAGTTCGTCTTGTAAATCTCGAGTGGATGATTCTTTCGACTGTTCTAAATCCTTAACTTCAGTCATTTTAGCCGCCAGCTCAACTTGTACGGCGTCTAATTTTGTTTGTAATGTCTGAACGTTGGACACAAGCTTGTCATTTGCCTCGTTTGCTTCATCCGCGAAAGCTAACCGCTCTTCGAGCTGGGCAATCTTCTCTAACAAATTTTTCTCTTTCTGTGCCGACGTCTGCCTCTCTTCCTCGATGACGTTTTCAAGGGCGGCCACGTGCGTCTGCCCCGAACCTTGTAACTGCGCCTTCGCGCGTTGCACCTCGAGCTCCGCATTCAACCCTTCAATCTTCGCCGACATCTCTGACCACGCCTCAGACGCTCGCGTACGTATCATTTCTCGCTCTTCCAACGCGTTATTCATCGCCTCACGCATATTCGCCTCTTCGGCAGCGGCTCTTTGCAGCTCTCTGTTCAGCGCGTCTCGCGCCCGCTCCAACGCCTCTACCGCCGCCTCCGCCTCTTGTGCCCTCGTGCGTTCACTCTCAAGCGCCGCGACGCACCGCTCGAGCGCATTCGACGCCAGCGCGTCGCTCGACGTCGACATCGATGCCGTCCTCACCGTGCGCACCTCATGCGCCGGCGCCGCGCTCGCGCCACCGCCACCAGCCTTGTTGGCCCGGAGCTCGCTCACCTTTGTCTGCGCCGAATCCTTCACCGCCGCCGCCTTCGCCTTGGCCGCCGCCGCAAACTTTTTCATATTATCCATGACGGGCGACTCTATCGACGCCGATGATGAGAACGACGACGACGACGACGACGACCGCCGCCGCACGCGCGCGCGAGAGTCAATGGCGCTTTCATATTCCCAATCACAAAGTCAACATCACCAGCGCGAGCTCAATCGATCGACGATCGCGCATCGATCCACCATCGCGCGCGATGCGCGACGCGCGCGCATTTTTTCGCTCGCCGCGTCGATTCGCGCTCGATTGGCGCCGCGCGCGACGCGCGACAGAGCGGATGACGCGCACAAAATTTGAACAGTGAAAAAATTTAAAAGACAACTCTGACAACGCGCGCGCGTCATATCGCGTTGACGACATCGAGTGCGCGCGCACGGGTCGTCGCGAAACGTCGGACGCTCGCGTTCGTCGCGTCAGACGATGTCCGCGCATGGGTTTAAGATGGCATCGAAGCGCACGGTGACGGAGGACGATGCGGATGTCGTCATTCTCGATAGCGCAGCTGGGGGTGGCGATGCGGCGATGTTGACGACGACGGAGACGGGGAAACGCGCGCGCGATGACATGGAAACACGCGAAGACGATAGTGAGGCGAATACCACGCGTGGTGAGAGCGATGAGGACGAATTCGATGTCGATGACGCGTCGGATGGCGATGAGAGCGAGGACGACGAAGACTTCACGGTGGCGTCGCGCGGACGAAGCGCTCCGATGGGCGCTGCGGCGAGACTTGTCGACGGCAAGGTTATATCCGCGGATGGTGGTGATAGTAATGCAAAGCGAGTGAAGATTACGCCTGGGGCGATTCGTGCCGATCGGAAAAACGTGGATGACCCGTGTCCTGGCTTGCTCGAGAGCTTGCGGGAGTTTGTGATGAAGGCGGGCGGCACGTTATCGGATGATTGGAGCTGCACGGCGACAATGCGTACGAATGGCGCCACAGCGGGGTCGTATGATGCGATTTACTGGTCTCCCGATCAGCAGCGTTACCGTTCTCGTTTGGAAGTGTTACGAGCGTTAGGACTCGCTCCGCCCAAACCAGAGGCAAAATCCGGATCCAAGGCGCCAAAAGCAAAGATTCAGCACATCGAGCCGATTCCTCGCGCTGAAGCCGTAGCCAATGCGAAGGCGAGCGAGAAGCCTGTGCTGCCGATGGAATTAGGTGATAACACGGTCGTTGTTGATTTTGGTTCTGTGTTGCAGAACACTGAAGAGTTCCACGACGAGGTTCACATCTGGCCATTTGGTTACAAAACAAAGTGGACAAATGACAACGGCGACGTCTTCTTTAGCCAAGTTACGAAGGCTTCCGATGGTGGACCTGAATTCATCGTAAAGATGGAAAAGGATGGTGAAAAATATACCGCATGCGCGGCATCTCCCCTCGGCGCTTGGATTGAGATGTGCGATTCCGTCGGTCCAGCAATTCCAGTTGGAATTTCCGACCATTTCTGCTTTGAGGACGTTCGCATAGTTCGCGCCATTGAAAGCTTAGCCGGTTCGGATGCATGTGAGAAGTATCAATTTGTCGAGGAGCGTGGAGGGTGGGATGATGAGCGCGTTCGTCGTGCGAAAGCTCGAGTCATGGACTCCAAAGAAATTCTCAAGCAAATTCGCCTCGTGACGCAAAAAGTAAAGACGGAACAAGTTGCGCAAAATCGCGTGCAGCGAGAAATCTCAAAGGTTCTTGATCGTCTCGTCTCTCGCGTTGATACCGCGGTAAAGCGTGAAGCAGCTAAGAAGCAACGCGCCGAAACCAAAAAGGCGCTCTCTGAGATTGCCAAGAAGCATCGCGATTCATTGAAGGAGGCGTCAAAAGCTGAAAAAGAAGCTGCAAAAGAGTCTGAAAGGATGCAGCGCGAGGCGAAACGTGAGCAGGAAAAGTTGGCTAAAGAAGCACTCAAGGCACAGCAAGCCATCGAACGCGAAGCTCAGAGGGAAATCAACAAAGCGAAACGTGCAAAGGAAATGGAAGAGAAGAAGAAACGTGACGCCGAACGTGCGGCGCAAATGAGCGTTGTAGAGAAGAAGCAGAAGGAATGGCTCATGGGCATGCAGCAGCGCGACGCGGATAGTTCGGACACAACTTTTGCGCCTCCTATCATGACGCCAAATTTGAAAATTGAACCCGATTTCACGGAAAAATCTGAGTTGGGTGATATTTTAGAAATCTGGATGTTTCTCGATCGGTTCAAAAGTGAGCTTTTTGGTGCTGACGCCGATCGAATCTCTCCCCCAACTGTACAAGCTCTCGCGAACATTTTATCCAATCCGAAGAAGTCCGAACCTTTGTTAGCGGCATTGCACTTAGGTATGGTTGCTCCGTGTATCAGCGATGTTTCGGCGTCTACGGATTCGTCAAGCACAAGCGCATTGAAGCTCATTCCGGATGCCAAAGCGCACTTCTCTGAGACTAAAGGCGTTTGGCAAGAAGTAATTCGTCGATTCTTACATGCAAGTTCGATCATCTACGATTCAGCGCCCTATGAGCCGTACTTGAAGGACGCCCCGCCAATCTTGCCCGAAGCGGCGGATGTTTTCACGCGATACATGTGCGCGGGTAACGCTGGATTTGATCCGCTTTCAAATGAAGAAGGTCCTCCTTGGAACGGACATCCCGTGCCGAAATATAACGCTAGAATTGCCCCGGATCTCGCTGCCGCTGCGGACGCCGAAGTGTTAGCTGCAGTCGAGGTTGAATTGTTTTCAAACGGTGGAGGCTTTGATGTTCCAGCGTCGCGCGTGGTGGAAACTCGGCGTCAGAAAGCTCTTGCCGCAATTACTGAAGCCAAAAAGTCCCAGCATATCCAAGCCGTGAGATGCGCTATTCGTAACTGCGCTTGGTCGCACGCTTTGAGTAACGTCTCTTGCAGAGGCGATGCAGCGGCGGTGAAGGGATCGCAACCGCGAGGCATGGATATCCGTCTCCTTGATGCTCGCCTCGAGGCTGGTGTTTACAACGCTGCTGCGCACTCCGTCTCGAACGCAAATGAGGTTGATGACATGATCCGCGCTGATGTAGTGGAAGTTGCCAATAACATGGCTCATCTGACGAATGGAAATGGTCCCAAGGCGAAGCAGGAGCTCATCGCCGCCGTCGACTCTGCGCTCAAGCAAACCAAGGCAGCGGAAGAACTTCATTCTTCACCATGGGATCAAGGATGCTCTGTGTGTGGTTTAGACGTCGTAGCTGGCGTGGTTCTTTTATGTGACTCTTGTGACGCGGAGTATCACATTAAGTGCCTCGATCCGCCGCTCCTTGCGGAGCCAGAAGGTGAATGGTTCTGCCCCAAGTGCGTGCGAGAACAAGAAAACATCAACGTCGTCAGTATTCATGAATGCAAGGCTTTCGTAGGAACAAGACTTGAAAAGGCTGCGACTGGCGAAGCGATCGCGGTGAAGGATGCCATGTTAGAAAACGAAGCAGAGGATGACGAAGAAGAGAGCGGATTCTCGGACGGTGGTTGCCGAGGCGCCATGGCGCGGCGCCTGCGCTCCTTGGCGCGAGCCATGGAATCTGTTGGTTTCGACGGATTATCCACGCAGTCTCGTCTCGTGTTGTTGCGTACATTGATGACATTGTGCTTGGATTCGGTTTCGTTGCGTGAGGCGATCGATAGCGGCCTGAACGCGACGTCCGAGGTCAAGCGTGAGGTGAGACAGCACATTAAAGCTTGGGATGAGTATCGCATGGAAGAGGTGCGCGCTTCCGATGCAAAGAAAGCAGAAGAAGAGGCGAAAGCGGCGAAAGAGGCGGAGGCAAATAAGCCAGCAGATGCTCCAGAATCCGCGAAAGCGGATGAAGACGTGGTGGAGGATGAAGTTGTCAAAATGGACGTCGATGGCGAAGAATCTGTAGCCAAGGCGGATGCGGCAAAAGAAAAGCGAGAGAGGAAAGTTGTGCAACGCGCCCCGACCGACGATGAGCTCGCGCGAGCCCGTGTTCGATGGCAAAGCAAATGGCACGAAGTCGAAGCGAGTGAGCTCGAAATCGCCCCTCGTCGCACGCCTTTGGGATCTGATCGTCACAAGCAAATGTACTGGCGACTCGGAAACTGGGGTGAAGTCATCGTTCAAGCGGCAAAGGATGCCGAACAGTATGACGTCGAGCCTGAATACGGACTCTTGAACACAGAAGAAACTAAAGCATTGATTGGAAAGTTGAACCCTAAAGGACGTAAAGAAGGTGATCTTTGGCGCGCGTTGCAACGTCGTTTCGGTGCTGAAGCCTCGGCGTTGAGTGACGTGACGGCGGTGCCCGCAATTCCAGATATTAGCGAATGGGGAGCTATTGAAGAGATGAGCGATCAAGAGGAAAGCGGTTTGGCGCGAGTGCGTCAAACATTCCTGACTTTAGAATCCGAAATTCCCGATATCGCTTTCAACAGAGCTCTCGGTAATGCTGAGCGTCGTACAATGTGGCTAAATGTCGCCGCTTCGGCGAAATCGCTCGTCAGTCTTGCATCCGCTATCATCGCCTTCGAGCGTGCTCTCGAACGTGATTGGCTCAACCCGGGATGGTTGTCTTGGAGCTGGGCGTCGCCATTAGTACGATGCGCATCTGGTGCGAACGAAGCGAGTAGTGCGCGAAGCATTCGCCTTCACCTCGTCGCGTTGCGCCGAGCGTTCAAGTGGAACAAGGCGACACGCGCGTCTGGTCGCGTGGCTGGAGAGGAAGCCAATTTAATTCTTCCTGAACGCTCTACGCGTACGCGCAAGCCCGCTGTTGTTGTCGAATCTGACTCTGACGACGAATACGAGGAATTGGAAGATTCTGAGTCCGAAGAAGTGATCACAAAGACGCACGCTCGAGACCGGTCCTTCCGATTGTGACGTGGAGAAAGTAAGAATTTGAAATTGAATTGCATGCACGCCTACATTGTCTATATGAGAACTTTACGAAATGAAATGATGCTCAAGCAAATCAAAACAACGCGTGCCCCATGAGAGTCTCGAGAACGATCATCGACGCAATGCCAACCATAGCCGCACGGCCGTTGGTCATTTCAGCTTCCGGCGTGAGCACTTTTAAGAGCTCAGGAATCGGGGAGCCGCGGATTACGAATTGCCATTCCTTGCTTCCCGCAATCTTCTTCGGGTTCGCTTCGTAGCCTTCGTTAGAGCTGAACGCTGGCGCGAGGGACGCCAAGCTCCACACGAATGCCGTGTGTAAAACTTCCCCAAAGTTCCCAAACGCTTGCGTGGTGAACGACTGCCCCGTGGCAAACTCGCCGCCCAACGCGAGCACGAAACCAATCATCGCCACTCGCCCATTAATCACTTCCGGCGCCCAACCTTCGAACGACAAAATTTCTTGCGGCGTTTGCACTTTAGCATTAATCGAAAACGCTGGGAAAACAACCTCATCCACGACGTGCACAACGACGTCGCCCTCCGCCTTATCCGCCTCCGCCACCTTCACGCCGTCCACCGTCACCCCTCCAGACGCGCTGCTCACAACCGTCATCGAGCGCCCATTCAACGTCTTCACCTCACCGCTCTTCATCGCCTCAGCCTTCACCGCACTCGGCAACACGTGGTACGTCAAAATCTCCTTCAAGTTGTCCCGCTGCGCGAGCTCTTCAAAGCTCAGCGATCGCTCAATCGACATCTTCTCAAACGCCGCATCGGTCGGCGCGAACACCGTGAGCGCGCCCGTGAGCGCCCCAGACAACTCCGTGGCTTCAAGCGCTTGTCGAAGCTTGGAGAATCGCGCGTCGGCGAGCGCACCGGTGAACACCACTGGGGCAGCCTTGGCCGCATCGGCACTCGAAGCTTCGGCGCTCGCGACGGCGGCGCGCGCGATCGTCGGTCGCGACGACGACGACGACGGCGACGTGCGTCGCAATACAGTGGAGGATGAAATCGTGCGTGCGGCAAGCATGGTGTGCGTGCGTGCGTGCGAGCGACGCTGTCGAGCGACAGTGTGTGAAGAGCGTGGATTAATCAGCCGCGTGAGTGGCGATGACGTCGCTTTATCATCCAAAAAGCGCGGGCGCGGACTCGACTGCGAGGGATTTCGACGAGCGCAAAGGACGAATGATGGCAGATACAACGCATTGATGTGATGTTTCAAAGGATTAGCAGCAGCCACTATTTGCAGCTTTTGCACCGCTAGTATCGACTTGAATAGTATCGGGCAAATATACGTCTTCGTCCTTGGATTCATTTTGAATGGCGGATCGCGCGACGGCTTCAAACGCCGTGGCGACGTTGATGTCTTCCTTGGCGGATGTTTCGAAATGCATCAAGCCACCCTTGGAGGTGCACCATGATTTTGCTTTCTTTTCACTGATCACTCGCTTGCTTTCTTTGCCCTCTTCTACGTCAATTTTGTTTCCTACGATGACGAATGGGAACTTCTCCGGGTTGCTCGGCGACGCTTGGACGAGGAACTCATTCCGCCAGTTCTCCAACGACTCAAACGATTTCGCCACGTTGACGTCGTACACACACATCACGCAATCGGCACCACGGTAGAACGAAACACCTAGCGATTGGAATCGTTCTTGGCCCGCCGTGTCCCAAATTTGCAGCGTGACAATTGTATCGTCGATAACAATCTCCTTAGTCATGAAATCCGCCCCGATAGTCGCCTTGTACTGCTTGGAAAACTTGTTGTTCACATATTGAGACATGAGCGACGTTTTCCCAACCCTGTGCGTGTGAAAGCAACGTATGGTGAGTATATCATTCGCGCGCTCGTACCTGCGCTCGCGGCGCTCTTTCAAACGGCGCGCCAGCACACACGTACCCCGAATCACCCAGGATAATAACCTTAAGGAGAGTACGCTGTGTGTGTCAAAACGAAAACATCACGTTAGTCACTTTTGTGCGCCTTATAAACACCACGCGCGTCCCTCTGTCGTCATAGAGTGCATCATTCACTGAACACCATTCAATCGCTCACCGATGCATTCGCGCGCCTAACGACGCCTACGCCCACTCGCACGCCACCGCACGCGCGTGTAAACCATCGCAATCATCGCGCATACGTCATCTCCGTACCTTTTTTGTCGACATGATGCGTTGAGCTCGCTCCGTTTCAACGCACGAGTCGCGCACTGCGGAGGCCCAACGTCCTCTTCCTGCCGCCGTTCCGGCGCTTCACTCGCGCGCGCGCGGCACGCAGCGCGACGGCGCGATCGCAGTCGCGCATCGGACGACGGCGGTGATGGTGATGTCACCAACGACGTCCGTCGCGGCGGCGGCATCGGCGGCGCCAGCACCGTCGCCTTTGCGAGGCTTATCGCTCAACGACGTCTACGCGATGTGCGAACAAATAACCGAGCGCATGCCGAGTCTGAGTGCGAGCGAGCTGAGCGCGCAGCTCGCGGCGATTGAAAGTTCATCCCGAGCGTTGATCAATGCGAACGCACGCGCGGGATCGAGCGCGAGTGCGATTGGTGGCGAAGTTTTAGATGAGCTCGCGAAGACGGTTTCGCGCACGGTTGCGTTTGGGGAGAAGTATCTGTGGGAAACGCAGCTCAGCACGAACACTGGAGCAAAAGAGCGGGAAGTGCTCGCGGAATTAGATAAATGGGCGGAGTCTCGAGGTGAAAGGCAGAACACAGAGGTTTTGTGTGTTAAAAAAGATGACGAGTGGTTGACGACGTCGGAGGACGCCAACCGTCAAGCGCTTGATTCAACCATCGCGCTTCGAGACCTCGAGCGACGATTTCCCGAACGCCCGCGCACAGTATTAATTGGCGTTGACGACGATGAACTTCGTGCAGCAGGCAAGAAGCGTCGAGAAGAAGTGTTGCTTGAAATCGACAACGCGCTGTCATCGCTCACCAACGAGCACGCCATAGTCGTCGCCCAAACCGTCGGTGATGGCTCTGCCGCGACGTACATCAAGCCAGTCATCGATTTCATACAAGGTCAATCGGATTTCGTGCGCAAATCCATCGCGATAGCCATCGCATGCACCATCCTCGCCATCTCGCTCATCGAGTTTTTCGTCGAAGAGCGAGCGAGCGAACTCGAATCCATCGTCGCCTCGTCCACATCTCCCTCGGGATAGCCCGCATAGCGTCGCATAGCATAGCAGTGTAGTTCTAGATCGCGCATCATCGCACGCGTCACCTCTCGCGCCTAGAGTCGCGCACACGCGACACCGCGCGCCCCTAAAAAGTCATCCTCGTCATCATAACGACCCCCCCTCGTTCGACGTCATTTCACGACGTCACCCGCGCGCGCACGCACGCGACATGCACGCAAGCATCACACAGATCACCCGAATCATCGTCCCCGCGACCGCGCGACCGCGATCGCGCTCGCGCACCGTCTCGCGACGCGCGTTTGACCACGGCGGGCGCGACGATGGTGGGCACGGGCGCGGCGGCGACGGCGGCGGTCGCGGCGGCGACGGCGGCGGCCACGGCGGCGGCGGCGGCGGCGGCGACGAGGAAGGCTTCACCAATGGTCACTGGAGCGCGCCGTCGGATACGATGACCGTCATCGTCGGCGCGACGGTGTTGACGCGGGCGAGAACCGCGCTCACGCGTGGGACGTTTGGGCGCGCGACGGCGTCCGGACAACGACGAACGCGACGTTGACGACGACTTTGGATGGTGGTTTCGTGGCGATGACGCGCGAGTGCGATGGTGTATGGGTACATGTATCGTGCGGGCGTGTGTTTGGCATGTGTGAGACGTTCGGGGAGGCGAAGATGCGAGAACGGATGCGGGCGCGTTTCGGCCCGTCGTTTGACGACTGTCGTCCGCGGCGGTGTTCAAGTTGAAACTGTGGCGACGCTTTCGGAGAGACACGTGTAAAAGTAGTCGTCGTCGTCACCACACGCGCGTGTGACGACGGCATGTTGTAAATGAAAGCTTTTTGGTATCACAAGACGCGACTAATTAAACGGATTGTGAAAGGAAATACAGCGCTCAATTTCCCAACAACGAGTAGGTCGTCTCATCAACGATCGGGTCGTCTCAACGAGCATGTCGTCTAGTCGGCTAGACGATCTCGATTGAGAAATTACCTCGGGGAGACCGTGATGTTTTCGGCCTTCTCAGTCAACTCACCGTTGCGTAATTCCATGGCGGCGAGAAGCGGCCACCCACCCGCTTGGAACATGAGGCCGAGCGCCTTCGGGACATCAATGATGATTTCACCCTCCGTCGGCTTGGCGGTCTCCTTGTTCATCATCACGTAGCTGCGACCCGCGTAGCCGATCCAGCCCGCCACGTAGAGGAAACCCAAGCCCGGCACGGCGAACTCACCGAGGTGCTCGAGGTTACCATCGACAATCAAGTGGGGAAGACCATCCTTGCCGCAGAGCAAACCGGACTCACCATAGTTCGCGAAGCGCGTGTTGGTCTTTTCAATCGTCGCGTTGAGCGCGAGCGCGGGCGCGGAAGCGGCGTCGTACTTCTTCAAGCGCTTTTCGAGCGCCTTGATTTCCGTCTTTTGGCGCTTGGCGAACGCCTTGTTAGACTTGCACGGGGTGAGACCAGCGTACGGGGCGACGTCGCGCGCAAACGCTTCTTCAACAGCAACCAACGGCGCGGCGGCGACGGCGACGGCAACCGCCAAGGACGCCGCCTTGCGCGTCGCATCCGCCGCGGAGCAGCGCGCCTCCGTCTTGACCGCGGCGCGTTGCGCGCGGGCGGTCGGCTTGAGACCAGCGACGGTCACTTTGCTCGTAAGGTTCATCTACAACGCGGACCACACACGCAATCGCCTCGTCAGTCATCATCATCGCGCGCGTACGCGCGCGTCAAGTGTATACGCATACAATCAACACGAACACCCCCAAGACGTCCCGTGCGTCACGTCCGCCATCACGCACACGCACGCATCACATCTCCGCGCAGACACACACAACCACCCCTCCCGACGTCGCCGCGCGTCCCGCGCGCGATATCCCCCACGCGGTAGGGTCGCGCGCGCGATCATCGCGATCCCGCGCCGATCCCACC
>Ga0181595_10002110_pt1 | contig 20300 bp, 20 predicted proteins | sample 041ome_7_FD_145604 | JGI IMG/M metagenome (GOLD analysis project Ga0181595, IMG submission 145604) | Coastal salt marsh microbial communities from the Groves Creek Marsh, Skidaway Island, Georgia - 041401AS metaG (spades assembly) | ecosystem: Environmental > Aquatic > Marine > Intertidal zone...
ATGTGTGCCATAAGTCGATTAATTGCTGCCATTGTGCAGCGTTGCGGTAAGCTCGCTTTGCCATGTTACTCTCCTGTTATGATGAGTGCACAGCTTATCGCGCGATCTTTAGTTGGGATAGGACGTCCTAAAATGGACGCTTACGTAGCTAAGATAGTCGAGCTCCATCGAATGAATTTGAACTATCAACTTTTGGATGGCAAGCTGTTCATTGCTAAATTATTAATTCTTAAAAGTGGGCTTTGAATAACACCTTACTCAGTTCAAACTATCGAAAACGCCCAGATTGAGCTACGAATCAGAGGTGCTACTGGTCTCGCCAAAAGATACTGCGAGCTACAAAAGAAATTAATGTTAATGAAAAAACTATGCTTTTAGTCTTCAAGGTGCAGCAGATTTAAATATTCCTCACTAAATAAGGACGATTCTTGTGCTGATGCTTTATGTCCGCTTTTCGCTCAAAGCGGCGTATCTCCGCTACAAGCTAGCGTCACATCAACAAAAAGTGCCAACCTCACTATCGCAGATTGCGACTCCGGTACGGCAAGCATACCGGAGTCGTAGTCAGGTGTATTTTGCGAGGGTGGGTTTAGTGCTCAAAGCAGCCTTTCCTCGCATCAGGACAGTCGCCATAGCAACCAAAAGCGCCAACCCCACTATCGCAGATCGCGACTCCGGTACGACAAGCATACCGGAGTCGAAGTCAGACTTGACCTGCACTTACTATATATTTGATTTCTTGTTTGCCGCCGTTCGATCTTTAGCAAGCTCAATGACCGCATGCCCCAATTGTACCAGGGTGCCAAAGTTTGGCGTGGTTTCAGGCTTTAAGGAACGGTAAGCACTGGTGCGACTTTTTATGCCGGCCTTAGCAATAACCTGTCCATGACCAAACTGCTCTACATAAGCGCGAATAGCGGCTTGTAGGATATCGGGACGCCCCTCCATCATTGACTCCCAGGAAGCTTGCTTGATTACAGTTTCCATCTCCTGAACGTCAAAACTTAACTCTGTCGGCTTATAAGAGCCCTGCGTAATATCACGCAATGTCGCAGCTGACAGTTCATTACCACTCCAATTTAAAGCGCCGTCACTGGTCAATGAAAAGCGTTTAAAGTCTTTAACTTCGGAGAATGGCAACTTTTTAAAGTATACCGACAAGTCGGCATGCCCCTGGTAACCGTCATTGAAGGCCAGCTCTAATGTGTGGTCTGAAACAAAATCAACATCTATGACTTTCAACATTCATCACCTAACTTCCCGGGATTTTCACCGTTCACCGCTTTATTCCACATCACCAGCAACTGTTCACGATGCTCGTAAATGTGGCTTTCAGCTCGTTTTCGTTGTTTATTGGGTAGGTTTATCGTGCTGTATAAACTGTAGCACTGTATCCGCAAAAAGACAAGCGCCATCAATATCTAAACGCATGGCATACCGCAAGACAGGAACCACATCAACTAAAGGTGCTTATTTCACTATCGCAGATCGCGACTCCGGTACGACAAGCATACCGGAGTCGGAGTCAGGTGTAATTTGCGGGGGTGGGTTTAGGGCTCAAAGTTGTCTTTCTCCGCTACAAATCAGTCGTCACATCAACTAAAAGTGCCAATCCCACTATCGCAGATCGCGACTCCGGTACGGCAAGCATACCGGAGTCGGAGTCAGGCTTGCCCTGCAATTACTATAAGATTGTTCGCCTCATATGAGGTTTTTGCTCATCAGCTCGCAGTTTTGCTAGCGGCTTCCTCCAGACAAAACCTCACGATTTTTGCCCTTGTCATTTGTTAGGGCGTGTTGGTTCAACATGGTAAAGGGCGATCTTCCTACAGAGGACTTTCACATCATAAGTTCATGCCCATGCTGAGCGTACAAAACAGGTTAAAATCGTTCGCTTCGCTCACTGGGACGGGCTAAAGCCCACCCCTTCACCAAACGTTAAATTGCTATACGAGCCCTTCTTGACTACAATGTATTACAGTGTTTTAGTTGAGAAGGGTATCAGCATGAGTGTTACCACAGTTCGCTTACAGGCAGAGGTTGAGCATCAGTTGGAAGCTATTGCGAGCAGGCTTCATCGGAGCAAAGGATGGGTGATCAATCAAGCCTTAATTGAATACATTGATAAGCAGAATTTACAGCAAGAACGTTGGAAACAAACTTTGGCTGCGATGGAGTCAGCTGCTCAAGGAAAAGTGGTTGACGCTAGTGAAGTACACAACTGGTTAAGCAGTTGGGGTACAGAAAAAGAGCAGGATGCGCCGGGGTCTAGTAAGTGAAGCTAGTTTATACCAATGATGCAATCGAAGATTTAAAGCGTTTGCGGGAGTTTATTGCAGTTCATAATCCAACTGCAGCTAGCAAAATAGCGGCAGAATTGATCGCAAAAATGGAGTTGTTGCCAGCATTCCCAAGGATGGGGACGCCGGTTCAGATGGCTCCAGTCCCAGATATCATCCGTGATATCGTTTTTGGAAAATATGTTGTTCGCTATTCTGTTCACTCCAGTGCAGTCATTGTCCTTCGAGTATGGCATGAGCTTGAAAATGAGCGATAACCATTTAACAAGTTATTCACTCAAAGCGACCTATCTCCGCCACAATCTAGCGTCACAGCAACCAAAAGTGCCAATCCCACTATCGCAGATTGCGACTCCGGTACGGCAAGCATACCGGGTCGAAGTCAGGCCTCAGATGGCAACTGCGGTATGCTTGCATTTCTCAGTCGGAGCTCGGTTGCGGTTAACTTGGGGGATGTTCTACCACTAAGACTGGTTACTGCTTAATTACCAGCTTTTGCGCCGCTATCAGCTGCCGAAACCGCTCAGAGGTGGTGGCCCAATCTACTAGATCGACTTTCCAAGGCAGGTCCGACTCACTAAAGGCTTCCGCCAGTTCGGCGAGTTGTGTCAGTGGCAGTGGCTGCTCATTGATAATAACCAGATCTAAATCGGAATAGGACTTGGGATTACCCTGAACCCGTGAGCCAAAAGCCCAAACCTCATAGTTTGGTAGTAAGCGTTGCAAAATCGTGCTGACTTGCCGCCATTCTTGCTCACTGATCAGCAAACTTTCAGGCTTAAGCATTGGCTAACCGCTTAGTTAATTCAGCAGCCAAAAACTGTACTTCACTGAGAAAGGCAGGGATGCCGGCAACTACTTGCAAGGCAATTTCTTCGACGTAGGTATGGCTGGTTTTACTGCGCATATCACGATAACTTCGCCACGCTGGCCAGTCACCCTGTAATAACCCCTGCTCATTAGCACTGCGGATCAAATCAGCAAAAGGCATTTGATCGAACAGTTCAGGTGAGGGCGAACTATGCTCAAGATAGCGCTTTAGTATTTTATGACTGATTTCATAGGTAAACTCGAAGCGCTGCACCAGGCCATCACGGATCTGGATATCGCTGATATCCAGTTGATAGCGCTGCCAACCTTCTTGCAAAGGAGCAATAGCTTTTAGTAAAGGGCTAATATCTAGAGACATAAGCAAACCCCAACCCATAAAAAATTACGCTTAGCATAGCCCAGGTACCCGCTCAGTACCAGCGAGGTAGCAATGCTAAGCCAAGGCACTTACTTCGCAGCAATACTGCCATATTTGTTTTGGGAATAGAGGGTATAGGGTAAGGCCACGGTATCGGCGACTAGCGAGAAACTGCTATTAGTCAGCAGCAAAAAACCAGACCTGGCTAATCAGGCCTGCCTGGACCTCATAGACCACTGCCACTTCATAAGGTTCGTCCCGTAGTCCGGTCACGCGTTCATGATCGATGACTTTATTGCCAACGACCTGCCGGCTTAGTACTGCCGCCTGTAACTTTGGCAGGGTAAAACGTTCGGTAGCATAGAAGTGTGCCAGCGCCTCGCGCCCCTGCAAACTGGGCTCAATAGCCGGCATGCGGTAAATCCGCACATCCGGCGCATAACAGGCAATAAACTCGGCCAGATTATGCTGATTGTAAGCGGCGAGTTGCCGCGCCACCGGTTCAACGACTGACATAGAGCACCAGTATCGCCAACGCGCTAAGCAACAACATACTAAAGGTCAGCACCATGCCGATAACCCGGAATTTAAGCGGTTCAGGATCCTGACTCACCCCATAAGCATGGCTTAAGCGCCCGAGCAGTAATAATGCGCCCAGCAGGTGCAACCAAAACCCGGTCAAACCGCTATATTCGGCCAGAAACAACAGCAACAGCGCAAAAGGCGTGTACTCGGCAAAATTGGCCTGCACCCGAATCGCCCGTTGCAGAGCACTATGGCCTCCCGAGCCTAAAGCCACCTGTAAGCGACGGCGCTGCCGGATCACCGCCACACTTAACACCACAAACAGCACCGCCAGTAAGGCGGCATAGACTGCTGTAATCATAATTTCGCGACTCCCGCAAAGTAGAGGTTATTCAGCATAGAACTCTGCTGCCAGTTGTTGTTTAAATTCGGCGCTTTGTTGCTGACAATAGGCAAAGGTTTGCTCCAGAATGGCGGTTTCCAGCTGGCCTTGCTGTTTTAAATTAAACGCCTGCACAATTAACCGGGTAATTGCCGGCTTTTGTTCCTCACCTATAATCACCGCTTTAAAGTTACTCAGGGTCAGCGGTTGGCCATCCAACAGCGCAAAGCTTTGTACTACGGTGGTAGTCATATCACCACAGGCGGTAAGGTGCGTTGGGGTATTGCCTTCCTCTTCGAAAAACGAATACTCGCGATTCAGCTCAGCGGCACTAAAGCTGGCGCAGCGCTGACTTACCTGCGCCATAACGGCAGTTTCGCTGACACCTTGTTGCCATAAGCCAAAAGCCTGCTCCGCCATTTGATACAGGGTGCTGCCCGGCAGTAAGCCCAGATTATTGGCCGTCAGGTTAAACGGATAACCCATTTGATACCACACAGAGGTACCGTGCACTGCCGCCGGCACCTGTAACTGACATTGTAACTCTGCCGAAACAGCCTGCACCTTACTCACTGAAAAAAATAGCCCGGCACTTAACAAGGCCAGTACCACAGCTTTACCCATAGCGCGCCTCTGAATGTTGAAAAGCTGTTAACCACTATACAACAGCGAATAGGCATTGCAAGATACTAGCGCTCATCCAAACTGACGCTGGCGAGTACTGTCACCGGCTGGGTTAGCGGTAAGGCTAAAATGGCACCGGCTGCCGATTGTGGGAAAATACCGGTCAGCGCAGTAAAATTGACCTGATGGCTAACCAGTACCAGCGGCATCTCGCTGGCCTTGGCAAAGTAGTCCAGCAGGGCCTGAGTTTGCTGTTGGCCGTCACCGCGCCCGGCAAAAAATGAATTCAGCGCCGGCAGCGGTTGCACCGGCGCTATCGCCATCAACTGCGCCGTTTCCAGGCAACGGCACCACTGGCTGCTATAAAGCCGGATGTCACCACTGTACTGCTGGCGTAATTTTTGCCCCCAGGCTTTAGCTTGCTGCCGCCCCTGTTGATTCAAATTGCGCTGTGTCTGGCAGTCCTGTAACTGAAAACCGGCCGGATCACCGGTACCCGGCGCCAGGGCATGCCGTAGCATTAGTACCTCCTTGCCCTCACGCCAGGCCTGCCAGGCCGCATCATCGGCCATAGCAGCGGTCGAGAGCAGCAATAACCAGCAACAGAATAATGATCGCATCGCAAAATCCCGCTATAAAATACTTAGTAAGTACGACAAAGCTCGGGGGAGAGATTGCTGACATGCGACGAAAAGTATGGCTAAGTTTGCTGGGCGCTATCCTGGTGCTCGCTTATTACTTCTGGCCCAGCAGCCACTATCCGGCACACTTTATCGAGTCGCACCCGGTACTGGCAGAATAAATTTTCAACATTAATTGGCAGTTCAGCTCCGATATACCAAACTGGATATTAATCTGGTTTGCACAAGGACGTTCAATGCAAAAACGCACCGCTGCTGTTACAACTGTCTCACTGTTCTTACTGCTGTTGCTCGGCTTGTATCAACTGGCGTCCTCACGGCAGTATCAGCTGTTTGGCGAGCTGATCGCCCGGGTGGAAACAGAACAGCCGTTAATTGCCCTTACCTTTGACGATGGCCCCTCTGAGCGCTATACCGCCGAGGTGGTTGAACTGCTGGCACGCTATCAAGTGCCGGCCACATTTTTTGTCACCGGCCACGAACTCGCACGCCATCCGGAGCAAGGCCGCTTGCTGGTGCAGGCCGGGCATCAGTTGGGCAATCATAGCTATACCCATAAGCGTATGTTAATGGTATCACCGGCTACCGTAGCGTCAGAAGTGGAGCGCACCGATCAGCAAATCCGGCAGGCCGGTTTTACCGACGAGATCCTGTTTCGGCCACCTTACGGCAAAAAACTGTTTACCCTGCCCTGGTATCTTAGCCAGCAACAACGCAAAACCATAATGTGGGATTTAGAGCCAGAGTCCGAGCCAAAGCTGGCAGCGGATCCCCAAGCGCTGGCGGCGGCGGTGATTGCCGAAGCCCGCCCCGGTAGTATTATCCTGTTGCATGTAATGTATCAAAGCCGGCAAAGTTCGCGCGAGGCATTGCCACTCATTATCGAGGGGCTGCACGCGAAAGGTTATCGCTTTGTTACTATGAATGAACTCATCACCATGCGGGCCAGTAAATAATCAGGTAGCTGCAAATAAAAAGCAGCCTGTAGTCGACAACAGAAATACCGTATACACTGGAACAAAAAGTAGGCTAAAGGATATGCCTGTTACCGTGATAGCTCCCAACGTTCGCGCCTTGCTGTTGCAACTGACGATTATTCTGACGTGGATTCTGTTGTATGAAGCGGCCGACATTCTCGCTTACAGTCCTCATGCCAGCTTGTGGTATCCCTCGGCAGCGCTAAGCTTCGCAGCACTAACGTTATTCGGATGGCGCGCTTTGCCAGCAATTTTTATTGCCTGTGTCCTGATCAGCCTGCGTCATATTGAGCTTTATCATCCTGCGGACTCGGTGCCTTATTTACAGGCGTTGTATCCTTCTCTGGCTCACAGTTTAAGTTATCTTTGCGGCGCGCTGGGGCTGCGTACATTAGTCATCAGACAACACCTGCGCTACACAGGTATCGTGGTCAGCTTTTTAATTCTGGCCGCGGTGGCGGCTTTAGCAGCAGCACTAAGTGGTGTTTGGTCATTGCAGTGGGCCGGCTTACTCAGCGATAGCGAGCGCTCCGCTATCTGGTTGGGATGGTGGCTCGGCGATCTGGTCGCAATCCTGTCGCTGACACCGCTGCTGTTTCTGTTGTTGGATAAGCTAAATGGTGCACAAAGTGTCGTGCGGATTGGCCGTTTGGTACCTGCTATTCCGGGTAAGTGGCGAGACTATGCCTTTAAGCTCTCCCTGGCACTTATCGCGATCTGCTGCTCGATGTTGTTAGCGCAACAAATTCGTCAGCTGGAAATCACCTTTTTAATTTTCTTCCTGATTTTACCCGCCATGTGGCTGGTTTATACCGAATCGGTCTGGCGAAGTTTCAGTGGCCTGGCACTAATCAGCCTCGCTATTGTGGTACTAATGCGGCTGCTTCAAGTTACTGATTATGCTGCCGTTTATCAGTTCACGATTTCCATGATTTCCGCCAGCATGTTATATGGCACAGCAGTACCGTTACTGCATGCGACTAATCAACAACTGAAACAGAGCCTGACTATCGATCCTCTTACCGGCATACTCAGCCGGCAAGCCTTTATTGAACAAGCCGAGCTGGTAATGGGCCGTGCCGGACGACGTAATACCAAGCTTTGCCTGACGGTGCTGGATCTTGATCATTTTAAGCGCGTTAATGACGTACTCGGCCATCAGGTTGGTGACCAGGTATTACAGCAAGTATGCCGCAAACTACAAAATCAATTGCGACAACAAGATCTATTTGGTCGTTTTGGTGGTGACGAGCTGATGTTACTCTTGCCGGAAACCAATGCTAAGGAAGCCGCGCTGTTGTGTGAACGTCTAAGGCAAAGCATTGAAAAACTGCAGATTAAAGTAATGGATCAACAAGTGACCGCAAGTTTTGGTATTTGCGAACAACAACCAGACGAAAGTTTTAATCAGTTATTTGCCCGGGCAGATAAAACACTGCTGCAGGCGAAACAACGTGGTCGAAACCGGATTGAAGTCATCGCAGCAGACGATCTTGCTACTTTTTAAGGGATAACCCGAGATGCTAAAACAACTTTTGTTACCATTCTGTCTGAGCAGCCTGGTGTTGGCTGGCTGTAGTAGCCTGGATCAGGCCGGCTGCAGCAACACTTTAGTTATTAGCCTATAACCACTCCAGCCGCCGCTCTGGCCAATACATCACGGCACTGCGGCTTTGCAGCAGCGGCAATAATGCCGGTTCCTGTTCGGCAATCACGGTTTTAGCAAACTGACAAAAAAACGCGGCCTTTAACTCAGCGCGGCGCCGGTCAATACCGGCCTGTTGATAAGGTACCGAGGCCAGCAGTAATACACCATCTGCCGGGATACGCTGCTGCTTGATATTATTGAGGATGATCGCGGCGGCCTTTTTCACCGGCTGCGACAGGTCCGGGCTAAAGGGGCCGATAATTAGGGCAATATTAGGCACATGCAAAAAATCAAAGCCACGCCCCAGGCAGAGCATCCACTCCCGATGCTCAATATCCAGCTGCCGCCGTTGTTGCCGCTGCAAGGCGCTGTGCCGCAAATTACCGAGCAGCAGAGGCAGTAAATCACGCTGCATCGCCGCTGGCAATAACGGGCAGAGGTGTTGCAACAAGGCCGGTAACTGCGGGCTCAGGTCCGGACTGTACTGGCTTAAATCCAGCATCCGGCCAGTACTGCCATGCAATACCAGCGCGTCGCTGTCGGTTTCAAAACCAACCACCAGCGCATAACACTGTTCACTGGCGGCAAAAATGCTCTGTAGCTGGTCGCGGATCTGCAGCGCTTGCGCCAGTGCGGCATCACGATCATGTTGAAAGCCGGCACAACCGCGCTCTCTGGCACCGGCTGAGAAATGATAGCTAATCAGTACCAGCACCGGCCTGCCTTGCGCCAGCGCCTGATTGATATCATCGCACAGCAAATCGCCCAGATACGGCCAGCCGAGGTTAAAAATGCCACCCAAATTGCGGTAGGGCTGAATAATCCCCAGCGGCGTTTGGGTAGCATGCGGCAGATGGATCCGGCCATCCATGCATTTTAGCGCAATAATTTTAGTCGGATGCTGCGCCAGATAAGCCTCGCGGGCAGCGGTGCCGGCAATAAAGGCCGCACTATGCCGGCTGGCTAACTGCTCCAGCCAGCTTAGCCGGTCTGCAAAGGGTTGTTGATGCAGCTCTGGGGTAGCGTCTGACATAGGGCATCCGTTAAGTTAAGCTGCATTAACCATAACAGAAAAATTGCAGGGCTTGTTGGTGCTTACTGCTGCAACTTTAGTCGAGGTGCTGCGTGTATCGCTACCCGTTTTGGCTAACTGGGCAATAGCCAGATTTTATGGCAGGCTAGTGTTGAATGTTGAATGTTGAATGTTGAATGTTGAGTGTTGAATGTTGAGTGTTGAGTGTTGAGTGTAAGAATAATTGGCTTGGATTTTTTTAAAAGGAAGGCGGTAATGCGTAGTAGTTTGTCATTGTTCGTTGCAGTACTGGGTTTAGCGGCCTGCGGTAAGCCCGCCCCTGAGCCGGAGTTAACGGCACGTTTTACGCCGGAACAGCAGCAGTTACTGCAGCAGGGCAGCCTGCGTGCCCGCAGTTGCGCGGCGTGCCATGGCGCTAATGGTATCTCGCGCCAGGCGTTATACCCCAGTCTGGCTGGCTTACCAGAAGCACAGCTGACTGAGGCATTGCAGCAATATCGCGATGGCAGTCGCAAACATGCGTTAATGAGCCCGCAGGCGCGCGGCCTGACCGATGACGATATTGCGCTGCTCGCCGCTTATTATGCGCTGTTGCCCGGCCCTAGTCAGCCATAAACAGCGCCAGCAAGTCCTCGGCATTCCCCTGCCATAGCTGGCCCTTGCCGCTGCTCAGCAGTTGATCGGCCAGTCCCTGCTTGTATTGCTGCAGTTGTTGGACTTTTTCTTCTACCGTATTGCGGGCAATTAGTTTGTACACAAAGACCGCTTTATCCTGGCCGATGCGGTGGGCGCGGTCAGTGGCCTGATTTTCTGCCGCCGGGTTCCACCAGGGATCATAATGGATCACCGTGTCGGCAGCCGTCAGGTTCAGGCCGGTACCACCGGCTTTTAAACTGATTAAAAAGACTTCTGTTTCACCCTGTTGAAAGGCATCAATTTGTTGCTGCCGGTTTTTGGTCTGGCCGGTTAACTTACTGTAACTGATGCCGAGAAATTGCAGCTCTTGCTCAATCAGGTGCAGCATGCTGGCAAACTGGCTGAATAGCAGTACCCGCCGGCCTTCTTCAATCATTTCCGGCAGATTCTCCCGCAACCAACTGAGCTTGGCGTTATGCCGCACCAACTGCGCCTGCTCGATCGGTACCAGGCGGGCATCACAGCAAGCCTGACGCAGTTTCAGCAAGGCGTCCAGAAACTCGATCTGGCTGGCGGCAACGCCTTTACGCAAAAACAGCTCCCGCACCTTGGTTTCCATAATCAAACGGATACTTTCATACAGGTTGCGCTGATCGGCTTCCAGCTCCAGCAGCTGGACAATTTCGGTTTTCTCGGGCAACTCCGCGGCCACCTGACGTTTGGTGCGGCGCAGCATAAAGGGAGCCACTTTTTGTTTTAATGCCTGTGCCCGCTCGGTATCGGCATGTTTCTCAATCGGTTTGCGATACACCTGAGTAAAGTGGGCTTCGGTGCCAAGCAGTCCCGGCAATACAAAGTCAAACAATGACTTTAATTCACCCAGGTGGTTCTCCAGCGGCGTGCCCGACAAGGCCAGGCTAAAGTCGCGTTTTAACGCCCGCACGCTCTGTGCGGCCTGACTGCCGGCATTTTTAATATGCTGGGCTTCATCCAGCACCACTACACTAAAGGCGCGCTGCCGGTACAGCGGCAGATCCCGCACCAGCAGCGGATAGCTGGTCACCAGCACATCGAACTCTGCCAGTTGCTCAAACAAAGGCCGGCGTTTGGCACCGTAAATTTGCAGTACCCGCAGCGCCGGGGTAAAACGCGCCGCTTCATTCTGCCAGTTGCCAAGGAGTGAGGTCGGGCAAACAATCAGCGCCGGCTGGGTTAAACGCCCCTGCTGCTTTTCGTGCAACAAGAAACTCAAGGTTTGCAGGGTTTTACCCAGGCCCATATCGTCGGCCAGAATGCCGCCCAGGCCAAAGTGGCGTAAAAACACCAGCCAGTTTAAACCCTGCTGCTGATAGCTGCGCAGTGTCGCCTGCAAACCTGTTGGCAGCGGCACCTCACTAATCCCCTGAAAATTGTGTAACTGCTCGTTCAGACGCTGCAGGCGGTTGGCATTCAGATACTGAATTTCCGCCGCGCCGGGTGGCGGCAGGATCGCGGCTTTATAGTCTGGTAACTCCAGCGTTAGCGGCGATTTCTGTAAGTTCAGCAGCTCAACGATGGTATCAATCAGCGGCTGAATTAATGCCATCGGGATCGCCAGTTTGCCCTGCGGCAGACTCAGCCAGATGGTTTCACCGGCGGTGGGCAGGCCATAATGCCGCAGATACTGGCTAATTAACGGTAATAACGGCACCTGCTGACCACTGACATCGACCTGGATCGCCAGCTCGAAACCGCTTTGTTTACCGTCACTGACCTGTAAATAAGGCTTGGCATCCAGAATTTGCAGATTAAAGTCACTGTCCTGCTCAATGCGCCAGCCTTGCTGCCGCAGTTCGGGCAAGGCTTCCAGCAGCGGTTGCCATAGCTCTGGATTATCCGGCCCATCCCCTATTGAGAAGGCGCTGAGCGTATTCGCCGGTGCCGGCAGTTCACAATTGACCAGCCCCAGTGCCAGCAATTGCTCTAAAGCGGCCACTTCCACGCCACGCTGGCGTAGCACAAAAATACTCTGCGCCGCCGTTACGATCTCGGTTTGCCGCTGCTGTAAATTCAGCGGCAGCCGGTGGGCGCCATAATCAAAGGCCAGAATAGCGACGGGTCTGGCCGGCATTTTCGGTTGCTGCACCCGCATTTGCAGTGCCAGCACCGGTACCGGTGCCACATCCAGTTGACTGGCGGCAGCGCCCTCCGGCAGCGGTAAGGTGACTGCCGGGAATAGCTTTTGCAGCTGGCCCAGCCGCTGGGTTAGCTGTGCCGGCGGGATCAGTGGCATCTTACTCAGCAGTTTTAACTCGCGCCCCGTTAATGCCGTATCCAGCGGGCCCAGTTCATAATGATCGGTATTGATAAAACAGGGCGGTTCGGTAAAGATTGGCTGATTCGCCTCATCTTCTGCGATCTGACACTGCAGCCGTTGTCCACCAGTGCTGGCCTGCCAGCTCAGTTGCAGCGGTCGCGCCTCCTGCCAGCTTAAGGGTTGCCGGGCTTCGCCAAAATAGCAGCGGCCGGTTGCCAGAAACGCCTGTAACAACTCATAACCCCAGCGCCCCTCAAGTAAATGCTGATCCTGTTGATTGTGGGAGCGGAATAATGTCAGTAAGCGGTAGTCTTCTTCGGCCAGCCAGCTTGGCGGCTGTGGCGCGACCAGATCGTACTTACCCAAAGGCTGGCCTTTACTGTAGCCGCCTTTTTTCAGCACCTTGACCCGGCGCGGATACAGTTGCAAACCGGCCTGGCCGTAGCTGAGTAAATAAAGTACGGTTTCTTCGTTGTTAGCTGACTTCGGTTCACGCACTTTAGCCACTTCGGCAAACCAGTTATCTAACTGCAGCAACGGCAATTGTTTAATCCGTAATTGCTGCTGTGCATAATCGCGCTTTAAACGCAGTAACACTGCCAGCACGTGCTTACAGCGGCCGCCAACCGGACAACTACAGCTATCTTCCAGCTGCCAGTGCCCTTGTTGCTCACGCAAACTGATTTTCTGCCGGTACGGCGCAAAGCCTGCCCCCCAAACCTGGGCACTGATTTGACTCAGATCGTCGTTATATTCCAGTTTCAGAACTTTCCCGGCCTGCAAATAGGCGCGGGCACGATGGACCGTCGCCGGATCAAACCACTGCAGTAGTTTGGCATCCGACAATGGGAAATTGGCATCAACAGAATCTTGCTCAGACACAATTATTCTCGGCGTAGCACAACAGGCAAAAGGCCTATGCTACCGTAAAGGCAGCACAGACCAAAGCCTAAATAAGCAGAAATCAGAAAAAGTAGGTGAGTTGCAGCGCAAGATAATCATCGCGGCGCAACCAGTACAACGCATCTTGTGGGTTATTACTCTGAAACAGCCAGCCATTCACACTTAACCGCAAACTGTCAGTCAGACGTAAACTGCCTTCCAGTTTCAGGCTGCGGCTTTGCCGTTGATCCAGATCCTGCAGTACACCAAACAAAAATTCAGTACCGGCAATATCATTCAGCGCCAGCCGCCAGCCAAGAAACAGATCATTTTGCCCCGGTAAAGTTGCGGCTTCTCCCCGGCTATCGTACTGATATTCGGCAATCCAGCCCAGATCCCAGCTTTGCCCAAAGACGCCGACCCGGGTGTATTCAAAACCACCGGTGGCGGCAACATAGTCAAAAGGCCCACTACGGCGGTAAATCGACTCCAGCTTCCAGAGCCAGTCGCCCTGCACCCATGACAAATCCAGCCCGTACTGCTCCATCTGGTAATAAAGTGGTTGTAACTCGGCATTTGCGGTAGGTACTAAAACCGGCTCGCGGTTATTACCACTAAAAAAACTCAGCCCCAGATCCAAACCGGCAAAGCGCTGGCTATAGCGCAGGGCAAAGTCCAGATTATGTTTACCGGAGCTGGATTCATACCAGGCCAGGTCATGGTTTACCGGCAGCGGCGGACTAAGCCGGCCCTGTGGTGAGGGGAATAAGCGTTCGCGAAAATACGGCAGTACAAACAGATCCAGGGTGCCGGCATTACCACTGCGTCTAAGCTGCAGCATCGGCTGCCCCAGTTTAGCTTCCAGTTCAACGCCGGCGACTAGATCGCTTTGATTCAGTACATCCACCAGATGTTGTGATTCGGTTACCCCCCAGAACAGGGTATCGATACCGGCCTTAAATTCCCAGCCATCACCGATATAGCGCCAGTAAGCCTGCTGCAGATCGACCAGATTGCTGTCACTGTCAGCTCTGTGCCAGCGCAAATACGGCTCCAGATTAAGCTGATGCTTGCGACTGGCATCCTCATACGACCACAGCGCGCGATAACTTAATAGCTGCTGCGAGCGCTCTGCTGCTGCCAGGCCACGGCTGGCAAAAAAACGTTGTTCAAAACCCAACTCCTGCTGCAAACGGCTGGTGCTACTGGCAACTGGTGGTACCTGTGCGGGTGTTACTGCAGGAGACGGCGCAGGACGGGGCGTTGTTGCCACAGGTTTAGCCGGTTGTGCCACAGGGCGGATTGGCTGCGGTACTGCCACGACTGCCTCAGGCTCCGGCGCGGTGGCACTGGGTTCAGGCTTAGCCGGTTGGGCAGCCGCTAAGCGGGTCGGTAATGGTTGCTTCGCCAGTTCGCCGTAATACCATTGCTGCGCCTGTTCCGCCGGCGTGGCCAGCATTTGCTCGCGGCTTGGCACCTTTAACCGGGCGCCTTTTAACAAATAATGCAAATTCTGGTCGCGAAACGCGGCCGGGTTATGTTGCCACAGCGCGTAGATCACCTGCGGCATCGTTACCTGCTCATCGGGGCGCGCCGACAGCGCCAGCTGCCAGAGTGTCGTATTGGCATCGACTGGCCCCAAGGTGGCAGCCTGGGCCGGCTGTTGTAATGCCAGCAACAGTAAACCGATAACGCTAACGCGACCTAATATCTGCATCTCTTAGCGCGCCCGCTCTAAGGCAGCGACATCAAAGTCTGCGGCACTGCGTCCAGTATTAAAGCGGATGCTCTCCAGCAACAAGTCGGTACTTTTGCCGGTTTGCTGGTTTTGCATACTCAGCTTGTGCGCCCGCCAGAACTTATCCAGATACTGCCGGTAATCACTCAGCTCCAGAATTTTCAGCAGACTTTGTTTCTTGTCGTAATACTCTGCACGCATCACGCGGTAATGTTGCTGATCTACCCAGACCAGAATTTTGCTGTAGCCAGAAAAACTGTCGGTTGGCGTTTGTTCAACCACATAGCAGGTCAGCTCAGAGCAGGGCTCATCCCGCAAATAATTAAAACTGAATTTCTCCAGCTCAAAGGACGTCATATCTTCATAGGCAAACTCACTGGCCATAAAGGGCCCGGATTTATTGCGACTGGCAATCCGCCGTGTCCGTTTTACACTGGGCAAGTATAACCATTGGTCATCTTCAGCCGTGGGATGGGAATGGGTTAGAAAAGCCGAACCGCGCACATCCAGCGGCTCATCAAAAATAGTCAGGCTTTTATCACCATCGCCCTGCACTTCCAACGCCAGGGTGCGCATCCGGCGCACACTTTCCCGGCCCTGAGCAGTGCGCAGCACCATCTGCAGTTCGCTTTCACTGTCACCCCAACCGCGGTCACGCGCCTTTTGCTCGGTGGCGATCGCCAGGCCTTTTTCAGCATCTGCCTGCGCCAGCGGCATGCACAGCAGGCTTGCCACTAACAACCAGCCAGAGGCGATACCGAAACGATCAGATTGGCGGGGGGTGTCAGCTGTGTTTTGTTGTTGCCGGACTAACATCGGCAATTCTCCCTGTTTTGTCGAGCTTGAGTAAACAAGCGGGTAAAAAAAGTAAATCAACCAGCAGGGCGATCAAAATAATCCCTGAGGTCAGCAGGCCCATATCGGAGTTAAGCCGGAAACCGGAAAACATCAGTACCGCAAAACCAGCTACCAGTACCAGCGTGGTAATGCAGAGCGCCCGGCCAACACTATGAAAAGCATAGCGCACCGCCTGCTCGCTGTCCCGCCCCTCTTCCCGCGCATGGCGGTACTTACTGAGAAAATGTACGGTATCATCGACAATGATCCCCAGGCTCATGCTGGCCACGACCGACAATGCCAGGTTAATTTCACCGACCAGCAGCCCCCACAGGCCAAAGCCAATTAATGCCGGTACCAGATTTGGAATAATACTGATCAGGCCGAGACGCCAGGAACGCAAACTGACTACCAATAAAATTGAGATTAGCAGTAAGGCCAATGGCAAAGTGGTCAGCATCGAGGCCATATTACGCTCGCCGATATAGGCAAACATCAGAGCGGCACTGGCAGCGGACAGCTGATACTGCGGCCAGTTAGCGGTAAAATAGTCCAGCGCCCGCTGCTCCAACGCAATGAGCTCTTTGCTGCCAAGGTTGTACAGCGTTGCGGTTAGACGGGTAGCACTTTTATCAATATTTAACTGATTGTTTAAATCCAGGCCAAACGGCAAGGACATTTCATATAACAGTAAGTACTGCGCCGCCTCTGCTGCTGTTTCCGGCAGACGATAAAAGGCCGGGTCATCCTGATGCATATTTTTATTCAGCCGCTTCAGCACATCACTGAGCGTATTGACATGCATCACTTCCGGCTGCTCTGCTAACCAGTTGCTGAAGCTTTCCAGTGCCTGCAATAATTCCGGCTGATTGACTGCTCCAGCAACACCGCCATTGAATGCAAAATCAATACTGGTAAAGCCGCTTAGGTTTTGCTCCATAAAGTCATTTGCCTGGCGGAAGCTGGTGTTACTGGCAAAGTATTTATTCGGTTCGTCATTGACGCGATTTAACGGCAGCAGCGCTGTACAAAGCAGTGTCACCAGCACAAAACCCCAAAGTAAGAGCCGCTGACGCTGAATAACCCATTCAGATAAACGCGCCATAGTGCCAGAACTTTGCTGTATGGTAGCGGCCCGTAACGGCAGAAATTGCATCAGCACCGGTAACAAAGTCAGACTAAAGACGCAGGCCAGCATCACGCCAAGTGCGGTCAGATTACCCAGATCCCGTAAAATTGGCACTTCAGAGAAATTTAGCGTCAGAAAGCCGATAGCAGTGGTTACACTGGTAATCACTACCGGTTGCCAATTACGCTGCAAACTGTATTGAATAGCTTGTGATTTTGTCTTGCCATCGGCCAAAGCAAATTGCATAGATGCCAGCAAATGCACGGAGTCAGCAACGGCCAACGTCATCAGAATGGTCGGCACGTTGACGGTCGCAGTACTCATAAACAGACCCAACCAGCCGGCGATACCCAGAGTTGAAGTTACAGTTACCACTATTATCAACAAGGTCGCCAGCGCACCGGCGATCGAGCGCAGTAACACTGCCAGCATCAACATAATAGCCGCCAGCATTATCGGCACCAGTGCACGGACATCCTGTTCTGCCTCAGAGGCAAAGGCATAATTCAGCGCGATGATACCGGTATGGTGGAAGTCGACGTTAGGATAACGCGCTGCAAATTGTGCTGATAAGTCACTGACAAATGACCAAATTTCAGTAACCTGCTGTTGCTGTGTTGGTTCAGGCAATTGCACCGTGATGTTGATCGCCGTCACCTTACCATCGGCTGCCACCAAGCGGTTCACCAGAGCCGGTTCAGCAATGGCAATGTCACGGATAATCAGACGCTCCGCAGCAGAGAGCTGCGAGTTCGGCACCAGATCGGCAACCACCAGGTCGTCGGCCTCGGCTGTGGTGTGCTGAAAATTACTGAGCGAATCAACGCGGATTGAATAGGGTGTCTGCCAGGAGGCCTCGGTATATTCGCGGATTAATTGCAACATTTCCGGTTGAAAGACGTCACCGCTGCGCGGTGCTATACCAATCAGAATATTGTCGCTTTTGTTAAATTCCAGCTGCATCTGCTCAAAGGCTTGCAGCTGTGGATTATCTTTAGCAAAGAAGATCCGATAATCACCGCGGAAATACAACTGGCCCAGCCCGATGCTGCTTAAGACGATAAAACAAAGCGATAGCGCCAGAATTAACCAGCGGCCGCGCAGGATCAGAGGCTGAACTGAAGCCATAGGGCGTACTCCATTACCGCTTACTCCATCTTTAAGAATGTGGTTAAAGTGTATATCGGAATTATCGGCCTGCCGCTGAAAAACTACAAAATTTCTGTTTGTTGAATGGCTTGCTGTGGAGCGACAACAAAAAAGCCAAAAACTTGCATTTATTTAACAATAAAATAAACTTTAATCTAACTCAGCCTGCAGGGAGCAATAATGTCACTGGCCATTATTTTTAGCCGCGCCCGCTATGGTTTGGCGGCACCGCTGGTTACCGTCGAGGTACACCTGAGTAACGGTTTACCGGCATTTCAACTGGTGGGCTTACCGGAAACCTCGGTAAAAGAAGCCCGGGATCGGGTGCGCAGCGCACTGTTAAATAGCGGATTCCAATTCCCGGACCGGCGCATTACTGTTAATTTAGCCCCTGCCGACTTACCGAAAGAAGGTGGCCGTTTTGATCTGGCGATTGCGCTGGGGATTATTGTCGCCTCTGGCCAGCTACCGGAAAAATGCACTGATCCCTTTGAATTTTGCGGCGAGCTGGCGCTATCTGGCGAAATCCGGCCGATTCTAGGCGAAATCCCGCTGGCGATTGCTTGCCGCGATGCCGGACGCGCCGCCATTTTACCGATGAGTAATGCCCAACAAGCGCAACTGATCCCTGACGCGGCCGTGCATGGCGCCACCCATTTACTGCAGGTACACAGTTTCTTACTGGCACAGCAAGCCCTGCCCGCCATTCCACCTCTGCCTGACAAACCACCAGGCAACCCGCTGGATCTGGCAGATGTGAAAGGCCAGCCGCAAGCCAAGCGGGTGCTGGAACTGGCCGCTGCCGGTGAACATAATTTGCTGTTATTTGGCCCACCAGGTACTGGCAAATCGATGCTGGCACAACGCTTACCGGGGATCTTACCGCCGTTAACAGAAAGCGAAGCACTGGCAACCGCCGCTATTTACTCGATTGCCGGTATCGCCAGGGATCAGCAAGATTGGCAACAACGCCCATTCCGCTCGCCACATCATACTGCTTCTGCTGTCGCGCTGGTTGGCGGCGGCTGTCATTTACAAACAACTATGCGACATTCCAAACAACTATGCGACTTAGAAAATGGAAGCGATAATATATTGAGAGAAAAACAGTTTTGCACTGTTGTTCTCTCATTTCCTATTTAGTTCACCAAGAGGTTAAATTAGAATAATAGTCTGGTTGGCCTATACCATGATTAAGAAAAGTTTCTTCAGTTTTAAGCACTCTATCAAGCAATCTTTTTTTCAATGCTTCATTAGCATTCATATGTAGAAATTGCATTGCAAACACCTGTAACATGCCATTAAGGGTCAGCAATATACTTTCAATATCCTCATAGGCACAGACAGGTTGTTTACCTTTAAATAGCACATTCAGTAGCTCACCACGACCATGTGTGAAAGTTGAATACTTCTCGTACAAAGCTTTACCTTGCTTTGTGAATTGCTTGAAGTGTTTATGAAAATCTCCATTGTCTGGGTCTTCAAAATTATCTAAAGCTGTACTCATCTGAAAAAAACTAGCAAAGTCTTTTGGTTGAGTAATTAACGTTTCAACATCTGTCCCTTTAGGCTGTTCTATAAACTCTAAATAAAAACACCTAACATATATTTCTAGCATCGTACGAGCTACGACGACAGCGGAGGAAAAATGATCTTCTTTCATAAGTAATTTAAAGGAAAGATAATGTGTTTGGAACAACTGAAAATATGCTCTATTAATACGCTGATATTGATCATCCTCGTCTATCTGAACTGAAGCTGAAATTTTATTTACTTCATTCTGAGTCTTATCAAGCTCTCTGATTATAAAGTGAATACGTTTTTTTCCATCCTTATTCAAGTTCATCTTCATTTTAAATCCTTTATTTAATTACACTCTGGGAGAAAAGGAGGCAATCGTCCTTAAACCTAATTTTAGCAAGAATAAATCACTTTAGAATTCCCTCCAAATGGTCAAATATTTAATAAAAATACATTTTCTAAATAATCGAAAGTCAAACTGCCCCTTATAAGAACACTGATCATCCTCCATCTTTACCCAAATATTTTAATGCTCAAATTTTGACATAAAATTCTATAGCGAAATTAAAATCTTTCAAATAGAATGTAAAATCAAAAACACTATATGTTGTGCTAAAAACCAAAATGACCACTACATAAAGCAATGTAAGATAAAAAAGAAACAATTTAGGAATAATTTTAAGAAAAATTTGTATAAGCTTTTTTGTTCAGTTATCATTCGATTAACTTGATCTGTAAGTCAATGATCTTGGAGGTGAATATGACTCATTTCAATCCTGACATGCTTAGTATT
>Ga0181595_10002117_pt1 | contig 20250 bp, 8 predicted proteins | sample 041ome_7_FD_145604 | JGI IMG/M metagenome (GOLD analysis project Ga0181595, IMG submission 145604) | Coastal salt marsh microbial communities from the Groves Creek Marsh, Skidaway Island, Georgia - 041401AS metaG (spades assembly) | ecosystem: Environmental > Aquatic > Marine > Intertidal zone >...
AAAAAGAGGTGTGCTCCTTCTTCTTCTCTCTTCTTCTCTCTCGCGCGCGGTTTTTCGAGCGCGCGCGAAGAATGAGAAAGAAGAAAGAAGATGACGAGACGAAAGAATAAACATCCGAAGCGCGCGGAGAATGCGAGAACGGTGGTCGTGGTGAAGAGCAGCGTGGTGGAGATGGGAAGAGAAGAAGAAGAAGAAGAACCGGTTTTGTGCGTGCGCATTTCGGACGTCGTCGGTGGTCAAGTAGAAAACGAGAAGCAAGAAAAGAAAGAGTTGACTTCTCTTGGCGGAAAAGGAGCGAAGAGGAAGAGAACGAACGAGTGCGATGTTTCCGGGAAGAAGTGTGATTATCCATCCAAGTTGGTCATACATATGCGCACTCACACCGGAGGAAAACCGTTTGAGTGTGACTTGTGCGAAAAGAGCTTTACAAAAGCTGGTAATTTGAAAAGCCACATGCGCACTCACACGGGAGAGAAACCGTTTGAGTGTGACTTGTGCGAAAAGAGTTTTCGTGAAGCTGGTACTTTGAAAAGCCACATGCGCACTCACACGGGAGAGAAACCGTTTGAGTGTGACTTGTGCGAAAAGAGCTTTCGTCAAGCTGGTAATTTGAAAAGCCACATGCGCACTCACACCGGAGAGAAACCGTTTGAGTGTGACTTGTGCGAAAAGAGCTTTCGTCAAGCTGGTAATTTGAAAAGCCACATGCGCACTCACACCGGAGAGAAACCGTTTGAGTGTGACTTGTGTGAAAAGAGATATCGTCAACGCCATGCTTTGCACGACCACAAGCGAAGGTGCCATTAACTCTTCTCCCACAGCTCCAGTTTACATACAAACGCGCGAGCAGCGCACTGTAAGAAACACAACATATATAAATCTTACGGCTATACCTTCCAACCTTCGCGCGTGTTCGAGAACTTTGTGAGAAGGGTGGAAGACAAGGCGAAACACTCGCGCAGCGGGTACACAAACTATAATACATGAACTAAAAACGCGCGTGACTATCATTAAAAACAAAACTCTTGGCTAACATCATCATCTACTGGTGGTGGTTAATTCTCTTTCCACTGATTCGCGCACTCCACGCACCGAAAAAACTGCGTCATCGGTTCGTCCGCGCTCCTCGTTTGCACCATCAAAAAGTACGCCACATCATGCGAACATTTCGGACAACGACTTCTCGTCGTGTCGACGTTTTTCCACGCCTCGTCGCCTCCGAGCACGTCGTCGACGCGCTTTTTATTCGTGATGGGAACGTCCGTTTTCGACCAGTGTTTGTCTCGAATGGAGTACGAGTACGGGCACGTTTTGCAGAGCAGTTGAAGCGCGTCGTTTTCGTCGTCGTCGCCGCCGTCGTTTTCTTCTCCCTCGTCTCGATTCTTCTTCTTCTTCTTCTCGATGGCGAGCAAGTTCCCGCAGGTTGGACAAAACGTGAGCATTTATTAGTACGTGTGTATATGTATATATCGCTCTTTTCTCAGACACGCACGCGCAGACACACGCGCGCTCTCTCTACCGCCGCCGCCTCCGTCGCACCTTTGTTTGGTATTGCGGTTTCTTTTTTTTTTTTACTCTGACGCACTTTTAGAAAAACGTGAGAACAAAAATGGGCGAAGAGGAAAACGACGCGACTGCCACCGACGATGACGCTCGCGATGAAGTCGCCGCTGACGTCGTCGTCGTCGCCGTCGGTGGAAATGATGCCGAAGTTGTCTCGTGCAAAAACGAAGAAGAAATAGAAGCGCGCGTAAACTTTGAATCCGGAATCATCTCCGTCCCTTCTCCCAACTGGTATTCGAGTTCGCATTTGACGGTTGGGTTCGTGCCTGGCGCGTACGCGCCAAAGGGAAGAGGCAGAGAACCAGAGCGCGAAGGAAACGAGAGGAAGAACGAAACGAGAGCGATAATCGCGTACTGCGCGAAGAATAACATCGCTTTACTCGACGCGGAGACGAGTTCGGTGTTGGGACAGATTTCCACTGGACACGCGAAACGGTTGCTGAGCGTTTCGTTCGTGGAGAGTTGGTTTGACGATTTCAAAGACGACGAAGATATCGCGAAGGAAGAGACAGAAAGGGAAGTAGGAAAACGAGGAAACCAGAAAGGTGCGTTTCTGCTGGTGACGACGTCATCGGACGATGCGATACGCGTGCACGACGTCCGCGCGAAGAAGTGCGTGGGGAAGATATCGACGCTGTGCGGGACATCTACTTCTTCCGCTCATACTTCTTCTTCTTCTTCGCGCTATGGCGCGAAGAAACAGCCGAGCCGGGGTGGCCACGGGAAAGGCGTGGAGGTGCGCGTGGTAGAGAGAGAGAAGCGAGAGCGAGGGAGTTTTATAACGGGCGACGGGAGCGGAGTGATGTGCATGTGGCGCTTAGCAGAGCATACTCGCGACGGCAACAGTAATAGCAATAATAGTAACAGCATCGCGATAAACATAGAGCCGGAGTTCACATACGCATTCGCAGAGTCCATGTCGGGTATAACCACGTTAGCGAGCATGGACGGGTATTCTTCTTCTTCTTCTTTGACGTCGTCGTCGTCGTCGTCAGAGAACAGTCCGGCTTTTATCACTGCGGTTGGATTTGAATCGGGAGACGTAGCGGTTCACGCGTACAAACCAGGCGGATTTAAGGAACGAGTATTTGGTTTAGAAGAAGACGAACGATTTCGTAAATCACCAGTCTCTTCGCTCGAGTGGGTATTCGTGGACGCGACGGAGGAGATTTATTTAGCAGTCGGAAACAGAAGCGGGGATTTGTATTTTTGCCTGTTGTCGTCGAGCAACGGCGATATGTCTTTAGAGAGGAAAGAAAACTTGATGTTGCTGAACAACGTAGGTAGCACTAGTCATAGCAACAACAACAAGAAACCCAACTCAGCGCCGATTTCAACGGCATCGTGTTGGATGAATTTCACGTCCATTCGACGGCACAATAGCTTTCCGTTGATGGTGTGTTCGTGTAAAGGCGAAGTTACGAAGCTGGTGTTCGATGTTGAAAGGTTTATAGACCACGGTAACAACCCGCCTTCGTCTAGCGCCTGTTCTGTTGTTGGGCTAAAAGCAGAGCGCGCTACGCCAGATTTCAGTGGACACAAAAAGCTAGGTTTCTCATTGGAGCTATTCAAAACTGGAAAGGAAAAGAGAGACGAGAACGATGACTTTCCGTCTTTCCAAATCGTTACGCATGGATTGGACAGAGCGATTTGTTTTTATGACGTTCTCGAGGAAAGCAAAGATACATTCAAATATCGTCTGAAAGATCAGATATCAACGCTTGGTGGTTTTATTTACGACATAGATCATCATGTAGTGCCGGAAATCGGCGACTGGACTATATTTGCATGTGGTGATGGGACTTTGCGAAAAATGGAAAACGTTGCGCCTCATTCAAAAGTGCCGTACGATGTTACGACGTTCGACAAATCTTTGAACACGGAAATTATTTTCAGGGCAGATAAACAACGAAAGATCACATCTTGTCGCTTCTTTATCGATCACGAAAACATGACGCGGTGCGTTGTAGTTGGTTTGGACGATGGTACAGTTGGAATGATGCGAGTAGAGAAAGAGGACGGAAACGGTAAATTGACGAGAGAAGAGAAAAAAATGCGATTTTTCCCTCAAAAACACCGCGGCGCGGTGACGCAAATAGAACGCGTTCCATCTCTCGAGAACACGTGCGTTGGTGAGGAAAATGTTCTCGTTACGCTGAGCGAAACCGGAGAGCTGTGGTATTGGCGAAGACTCCCTGGATTCTTCGACGACAAATCTGACACGCCTGAACCATATTTCGACATCTCTGCGGCAATCCGAGAAGGAGATGATTATGAAGGAAAACGAGCGAGTCGTCTCCACTCTGACAAGGATGAAGCGATATCGCGATTTGGGTATTCACGAACCATATCTGCCTTTATAGTTGGCTATTCGAATGGGTATCTGAGTTGTTTTGAGAATAAAAACGGGATTCTGAAATTTCAGTGGGAGGACACTACCTCGCATTCCACAGATATCACCGATATTAAATGCGATGACGGCATGAAGTATGTTTCAAATTCTAGCATCGCTATGGCGACGTCATCGAGTGATGGGTGCGTGTTCGTGCGCTCCCATGCGAAAGATTTTGCTCTTTCAGAATTTACCGGCAAGATTTCACACGTCTTGCCGAGAGCGCGGCAAAGCGTTACCAGATTGGAGTGGTGTAAAGATGGTAAAGAAGATACGTGTCTAGCGTGCGCGAACGCGGATGGTCTTGTGCGCATCTATACGATCGGTGACGTGAATTCGTCTTCTGAAGTTTCGTTGCGTGCAGTCTTGCGCGGACACCGAGGAAGAGTTCGGGCACTCCGTAACTACATGTCTCACTCAAAAACAGAGAGCGAGCGCGGTATCATTCTCAGTGGCGGTGACGACCAAACCATTCGAATCTCCGACATCAATGATTTCAGACGTTCACCAGATATGGGTAATCAGTTTGCAATGTACGAAAAGGAGAAACCATCTCCTCTACCGTTTCGTCAGATTCAGAGTCCTATCGCTCGAGACGAGGAGACCAAAGGTAATGTAGGCGAATCAGGAACAAAGATGGTAGAAAGAGAAGAAGAAGCGCTCACAGCTGAGAAAGCCCCAGTGAAACGCGAATCTCGCGCAGTGAATTCCGGGCATGCATCGGGTCACGTTTCTATGACTACGGCTCCTAAGCCGTCGAAAGCCCAGTCGTTATTTAAAACCGAGCCATGGGAATCCACGGCTAAAGGCGCCGAAGTTTCTGAATCTAAAGCCCTCGAGCTTTTGACGCAGATTGACGACACGTACCCAGACAATAAGTCGGACGCACACTTTGCGTACGGGCCAGAAGGGAACGCGTTGTACGAAAAGCCGGAATCGACGAGGAGGATGCTGGAAAACATGCGAATCAAATCGAGAAAAGAGGAAGAAGAGAGAAAACAAAATCAGAACGCTGTAGCAAATGATCAGCAGCAAAGGAAAAAGAATCCCGAGTTTCAGTTTCCATCTTTGCGTTCTGCTGAAAAGCGGGCGGCTATGGCCATGTATACTGACGATTGGAACGGCGCTGCGTACGAGTTGTTTACAGAAACGGACGGTCCGGTGTATTCAGATTTGCTCGCGGTTATACTTTCAAGCGGCGGCAAAGATCTCTTTAATATTTGTCAGAATGAACAAGCTCATCGCTTTATTGATAGGCAAGAGTATCAGAGAGCGGCTTTGTGTTTTTTGGCCATGCAACGTAATGGGAACAATAGCGGTCTTCGCAAAGCTGTGCAGTGCCTGCTGGATGGTAATTTACCTCGCGATGCATGCGCTTTGGCAACTTCACGATTACCGAAAAACCACGAATTGTGTTTAGAATGTTATCGAGCTTTAGCTACATTTGAAGAGCAGAGAGGTGCTGGTGGTGCAGCCGCAAAGTCACACATCGCGGCAAATAAATTAAAGAATGCCATGCGCGCGTTGGTGAGAAAAGGCCAGTTTGGATGCTACGCCGCTGCGCGATGCGCCTTTGCCATGTTTCGAGAAGATTTCGATGTTTTACAAATCAGCGACCAAGATGGCGAAACTAGTGATGATTATGCGTCCTCTTGGTATTCTTTGGATGACTCTTACGAACAAAGTATAGTTTTGAACGCGTTAATCGATCATTCTCTTTGCTCAACCGCGGGGGATGAGGAGAGAGAAGGTGACTCGGACGACAATCTTCTTTGTCGAGAGTTATCTCGTTCGCTAGAGAGCATCAACAAAGAGTATAAACTTTTATGCGATGAAGCTGATTACCTCGCCGCGTCACTTTGCGCTGCAGTGAAGAACGGTGACAGTTTGAAAAGTGAGAAGGACCTCTTTCCGACAAGGTTTCCCATCGTCCAGCGTTTCTGGTACATCGAGTGCTTCGTGACGATTGTGAAGATGACTCTCCAATGTTTAACAACAGAAGGCGAAGAGGAATGCGATAAATTCTTCCAATACGTGCAGAAATTCGTAGAAACCGAGCGCGCTAGAAGAGCGTCGAGCTCATCGTCGCAGATAATTGGCGACGATGCAAAAATATGGGCCCTTCTCTTCAAGCGCATTTCGCTGTTTTCCTTTTCGTCTTCTTCTGGTAGGGAGACTGACGGTCCGTCCTCTGCCTTGAAGCTATTGCAATTCGTGGTATGTTTCGCTTCCGCGCTCGTTCGCGATGCGAAGAAAAAGATGGACGGAGAATCGTCGACAACAACAGCAGCAGCAAGAGATTCTTCAGATGTCGTCCACGGCGCGAACGGCGAGTACGATTTTTACGCCCGGGGCGCGCTCGACCTCAATCTCGCCGACGACAACGGAGGCGCTGAAACGAACGCGTTCTCGTCTTCCTCTCCTTCATTCGTCCTCTCCCGCGCTTTACTCGTAGCCTCAAAATTTGGAGCGCGAGAAAATGGCGCTCTTTTACAGTTCTGTAATACTTGTAGGTGATAGTTTTAAGTAGTATAAGTAGTACTTGATATAGATATGCGCGTATTTTTTCTATAGTTAGCACCAAACACCAGAAAGCTCCTTTTTTTCATATCTCTTCATAAAAAAGCGCGCGCGCGTCCGGGTGTTCATCTTTCACCCGCGGTGAATCAAAGAACGCAATTCTCCTTGCATGCGCGCACTTTCGCGTTTCGCTTCTCCGTTTCTCTCGTCCATCGTCTTCGAGAAGAGGAGGAAGAGGAACAACAACAACAACACTTTTAAAGGAAGAACAAAGCGAGTATTTTTTGCAACGAAAGACACCAACGTGGGGCAAAAAAACGAAAACGAAGAGGAGGCACCCAAAAAAAAAGGAATAATAAGCAGAAAAGAAGAAAAATATCACACGCAGCAGAAGAAGAAAAATCGAAGAAAAGTGATGAAGAAGAATTCATCGCCGCTTCAGAAAAAAAAAGTCATCGTGCACGCGCGCTGCAAAGAAGAAGAAGAAGTGCGAGCAGTAAAAATGACGACGACGACCGCGACGACGACGAGCGGCGCGCAACACACGTGGCGCGACGTCGCGAACGAATATCTCCCTCACGAAGTCGCCGAAGCGATTTCGACGGAAGATCCAAAACGGTTTGAACGCCTGATTGAAAGTTTAGCGACGGTCGCGAGCTTGGAGAAACTCTCCACGCGACCGTCCTCGGAGGAGGAGGAGGAAGAGACGACGACGACGACGACGACGACGACGACGACGAGCGCTGCTGCTGGTGGTGACGCGGCGTCTTCTCTGGTGTTTGACATCACGAGCTTACTGAGGAGTCACTTGGTCTCGAAACCGTTCCGAGCGACGAGAGATGTGCGCGTGATTGTTACTCTGGTCAAACACTGTTTCGCCGTGGTGTTGGCGGACAACGAGATGAGAATCGATTTGAAAACGCGAACGAAATGGGCGAATTTGGCGAAGACGACGTTATCGGTGTTTGAAGACCAGTTGGATGAGGTTTTAGAGATTGATTGGAAACCAATCATGGAAAAAGTCAATCACGTATCTCAAGGCGAGGTGAATGAATATTACGGGCCGGTTGTTTTAGCCGAGTGGCGGTCGACGATTTCGGCGTTGGCGAGAGCCAGTCGGAGGTATTTCAAGTTGGGGAGCAGTGAAGAAATTTGGGAGGCGAGTAAGAAGAATCTGGAGAACATATGGTCCGAGGAGTGTTTCACGTCGCTGGCGTTTATGGTGGCTTTTTTACCGACGAGACATTTACGAAATAAGAAAGGAAACGAAGAAGACGTGAAATTTTACAAACGAATGATTGAGGGGGAAAATGGAGATTGGAATCGTTTATTCGACGCGTTGCCGAGTTCGGTGTTTTGGAAATCGGGATTTCTGCAGTTGTTTTCGCAGTGTGCGAAACACGACGTGAGCGGGCGGATTCAATGGTCGGAGAGTTTGGACGCAAAGATTTATTCCGCCGCGTTGTGGAGCTTTCAGTTGAGTTCATCCAATAACGGCGGCGGCAGAAGTGGCGGCAGGAATGGGAACAACGGGTCGAAACAATCGCAACATTTGCAAGTGTTGGCAAGCTCGGTGCGTTCGATTGGATCGCCGGCGACGAAAATCGCGCCGAGAGTTTTAGATACGGCACACAGAGCGCGCTCCATCGCCAAGTTTTTGGCGTTTCGGTCGCTGAATTACACCGCAACAGAAAACGACGACAACGATGAGAGAAACAATAACACGGACATTGGCATTACCAGCAGTAACAATCGTCGAGAGAAACTCTTTGACTTTCTCGAGCACTGCTTGCACCCAGACTCGCCTGGGAGTGACGCTTTGGCCTGGTTTCTCGAGCATTTCGTGGCGTACTTGGAGAAGGCGAAGTATAGAGCGGAGACGGAAGAAACCGTTGGTTTAGGCCCGTTTACGGGGAAGCAAGACGAAGAGCTGACAAAAATGGCGCTGATTGCCGACCGATTGTGTTCTAAGGCGATCTTTTCGCGACACGGTCACACGAAACACGTCGCCGTGAAATCAGTCGGGAAGTTGTGCTACATTTGTCCCAAACACACGATTTACGCCGCTTTGAGTAGATTTGAAAACACGCTTCAACACGAAGATTCTTCGCACCAAATATCCACGGCGATTGAAGCATTGGCGATGGTGACGCGATCGATGTTGGTGAATATCGATCCAAACGAAATCTTCGTGCAGCCTGAACACGCCGAAGCGCTTTCGCGAGCTGGTGAGAATGGCGACGATAGAATGGAAGTGTTGGACGAAGTCGAAGGGTATTCCACGGGCGCGTTTATCGTCTCGGCGTTGGAAGCGACGCTTCCGTGCATTGATGTCAACGATGCGGCGAAAACGAACGCGGCGCTCAAGTTTTACACGATTTTACTTTCCTCGGTATCAAACTTGATCGATCCAGGGGAGGAAAATTGCGTGCCGCAACTACCAGTTGTTTGGTCCGATTGGACGTTGGAGGTTTTAGAACGAGTTTTCGCGGTGCTCGAACACGCGCAACCAGAAACTTCTTCAAATAACCATGGAGCCAGTTCCGGCGGTGTTGGTGAATCATCGGAGCAATCTGCATCGTTCCTCATGAACGCAAATTGCATGTTCACGCCCATGTTTCGAACGCTTTTGATTCGCTTACCGGAGGAGTCGCGTAAACTTGCCATTCGCAGAATTGCTCGGTTCATTTTCACGAATACCTTACCGTCCGCAACTCGAGAATTGGGCATTTTAGTTTCCTCGGTGTTCATTGCGTCGCCAAAGGAAGCCACGAAAGAAATTTTCAATCCTATGTTTGATATGCTTTCGCTGGAATTGAACGAGGCGCAATTGGACGCAAAGCGATCGGGTGAACTTTCCAAAGCGCGAATAAACCGATTATCCTACATCGTGGGTGTAATATCGCTCGGCTTCGATCGCGCGCACACGACATCTTTAGCGACGTTGAAAGACAAGGTTGTGCAATCAAGTCGACGTCTGTTCGCGTTGGCGGAATCTGCGCGTTCGAATCCGATTTTGTACATCGCTGGGCCTTTGTTGTGTCGGTACTGTTTAGCATTAGGTAACGTCATCGATCAGCTCGATGCCCAGCAGTCGGTCACGCAAGACGACGAAGCGATCAAGAAAGGCAAGCGTCAATACGCCGACTGGGTCGCGTTACGTTGGAAGGTGTCCCGAGACGACACTTCTTTCGGACCTCCTGATATCGAAGCGAGAAAGAAACTGTGCCTCCCGAAACCTTTCAATTGGGCGAACGAGGAAGATCATCGAATCAAGAACGAAGTCCTTCGCGAAATCATCGAAGAATTTTTGATCAAATCCTCGTCGGAAATGACGGATTTGTTCGAAGGCTGCGCGACGGCTGCGATTCAAAATATGGACATCAACGATTCTCCCGAAGATTCATCCTCCATCGATCCTCGCTCCATCTCGCCGAAGAGCACGAGTCAAGTTACTATCATCGATCGAAGCAGAAGAAGCCCGTCGCCGCCCGCCGCGGCTGGACTCACCGCGACAGCGCTTGCGCCATCGTCATCGTCTGGGAACTCACCAACGAGTTTGCAAAAACGTCAATCGCTTGCTGAGATTGCAAAAGTGAGTAAGATTGGTAGCATTGGTCAGTTCTCGTCCTTGAACGATATGGAAGATTACAACTGTCGTCGACACCGCGTGCGTTCATTAGCGGCTAGAATCGGCGCAGTTGCCACGGGTCTCACCGCGAGGATTCCGGATTTCAACGAAGGCTCATCATCCGCAGACTTAGCCATCCATGGTGAAATGCCTGGTTCGTTGGTTTTTGACGTACAAACGCGGCACGCCGCCGCGGAAGCGTTGAGTTTAGCGCTCGAAAACCACGAGTCGGACGATGCGGTGACTTTGACGATTGTCGCAAGAGTTGCCGAGGAGATTTTGTCTCCTTCAAATTCCACGTACCACGCGGCTAAAGCAGCCATGCGGGCCTGGGTGGAAGATTCTGCGAGTCTGCGTATGCCACACCCAGGACGGAAAAAGAAGAACGTCATGCTCGGTGCGAAAATTCCCGAATTGTATCCACGATGGTTGGTGTACGAATACACTCGCATTAAACATCACTGGAGACGCGCCCAAGCGGTGTATTTCAGAGAGTCAAGCGGCGAATACTGCAGCAGCGCCTTATCGAGACAGAACTCCAGTTGTGTTCGCTTACTCGCCGCGTTGCGTTCGTGTGCCATCAACAATACGTACGTGAGCGTTCGCGCCGCTGCGAGGAATGCCATTGAAACTGACTTGGAGCGATACCCGAAAGAAGCGCCTCGCGTCGTCGAGAGTTCCGCTGATTCGCTCATGATCCCCGAAGAAAACGAAGACCGATGCCGCGCGGCGTGCGAGGTTTTGAAAACGAATTCGAGCATCGTCGCGACGACGCAAACGTCCTCGGAATCGTTGTTGAAATTTACCTACGCTCTTTTACAGGCAAGGTGCACTCACGACACGGTCATTTCGCAACAAGCGGTTTCAGAAACCTTCGTGAACTTTGCGGCTCGCTTCTCTCGACGAAGCATGGATTTACTCAATTATTCCATCGATGGACCAACGCCTCTGATGAATGATTTAGTGAAGTTTATTTTCCATCCACCGGATGAACGAGCCAAACATTGGAGCTTTCAATCGATGGCGACTGCGTTTTTCATGTTTACGCTCGTTTCGGATTGTTCGGATAAATCCGTTCGGAACGCCACTCGAATTTTCCTCGAAGGTTTAACCAGCGACTCTAGACCGACGTGGCTTCCAAGCGCGTGCGGTTTGCTCCTCGTCAGTCGGTATAAGAATTTTGACGAGCAGATGCTCGTGGATGCGGTGAACACAGATTTTGAAAACACCCGAGAGTTGTCAGAGAAACTCTTGTACTCCTTTGCCGCGGCGAGAGGCGAAGACACGAATCGTGACATTGGCGATCGCGCGGCTGGTGGACAACAATCGAGATCTGCTCTGCTCGCGCAAGCTGGAGAGTCTTTGTACGGCGTCGGTCACGAGCTCGCGGGGCCGTTTCCAAAAGTGTGCACGCGAGCGATGGAGGGCATAGCGACGACTCCGGGCGTCTTCATCACCGTCTTCTCGAGATTGTGGGAAATGCTCTTTAAAGCGAGGCCGAGCTTACTCCGCGAAACGGTGGATGATGTCATTGAAGAAATGCAAGCGCACGACGACGACGCGCTATCTATGTCTTCGAAGAAGAAGAAATCATCGGCAGACGAAAGCGGAAGAGGAGGCTCGATATCGCCTGGCAGACGCAAAAAGCCAAATACGAACTTCGATTCGACTACATCATCAGCCTCCGTTCCCGCGTTAGATAACACGGCTATTTCTGCGCGCGCCGAAGCGATCGCCGCCGCCGTGCGCTTGTGCGACGAAAAAGCGACCGATTTACTCCTTAGAAAAACACGTGGAAACACGTCGGATATTTCACGCGAAACCTGGCTTCGGGCTTTGGCGTTTTCCCTCGCCGAACGTAGCGATAAGGAACACTTCAATTCGATGTTTCTGAGAATGATTGAGAAGTTACCGTTGACCTCCGCGTCGATGTTGTCGCAAATGCGACGCTTGGAATCCATCGCCATCTTTGTTGCAGAGAGCGCTCGGTATACGCTCGGCGATCACGTTGAGTGCAAGATGAAATTGATTGAAGAGATGAAAGATGTCGATGGTTCCGCGGCGAGTTCGCCGTTCGTACATGATTCACAAGGCGTAAGAAGTGCAGGCGCACACGTCACCGCGAAATTGATCTCGTTGAACAGAAACGCGGCGAGATTCAATATCAACGACGATCAAGTTTCAGCAAATGAAGCGAAGCTTAGGGGAGAACTCGATGCATTTGTGGGTGATTTCTTAGCCTCGCGCGTTGACGCAGAAACTGAAATCGTCATCGGTGGCGACGAAGTGGCGAAGCAAAATGATGCTTCGACATCCGGAGCATCATCATCAGCCATGGCTTCGGCAGCCGCGGCGGCAGTGGCGGCGACGACGAGCGGAGAAGAAGTTTCAGAGGAAGTCAAAAGAGCTCGCAGATTTCTCGAGACTATCTTCACGACGACGAAGCTTCTTATCCTCATGGGTGACATCATGTCCATCTCCGACCTCGTGCCGACGCTCATTCGATCAGCTCTGCTTTGCGCCGAAAATACCTCGGACTTGCATTTTGGCTCCGAAGCGAAATCATGCTTGATTGCCTTGAGAAGTGTTTTGTTCACAGAAAACGGCGGCAACAGCTCGCAAACGGCGACTTTGTTCCAAGACATCATAGATACCGCGCTCTTACCATCCATGAAATCTTCTTTCTGGAAGACGCGAAAACAAAGCGCCTACTTCGCTTCGGCGTTTGCCTTCCGACACATGTTTGTTCTCGACGAAGGGACGCAAATCGATGCGCTTCAAAACGCATTGGCAAACGAATTACTCGAAGACCCGCGGGTGGAAGTTCGCGAGGCGGCGCGAGATAGTCTCTTCGCCTTCCTCTCGGGCAAACGAAGAGAAGCGTTCACCGCGCAAACTGAGTCAAAATTCATCGAGCGGTTCTCCTCTTCCTCCGTCTCCGCGTCCCTCGTCGCGTCTTTACCGCGAGACCAAGTGTCTCTGGTGAAACGCCACGCGGTGATCCTCGCCCTCTCTGCTTTACTCCACTCCAGCAGCGCGAACATGGACGACACGGACCTACCGGAATGGCTCAAAAAAACCATCATCCTTGCCGCTCAGTGTTCTTTCGACTCCGATCCAATCAAAGAGTGCGCGCGAAAGGCTTTCGCGGAGTTGAAGAAAAAACTGCATCACAAAGAAAAATTTGAAAAGTTCAAACGCGCCTTCTCCGAGCAAGAGTGGGACGACGTCGTTTCCGTCGGATTTGAATACAACGCCAGTTACATGGTTTAGTAACGCTATACAAATCAGCGCGCTTGAGCTCTCGTCACAGATATAAGATACATTCGTGAGAGAATGAGAGCTCGCAATCAGTCAGTCAAACACCATTTGTAAACATAAAAAATTGTACATTTTAACAACACACAACGAAAAGCAAAGAAAAAACTGCACACACACACTCGTTTGCGCGCACCACGCGCTTTTTTCTCATCGTTCTTTTTTTTTCTTCGAGAGAGATACGCGGATGTACGCGCAGCAACCGTTCTCGTTCCTTTTCCACCACCACCGCGTTCTCGTTCGCGCGAAGGAGGAGAGGAAAAAGAGGAGGACGAGGAGGAGGAAGAAACGTTTTCCATCTGTCCAAACTGTCGGCACGTGAAGACGAAAAGAAGAAGAAGAAGAACGAAAGAAGAAGAGGACGAAGAACGCCACGGACCTCTTCAGCGGTGCGAAAAGTGCGAGTACATCTTCCTCTCCAAAGGGTTCGAGGAGAACTTAGACCCGGACGTGCCGAAGAGTTTGCTTTACTCGCCTCGCGCTTCTTCGTTTTCTTCTTCTTCTTTTTCTCAACAACAACGAGCGCAAAAAATACACGCGAATGTGTGTTTGTTTTTCTCGTGCGGGAATTGCAAGTCGATGTTGTCGCTGCCGGAACTCGTCGCGAGAGACTGCGTGGTGGAGGAGAGTAAATTGGTCGTGTGTGGCGTGTGCGAGGAGTTGACGATCATGAGCGTCGTCGGCGGTGGCGGGATCCGGGCTGGATTTGGGGCGTCACGACCGCAGCCGATGCACCACGTGCCGATGCCGGTGCCGATGCACGTGCACGCGATGCCTCCGGGAGGAGGGATGATGATGATGATGCCGATATTTGGTGATAGTGCGTATCCTAACTCGTACGGCGGGGTACCTTTTGGTGTGCCTGTACCAGCACCGAGGCAGTGCTATCCGCCAGAGCAACAACAACAACAATATCATAGTAACAACAATCACCCTTCAACGCCGACGATTGCGACGATGTTTCCTCCTCTCCCAAAAAAGAACGAATTGGATTCAAACTACGGTGATACGTGCGAAGGAGAGAACCTTAAAACATTAAACGTCCAGTACGCATCAGGCGAGCGCTCTTTTCGCGACGCGACGAACCAAAACGCGGAATATTTCCACGGCCACGAGGAGATGTTCAAGGACGCCGCGTGGAAAGGAAAAACAGAGTGCGAAGCATGTAACAGCTCCGAGGCGGACGCGTATCACCACACGGTCGCGAAAAGTTACCCGACGTTGGTCCGAGGGGGCGAGAAGTACGGTCGAGACGAATTCATATATCGCGAGGTGCGATGTCAGCAGTGCGGGTACTCTTCGATTGAAAAGAAGAGAAAGTATTGAAGAAGAACGACGAGCGAGAAGCGAGAAAACGAGATACACGAGTACTATAAAATAAAAAAAAAACTGAATATGAATACCATCGATCACGTATCAGTCAATATCATATCATATTGTTAAAACACAAACAAACTCTCTTTCTATTTAAACACACATACTCCATTCGTTTATTGCTTTAAGACCCCAACGCCAAAGTCAACTCGGCTTCGCACGCCAACTCCTCCCCTACGAACGCTTGCCCTTTCATCTTCGCGATGCCGAAACGTTTGTTCAACTTTGTCAAAACCACCTTCATGACCAACTGGTCGCCCGGAACGACCGGTCGTCGGAATTTCACGCCGTCGATGCCGGCGAAGAAGAACTCTTGCTGCGTGCCACCTGTTTGTTTCGGTTTAAATAATCGATGGTGAGGTTTAAAGAAGACGCCATCGCGCGCGCGACCGAGACGAGAGAGAGAGAGAGAGAGAGAGAAAAAAAATCCAGCTCAGCAATATCCAAAAGAGAGAAGAGGAGAGGGTAAACCAAAAGAGGAGAAAGTCACGCGTCGCAGGAAACGACGAGGACAAAAGAAGAGGACAAAAAGTAAAACAAAAACAGAAAGAAGAGAGAAGAATTTACCTTCGCCGCCGCCGCCTTCCAACATGATCAACCCTCCGACTTGCGCCATCGCTTCCACCATCAAAACGCCCGGCATGATTGGCCTTTGGGGGAAATGCCCGGGGAAAAAGTTGTCGTTGATGGTGACATTTTTAACGCCAATGGCGTATGAACCTTGCTCGATTTCCAAGACTCTGTCGACTAAGAGAAACGGGTATCGATGCGGCAAGAGTTTCATGATGGCGTCGATGTCCATTTGCATCGGCAAGGCTTTGCCGAGGCCTTTTGGATCAGACCCCGGGTCTGGTTTCGCCTCAGCGGCTTGCGCTCTCGGGGCGATCAGAGATTTTCTACTGCTCTTCAAAGAAGAAGAGGACGTCTTCTTCTGTTTGAGAGAGGAGACGGACGAAGACGCGACGCGAGCGCTCGACAGAGACGCAGAAAGAGCGGACATTACGATGATTTCTTTTTTGTATGAAAGCTTTTGATTGTGGCAGTATTATATGTGTATATATATGAAGAGTGAAAGAAAATGCGCTCTTTGTGACAAACAGGATAACGAACAACAACAACACAAAAGACAGAAGGGAAAATCTTCTCTTTTTTTAGAACGCATGGCAAATACACACATACATACGAAACAAACAGAGACAGACGGACAGAAAATAACAATAGAATAGAGCGCGCACAGACAGCGGTTACGTGTAGTCGTGTTATCATTATTAATAAACGTACGGAATAATTCTAAACTTGACAATCTCGCAGTACCGTTTCCAGTCGTCGCCGTATTTCAACTCGCACTGTTCGCCGTCGCGTAAATCTCGATGGACTAACAAAATGCCAAAGTAAATGACGTAGAAATACGGCGCGAGATGGTCGAAGCCGCACGGGAGACACCAGGCCCAGGCCATCAACCAATCGCCGAAATAGTTAATGTGTCGAGCGATGCCCCACCAGCCGGAGATGAGTAAGTTGGTGCCTCGTTTCGTTTTGAGCGATTTCAAGTGTTTCACGGACGGGTGGTTCGGGTTGGTGCGGAAGGTGTTCTTTTGGCCGTTGGATTGGCGGAAAATGTAGTACCCGGTCGCTTGAACGATGACGATGAATGCGGTCATCGCTAAAGAAATGTCCACGTTGTTTTCGAGTATGTATCGACACTGCAAGGAGTACGTAAACGGCACCCACACTAAATCGCCAAACACGAGCATAAAACCAAAACCGTCCGTGGTGACGTCCATGGTCGTTAAAATCGCCGGCTCGTTCCACAACGCGTCGACGACGTACATCAGCTGAAACGCGTTTACTAAGAGCATCGGTTTCGTGACAAACCCTAACCGCGCGTACTGTTCGTGCATGAACCCGAAATTCAACACTAACCACCCAATTAATCCCGGAGTTAACTCGCAAAATACCTTTGCGTCGAACAAACTGTTCGAAAATCGAGGGTTCAATTCTCTCCCGATGAACCAATCGTACGCGACGTTCCCGGTGTTCCCACCGTTCGCCAACACGACCGGCCCGTTATCGATGATAACACCATCGCTACCTCTTTTCATCGCACTCTTACTTATCTTCTTTTTTACTCTAAACGAGGCGACGTATAAAAACGTCGTCAACGCGAACGCGAACGCGCACCCGGCGGTTAACAAACTCAAAAACTTCGCGTGGACGTATCGCAACTGAACGACGCCAAAGTGCGTCCCAATTGCGAGCGCAATCGCCGTCGTCGCAAACACGCGAAACCCGTTCAGTTTATACCTCAATCTTTGCCCGGTTTCCGCGTTGATCACGACGCCTTCTTTCACCACCGATGCGGGTAAGATTACGTGCAGCGTCGCGCACCACGCCATCCATCCCAAAAACACACCAACGCTTTCCCACGAAAACACCGGTTTCATCTTTTCCGGCAACGTCGCAAGGGAGAAACGCTTTTTGAACGCCGAAGAAGACGATGAAAAAATCTCCACGCATCCGTAGGTTTCGTTGCACGCGGCGACGAGGAAGTAGCAGACCAAAGGGAGGAGGATTGCGATCGATATCGCGCCGAGCGGACCTCCAAATTCGTACCCGTGATGGTGATGCGTCGACGTCTTCGTCTTCGAGGGGATTTGTTGTTGTTTACTTCTTCCTCCTCTTCCTCTCGAAGAAAAAGAAGGTCGATTAGTGAATTTCGCATCATTCCCCGTCTTCTTGGGAGGAGCTCGAGGAGAAGACGTCGGCGGCGCTCTCTCTTCTCGAGCAGGCGTGCGGCGCGTGGACACCATCGCTCGTGTCGTTTTTGTATAGCGCGAATAGCGCGAAATGGTATGAAGACACAAGGGAGAGAAAAACGAGAAAAACGAGAAAAAAGAGAAAAAAATGGATGTTTTAGACGACCTATATACTTTGCTGTTACTACTACTATCGCTATTCGTGCTAAACGTCCTCCAATTACGTTAAACCGGCGGGACGTCGTTGTTGTTGTTCAAATTATTAAAGACGTCAAACTCGTCCTCGTCTTCTTCTTCGAAGAAATCTCGCTCTCCGGCGCCGCCGTACCGCTGTTCGACGTTGACGTTTCTTCCGCGCTCGACGAAACGTTTGACGATTCGGACTAAATCGTCTTCGTTGTTTTCGCACTTGACGAACGCTCGGAGCATCGGGTCGATGTTTTTTCGAACGGCTTCTTCTTTTGTTATGGAGCCTTTGTGGACGTTGTCGACGTCTTTTTCCATCTCGGCGCGTTTCGTCGGTTGCCACATGAAACCGAGCTGCAAGGAATCGTATCCGGCAACGAGCGCTTCGCCGATGTTGGTTGGAACTAAACGGTTGTCGCCGACTTTTTTCGCGTACCCGCGCTCGCCGACGACTTTTTCAATGTGCTGCGCTTGTGTGGCGTCGGTCCCGATGCCATTCTTTTCCATCAACGTCAACAAGTCGACTTCGGAAAGCATTTGCGGTTTCACCGTTTCCGAGTCGCGGAGGTTTTTGTGCGACGGTTGGAACTGCTGACCGTCTTCAAAGCTAGGAAGCTCTTCTTGGGCGTTCCAGTTGTCGAAATACGGTTGCAATCGAGGCCCATCTGGAGGGAATATCGGCCCTGGACCGTATATCCGTAAATACGCTCGGTCGGTAATCATCAACCCGTTCGCTTTGAACCCCTCCCCGGCGCAATCAACTTCGACGGTGGTTTTATACCCAACCGCTGGTTTCGAGCACGTCGCTAAGAAGTGCCTCAAAACAAAGTCGTAAATTTGCTTCTCCTCGGGCTTCCACCCGTTGAATTCGTGCGCGGTGGGTAACTTTGCCGGGTAAATCGGAGGGTGCGCTTTATCGTCTCTGTGCCCGCCCGGCGGTTTTCGAAACCCGCCACTTTCGTTCAATTCGCGCGCGTACGGACCGTACGTCTCGTGATTATAAAACAGCGCTATATTTTCGTGGAAATTGAACGAGTCTGGGAATCGATCGGTTTCCGTTCTCGGGTACGAGATGAAACCTTTTTGGTACAAACTTTCGGCGAAGGTCATGATTCTTTCTGGGGGGATGCGCAAGGCTCTGTTCACCCGTTTCTGCATCTCCAACGTATTCAACGGGTGCGGAGGCCATTTCTTAATCTCTTGACCGCGAGTAGATAACACGGTCGCGTGTGGTGCGTTTTGAACTCTCTCGAACAAAGAGTTTGCCAGATGCTCGTCAAACACGCGCTGACGATTCCATCGAAATTCGACAACTCTGCCGCCGCCCCGCTGTCTCTGTTGTTGTTGTCGACCGCCGCCAGCAGCAGCAGCAGCGGCTGCTCCTCCTCCTTCTTGCATTTGATATCCGATGGAAATCGTCCAAAACCTTTCGGGAACGTGTGCATCTGCGTCCCACTTTCTTTGAACGATAAATCCAAGCGTTGGAAATTGACACGGGCCGTAACTTATCACGCCTTTATTATCTTTGTCGTTCCCTCCTCCCCTTCCTCCTCTTCCTCCTCCTCCTCCTCCTCCTTCGCCTCCTCCGCCACCACCACCGTCGTCGTCGTCGTCCAACAACCCCAAAATCCCGTTCCTTTTCACGCAAATCGTGTTAAATCTCGTAAACGCCGCCCCTAACCGTAAATCCAACTCCTGCCTCGCGTCCACCGCCATGGACGCCGCCTCGTCGTCCGGCATTTGCAAGTTCTGAAGCGCTCTCGAAACGTCCTGATAACTCAGCGCCGAAAATCTCGCCCGAAACACTTTCAACCGTCTGTTCGCTTTCAAACACACGTCCACGACCTCCATGGCGATATTTTCTCCCTCTCGATCGCAATCGAGCCATAAAATCAACCAATCGCTCGTCCTCGCCTCTCGTTCCAAGTTCGCCTTGACTTTTTTCATCTTCTCTGGAACTGATTTCGCGATTCGCGCTCTCCCGAACAAATCTCGCATATCCGAGCGTTCCCACGACTTATACTCTTGTTCGATGAACTCGTAGCTCATTAAATGTCCCAGCACCGAGGTAAACTTCATCGCGCAGTCGTGGCGGTTGTTTATTGGAAACGGGTTTATAAATTCAAATATTCTGTTATACTCCGAAACGCCCGCGCGACTCGTCACGTTTCCTCCTCCTCTACCGCATAAAACTTTCGACACTTCTTTCGCGACGGATGGCTTTTCCGCCACGTTTAGCACTCGAACACCTCCTCCGTTTCGTTGTTGGTGTTGTTGTTGTTGGTGGTGGTGGTGATGTTGTTGTTGGTGCCTCATATCGAGACGACGATATATGTGATGTGTCTCGCGCGATGATGAGACACAACAGCGCGCGAGTTTTCTTTTTTTTTGAAAATGTGTGTTTTGTGATGGGGAACCCCCAAACCGAAAAATGCTCACAAAATGGAGATTATATATCCTCTTTCTTCCGATTTTATATGAAATACAAAGAAGAAGAAGAAACAAGCACG
>Ga0181595_10002131_pt1 | contig 20186 bp, 27 predicted proteins | sample 041ome_7_FD_145604 | JGI IMG/M metagenome (GOLD analysis project Ga0181595, IMG submission 145604) | Coastal salt marsh microbial communities from the Groves Creek Marsh, Skidaway Island, Georgia - 041401AS metaG (spades assembly) | ecosystem: Environmental > Aquatic > Marine > Intertidal zone...
TTTAATCTTTAATAGATAAACGTTAAAATGCGATTCCGTTTAATACGGGTCTGTAGCTCAGCTTGGTTAGAGCGCACCCCTGATAAGGGTGAGGTCGGAGGTTCAAGTCCTCCCAGACCCACCATTCATTATTATTAAAAATTCCCTTAAATAGTCTATTTATCGTCTTTTTAGGCTTGATTCATTTTTTAATGATGAAATGCAATTTTATAAATCTCATCATTATTCATCATTAAATAAGAAAAAAGTGCTACAAAAGTGCTACACCAATTTTAGATATAGTTAGTATCCTGAATATCTGATTCATAGATATCATAGCTACTCATACACATTCTTTCAGAATGCTTAATTGCATGTGAGAGTCCTTCGATTGTAAAACTCATATCTTCTAGCGGTGATGAATTATCAAATTTAATCTCAAAAGATTTAGCATCTCTTATGGATAGAATGTATTTAATTTTGAAGACGTAGTCGATATTAGGACCTTCACCAATGATATTACCTACCTTTAGAACTATATCTTTTGGTTTGCTTCTATCGACAGTCATGGTTGCTTTAATCTCATCATCCTCTAAATATTTAGTATTGCCTACTGGTGCTGTAATAGTTGGCTCAGAGGTTACACAAAAGGGTCTAGCCATTTCTAGATAAAAATTAGTACTAGTATTGTTACCTGTTTTATGGAGGATAAGGTTTTCATTCGAGTAAGAGTCTATACCCCAGCCATCAATGGTTCTTGTCCAGTCAGCTGAGAGAAATGAAGATGAGACCGTTAGGAGGAGGATAAACTTATGATGCTTATACATAGGGTTCCCGGAGAATGGACCGAAATGTACCATCTTGTCGTCTAAGATAATCTCATCTTCATACTCAAATAAATCTTTCTTTGGCTTTAACCATTTCTTGATACTAAGAAATGCAGTGATAACCATTAAAACCAATAGACCAAATCCAATAACTTCTTCCATATATAACTCCTATAAAAAAATTGTTTCGTTATTTTCTTAACGAGTCAGAAATGGATTTGTTACAAATTAATTTAACAATGACAAAAGATATGTCGTTTTACTTCACTAGCTGCAAAAGAAACATCAACAGTTTCAATAATGGATAGATCAACAAAGTAATTCCTATCTGCTCTGGGAGCATTTATGTCATTGTTTACAAAGAAATCTTTATTTGCCTCATATATGGCATACATTACTTGATACTTGTCTACTCCCAGATCGTTAGCTATCTGTGATGCAGTGCTCCATAGAGTTTCCATTTCAGAACCAGATACAAATATTGGCTGGGGCTCTTCAATGACTTCTTCAATCATTGTTTCGGGCTCTGCATATGCTATCTGTACCGAAGAGACTGGTTCTACTATCTCAGAAGGGGAGTTCACAATCGTAAAAGCTATAACTCCAAGACTTGCTGCAATTGCAAAACCAATTAAAGGTTTGAAATTAATTGTTGAAACATTCGAAGGCTTCTCAAATTGCTCATTGATAAAAGCTTTTGCCTTAGCATTGAGCTGATCTCTTCTTTCCCCGCCAAAGAAGCCCTCAAGCATAGACTCTGAGACAAGCAAGCTTTCATAAAATTCTTTAGCTTCTTTTGAGGCATCAATAAGTGCTTTTAGTTTAGGAGAATTTTCAAGCGTAGCTCCATCATCCATTAATTCAATTATTTGTATTTGCTTTTCTTCGTTCATAATTTTCTGTCCATACATTTAGCAAGTTTTATTCTTGCTCTATTAGCTTTCACCCTTAAACTTACCAAGCTGATATCACTCACAACTTCTTGAATCTCCTCATAGCTATGACCAGCGCCAAGCATTGATAGAATAATTTGATCTGTTTCATTAAAAGACTCTAAGCATGTGATCATTTGTTGAAACTCAAAATTCTGTTGATGAAACCCATCGTTGGTTACTGGGATGTCATTACCCTCAATTGAGACCATTCTTTTTTGTTTGCGTAAATTATCTACATGGTTATTCTTGAGAATTTTTTTGGCGTAAGCCATGGGTTTTGAATGCTTTAAGAATTTATCTTTGTTGTTAATTAGTTTTATTATGGTGTTATGAACTAGGTCTGATGAATCAGCTTTATTCTTATAGGTTAAAAACATAGCATAAGGCATTAGCTTTTTGCTCATATCTTCAAGTAATTCTTTAAATGTCATCTCCATTTCATTCTTATACAATTTATTATCTTCGAATCTAAGCACAACAAATTTTTCCTGTTTATTTACAGTCCTAGATTCTATGTTCGCAAGTGCTTCCATGTTTGAGTAAATATATCTATCTACTCCTTAACGTACCAGGATTGAAAATGTTACAAATTATTTTTAATTAATTTTTTGATTGATTTTGAACAAACCATTTTTTTATAGCCCGTCTTAAAAGATTCGAGCATATTATATTTTATGTATTGCCTAACTTTGTGAGGGGTGCAGCCTAAAATAGTAGCTGTATCTTTAATAGTGTATGAGGGCTGCATATCGTCATAGATAGTCTTTTTATATATTCCAAGATGCTTTTCAATATTTTCTATTTTTTCAAGAATTAAATCTAACTTATCTTCCTTTTCTTTCATTCTTCCGACTTAATTATGTTTTCAAACACCTCATAGCAAATCTCAGTCTGTCCTTTTCTATCAATGACTAGAAATATTAGTGGTATTGCTAGAGCTATTATTATTACAATATTTATAATCTTTATTATTCATAATTATCATCTATATTTATCGTAAAACTTTTCACACCACTCAACTTCTTCAACTTCATCCGCAAAACATTTTGTTATTCTACTAAAAGAATCTTCTTGATATTGGGTATATTGATAATACATAGCACCCAATAGTCCCATTATTATTAGGAGATATATTAAATCTTTTTTATTTTTCATTTCTATTAGCATCAATGCCTGTACAGTCTAAGATATCTGGATCATTTATAGCAGTTCCATTATGGCTGGATTCACATGTATTAAGTTTTCCTTCAAAGATCTTTTGCATTTCAGGATGCTTTGCAGCACATAACTTATAGACACCAAAGGTACATGCATCTCCTTTACTTGCATCTTTGCATATCTTAAGTTCCTTATCCCAGCAATCTGATATTACTCTTGAAGCTCTAATTTCTTTATCTGATGGAAACCATGATGCGAAAATAACAAAACCAATTACAAAGACTCCTAATATTATTAATAATTTTTTCATCTCATGCATTGCTCCAATCAGGCATTGCATTATCAAGATCTATTAATAACCTTTCCCTACATTCTTCATCTGTCATATCCAAAATCTGTTGATTGATGCACGTATAAATTCTATGGTGATTGTCACATGCTTGGATATAGTAGCTGATTGATTCTTTAAAAAAATTACTAATCAAATCATAATCCATGAATTGCTTTTTCAGCCCTCTTACTGAATAAACTAGCCAACTTGCATTGCAAGAACCAGGAACTCCATGACTACTAATCCTTATAAATTCATGGTCTTTAAAAAAATGTCGGTTATATTTTTCTGCATTAAAGCCAATAAGCCATGTCGATATAAACGCTGCTCTTGTTTTTCTTGGTTCTTTTGAATAATCGATAAATATATCTGTAGCACACTGACACGCTCCAGATTTCCCCATTGCAGCAGGGCGTTTGTGTTTTCTTTTTAGAGCAGCTTCCGCCTCTTGATTTAAGTATTTTAGTTGCTCTTGGAAACTGCTCATAGTTTAGTTTTTATAAGCACCGTATTCTTGTTCATACTCATATATGTAGTCTTCTATGTCAGGTATTAAATCATTAAGTCGATTTACTATTTTTTGGTAGTAATCTAATACTCCTTTAATATCTTTTTTAACTTCTGCATATTTTATTTCGGTAATGTAGCCTTCGCTAAAGAATTTAGAGAACTCATCTGCATGATTTTGCATCTTACTGATCATGTCATGGGCTTCTTCAAGTTCTTTATTTTTGATTTGTAACTGCGATTTCATTTTGAAATAAAATGCTTGGAGATCATTGATTGCAATTACATCGGACACTACTCCATCCTAAACAATGTGTTTTATTTTGACAATTCTTATCTAAGAATTAGGTAGTTATTTTTCTATTTTTGAGCAAATATTTTTTTAGCACTATCGGATCGCCACCATTTTCTATTTGATATTCCTCTGATGTTTTCAATTCTCCTCCCTCACACCACGCAAAAATTCCCTCAGAGTATTTATTTGGATTCTTTGTTGATTCTGTGCCGTCGATAATTATGTAGTTATATCCATCTTCAAAGACAGTTTTTGACATAAATAATTTTTTAAATAAATCATAAAAAGTCCAGATCACTACTGTAGCCCAAATCAGAGCCATAATAATTAGAAAAATAGTCATTAATTAATTTTTAAAAAGTACTTTATTTTGACAATTAATATTTTGCTGTGTTATTCGTAAAAAAGGAAATGAATTTTTTAACAACTCAATGAAAGGAGAAATATGACTGAATTAAACATTATTGATGCTATTGGAAGAAGGATAGTTTTAGAAAAAAGAGCTGGATACTATTGGGGTGTATGCCCGTTTCACAAACAAGAAAAAAAAGTTCTTATGCATGCATCTATGATTGTAGATAGGGAATCGAAAACTTATCGCTGTCTAGAATGTAGGGTAGAAGGGGATGCAGAAGATTTTCTTAAAAGATATGAGGGTATTGATGAAGAAACTTGTTAAATGTAGGCATTGCCGAGCAAAGGCAATTCCATGTAACTATTATGGGAGTGAAATGAAAGAGCTATACTTGTATAGATGCACAAAAAAGGATTGTGGTACTTTTTTTTGGCATAGAAATGTTTTGCAGGAATTCAATCTTAAAGATCCAAAATCAGATCAGAATAAAAAGATCGAAGAAAATCTAGTTAAAAAATTTAAAATCCCAAAAAGTAGTTATCCTCGTGCCGCATATGTAATAAAGCTCTCAAGAAAATCAGGCGAAACAAAAGATTCAGTTTATATTGGAGAGACTGGACATCATCCATTGAGAAGATATTTACAGCACATAAGGGGTTATAACAGTGGAAAAGGACATGCAAAAAAAAGAGCAAAATATTTATTATCTTATGAGACAAAAATTAAAGATTCTAAAAAAAGAGAAAGAGAGTTAGCAGAAGAAATGTCTAAAACTTATTTAATAACAGGTGGACATTAAATATTTTAATCCAGCTCATATTTTTCAAGTTTAGTTCTTAGTGTTGTTCTATTTAAGCCAAGAATTCTTGCAGCCTCTGATTGATTGTCATTAGTATAGCTCATTACAATTTTTAACAAAGCAGGTTCTGCGATATTTAGAACTTTGTCATATAAGCATGAAATATTAGCCTTATCCTCTAATTGAAGAAAGTAATTTTTAATAGACTTTTCAATATCATATGTAGCTTCGGATTCACTTTTTAACACTTCATAGCTTGATGGAGTGTCTTTGTGAACTTGGAGTCCAAGATTGTTAACTATTGAAATGATATTATTTAACTCATCAATATTTTTGCCGCTAAGTTGTAGATAATTATTTATGTCCTCGTGTGTTAAAAAGCCAATCTCTCTACCTTTATCTACCAAAACTTTAAACTGATAATCCTTATCCTCTCCTGATTCGCTATTAAGGTGTGCTTCAACCTCTTTTTTAAGTTTTACTGCTGCTTTTGATTTTCTATGGTTAAGCTCATATATGAGATCTTCTAAAATATTTTTATTTAATTTATTTTTAGAAAATATTTCAATCAAATCATATACCGAGGAGCTAAAGTATTTTCTTTGGTTTGATGTCATAAAATTTTTATTCTAACCGTTTAACCATATGTTTAATGAAGTGTGTGTTTAATTTTGACAAATATATGGCATCATTAAAAGCATGAAATTGAGTGAAATTGGTTTTAAAAAGATCTGGAATACAGAAGATGATAATGTACTAGAAGATTTTTATATTAAAGCTCTCTCATCAGCCCATCTTTACTATCGTGCAACTTATACCTTTTCCTCAAGCATTCTTGCAGATGCTGCTCAAGGAATAGATGGATTAATTGATAATGATGGAGAGATGAGGCTTATTGTTGGAGACATAATGTCTGAGGAGGACTACACAGCCATAGAGGAGGGGGATAGCTATAAAAAATATGAGACTAAATGTATTGAGATGCTTAGGGTTGCTCTTTCTAAATCTTTTGAAAATAAGTTATATGCCCATAGGTGTGAAATTTTAAAATGGATGATTGGTGCAAAAAAATTGCAAATTAAATTTGCATTAATGAAGAATGAAAGAAAAATATTTCATGATAAGTCTGGTGTTATCTATGGAAAAGATAATGAGAGGGTAGCATTTCTTGGATCAGGAAATGAAACAGCAGGGGGAATTGATCTAAACTGGGAGCAATTTCATTCGTATTTTAGTTGGGATAGTGCATATGATCCCTACGGTATAGATATTGAAGATAAATTAATTAATTACTGGAATAGCAATAACAGCTCAGAAAAGTTTAGACTTTATGAACTGCCAGATGACAAAATTAAAGAGGTTTTTTCTGAACACACCTCATCAAAAAGAAAATCTTCAGTATTTAAGCCTGTTCTAGGAGAGGTCAAACTCTCAAAAGAAGAATATAAAATTCCATTTCCATCAATACCAAAAAAAATTGGAGACAAGGAATTTAAAATAAGACCCTATCAAAAAGATGCGCTTAACAAATGGAGAGATAATAATTACAAAGGGATCTTAAAACATGCAACAGGTTCCGGAAAGACATTAACCGCCATATATGGTGTTACTAGATTATTTCTTTCAGAGGGAACAAAGGGGAGAATGGCTGCAGTTATTGGTGTTCCATATCAAATTCTTGCAGATCAATGGGCTGAAGAATTTAAATTATTTAATATTAATCCAATTATTTGTTATGGCAATTCATCAAAATGGAAAGCCAAAATTGATAATAGAATTGCAGATATTGAAAGGTCAAATTCTACTAAGCAACTAATGGTATTAGTTGTTGTAAATGCATCTCTTTTAAATCCAGATATATTTGTTCCAGTAAATGAAATATTAAAAACTAAAAAATTTAAAACTATATTTGTGGGCGATGAATGCCATGAATATGCTGGCAGGAATTTAGATAATTTACCAGATGCAGACTTCAGGCTTGGTTTATCAGCAACCCCATTCAATGACAGAGATGATGTTAACTCTATAACCAAAGATAATAATCTAAAATCATATTTTATAAATGAGGTGCATACTTTTTCTCTTGAAGATGCTTTAGCTAAAGACTACCTTTGCAAATATGAATATCATCCTATATTTATTCGACTTAATGAGGATGAAGAAAAAGAGTATCTAGAGTTATCAAGAAAAATCGCATCTTTTGGTAATGACGCTTTATCTAAAACTAGCTCAGAAAATAAAAGCAAAGATGCATTAATGGGACAAAGAGCAAGACTAATTGGTTCTGCTGATGAGAAATTCATAAAACTTAAAACTTTAGCAAAAAACTTAAATAGCCCAAGCAACACATTAATTTTCTGTGGAGATGGTTCTACGGAGGACTCTACAGAAGAGGAAATCAAGGATAAGAAAAAGGTCTTAGGGATTTTAAGAAATTTAAAGTGGGATGTAGCTGAATTTACAGCAGAAGTTTCAAATGATGTAAGGAGATCTCGAATCAGAGATTTTAAAGATCAAACACTAGATGCTCTTGTAGCCATAAAAGTCTTAGATCAGGGAGTAAACATTCCGGCAATTGAGACAGCAGTTATAGTTGCAAGCAGTAGATCAAAGAGACAATACATTCAAAGACTTGGAAGAGTGCTAAGAAAATCTGAAAATAAAGACTTATCTCATATATATGATTTTATTGTATTGCCCTATAGCAAATCTGATCTTTCTAAATCTCTTGAAGGCTTAATTGAGAAAGAAAAGGTAAGATTTGACGAGTTTTCGAAATGTTGCGAGAATAAAACTCAGCTAACAAATGTTTTTCAAAAATACATAAGTACATGAACGAATTTGCAGACATTATTGATAAATTATTTCAAGATTTAATTGATACAAAGAGAATGCATAGAACAGAAGATATAAGGGGTTCGTTTCAGACAGCTGCTAAAAATGAAATAAATAGACACTTGGAGAAAATAGATATTGAAACTAATATCCCTAAGAGTTAAAGACTTTAGAAGATTTTATGGTGATCAAGAAATAAGGTTTTCTAGTGACTCCAAAAAAACTTTTACCATCATTCACGCAGAAAATGGAACTGGTAAATCTAATTTATTAAATGCTATAAATTGGTGTCTTTATGGTGAGTTAGTAAAGGGAACAAGCCAACCAGAATTGATCATTAACCAAACTCATCTTTTGCAGAAAGGAAAAAGAGCTTTTACCGAAGTAAGATTAAATTTAATTGATGACAGTGGTAAAGAGCTCATGTTTTTAAGAAGAAAAAATATGAGTGAAAGTCATTCAATTTCTAGAGCATATGAGGGTCCAGATGAGATCCCTATAGATGATAAAAATGTAAAAAAGAATATCGAAGCTCTTATTCCAAAAGAATTATCAAAATATTTTTTCTTTCATGGAGAGGGTCTTAAGAGCCTTACCACAGAAGCCTCTAATATAAAAAGAGCAGTCCAGGATATTCAAGGCGTAACTGATACACAAGCAGTTTTAGTAGAAATCCAAAGAAATAAAAATACTCTGCAAGGAAAAATAAGAAAGACCGTTTCAGCTGGAAGCAATTTAGCTAAACTCTCCGAAGATCTTGAAAGCTACAACAAGATTATTGAAAAAAAGAGAAGTGAACTTTCTGCAGAAGAGAAAAAAAGAGATACCTTAAATACAGAAATAGATATCCTTGATAAGGAGCTGAGAAACTCAAATATTGATCTTATTAAAGAGAAACAGAAAGATAGAGAAAAGCTTGAAAAAGATTTATACAAACTTAAAGACGATTTTAAAAAACATGAGCTTAAAAAATACGAATCATGCCGCTCATTTTATAAAGATGTAATAAATTTGAATATAGCAAAGAAATGTACAGATGTTTTTGAGAAGCTAAAAGCAGATGAGCTATTTCCAGCAGACTTAAGTGAAAATTTGTTAAATGCTATTGTAGAAAAAGAAAAATGTATATGTGGTACAAGTGTAAAAATTGGTTCTACTGAACATAAAAATATTGAAAAGTGGAGAGCGGTTTCTGCAAGTGCAAACTTTACCGCGCATGTTTTAAGTTTAAACAAATATGATTCATATCTTCAAACAGCTCAGCAATTTAATATTGTGATGAGCAATCATGAAGAAGTAAAAGCAAGATTGGAGGAAGATATTGATAAGAGTGAAAAAACTCTTATTGATTTAAATAATCTTCTTAAGGAGGGTCTAGACAAAGATTTAAGTGCTTTAAATGACGATAGGCAATCAAAAAGACAGAGCAGAGACTCAGCTAATCAAAATATAAAAAATCTTAACGAAGACATTGTTAAATATGAAAAACTCAAAACACCATATGAGATTAAATATAAACTAGAACTTCAAAAATCTAAATTAGACCCGGTTCTACAAAAACGATTTGATTTTTTAGATAGAGCTGAAGCACGATTATCTAAGATGCTAGCTTCATATGAAGCACAGGCAAAATCTTTCGTTAAAGAAAGGATAGGTGAATATTTTGACAAATATGCAACAAAGGAATTTAGAGTAGACTTTGATGAGAATTTCCTTCCAACACTGGAAGAAATGAATGTTGGTGGAAAATATACTCCTGCTCCTGAGAGCACAGGAGAAAGCTTATTAAAAAATATTGCTTTTATTTGTTCTCTTGTTGAGTTTTCAAACAAAAGAAAAGATGAAAGGGCAACTTCATTCCAAATAAAAGGAGTGAGATCACCTTTAGTCATTGACGCACCTTTCGGGGATGCTGACGGAAGATATTCTAGCGCATTGGCAAATATTTTAACTAATTGCGATGCAGATCAGGTCATTATCTTTTTATCTAAAAAGCATTATAAAGGTGCTTTTGAGAAGATCACAGAGGATCTTAAAAATGTTGGATCTAGATATATTATTGATAACTATGCCACAGGAGAAGATCAAAAAAATCTTGAAGACATAGAAGATAATAAAGAGATTGAAATTGGTAGCGAAACATATACTCAGATTCATTCAAGCAAAGAAGACTTTGGCTACTCTTTGCTAAGGGAAATTAAGTAAATGGCAAGAATTTGGATTCATGAGGATTTTAATGAGTTAATGGATGAGCTGTCACCATCTGGCAAAGAACAAACATTTGAAAACTTTGCTCATGCTGCTGCTTTCTGTGCTGCATTGGCATTTAATAAAAAAGGAATCCTTAAAAAGGAATACAAAGTTAAAGGTAGCTCACCAAGCAGAGAGATAAGAGACAATGTTTTAGACGGACAAAACCTAAAAGAGCAGATTGATATTTTAGCTCTTGCGCATACCGGCTCTCATGAAATTTTAAAAGATGATGAGGAAGTGAAAGATGAGAGATATAGAATTTTTCAAAATTATGCAAATACTGGTTTAAAGCTTCTATCTGATATCAAACAAAAGAAAGCTACAGACACATCAGGAGTTGATACTGTAATACAAATCTTATCTGAGATAAGCTCAGAAAATATTAGCAATCTAGAAGATTCTCAAATTGGAGATACAGAATTTTAAATAGCTAAATCAAATAAATCATCTAGTGATTTCGTTTGTGTAAAAATTTGTTTAATTCCATTTCTAAGATGAGCTCTTAAAACTTTATTCAGATTAGATTTAGAGGGTTTTAGCTCTAATTTATTGCACTCTTGAATTAGCAAATCTTGATAAAGCTTGTAGTTTTTTCCACTAAATACTACCCAACTCATCTCTATACCATACTCACCATCTTCCTCATTAAGATTAATCTCAGATGCCTTTCCGATGCTATAACAAAATGCCCATCTGGCAAAAATATTCCAGTTATCTATGCCGGTAGGGTTCTTTAGTCTTGAAAGAAGATTTCTTTCGCCAATAGTTAATCTTACTCTATCTAATTCAAAACTCATTTAAAATAACCCTCAACAATTCTTCCTGTTTTAGTCTTTTTATTCTCATCACATAAATACTCATTACCAATATAAGGTTTTAATGATTTGTAATACTTGCCAATAATCTCTTCATCAGTAGATAAAATAATTGTTTGAGATCCGGCTTGAGGAAAATATTTTGTTATAAGTTGTTCTCTATGTTTTGAATCTAGTCTTCCAAGAGGGGTGTCGATAACAACAGGAACGTTTATCTTTGATACTTCTGATAAAGACCACAGAATCGATATTGCTAATAACTGCCTCTCACCAGCAGAAAGGTCTTCAAGCCCAATGACCTTCTTCTCTTTGTTTACGGCTTCAATAATATATGTCTCTTTATCAATTTGGATTGAGTCTATTAAAGAATCTTTTCTATTTAAGAATTGGAATTTAGTAGCTATCTGTGCTTCGAAAGAATCAATAGACCTATCCACGATTCTTTTTTTGAAGCTTGCTAAATTCTTCTCAGCTACTTTAATCTTTTGAAGCTGACTTTTTTGTATAGATGAAGATTGAAGGGCATCTATTTTTTCATCAAATTGTTTTTTATACCTTCCCTCTAAGCTGAGAAGACGGATTTCACTGGATTTGATTGAATCTGCTAATTGAGATATTTCTGCTTCTGCAACTGAGATTTTTTTAATTAGGTCATCTCTATTAAGCAACATTGATTTTGCATTATTATCATCTGGTGCTCTAAGAATCGCTTTTTCAAGACTCTCAAGATTTAGTCTAAGCTTGTTAAGTTCTTTCTTATTGGATTTGTACTGTTTGTAATCTTCATCAATTAGCTCATCTAAAGCATCGAGTTCGAAGACTTTTGATTCAACAAAAGTAACGCCAGTATTTTTAATTTGTTCTTTTTCTTTTTTAAGTGATTCATCTAATAATTTTTTAAGCTTATCTGCTTTAGCCCTGGGAAGATCGCTAAGAGATTTCATTACAAACTTATCTCGTATAGCCCATGCATCAATTTTTAGATTGAGTTCAGATTGATTTAAAGAATCTTCAGCAGATTTTCTTATAGCTAGGATATTATTTTTAACCAATTTAAGAGGCATTACCCCAGATGCTATGTTTACCTGTTCTTTCTCAAGAAGTGTGATTTGAGTTTTTAGATCTATAACTTCAACTTCTAGTTTTTCAATTTTTTCAAACGATTTAATACCTTTTGCTCTAAACTTTGTTTCAAGATCCTCATACTCTTTTTGAGTAATATCATTCTTTTCTTTAAGTTTTATAAGTTTAGATTCATCTTTTTTAAGTTGCTTTTTAACATCATTGATTGCATCTTCGGTTTCAGATAACTCAGATTGCAAATCAGGACTAGTGTCTTTAATTATATTTTTCTTCAATAAAGCAAGATCCTCCTCAAGGTTTGTAATTAAATCAGCTCCAATAAGAGTTTCAATTCCTTGAATGAGAAGTTTTGATGTTTCAGCAGGTTCTGCATACTTTAGAATTTTCTCACCATCAAACAAAAATAATTTACTTAAAGCAGGTGAAATAATTGTTGAGATAAATTCAATCCAATTTTCAGATAAAACTACATCGACCATTCCATTTCTGGTTACCTCAAAAGACTCTTTGGTTCCTTTGGTTGTTTTAGTCCAAGATCTTTCAAGAATAATATCTTCTGCTATATCAGTATCATCACTAAGATTTAAGGTTAGGTTAATAGCGCATCTTGTATTATTTGGAGTATCCCTATTTACTTTTGCTTCAAGGAATTTGCTATAGGAATGAGCTCTTCTATTTTCTTTATGAAGGTTAGACTGTGCTCCAAAAAGGCATAGCTGGATTCCTTCGAATATAGAGGTTTTTCCACTACCGTTAAGCCCACCAATTAGAGTAACTCTTTTTATTGATGGTAGTGCAAGGTCAATAGAATGACTTCCCTTAAATGGTCCATAATTATGGAGCTGTACATTCTTTATAATCAAATCTTTATGCCCTCATAATCATTTATGGGTGTTATCTCAATGCTTTTAATAAGCTCTTGTCTTTCATTTCCAGCCGCAAGAGCTTCTTCTTTATCAAGATACAAAAATTTATTTAATTCTTTTTCGAGTTCTTTAACAAAGCCTCTTCTGACGCCCTTTGATTTTAGTTTCATTTCTTTTACTAAAAGGTTTCTAACAAATTCATATTCCTTTCTTGAGTCACACAAGGATTCAAGGACTTCTAGGTTGTCTTTTTCAAGAACAGAAATATTTCTAAAGGACTTACCTTTATATTCAGAACCTTTAATTCTTTTATAAAGTGCAGGCAATTCATCTTCAACTTCATTTTTATCTTCAATCCAAATTCTTCTTATCTCTTCCAGCTCTTCATGACTTATTAAATTAATTGCTTTTGACTCATCGCTTCCAGCAAAGTGTTGAGCAATTTGAACCTCAGCTTTAAATACTTTTTCAAGAATTTTTAATCTCTTATCTTTTTTATAGGGTCCTGGAACAGTATCTATATCGCCATCATTATTTTTATAAAAAGATACTTCTCCGTTAAGTCTTGTAAACTCTCTTGAGGCTCTTTCAACTTGTAAAGCATCCTTGGATGTAAAGTCGAGCTCATCTCTTACTTTAATCATAGGGCTCATCCATTCTTTATCTTTATCGTTTTGGACCATAGCCTGCATGGACTTATCTTTGCTTACCAAAGTACATACGTAACATCCAAATCTGCTAGAACCACAGCTGGGTGTAGTTGTATCTATAACAACCGGGCACTCATTATCTTCTGTTGCTCCTTGGTAGAGATTTAGAAGACTTTTATTTGAATAATCCCATGGGTTTTCATACTGAAGCAAGAAAAGCCAAACATCATCATTGCTCCATTCTTTAATTGGAGAGTAGATATAGCAGTTAAGTAAATCTTGATGTTTATTTAGAATTTGATTTTCTTTAGTGTGCTTTTTGATGCTTTTTGCTCTAGCTGAGCTTTCAGCTGATCTTACACCAAGCAATAAAATAGCCTCTCCGTGTTTATTAACCACGCTTTTGATAAAGTCGTTAGAAGGCTTTATTTTTAATCTATCTGTACACCACCTAAAACCTCTTCTTGGAGCAGGGTATCCCTTGCCGATAAGGTTTACCCAGAATCTGTCTTCTAATTTTGGTTTTATTAAATAAGGTTTAATAGGAAGATCATTTTCTTTAGCAGCAATTTTCATTTTTTCTAACGAGCTTTCAACCCAATTAGAAACGATTGGATTTTCAACCATGGTATCTGTTGTAACAATAAAGACTGGTTTTTTTCTTTTGCTTTTTGGTAGCTGTTCTACAGCCATCCAAGTTAGTTGTGCGACTGCTGTAGAGTCCTTGCCACCACTGTAGCCTATGACCCAAGGTTTGTTATCAGCAAGGTATTGTTTTTGGAGTTCAGTAATCTTTTCCTCAATTGAGGGTTTGAGTCCTAATTCTTTAAATGCTGATTCACTCATTAATATTTCTAATTACTATTATGCTAATATCTTTTTTAATTATACATTGCACAATTTAACAAAGTTACTAATGAAGGAATATTTAGACTTTAATGCTACAACGCCTGTTTATGAAGAATCTGTCGCAGAAATAAAGAAATATCTTGATGTGGACTTTGGCAATGCTGGAAGTAGAACTCATCAATCAGGACTAGATGCAAAAAAAGCAATCACTGCTGCAAGAAATACTTTTGCCAGTTATTTAGATGCTGAAACTTCTGAAATTGTTTTTACTAGTGGAGCTACTGAAAGTAATAACTTAGCTTTATTTGGATTGCTGGACGAAGCTAGGAAGTTAGGAAAAAATCATATTATCTCTACTGAAATAGAGCATAAAGCAGTCCTGGATCCACTAAATGAAATAGCCAAACAGGGGTTTGATGTAACTTTAGTAGCTCCAAATAAAAATGGAAGCATTGATCCAAAAGCTATAGTCGATCAAATTACTGACAAAACTTTTTTAGTAAGTTGTATGCATGTAAATAATGAGACGGGTGTAATTAATCCAATTGAGGATATTGCAGTTTCTATTAAATCGACAAATCCTGATATTTATTTTCACTCTGATTGTGCCCAATCTTTTGGAAAAACTTCCTTATCGATGAACAATAAAAACATTGATCTTCTTTCGTTCTCAGCGCATAAATTTCATGGTCCAAAAGGTATTGGTGGATTAGTAATGCGAAAAAGAAATGATATGTCACTACCTGTTAAGCCTCTTATGTTTGGTGGGGGTCAAGAGAGAGGGGTAAGACCAGGAACTCTTCCCGTTGCTTTAATTGCTGGAATGGCAAAGTCATTAGAGATATCAATTAAGAATCAAGCAAAATGGGAAGCCAGATGTAAGGAGATCAAATCAATTGCTCTTAATTGTTTTAAAGATTTAGATCATAAGATATACGGTACTACTGACGAAAATACCTTACCCAGTACATTATCAATTGCTTTTGCTGATTTAGATGCAGAAGCCGTTATTCTTTCACTAAAGGAATATGCTGAAATATCTACAGGATCTGCTTGTACCTCTGATTCTTACACCCCCAGTCATGTTATTTCATCCATGGGAGCCTCAGATATTGAAGCACAAAGAGTCGTTAGGTTTTCATGGAGTAGTCAAACAAACCCTGAAGTATTTGAAGGTATAGCCAGATCTCTTAAAACCCTTTTATAAACAGAACATCAGATACCTGAATTCAAAATACTTTTTTTATAAATAAATGCTCACCTTTGTTTTTTCAGAGCATTAGCTTTGAATTCAATGAATGTATATTAAAGAGATATTAAAGAAATACTGAAGAGATATTTTAAAATATCTACTTCTCTTTTTAAAAAGGAGAAGCGTATTCTTCTTCTTTATCATCATAAATAGGACCAGGAAAAAGATATCTTCTAATGACTCTGCCTGTATAACAGTCTCTATGTAAATGAATTCTGAGATGCTCTTTTTCAACAAGCTTGCTAATTATTGCGCTTGTTCTAGATTCGCTAAGGTTAATTAACTGTGCAAAGAATTTATTACTGCCAAATACATCTTTTTCATTTTTATATAAAGAAAGGACGGCTCCCATAATTATTCTTTCATTAGCTTTAAGACTTTTATCATTTAATAACTCGTTAGCTATAGCTAAATATTCCATATTGATTATGGATTCATCATTAACAACAAGCTTTTCAAAATATCCAGGTTTGATTTCTTTCATATTAGATTTGTTAATTAAAACTGGATTCTAAAATTGGCGACTGACTTTTATCAAAAAGATGCTACAAGAAATAAGTCATTCTAATTGAACGACATCCTAAAATTGCTACAATAGAGTGAATGTATCAAGAGAAGGATTAAATTCCTCTCCAACCTGCCAACTCCGGCAAGGTGGAAAAAATGATGCGGTTGTTCAACAAATATAGGAGGTTGTATGAAACTAGATATTTATCGCTGTTCGTGTGAGCGTGAAAAAATTTACGCTATCTTTAAAACACCCAAAAACGCTATTCATCATTATGAAAATAATAAGATGGTTGCACACCTGTGCAAGGAGTGTGTCCAAGAATCATTTGAAATTGCCCATGCCGAGTATGGGAATTACTTCTGTTTAGAGGGGGTCAATAATGAGATGTAAAATTCACCCGGATCAGCCCCTAATCCCGGCTATTAAAGTTCCTTTTAAAACCTGTCTCGTATATACAGATGAACGTCAACGTCCAAAGCGCTGGGAATATGTTTGTCCGATATGTAGAGAAGCACACTATGAAGCCTGTCAAAAAGAATACGGGCACAAATTTCCATCAGAGTAGAGAGGTTAGTAATGGCAATACATAAGAATGGGAAAAATTATTACTATAACTTTCAATATAAAGGAAAGAGATTCCAAGGCTCTACTGGAACCAATAATCATGATGAAGCATTTGAAATATATCTTGAAAAAAAGAATGAAATTAAAAGACACAAATTCAGGTATATAAATAAAACATTTAAGGAGCTTGTAGACCATTATTACGAGAGTTACAGCAATAACGATCAAAGGGCACTTGATTGGTTTTTAAAACATCTCAGCGATAGGAAGCTTGAAGAAATATCTGGTCCCGAACTAAAGCAACTCCAAGGCTTTAAAGCTATTAGAGTAAAGGGCTCGACTGTTAATAGACAGTTTGCAATTATTAGGTCTCTTCTTAATAAGGCTGTCACTGACTTAGGATGGTTAGCACAAGCACCTAAGTTTAAAAAAGAAAAAGAACTAGAGCCACCAAAGAAAATTCTTAGCACTTATGATCAAGATAAGCTTATAAGATACCTACCACCACACTTAAGGCGTATTGTTATCTTTGCTTTAAATACGGGTCTTCGTAAGAGCACCATAGTGAACTTAAATTATGATATGTATGATCATTCAAAGAGAATGCTTCATATACCTGCTGAGATTCTTAAGACCAAGAAATCATTAGATATTCCTCTAAATTTAGAAGCTCACAAGGCTATTGTGAATACGGAATATGGATCTATTTACACTCGAGGGCTTGGTACTTATCTAAAAAATAGATCTATCTTCACTTATAACGGAAAGCGAATAAAAGACCCAGGAGCATCTGCTTGGAGAAGAGCAAAGAAAAAGGCTGGAGTGAATATAAGGTTTCATGACCTTAGGCATACTTGGGCTACTAGGTGTATCGAAGGTGGAATGCCAGTTGCATATGTTCAGTACCTTGGTGGATGGAGTTCACCTAAAATGATGCAAAGGTATATAACTATTTCGCCTGAAAACTTAAGAGAACTTAAAAAATTTGGATATTAGAGCTATCTAATATTTTGTACCAATAAGTGTTACATCTGATGAGTCTACTGCCACACGCATTACAGGATCAGTTTTAGGAAAAATCATGTCTAGAAAGATAAAGCCTTTATTTCTTTCTTTAAGTTTTTTTATAAACTTATCTTTCTCACTTTTACCAATACTGGTCCTGAAGTAGCTGATGTTTTCTACATATTCTTTCGTACTATCCAGTTTGTGTATGTACTCAGCATCTTCTTCTACGACATAATAGCTTGATGTGAGACCATGAATAAAAACAATATCGATATGTTTATTATTTGCTTTGATCTGGTTCTTAATTCCAGGATATACATAGTCTTTTACATAATTTTTTTTGGGATATTTTTTTAGATTTGTTTGTACCATCCCTGTTTGACCACCTCTAACAAAACTAGCTCTCATACCTTTTTTTCTAGCATCAATTGCAGCTATTGCTTTCTTTACATCATCCATATCTTTTTGAGACATGTTGAAATATTAACATGACAATAATTTCTTCAAACCCAATATGTATTTATTTTTTGGCATAATATTTTTATGAGAGTAGTTATATGGAATTGCAAGATGAGATTCCGTGATGATTTAGAGAAAGCCTTTAAATTAAATCCTGATATTTTAGTAATTTCTGAATGCGAAGAAATTAATAGATTAAAGCTACCTCGAGATAATATTGCTAATCCAACTGATCAATATTGGATTGGTGATAATCAGCATAAAGGCTTAGCAGTATTTACTTTCAATGGTTACAAAACTGATCTTTATGAAAATTATTCAGATGGTTTTAAATATATATTGCCTTTGAAAGTCTCTAGAGATGATGAAGTTTTTCATGTGGTTGGAGTATGGACTAAAAAAGTCGGCGACAAAGTTAAGGGTCATAACAATTACATTAGGCAAGTACACCTCTCTATGCTCGAATATGATGAATTTATATCTAATAATAATGTCATCATATGCGGAGATTTTAATAGTAATTTAATTTGGGAAAGGACTGGAATAGATAACAACCATCAGGTGGTTCTAGACCAGCTAGCGGAAAAAGAAATTTACAGCACATATCATCATTACTTCAATGAAGAGCAGGGTAAAGAGACTCAAGCAACTTATTATCATTTTCATAAACAAGACAGACCATTCCATATTGATTTTTGTTTTATGTCTGAGAATCTTTTAGGTAGTTTAAAAAATATTGAGCTGGGAAGTTTTGAAGAATGGAGTGGCTTGAGTGATCATGTTCCTATGATTGTAGACTTCTAAACCTATCAATCGATTTCAGCAATTATAGGAGAGTGATCACTTAATTTATTTTGTCTTGGTTTTTGATCATAAAAACATGAGATGGGCTTAAAGGTATCAGAGCAAAAAATATGGTCATATCTTCTTCCAAGATTTTTGTCATTACCATGTAAGAACCAGCTATAGGACTGGAGAGAATAATCATTAACACTTCTAAATGCGTCTATCATTCCTAATTGATTATGATTTTGAATTATATTTCTTTCAGCCGCATCCCATCTTTCGGGATCACAGTCCTTTCTCCATTTTGAATTTATACCTAATCTTACTTCTCCCTTTTTATTAATTTTTTGCCCCCATGTTATTACCTCTCCTGAGGGACGCTCTTCTTTTGGTGAGTTGAAGTCCCCAGATAAAATTTTCTTGTTTTTATTAGACTCAAGAAATTTAAATAACCCTTCATAATGCTGAACCTTAATAATTCCATTAGATGATCCAGGCGGGACATGTGTTGTGTATATTTCAATATTCTTGTAATTCTTAAGTACTTTGACACCCAAGACTCGCTCAGGAAAAGGTATCTCTATCTTTTTAGTATCAATTGATTGGAGTTTATGAGGCGAAATTATTAATTGACCATATTTTCTTTTATTAATAAGAATACTGTGATCACTCGCAAGATCAAAAGAGGATATGCAATTTAGATCCTTAAAGAACTCTTTTATATAAATCTCAGATTTAAAAGTAATTTCTTGCAAAGTAATAAAGTCATAGTTTCCTGATTTTAAGTAATTGCATTGGTCGTTGAGGGTTTGCTCGCTAGATCTTGCGTTAAGGTTCCAAGAAATTATTTTCATAGACCTGAGAATTTATCAGAAATGTAATTCAACTAGTTATAAATGAAGTATTGTTCAGTGTAAGGAAGCAAATATTCATAACCAGGAATACCAACTGCAAAAAGCAGGAAGAGGGTTATCAATACAATAATTATAGAATAAAGATATTCAATGTTATTTAGCATAAAGGATGACAAAGCAGAGCCAATCATAGCTGGAGACAATGCATCAAATCC
>Ga0181595_10002151_pt1 | contig 20080 bp, 16 predicted proteins | sample 041ome_7_FD_145604 | JGI IMG/M metagenome (GOLD analysis project Ga0181595, IMG submission 145604) | Coastal salt marsh microbial communities from the Groves Creek Marsh, Skidaway Island, Georgia - 041401AS metaG (spades assembly) | ecosystem: Environmental > Aquatic > Marine > Intertidal zone...
ATTCAAGAACCCGGCATAAACTTTGAAAATTTATTTATTGAAGATTATGTTGTGGTTTTTCCTAAAGGTGATGTGCTCGAAAAAAAAAGAAAAATTAAATTATCAGATATAAAAAACCGAGACTTTATTTCTGTTTGGAAAGGTTCAGGTAGTCGAATTTATTTTGAAAATGCTCTAGCCTTACAAAAAGAAGATTTAGATTGGACCTATGAAGTCAGACATATACCTTCAGCTTTAAATATGGTCGAACAGGGATTAGGGATTACTTTAGCGCCAAAATTAGCAGTTTCTAAGGATCATAAGCTCTTATCTTACAGACCCTTAATTGATCCCACGGTAACCAGAACTATGGGATTGATTAAAAGAACTGGCAGAGAATTGAGTTATGATGCTCAAAAATTATATGACTTGCTAAAAGAAAAATTTAAGCGTTAATTGATTAAAATTATGCATAAAAAATATTATTAAATAAATGATAAGAGTTAATCATGAATTTTTCTGATAGTTTCCAAACTCTAGACTCCTTAAAAATAGGTGAGAAACAATTTGTTTTTTATAATATCTCAAAGCTGCATGATAAATATCCAGCTATTCAAAAATTACCCAAATCAAAAAAAATTCTTATAGAAAACTTACTTCGACTTGAGGATGGCAAAGATGTCAATAAAGGTTTGATTGAAAAAGTTTTACAAAGTCCTGAAAAAAAACATGAAATATTTTTTCTTCCTGCCCGTGTGCTCATGCAAGACTTTACCGGCGTACCTGCTGTAGCAGATCTTGCTGCAATGAGAGATGCCGTTGCGCTTAAAGGAAAAGATCCAGCAAAAGTAAATCCCTTGTCTCAAGTTGATCTTGTAATTGATCACTCTGTAATGGTTGATTATTTTGCTACCCCTCAAGCCTTTCAAAAAAATGTCGATATGGAATTTGGAAGAAATCAAGAACGATATGAATTTTTAAAATGGGGGCAACAAGCTTTTGAAAATTTTCGAGTTATTCCCCCTGGGACCGGAATTTGTCATCAAGTTAACTTAGAATATTTAGCTAAAGTTGTTTGGAGTAAATCTATAAATGGAAATGAATATTTATATCCTGATACTCTTGTAGGAACTGATAGTCACACAACAATGGTCAATGCTTTAGGGGTCTTAGGCTGGGGCGTTGGAGGTATTGAAGCCGAAGCCGCGATGCTTGGTCAATCAGTATCCATGTTGCTTCCTGAGGTTGTGGGCTTTAAAATGGATGGGGACCTTCAAGAAGGAGTTACCGCTACTGACTTAGTTTTAACTGTTGTGGAGATGTTAAGAGCAAAAGGTGTGGTGGGTAAGTTTGTTGAATTTTATGGTGAGGGTGTAAAAAATCTATCCCTAGCCGACCGAGCTACGATTGCCAACATGGCCCCTGAATACGGTGCTACATGTGGTTTTTTCTCCACTGACGAAGAAACAATTAAATATCTTAATCTAACAGCTAGAGATAAAGACTTAATAAAAATTGTTGAAAAATATAACAAAATTCAAGGTCTTTGGATGGATAACCAAAGTGAATACGATGATTATCTTGAATTAAATCTTGAAACGGTTCAGGCATCGTTGGCAGGGCCAAAGAGACCTCAAGATAGAATTAATTTAAATGGCGTATCAGCAAATTTTCAAAAACTACTACAAGACAAACCTCAAAAATCTAAAGTCAAAAATCATAACTACCAACTATCAGACGGTGACGTTGTGATTGCGGCAATTACATCCTGTACCAATACATCGAATCCTAATGTTCTTGTAGCAGCGGGACTAGTTGCCAAAAAAGCAAATGAGCTTGGAATGCAGGTTAAGCCATGGGTAAAAACATCTCTGGCTCCGGGTTCAAAAGTAGTCACAGACTATCTTAACAAATCAGACTTAACTAAACATTTAGATGCCATGGGATTTCATTTAGTCGGCTATGGTTGTACAACTTGTATTGGAAATTCTGGACCTCTCCATCCAGATATTGCGGATGCGATTAGTGAAAATAATTTAACAGTAGCATCAGTTCTTTCTGGAAACAGAAATTTTGAGGGCCGTGTGAACCCTCATGTGAAAGCTAATTACCTCGCTTCACCACCACTGGTGGTGGCCTATGCTTTAGCGGGGACAGTCAATATTGATTTATCAAAAGATGCTTTAGGTGTCAGTAATGAGGGAAAAGAAATATTCTTAAAAGATATTTGGCCAGCTAATGAAGAAATTAATTCGATTGTTAGTCAGCATGTATCAGCTGAAATATTCTCTCATCAATATAGCAACGCCCTTCAAGGGCCTAAAGAGTGGCAAAGCATTCAAACCTCTGAAGGGGATTTATACCAATGGAAACAAGAGTCTACTTATGTTCAAAAACCTCCTTTCTTTGATTCTATCTCTGAAATGGAAAAAGAAATTCAAAATATTGATAATGCCAGACCTCTTCTTTTACTGGGTAATAGCGTAACCACTGATCATATTTCTCCTGCTGGAGCAATTAAGCAAGATAGTCCTGCAGGTAGTTATTTTATGGAAAGACAAATTTTACAAAAAGATTTCAACTCTTATGGCGCTAGAAGAGGCAATCATGAAGTGATGGTTCGAGGTACGTTTGCCAATATCAGAATTAAAAATGAACTGCTCTCTGATGTAGAAGGTGGGTATTCCATTCTGGAGCCTGAAAAAAAGCAAATGAGTGTCTACGAAGTGGCCATGGAATATCAAAAAAGAGCTGAAAATATTGTTGTTTTTGCTGGCCAAGAATATGGTACAGGCTCTTCAAGAGACTGGGCCGCCAAAGGAACAAAATTACTAGGAATAAAAGCTGTGATCGCAGAGAGCTTTGAGAGAATACATCGATCAAACTTAATTGGGATGGGCGTTCTTCCAATCCAACTTGAAAATATCAATATCCAAGATCTTGGTATTAAATCTTCTGACCTGATTGATATCAAATTACATTCTGAAATAAAGCCACTCGAAAAAATATCTTTAATCTTAAAACAAGGTGAAGTAACAAGAGAATTACAGTGCACATTAAGAATAGATACCATTAATGAACTGCAGTATTACAAGTCAGATGGTATATTAAACTTTGTACTTAAAAATATACTAAAAAATTAATCGACTTTAGGATCTTCTAAAATTTCTTTTAATCTTACTAAGAAAGTGACAGCTTGTTTGCCATCGATTAATCGATGATCATAGCTAAGCGCTGTATACATCATCGGTCTTATCACAACCTTATTTTTGAAAGCAATGGGTCGCTCGATAATAGAATGCATTCCAAGGATTGCGCTTTGAGGAGGATTAATAATTGGAGTACTCATCATAGATCCATAAACCCCTCCGTTAGTGATAGAAAAAGTACCTCCCGATAAGTCTTTCATTGCCAGCTTATTAGAATTTGCTTTTGTGGCTAAATTAATAATTTCTTTTTCAATTTCGGCATTAGATAATTTTTCAGCATTTCGAATAATAGGGACTACTAAGCCTTTTTCTGAACCTATAGCTACGCCAATATCAAAATAATTCTTATAAATGATTTTATCTTCAAAAATCTCTGAGTTTATTTCAGGTAGTTCCTTGAGAACCTGAACACAAGCTTTAACAAAGAAAGACATGATGCCTAATTTAACTCCATGTTTTTTTTGAAAAGCAGTTTGTTGTTTTTTTCGAAGAGCCATAATAGCAGTCATATCAACTTCATTAAAAGTTGTTAAAATAGCTGCTGTATTTTGCGCATCTTTTAATCTTCGAGCTATTGTTTGGCGCAATTTTGACATGGGAACTGATTTTTCGCTCTCATTGTTAGTTGGTTCATCATAATTTGAAATAGCTGGTTCTGAACTTTTTGGTTGATTATCAAGACTTTTTTCAACTTTAGGCACTTCCGCCTCTTTTGAAGATGGGGAGGGAGCTTTTTCTTTATCTGATTTTGATTGTGATGATGGAGTAGCATCTCCAACTTCAGAAAATTGTGCAATAATTTCACCTACTTTTACTGAACTTCCTTCAGAAATTAAAATTTTGGAAATTGTTCCTGCCGATTGAGCTGGAATTTCAATGGTTATCTTTTCTGTTTCAATTTCAGCAAGGTTGTCTCCCGCTTGAAATGATGATCCCTCTTTGACCAACCAAGTAGTCAAAGTGCCTTCAATAATAGACTCGCCTAATTCTGGTACGGTAATATTGATCATTCGTTTGTTGGCAAGTTTTTAAACTTAATAAAACTTACTCCTATCTTTTCTTTTATCACACTTTTTAGAGGAGAATGAAGCGCTAATTTTTTAATAAGGTTTTGATTGGCATTATGTCTCTTTGCTATACCTGTTGCCGGTGCTGCAGCACGCCTTCTACCCACATAATGGATGTTTTTTTCTATCTCAAATTTTTTAAAAAGATGTCTAATTCTACTTTTCACAAAAGCCCAAGCGCCCATATTTTTTGGTTCCTCTTGAACCCATATCATTTCTGCATCTTTATGTTTAAGGATTACTTGGCCCAAAGTATCAAAAGGAAAAGGGTAAATTTGCTCTAATCGAACAATCTTTACACCTTTGATTTTATGCTCTTTTCGATAATCATCTAATTCGTAGAAAATCTTACCTGAGCAGAAAACGACTCTTTTTGGATTTTTAATATCTTCATCAATTATTCGATGAAAAGCGGATCGTCCTGAAAAATCCTCAATATTAGAAACATTACTAGGGTGTCTTAATGTTGACTTCGGTGTAAATATTATTAAGGGTTTTCTGAAATTTCTATGTATTTGTCTTCGAAGCGCATGGAAATAGCTGGCGGGTGTAGTACAGTTTAATAATTGAATATTATCTTCGGCAGCCATTTGAAGAAACCGCTCAATACGCGCGCTAGAGTGTTCAGGGCCCATGCCCTCATGACCATGAGGGAGTAGCATCACTAATCCACTCATTTGCATCCATTTTCTTTCACTTGCCGCTATAAATTGATCAATAATAATTTGAGCGCCATTCGCAAAATCTCCAAACTGGGCCTCCCAAATTACCAATGTATTAGGATCTGCCAATGAGTACCCGTACTCAAAACCAAGAACACCCATTTCTGATAAAAAACTATCAATGATTTCAAATTGTTTTTGTTTTTTTTCAAGGTGATTTAAGGGAATATATCGCTCTTCAGTTTTTTGATCATAGAACACAGAGTGTCTTTGGCTAAAAGTACCCCGACCTGAGTCTTGTCCGGCCAATCTCACTTTAAAACCCTCTTTTAAAAGAGAGCCAAATGCTAATGCCTCAGCGAATGCCCAGTCAATGCCTTTACCTGATTGAATTGCCTTCAGTCTTGATGAATTAAATTTTTCTAATTTTGGATGTAAACTGAAATCTTTTGGCACTTGAGTAATCTTTTTTCCAATATCTTTAAGTGATTTTATGGGCTCTGCTGTTCTGCCTCTTCGCAGGGTGTCTTTTGGAGCTCGACTAAGACCGCTCCACTGTCCGCCCATCCATGATTTAGTTTTCAATTTATAATTTTTTGCCTTTTCAAATTTCTTCTCTAAATCTGACCAAACAGCATCTTTGATATATTCAACTTGTTGTGAATTAATAATCTCTTGTTCAATTAATTTTTGGGCATAAATTTCTGCAACTGGTTTTTTCTTTTTAATGGTTTGATACATTAAAGGTTGTGTAAAAGAAGGTTCGTCTCCTTCATTATGACCGTGTTTGCGGTAGCAGAACATATCAACTAAAGTATCCTTTTTAAAAGTGTTCCTGAATTCTGTTGCGGCTCTTGAAGCAAGTACTACAGCCTCTGGGTCATCACCATTCACATGAAAAATAGGAGCTTGGACTATTTTTCCAATCTCAGAAGAATAAGGGGCGGAACGACTATATTGAGGAGAAGTGGTAAATCCAATTTGATTGTTAATAATAAAATGTATAAGACCCCCGATACGATATCCGTTAAGTTGAGACATGGCAAAAGTCTCGGCGACGACCCCTTGTCCAGCAATTGCAGCGTCTCCATGAATTAATAATCCAGACACCTTTTCATTATTTTTATCATCAATCAGAGCTTGTTTAGCTCGAATTTTTCCCGCCACAACTGGGTTCACGGCCTCTAAATGAGAGGGGTTTGCGGCCATACTTACATGAATCAGATTACCGCTAAAACTTCTATCCGAACTTGCACCTAAATGATATTTCACATCTCCTGAACCTTCATTACTGAGAGCGTTTTCTCCTCCATGAATAAACTCGCTAAAAATTTGGATATGAGGTTTTTTAACTACATTGGCTAAAATATTTAATCGTCCTCGGTGAGCGCAGGCAAAAGAAAAATCCTCAATACCATACTCTGAAGATCTTTTTAAAATTTGCTCAAGGGCAGGAATAGTTGACTCAGCTCCATCCAACCCAAATCTTTTTGTTCCTCGATATTTTGTATCTAAAAATTTTTCAAAATACTCAGCTGAAATTAATCTTTCTAAAATAGTTCTTTTTCCTTTAGGGGTTAGATGCATATCTTTTTCATCTTCGATTCTATCCTTGAGCCATAAATATTCTTCAGCACTTTGAATATGTTTGTATTCGATAGACAGGGTGCCAGAATAAATTTTTTGTAATTTCTCAAAAACTTGACGAACAGTAGCTGTCTCAAATCCTAAATAACCAAATAAAAAAATTTTTCGATCAAAATCTTTTTTTTGAAATCCATAATACTCAGGATCTAGTCCTGCAGGTTTAGATTTAACGACTAAATCTAAAGGATCAAGGTTAGCAATAAGGTGACCAATTTCTCTATAAGCTCTGATCATCATCACCAACCTTAAGGAGTCGGATATAGCCTGATTAAGAGAAGTTTGAGAAAAATCTGAACTTCGAGTTTTTTTAGACCAATCTAGTTTTTCATAATCAGCCAGAATAGCTAACTCTTCCGGAGCTAATTCCTTAAAAAAATTATGCCAACTTTGATCAACCAACGATGGATTTTTGACGAAGTCTTTATATATAGAAATAATTTGAGAGGCGTTATTAGCGGTCAGAAAAGAATTATAAGATCTCATTAATCTTAATTATTTTATACTCCCATCTTCCAGCAAAGTCATTGTTTTTTAAAAAACTATTTAAGAAGTTTATCAACTGCACTAACAAGGCTCTGAACTGAGATTACTGATTTCTTCAACATGTTTTTTTCATTCGAAGATAGCTTAACTTCAATTATTTTCTCAATACCTTTATTTCCAATGATCGTTGGAACGCCCATATACATATTCTTAAGTCCATATTGCCCGCTTAGATAAGCCGCGCATGGAAGTAATTTTTTTTGGTTTAATAAGTAAGCTTCCGCCATTTGAATGGCCGAGCTTGCTGGGGCATAAAAAGCCGATCCTCTCTTTAAAAGCTTCACAATTTCTCCCCCTCCCATTCGAGTACGATCAACGATTTTTTGAATTTTAGAGGAAGGTATTTTTTTTAGTTTTATGTAATCCATCAAAGGGATACCACCAATCGTTGTATAGTTGACTAAAGGAACCATGTCGTCTCCATGGCCCCCTAACACGAAAGTCTCCACATCCTTTATAGAGACATCAAGAGCCTCAGAAAGGAAGAATTTCATTCGAGAGGAGTCTAAAACTCCCGCCATGCCCACGCACATATTTTTGGGAAGTTTAGAATATTTTTGTAAAACATAGACCATTGCATCAAGTGGATTGGTGATACAAATGACGAATGCTTTGGGTGCATGTTTTTGAATATCAAGAGCAATTTTTTTGATGATTTTTCCATTCGTCTCCAAAAGGTCATCTCTACTCATCCCTGGCTGTCTTGGCAAACCTGCTGTAATAATAATGACATCAGAATTTTTCATTTGTGAGAAATCATTGGTTCCTTTGATTTTTCCAGTAAATCCCTCTACAGCCGATGATTGACTAAGGTCTAAAGCCTTTCCTTGAGGCATGCCCTCAACAACGTCAATTAACGTGACATCTCCTAATTTTTTCAAAGCTGCTAAGTGAGCAAGCGTGCCCCCAATATTACCAGCACCAATTAAAGATATTTTAGGCATTATTTATTCCTCGCTATTTCTAATTTAATTTCTGAAATCGCTTTTGCCGGGTTTAATCCTTTAGGGCAAGAGCGAGTACAATTCATAATTGAGTGGCATCGGTACAATTTAAAGTTATCATCCAGTTCTTTAAGCCTCTCTTTTTTTTCTTCATCGCGACTATCTTGTATCCATCTATTCGCTTGAAGAAGAACCGCAGGACCAAGATACTTATCTTCGTTCCACCAGTAACTTGGGCAAGAAGTACTACAAGAAAAACACATAATACACTCCCATTTGCCATCTAGTTTATCTCGGTCTTCGACACTTTGGGTATTTTCTCTTTCGTTATGTTTACTATTTTTCATTAACCAAGGTTTGATTGATTTAAATTGCTCAAAAGCTTTTTTCAAATCAACAACTAAATCTTTGACAACCCTCATGTGAGGCAAAGGATAAATGGTAATTTCTTTGGAGCACTCTTCAATATGTTTTTGACAAGCTAAAGTGTTTACCCCGTCAATATTCATAGCGCAAGATCCGCAAACACCTTCGCGGCAAGACTTACGGTAGGTAAGAGTTGTATCAACGTCTGACTTTATTTTATTTAAAATATCTAATACCATCGTGCCTGCTTTAGCGACATCAATTTCAAATCGATCTATTTGTGGCGGTTGTCCCTCAATACCTGACCAGCGATAAATATTAATAATGCGAATATCCGTATTGTGTTGACCCTGATCATCAATCAATTCAACATTAGAGTGGGTTTTACCTTTAACTGGCACTGAATTTTTAGGAAGCGATAATTGCACCATTAGTAAATTCTCACTTGAGGCTGGATTACAGAAATTTGATTACTTAAAGTGGTCATTCGAACTGGGCGATGAGTAATATTAAATTGGTCCTTATCTTTCCAGGCTAACGTATGCTTCAACCAATTTTCATCATCTCTTTCAGGGTAATCCTCTCGGGCGTGAGCGCCACGGCTTTCGGTGCGCTGTTCCGCTGATATTCCGACACTGCCAGCAACCTCCATTAAATTATGAAGCTCCAACGCTTCAATTAAATCAGTATTGAAAACATCTGATTTATCAACAATTTTGACATGTTTGAGGTCTTGGTATAGGGACTGAAGTTCTTGATTTCCCAAAGAAAGTGTTTCGCTTTCACGGTAAACACCAAATCTTTTTTGAACTGTTTTTTGCATTTTGTCTCTAAGCTCTCCAACAGAAATATCACCCGAATTATTTTTAATAGAGTGGAGTCGGTCAATAATTTCCATCGTCGAAGCGTCTGAAGGCATTTTATTTGACTCTGAAGGATTGATTACTTGGCCTGCTTGAATAGCAGCGCCCCTTCCAAAAACAACCAGTTCTGCTAAAGCATTTGTTCCAAGACGATTAGCGCCGTGAACTGAGGCACAGGCCGCCTCTCCAATCGCCATGAGACCAGAGCATACTTCTTCAGTATTATCTGCTGTAGGCTTTAAGACTTCGGCCTTAAAATTAGTGGGAACTCCACCCATACAATAATGAACTGTCGGGATTACAGGAATAGGTTCTTTGGAAATATCACGTCCACAAAATGCTTTCACTGACTCTGAGATCCCCGGTAATCTTTTGGCTAACATATCAGCATCTAAGTGCTCCAAATGAAGATGGATATAATCTTTATTAGGACCACAACCACGTCCAGCAGTAATCTCTTTACTAATAAATCTTGAGATAACATCCCTCGCTGCAAGATCTTTTGCATTGGGAGCGTATTCCAACATGAACCGCGTGCCTTCACTGTTTTTTAAAATTCCCCCTTCGCCTCGAGCCGCCTCGGATATTAAAACTCCCACTCCATAAATCCCAGTAGGATGAAATTGAATAAATTCCATATCTGATAAAGGAAGACCGGCCCGCAAAGCAATGCCCGCTCCATCTCCTGTACATATATGAGCGCTGGTAGAGGATTGAAAAATTCTACCGTACCCTCCGGTTGCAAGGATCGTCATTTTCGCAATAAAACGATGAAGGCTTCCATCTTCAATGGATAAGGCTAATAAACCACAAATCTCTCCACTGCTATCTTTGAGAAGATCGATTGCATAAAACTCATTATAAAATTGAACATCTTTTTTTAAACTCTGCTGGTAGAGAGTATGTAAGAGGGCATGCCCGGTTCGATCAGCTGCAGCACAAGCTCTACTTGCCGGCTCTCCTTTGCCATTATTGGTCATATGGCCTCCAAATGGTCTTTGATAAATTTTTCCATCTTCGGTTCGAGAAAAAGGCATACCGTAATGTTCTAATTCTACAATAGAATCAACAGCATTGGAGCATAGATACTCAATACTATCTTGATCTCCCAGCCAATCTGATCCTTTAACGGTATCAAACATATGCCATTGCCAGCTATCCTGGCCCATGTTCCCAAGAGCCGCGCCAATGCCTCCTTGAGCAGCAACCGTATGACTTCTGGTAGGATAGACCTTACTCACACAAGCCGTCTTTAAACCCTGTTCGGAACAGCCTAGGGCAGCTCTTAATCCAGCCCCTCCTGCTCCTAGGACAACAACATCTAATATATGGTCTGTATAATTGCTCATTATTTAAATCAAGATGACTGGTAATATAAATAAAATTACCAATAAAAGTAAAATATCAGTTAAACGACTGTAAAGTTTAACCTTCTTTTCATTAAAGTAATCTTGGTAAATTGTCACTAATCCTAGTCGGGCATGAAAAGTAGCAACGAAAAAAAATAGGATCATAAAAAATTTAACAAAAAAACTATTTAGCGAATTCAATATTAAAGAATGAGATGCTTCGAGATTATTAACGAAGAAGAAAACAAACCAATAACTAGTTGGAACTAAAATAAAGGCAGAAACTCTTTGCCAATACCATTTAGTCGATCCTTTCATGAAAAAATACTCCAAGAAAAAATGGCGGTCATAATCAAATTGATCAATAAAATACTGTATGAGATTAAGTAAACTTGATTTAATTCCATTCCTTTAGCAAAGGTCCATAAAAAATACTTAAGTCCGTTTAATAAGTGGTGATTAAGAGCAAAAAACCAAAAGATAAAAATTAATTTAACAAAAGGTAAATTAAAGAACATTGATAAAACCTCAAACCAAGAAGGGGCAAAATACACTGAACCAATCCAAAAGGCTAAAAAAGGAAGAGAGATTGCAAAGATAATACCTGAAATTCGATGGGTAATAGAAAAAATCATCGTCAACACAGGTTTGTGTATTTGAAGATGGGGCGATAAAGGAGATGTAGTCATTTAGTTATCAATATAGTGAAAAGTGCTTAATAGTAAAAAACTATTATTTCATTGATTAATGCGTTTTATAAATAATTACTCCTGTGGAAAAAATGTGAATTAATATTCTTCATTTAAATACTTTTGAATCATCAATAGGGGAGAATTTGTTTACAATTAAATCAGGTTAAACAATTATTATTGTTTTCAAGGGCACTGAATCTCACCCCGCATGAGTAAGGCTTTATTTTTTAATAAAGTTGGTGCCCTAACCTACTTTCTTAGTTTAAATCCCATACCTAAGAGTTATAATCCTCGGCTATGTTGGCTTTGAGTCTCATATCCAGAACTATCGACCGAATAAATACTTTCGTGGGTTATCTATGTGGATTATTTGCTTTTTTGATGGTGCTTTTAGTTTTCACGGTAGTTGTCATGCGGTATGGGTTTAGTGTTGGATTTATATGGATGCAAGAGGCTTATGTTTGGCTTCATAGTTTTATTTTTATGCTTGGAAGTGGCTTTACCTACCTGGCAAACGAACATGTCCGAATTGATGTTTTTTATCGTGATGCATCAGAAAAATATAAAGCCACTGTTGACCTCATAGGAAATATTTTTCTTCTTGCTCCTTTTCTATATATCATTTGGCAATACAGCTATCCCTTTGTGTATCGATCTTTTTTAATGAATGAAGTTTCTAGAGAGGCCGGAGGCATGCCTGCTCTCTTTGTTTTAAAAAGTGCTATTTTATGGTTTTGTTTGGTTTTATTTTTACAATTAATTTCGAATGTTTCTAAGTCCATTCAAGTTTTACTAAGTAAGGAAAATTCATGACGCCAGAAATTCTCTCTATCATCATGTTTTTTACAACTCTTGGGCTATTGTTATTTGGTTTCCCAGTCGCGTTTACGCTAGCTGGTTCTGCCCTAATCTTTGGTTTTATTGGAGAAGCCATGGAGATTTTCAACTTCCGCATGATTGGTTTTTTCCCCCAAAGGATTTTTGGAACCATGATCAATGAGCCTTTAGTGGCTGTCCCTTTATTTATCTTCATGGGTATTATGTTGGAAAAAACCAAAATTGCCGCTGGTTTATTACAATCAATTGGTGAGCTCTTTGGAACCACGAAGGGAGGCCTAGGCATTGGGGTGGTTTTAGTTGGTATGTTGCTAGCTGCATCCACAGGAATTGTCGGAGCAACTGTTGTGACGATGGGGATGTTGTCGTTACCCTCCATGATCAAGGCAGGATACGATCAAAAAATTGCTACCGGCACTATTTGTGCAGCGGGTACTTTAGGTCAAATCATTCCTCCTTCCATTGTTTTAGTTCTTCTGGCAACTATTTTACAAGGTGCCAATGAAGAAGCCGCATTACTTCGCGGAGAATTGGCTCCCGATCCTGTCACCGCCATTGATTTATTTGCAGGAGCGTTAATGCCTGGATTGATGTTAGTCGTAATGTTTGTAATATTTATCTATTTCTACGCTCAGATTTTTCCAACCGCTTGCCCTCCAATAGAGACATCAAAATCAAGAAAACAAATTTACTTGGATGCCTTTAAATCTGTTTTTCCACCGATCATTTTAATTGTATTGGTGTTGGGGTCCATTTTATTTGGGGTTGCTACCCCCACAGAGTCTGCTTCTGTCGGCGCGATTGGCGCTGCCATTATTGCCTATACTAAAGGAGAATTAACTTTTCAAAACCTCAAAGAAACTTCACTTGGTACGGTTAAATTAAGCTCATTTGTTTTTGTCATTTTAATCGGCGCTTCTATGTTCTCCCTTGTCTTTCGAGGATTTGGTGGGGATGAAATGATTGAACATTTTTTAAGCAATCTTCCAGGAGGTCTGTATGGTGCCTTGTTTGTTGTTATGATTGCTATTTTTCTTTTAGGCTTTTTCTTAGACTATATAGAAATTATTTTTGTTATTGTCCCCTTAGTTGGCCCTATTCTTATCGCCTATGGTGCTGATCCCTTATGGTTAGGAATATTGATTTCCTTAAATCTTCAAACTAGTTTTTTAACTCCACCTTTTGGATTTTCTCTCTTCTTTTTAAGAGGTGTGGCACCAAAAGAAATTCAAACAAAAAATATTTATCGTGGGGTCATCCCCTATATTGGGATACAAGTTCTGGCAATTTTTATTGTGGGATTTTTTCCTAGTATTGCCACGTGGCTACCGAGACTTTTGTTTTAAAAAGGCCTAAATTTAATTAAAACCAAGAAATATTATTTTTCTCACAAAGATTTTTAAGTCTCAAGGGATAATCCGTCATAATTCCATCCACGCCATATTCAATCATTTTTAACATGTCGTCTTCATCGTTAACGGTCCAAACATTGACAGTAAGATTTTCTTCGTGAGAGATATCTATCATCTTTTTGGAAATATCTCGGTAATAAGGGTGCCAAGCTCGACCTCCCAATGAAGCAATTAGTCTTGGGAGTTCGACAGCATTTTTAAGGGGCATGAAATCCATCCATGGGGATTGGTCATAAATAGTTCCACTTATTTTTGATCCTGATTGATGCTGGTAAGTTAAATATGCTCTTGGGGTTTTAGGGCTTTGATCTTTTATTTCTCTTAAAACTCTCCAGTCAAAAGATGAGTATATAATTTTATCTTTTAATACAGAATTATTTACAATATCGAGTACTAACCTAACCATTTCTTCAGGCAAGGGTGTCAAATTTTCTTGGGCAGGTGTTGATTTTATTTCTAGATTTATAATTAAATTTTCAGTTTGGTTTTTAGCAGTTAAATTTAAAAGATCTTCAAGTTTAGGAATTTTTTGATTTGGCAGACTTTTTTGATTAGTAAAATTCCTACCATATTTTGATAATTTATTTAAGGTTCCAACATCATACTTTAATAATTCTTTATAAGTTAAATCAAATATCTTGATGTTCTCATCCGTAATCCATTTTCCATTGTCGTCTCGAGTAAAGCTGGGGTCTAATTTAAAGTCATGAGTGATGACGGGTATCAAGTCTTTGGAAATTAAAATGTCAGTTTCATACGCACTAATTAAATGATCGAAAAGATATTGAAAGCTGTCTAAGGTATTTTCAGGTAAATCACCTCTGGCCCCTCGATGGCCATAAATTTTAATATGATTTGGCTTAGTTAAATTCATTTAACAAAATTATTCATTATTTTTATTGAATTTTAAATTTTTTTATAGAGATACGGCCCCCGAAGGGGCCGTAAAATATTGAGTTTAAGATGATGGATATGGGAAAGGTAAGCTTCGAGCTCTTAAATATTCTTTCTCCGATACACCCGTCCATCTTAAAATAGAGGATCTAAAGTTCACAATGTGAGAGAAAAGTTCTTGTGATATAGGATCTTTGCTTGCTACATCAGCTACAACTTCACCTGCTCTTTGGCCCAGGGCGTTCATTACTTCATCTGGAACCTGTCTCATTTGAACATTGTGTTCATTGATTAGCTTTTGGTATGAACTGTCGTTCACTGCTTGGAAATGAGAGAGAACTTCAAGATTTACAGCCTTTGAAGCAACTGTGATCATTTCTCTGGTGGCATCATCAAGTTTTTCCCATTCAAACATATCAATGGAACAATCTAAGATTGTGGCAGGTTCGTGCCAACCTGGGTTATAGTAGTATTTTGCTGCTTGATACAGACCAGCACCTAAGTCAGCGGCAGGGCCAATCCACTCTGTGGCATCGATCGCACCTGAAGCAAGGGCAGGGAGCACATCAGAACCCGCTAGAAGAACGGTTTGCGCGCCGAAAGACTTTAATACTTCCCCACCTAAACCTGGCATTCTAATTTTGAGTCCATCAAAATCAGAGATGGCATTAATTTCTTTGTTATACCATCCGCCCATTTGGTTTCCTGTATTTCCTAAAGGTAAAAATTTAACGCCAACTGCGTTGTAGGCTTTATCGGCTGCTTCAATGCCGCCGCCGTAATAGCACCATGCATTTTGCTCTTGTGCTGTCAAACCGAATGGCATTGCAGCAGAGAACTGCGTTGCATTACTAACGTTAGTCCAATAGTAACCCGCACCATAGGCCATCTGAGCAGCACCTGATCGAACCGCATCTAGTGATTCTAATGCTGGTACCAGTTCATTTGCATGATAAACGGTAATTTTTAATTTATCTGATTGATTGTTAATATAGCCTGCAAATCTCTCTAACGCGGCCCCTAAAAGACCCGCTTTACCGAATGCAGAACAAGCAATCCATTCCATATGGCCACCTGAAATAGCAGGAGCCGGAAAAGAAGAGATCGTCGCAGCACCCAGCGCTGCAGCACCGGCACCTTTCAGAAAACTTCTTCTTTTCATGGGTTTATTATTTTTGGTTTTTTTTGCCATCAATATTTCCCTCCTTACATTAAGAAATAATTAATTATTTTTTATTGGTGATAATTATACCAATTATTACTGATACTATTCCAGCATAATGATAGATTTGTAAGGTTTCTTGAAAGACAAAAAAGGCAAGAATTCCACCAAAAATAGGCATTAAATGAAGATAGGGGCCTGATTTATTTGCCCCAATTAGAGCGACTCCGGTATTCCAACAAATATAAGAAAAGATACTGGGAAACACTCCTGTATATCCAATTACCAGTAATGACTCTTTGCTAATTTGTAAAAAATTTCCCTGAGCAAATAAATCATAAAGATAAACAGGCAGTAATAAAATGACTGTTAAGCCAAAGGATATATATAAGAAACTAAAACCGGATACTCCGGTTTCATTCTTTTTTAAAAAAATAGAATATAATGCCCAAGAAGTAACCGCTAAAAGAATAAACAAATCTCCTGAATAAAAATCTGATTGAAAAATATTTTGATAATTCCCTTTAGCAATTACATAACTTACACCTAGAAGAGAAACAAATACCCCCATCATTTGAAAACGATTAGTCTCCACCTTATAAAGTAAACGGTTAAATACTATGATAAGCATTGGGGTAGTCGAAATTATTAATAAAGCATTAATAACTGTGGTAGCTGTGAGCCCGACATAAACAAAAGTATTAAAAAGAGTAGGTCCAGTTAATATTATAAGAAAAATAATTCCGGGTTGCTTTTTAATTAAAGGGAGTTCCTTTAGCGCTTTGGAAAAACAAAAAGGAGTTAAAATAATTAAAGCGATCACCCATCGATAAAATCCAAGCGACAAAGGGGAAACTAAGCTTTCAACTGATGCTAATCTTCCAATTATAAAATTACCTGACCAAAAAAGAGAGGCAAAACATAAAAAAATTGATGCTTTTAAGGAATTACTCAATATCAAAAATCTTTAAAGTCTTTCAATGGCCATAGCTAAACCCTGACCACCACCAATACACATACTGGCCACTCCATACTTCTGCTTGGTGCGTTTGAGTTGATGCGCCAAGGTGGTGATTATTCTTGTTCCGGAACAGCCAATGGGATGACCTAAAGCAATTGCACCCCCGGCAATATTAAGTTTGTTAGGATCAATTTTTAGTGATTGTTGAACAGCCACAGAAGTAGCAGCAAACGCCTCATTAATTTCAATCAAGTCAAAAAAGTTAATATTTACTGACATTTTTTTCATTAATTTCTCTATCGCCGTGATTGGGGTGATGCCCATATAATCAGGATTTCCAGCTGAGGAAGACCAAGAGAGTATTTTGGCTAAAGGTTTAATTTTATTTGCCTTAACATAATCATGAGAGGCAATTGCTAAGAAAGCGGCCCCATCGTTCAACGAAGATGCATTACCAGCGGTGACCGTTCCATTTTTTTTAAAAGCAGGCTTAAGCTGAGTTAGTTTTGCTGAAGTGGTATCTGATCGAACTTCATCCTTGAAGAGTGATTGACTCAATTCATTTTTAAAATATTTATTTTTTAAAGCCTTGTACGTTTTGACATAAGAGCCATAAGCATACATGTCTTGCTCTAGACGAGAGATGCCATATTTTTTTGCAACATTTTCTGCTGTAATCCCCATATGTTCTTGAGAGAAGGCATCGGTCAAACCATCATGAACAAGAGTGTCAATAAAAACATTGTTGCCTAATTTTTTTTCACCTGTTCTACTTAAATATGCGTGGCGGGCACGTGACATACTTTCTTGTCCCCCAGCAATAACTAAATCACATTCTTTTGTAAAAATTTTCAAAGATGCTTCAATAGTGGCCCTCATGCCACTTCCACAGACTTGGTTGACTACATATGCAAAAGAAGATTGGTTCATCCCAGACTTTAGGGCAACTTGTCGGGCTGTATTCATTCCTAGGCCGCTGGTTAAGACCTGGCCTAAGACCAAACCTTCAACGTCATTGGTTTTAATATTTTTATTACGTTGAAATAAATCTTGAAGGCAATGGGTACCTAATTCTACGGACTCCGTTTTTTTGTATTGTCCCAAATAGGCCCCTATAGGAGTGCGTACACCATCTATAATATAAATATCACTCATTAATCTTCATCTTTCTATATTCCTCAATAGACTCTGGGTTGGCCAAAGCTCCAAGATTTTGGACTTTATCATTATTAATAATATTTTTGACAAGAATTTCCGAGTTTTTCCCACTCTTTGTTCTAGGAATGTCTTTAACGATGAAAGTTTTCCAAGGAACATGACGGGGGCTAAGTGTTGATTTTAAATGCTTTTTGATTAAATCGGTAAAATTCGAAGGTGCCTGATTTTTAACAGACTTTATAAATAAAATAACTTTCTCATCATTATCCATTAAGTACCCAGTTGCTAAACTATCTTCAATCCATGGAAAATTTTGCAAAGCGCTATAAATTTCACCCGTTCCAATTCTCACCCCTCCCGGATTTAAAGTGGCATCAGATCTTCCATAAATTATATAGCCACTATTTTTAGTTTTCTTCACATAATCACCATGTGACCATATATTTTTAAATTTTTCAAAATAAGCTGATTGGTATTTTTTAAAATTTTTATCATTCCAAAAATAAATGGGTTTGGAAGGGAAAGGAGTTTTACAAACCAATTCTCCAGTTTGATTGGTTGACTTGCCTTTTTCATTAAAAACATCAATATTCATTCCAAGGCCTGGTCCTTGAATCTCGCCTGCATAAACAGGTAGTGTAGGAACTCCTAACATAAAACAAGAGACGATATCGGTTCCTCCACTAATAGAGTGGATAAAAGATTTTTTATTTAAAGTTTGATTGATAAATTGAAAAGTCGATTTACTGAGGGGTGAACCTGTTGAAATAAAACATTTAAGATCTGGCAATAAATTTTTTTTTGAAGATCGATGATAATTTTGAATAGCCTCATAAATTTTTGCCCCAGCGCCCAGGATATTTGATTTTGATTTTTTAGTTAATTGAATCACACGGTCTTTATTGGGACAGAAGGGCGAGCCATCATATAAAGCAATACTAGAACCTAATAATAAATTTGAAACCGTCCAATTCCACATCATCCAACCACACGTAGTTAGAAAAAGCATTTTATCTTTGGGCTTTACGTTTGTATGAAGCGATAATTCTTTTAAATGTTGCAATAAGGACCCCCCATGTCCATGGGTGATGCATTTAGGAAGCCCTGTGGTACCGCTGGAAAAAAGAACATATAAAGGATGATTAAAATCTACAATCTCCGTCATTTCGCTTAATTGAAACTTTTTATTGTTATAAATTTTATGAAGTTCAGAGTTATTATTTTTACACGGATAGTTTGTTTTGAGAATTTTAGGATTTCCTATTTTTTTTTGTATTTGTCTTAGATTCTTGGAGTAGTTAAATTTTTTACCATTATAAAAATAGTGGTCTGCCACTACCATCAACTTAGGTTTTAATTGAGAAAATCGATCAATGACGGCCTTTGACCCGAAATCAGAAGAACAAGAAGACCAAACCGCTCCTATTTTAGCTGCAGCCAAAAAGGCAATAACCGTATCCGCTATATTTGGCAAATAGCCTACAATGACATCACCTGCTTTGATTTTTAATGATCGATAATAAGAGCAGAGAGCGTTGACTCTTTGGTTAAGTTCTTGGTAAGTAATTTTTTCTTCATATTTATTTTCTCCGATAAAATGAATGGCTAAATCATTAGATTTATTTTGTTCCAGGAGGCAGAAATAATTAGTCTGGTAATTAAAGAAAAAATTTGTTTTCCAAAATTGAGAATTTTTTTGAATTAGTTTTGCATTTTTATTTGCATAAAGTGGAACTTTATAGAAATCGGCAATTGATTTCCAAAAATCACTCGAGTTTTTAACTGACCAGTTCCATAATTGAGAATAATTTTTGAATTGTTTTTTATAACTTTGATTTAAAAACTTTTCATAAGCAGAAAGATTAGAGCTTTTGATTTGGCTTTGACTTGGTTGAAAAAGTTTAGACATTGAATACAGAAAGAAGCGAATTAGGTATTTTCAGTGGCTGACCCTGGGAATTGATATTGACCATTAACACCTGGGATTCAAAAATTAGCTTATTATCTCTGTAAATATTTTGTTCTAATTCAAATGATGCTTTTTTAATTTCTAAAAATTGAGTCTCAATTAATAATTCATCTTCTAGTTTGGCAGATTGTATATAATTGCAGTGAATATTTTTGACAACAAAATGTGAGTCGTGTTCCTTACTTAATGATTGTAAAGAAAAACCTAGGTCTTGGATTAAATTTGTACGGGCTCTCTCAATAAATTTTAGATAATTGGCATAGTAAACAACACCCCCTGAGTCTGTATCTTCATAATAAATTTTAGTTTTAAATTTATGCATTTAGGTAGTTAATCCTAAATAAAGCAAGTAGGTTAATGATATTA
>Ga0181595_10002162_pt1 | contig 19986 bp, 19 predicted proteins | sample 041ome_7_FD_145604 | JGI IMG/M metagenome (GOLD analysis project Ga0181595, IMG submission 145604) | Coastal salt marsh microbial communities from the Groves Creek Marsh, Skidaway Island, Georgia - 041401AS metaG (spades assembly) | ecosystem: Environmental > Aquatic > Marine > Intertidal zone...
TTTTTAGCACTCTAGCAAATTGAGTGCTAATTTTTTTTAGGGGCTCAATATTGGATTGTTATGAATTGGGGTGAAAGCTTCATATGCGAGCTCGCTTGCGAGCCCGTTGCAGTTTCAATGTGCGATCAATCCTTGCGTTCGTATTCGCCTTCAATGATGGTGGTTGATTGTCTTTGCGGTCGAGATTCTCGCGGATTGTCAGTGCTATGGGGATTGGTCGTATCGGTTCGGTATAGGTGGTCCGCTTGGCTGTGATAGCGCCCTGAATCGTGCCGGCTCCTAAACTGTCGTGACAAAATACGCCGCAGGGGGGCAATCATCGCAAGCAATGCTATCGAGTCAGTAATGAGTCCCGGGATGATAAGCAGTATTGCGGCAAATCCGATGGCCATGTCATCCAGTAACCATCTGGATGAGATCCATCCTCCGGAGTTCATCTCTTGTGCTCGTTGCAATAGCGAGATTCCTTGGCGTTTGAGCAGCGTGACACCCACAAATAGAGTTGCGATCACGTAGAGTATGGCGTTTAAGCTTCCGATGGCCTCGCCGAGCTCGATCAGGCTGAACAGCTCAAGAAAAGGGAATAGTATGAATAGCAGCTGCATGCGTCCTCCGTGTCATTTCCACTGTAACATTCGCGACGCGCCCGACACTACAGCTCTCTATAGGAAATTTATCGGGTACAATGTCGGTTTTTTCAAGAGGAAACAGGATGAATCTTCAAGATAAAGTCATCGCTATTACCGGCGGTGCGCAGGGTTTGGGGCTGAGTATGGCTTTAGGTTTGGCGGCGAAAGGCGCTAAGTTCGCACTCTTAGACGTCAATGCCGATCGTTTGGCACAAGCGGTATCTCAGCTGGAATCACTGGGTTCAGAGGCTCGCGCGTATCCCACAAACGTGGCAGATGAGGCGAGCGTCGTGGCGACCTTTGACCAAATCGTTGCTGATTTTGGTACTTTAGACGGTCTGATCAATAACGCGGGTATTCTGCGCGACGGCATGCTGCTGAAAGTGAAAGACGGTGAGATCGTGAAAAAAATGTCGCTGGCAGAATGGCAGGCCGTTATCGACGTGAATCTGACTGGCGTCTTTTTGTGCGGGCGTGAGGCAGCCGAGCGCATGATCAAATTGGGCAATGGTGGTGTGATCATTAATATCTCGTCAGTATCGCGTGCAGGCAACATCGGACAAACCAACTATTCGGCCGCTAAAGCAGGGGTTGCTGCTATGGCCGTGACCTGGGCGAAAGAGCTGGCGCGTTTCGGTATTCGAGCCATGGCGATCGCCCCGGGATTTATTGGTACTGAGATGATCGCCTCCATGAAGCCCGAGGCGCTGGCCAAAATGTCTGCGCAGATTCCTTTGGGGCGCGTGGGTGAACCGGCTGAGATTGCATCAACCGCTGCGTTTATATTTGAGAATGATTACTTGACCGGCCGCGTGATTGAGACGGACGGCGGAATTCGGATTTAATTCCCTCTTTTTACCATTTGACTGCGATGCTTTCCCCATTGATTTTGTGCGGTTACAGTAGAGACATGACATCGATGGGGGGAGCATGCAGCGTTCTTGGCGGCAGACACTAACGAATTACCACGACATTCGCTTGCTGTGGATATTCTTGATGGGCTGCGCGAGCGGCTTTCCCTTTGTATTGATTGGATCCAATTTTAGCGGTTGGCTAACTGATGCGGGTATATCACGCGCGCAGGTGGGCCTCATGGGCTCGGTCGCTACGGTCTACGCGATCAACTTTTTGTGGGCCCCGATAATTGATCGGGTTCCCATTCCACTTCTTACTCGAGCGCTGGGGCAGAGGCGGTCCTGGATTTTGACAACACAACTCGTGATGCTCGCTTTGGTTGTTGCGATCACACAAGTTGATCCTAAGGATAGCTTGCTGGTTATTGGTTTTCTGGCCTTGGGTATCGCCATAAGCAGCGCCACGCAAGATATCGCTGTCGATGCCTTTCGAATCGATCAGTTTTCTCAAACAGAGGAGTCGCGTTTGCCGGCGGCTGCAGCTATGGCCATTGTGGGCTGGTGGACAGGCTATTCTCTCCCAGGGTATCTCGCGTTCTCTCGAGCCGATGCGCTCGGCTGGAATCAAGTTTACTGGCTGATGGCGGGCGTGTTGTGTTGCCTTATTGTCGCGACTTTGGTGGTCAAAGAGCCGAGCACCGAACGTTCAGCGCTTCAGGCAGAGTCGGAGCAGCGATACGCACACTTTGGTTCCATTGGCCGATGGTTTTTAGTAACGGTGATTGAGCCCTTTGCCGATTTCTTTCGCCGAAACGGTGTTGGTCTTGCTTTGACTTTGATGCTTTTTATCTTCCTGTTTAAAGTGGGAGAAGCTTTTCTGGGGCGGATGTCTATCGTTTTCTATAAAGAAGTGGGTTTTACCAACGAGCAAATTGCGGAGTACACCAAGTTATTCGGTTGGATTATCACGATTGTCTTCACTTTACTTGGGAGCGCATTTAACACTCGCTACGGAGTAGTCAAAGGCTTGATGATTGGCGGTATCGCCATGGCAAGCAGTAATCTGATGTTCGCGGTTTTGGCTTCGGCCGGACCCGTGCCATGGCTGTTGGTGCTCACGCTCATCGTTGACAATTTCACGACGGCATTTTCTACGGTGGCTTTTGTTTCGTTCCTCACCGCACTAACGGGCCGCGCTTTCAGTGCGACACAATATGCCTTGTTGGCGTCTCTTGGAAATTTGAGCCGGACTACGCTAGCCGGATTCAGCGGTTATACGGTTGACTGGCTTGGCAGTTGGGAGCGCTTCTTTGTGGTCACCGCTCTCATGGTGATTCCCTCCTTGATCATGCTGTATCTGGTTCGCGATCGATTTGAACGTTTAGCGTCCAAAAAAGCGACCTGATGGGTGTCTGGTTGGGTCTACGCGGGGTTGTTCGAGGTAAAATCGAGAACTGAGAACTGAGAACTGAGAACTGAGAACTGAGAACTGAGAACTGAGAACTGAGAACTGAGAACTGAGAACTGAGAACTGAGAACTGAGAGCCTGGGCGGTATAACCCGTCGTGACTCAAAAAAAGGACGTATGAGCGTCCTTTCGTGTTTTCTGCCGGCCGTCAGTTAGTTAGTCTCGCGGCTTTGATCGACTTGAGTTAGTGCTTAGGCAAAGTTCTGGTTCACAAAATCCCAGTTAACCAAGGCCCAAAATGCGTTCATGTACTTAGGTCGCGCATTGCGGTGGTCCACGTAGTAGGCGTGTTCCCAGACATCGACCGTCAAGATTGGCGTAACTGAGGCGTCGGTGAGCGGTGTGGCGGCGTTGCTGGTATTTTCGATTGCGACACTACCGTCTGCCTTTTTGACAAGCCAAGTCCAGCCCGATCCAAAGTTGTTGATGGCAGAATTGGTAAATTGCTCTTTGAACGCGTCAAAAGATCCAAAAGCTGCGTTGATGGCGTCGGCTACAGGGCCTGTCGCTGCGCCGCCACCGTTTGGCGACAGGCAGTTCCAGTAAAAGGTGTGGTTCCAAACTTGGGCCGCATTGTTAAATACACCACCTTCAGACGACTTAACGATGTCTTCGAGAGATTGACCCGCCAGTTCCGTGCCGTCAACAAGGCCATTCAATTTGTCGACGTAGGTCTGATGATGCTTGCCGTAGTGAAACTCGATCGTCTCCGCTGAGATATGAGGTGCAAGGGCGTCTTTGGCGTAGGGGAGCTCGGGTAGTGTAAAAGACATAGTCAGTCTCCTTAAAAGGGGGTTAGAATGAACCGTGCTGAATTATCTGTCGGCTGAGCTAAAGGCAGCGACAGGGGATCATGGCGTATACGCCGGCGCGAATTATAACGGAAAGGCTAGGTCAAAGGAGACTCAAAGATGGATGAAGGCTTGTTTTTAGTCCGATGGTTCCACGTGTTGTTCGGTGTGGTATGGATCGGAATGTTGTACTACTTTAACTTTGTGCAAATGTCGTATTTCGCAGAGGCTGAGCCGAGCGCGAAAGCCGATGCGGTTAAGAAGTTGGCGCCGCGCGCACTATGGTGGTTCCGCTGGGGGGCAGCGTTTACCTTTATCACGGGTCTCGCTCTATTACACTTACTCGGTTATTCGTTCACGGAAATGGCAAATCGCCCACTGATTTGGCTGGGTGCCTTGATGGGTACGCTGATGTTCCTGAATGTGTGGCTGATCATTTGGCCTAATCAGCAGATCGTGATCGGTCTTAAAGAGGGTGATGCGGCTGCGGCTGGTGCTAAAGCGACTTTGGCGTCTCGAACCAACACGCTCTTCTCAGGTCCCATGTTGTTTGGCATGTTGGCAGCGGCTCATTACGCAAATCCAGCCTCGCAGGCTGCGTTTTACACGGGCGCCGCGATCATTTTGCTGCTTGAACTGAACGCGATTTTTGGCAAGCTCGGTCCACTCAAGTCGATCCCCGGCGTGATTCACTCAAGCCTGGGCCTCACTCTGGTTATGTGGGCGGTCACAAGCTACATGTAGAGCCCTTTCCTGCGCTTTAGGGCGCGGGTTATACTTGGGTTTTTGATTGCGAGGCTCTGATGGCCGACGATTTTGAACCCATTCCCTCCATAGTGGCGGAGGTCGACGAAGAGCGTCGACCTTCCCAAACCATCCGAAGAAGCGCGCCGGCTGCCGGTGGAGCGGCGGGACGTGTTATTACGGCAACCTTCGTCTTTGTTGCTTTGGCCGTGGCGCTGGGTAGCGTAATTTGGTCTTGGCAACTGCAGCAGCAGCTGGTTGAGGCGAGCCATATTATGGAACGCCACAATGCGCGGATCATGGAGCTCGAGGCAGCGATAGCCGACACCGATGAAGGTTTGAGTCAGAACGCAGCTCAAATGGCGGTGCGAATTAAAGAACTGTATTCCGAAGTGGACAAGCTGTGGGCCAGCGCATGGCGTCGCAATAAGGCCGATATCGAGGCTTTGCAGACGGCCGCCGGTAATCATGACAAGGCATTGAAGGCGCTGGTGTCTGCCGATAAGACCGCGATCGACGAGCGCACCCAGAATGCCGCGATGATTGATCTTCTGCGCAAAGATATGGCCAAATTGAAGTCGGTTGCATCTGATCTGGAGCGCTTGGCGAGCAGTGCGTCTAGCAATCAAAGCGCCTTGGAGCGTACGGCTGACAACGTAAATAAGCTCACTCTGCAATTCTCGGCTTTGTCGAAGCGCGTTGAAGGTAACGAAGAGTGGATAGGCTCAATCAACGCCTTTAGACGTCAGGTTAATACCACACTTACTGAGCTTCAGCGTTCAGTGCGAGAACTTGAAGCCCCGCCCACCGCGGTACCCAGCCCATAATATTGGAGAATTCATGACCGTTATACGACAGGACGATTTCATTGATAGCGTTGCCGACGCATTGCAGTTTATCTCTTATTACCACCCCAAAGATTTCGTGAAGGCGGTTCATGAAGCCTATGAGCACGAGTTAAATCCGGCCGCGAAAGATGCGATGGCCCAGATTTTGATTAATTCGCGTCTATGCGCACAGGGTAAGCGCCCCATCTGTCAGGATACGGGCATCGTTACGGTCTTTTTGAAAATCGGTATGAATGTGGTTTGGGATGCAACCATGTCGGTCAGTGATATGGTAAACGAGGGAGTGCGGAGAGCTTATCTTCACCCCGACAACGTCCTGCGTGCCTCCATTTTGGATGACCCTGCGGGCGCCAGACGCAACACCAAAGACAACACGCCTGCAGTGATTCACATGGAGGTTGTGCAAGGTGATACGGTCGACGTGCAGGTGGCTGCCAAAGGGGGCGGTTCAGAGAACAAGTCTAAGCTTGCTATGCTCAATCCTTCTGATTCCATCGTGGACTGGGTTGTGAAAACGGTGCCCACCATGGGGGCGGGCTGGTGTCCGCCCGGTATGCTCGGGATTGGTATCGGTGGAACCGCTGAGAAGGCAGCGGTTATGGCCAAAGAATCTTTGATGGATCCGATTGATATACATGAGCTTCGCAAACGCGGGCCATCCAACCGGGTTGAAGAACTGCGCTTGGAAATAATGGATGCGGTTAACCGCTTGGGAATCGGCGCACAGGGCTTGGGCGGGTTAACCACTGTCCTGGATGTCAAAATTAAGGACTACCCAACTCATGCGGCCTCTTTACCCGTTGCGATGATCCCGAACTGTGCGGCAACACGCCACGCACACTTTGTTCTGGATGGCACTGGCCCAGCGTTGCAAACGCCTCCTGATTTGGACGATTGGCCCGATATTACGTGGGAAGTAGGTGATTCGGTGCGGCGCGTTAACTTGGATACGGTCACGCAGGAAGAAGCGGCCTCGTGGAAGCCCGGTGATACACTACTGCTTTCGGGAAAAATGCTGACGGGTCGTGATGCGGCGCACAAGAAGATGAAAGAGCTCATCGAGAGTGGAGAAGGATTGCCCGAGGGTGTGGATCTTAAAGGTCGATTTATTTATTACGTGGGTCCCGTTGATCCCGTGCGGGATGAGGTTGTGGGACCGGCTGGTCCGACCACGTCGACTCGGATGGATAAATTTACGGACTTTATTTTGGAGCAAACCGGTTTGCTCGGCATGATCGGTAAAGCCGAGCGGGGCCCCACTGGGATTGAAGCGATTAAAAAGCACAAGGCCGTTTACCTGATGGCGGTCGGTGGCGCTGCCTATCTGGTATCCAAGGCGATCACCTCTTCACGCGTAGTCGCGTTTGAAGAACTCGGAATGGAAGCCATATACGAGTTCGAAGTCAAAGATATGCCGGTCAGCGTCGCCGTCGATGTCAATGGCGTGTCGGTTCATGAGACGGGCCCACGCGAGTGGCGTGCGAAGATAGAAGAGCAGGCGTTGGAGCTTGTCTAGTACCTTCTACTGGCACGATTACGAAACCTTTGGGGCGAGTCCAGCTAGAGACCGCCCCTGCCAATTCGCGGGTTTGCGAACCGACCTAGACCTGAATCCAATTGGCGAGCCGCTTACGGTTTACGCGAGACCGACTCCTGATTATGTCCCCCACCCTATGGCCTGTTTGGTCACGGGCATAACGCCTCAAGAAGCGCTGGCAAAGGGGCTCTCAGAGCGCGATTTTATTGCGCGCATCCATGCTGAGCTGGCGGCCCCCGGAACCTGTGGTGTGGGCTATAACTCCATTCGGTTTGATGACGAAGTCACGCGCTACACTCTGTATCGCAACTTTTTTGACCCCTATGCGCGGGAGTACCGTGATGGTAATTCTCGCTGGGACTTAATTGATGTGGTGCGCGCCTGTTTTGCATTGCGCCCTGAGGGTGTGGTGTGGCCGAGTGCTGAAGATGGCACAACGTCCATGAAATTAGAGGCTTTGACCGCAGCGAATGGTATCGAGCACAGTGGAGCGCATGACGCCTTAGTGGATGTGAGAGCGACACTTGAGTTAGCTCGCTTGATTAAGACGCAGCAACCTAAACTGTTTGAGTACGCGCTCACGTTGCGAGATAAAAATACGGTTTTGGGTATGTTTGCGATTGGTGAATGGCGGCCGGTTCTGCACGTCTCGGGAATGTTCGGTGCAAAAAACGCAAACTTGGGTTTGGTTGTGCCGGTGATGCAGCATCCCAGCAACCGGAACGAAGTCATTGCCATTGATTTGAGTCAAGACCCTCAGGGGCTTCTGCAATACTCGCCTGATGAATTGAGGGCACGTCTGTATACCCGATCGGATGAGTTGGAAGGGGAGCGGCCTGCGCTCAAATCGATTCACATTAATAAGAGCCCGTTTGTCGCGCCGGCTAAAATGTTAACAGAAGAAGTCGCGATGCGGGCCGGCATGGATTTGCAGAGAATGCGTGAAAATCTCCGGCTATTACAGAACGTGGTTAAGCACAATGCTGGTGGTCTCATAGCTCAGCTGCAAGCGGTGTACGGTCAGACGAGGGAGTACGGTAAAACAGACCCCGAGTGGGATTTATACGGCGGTTTTTTCTCGGATTCGGATAAACGTCTCATGGATCGTATACGAGCCGCTAGCCCGCGAGAACTGGCCAGTCAAAGCTTCCCATTTGAAGATGCTCGGCTTCCCGAATTGCTCTTTCGCTATCGTGCGCGTAATTTTCCTGAATCGCTTTCTGTGGATGAAAAAGCGCAGTGGCAGGAGTATTGTTACGAGCGTATCTCACGCGAAGATTTAGGGCTCATGCACATGGAGCGCTTGTTCGAGGAGATCGCGGTAATCCGTGAAATTTCCTCTGATGACCCAAGAGCAATGAGCCTAATGGATTCGCTTGAATCCTATACGGATACTTTATTAGCGCAAGAATGAGCGCGTTTACCACTAAGGAGTTTGTGTGAAATTTGCCGGGAGCCACATTTTATCGGTATCTCAATTTGAACGCGCTGATGTCGAGCACGTGTTTTCTGTGGCGGATCGTATGCGTCCCTTTGCCGAGCGTGAGCGCATGACAAAAGCCCTTGATGGCGCAATTTTAGGCTCCATGTTTTTCGAGCCATCGACTCGGACGCGCGTGAGTTTTGGCAGTGCATTCAACCTGTTGGGTGGCGAGGTTCGCGAGACAACCGGTTTTGAGCACAGTGCTATTGCAAAAGGTGAGTCGCTGTATGACACCGCTCGCGTCCTAAGTGGGTACAGCGACGTTATCGTGATGCGTCACCCTGAATCGGGTTCGGTCACAGAGTTTGCCGCGGCGAGCCGCGTTCCGGTCATTAATGGAGGCGACGGAAGCAACGAACACCCAAGCCAGGCACTGCTTGATCTTTACACTATTCGCAAAGAGCGTGAGCATCAGGGGGGCGAGGTGGATGGTCTTCGGATCGCGCTGGTCGGCGACCTTAAGTACGGTCGAACCGTTCACTCCTTATGCCAACTACTCGCGGTGTATTCGAGTTTGCATATCGTTTTGGTGTCACCTGATGAATTACGAATGCCGGAGTCCATCATTGAATATTTACGCGAGTGCGGGCATATCGTGGTTGAGAGCGACCAGCTCGAGGCATCAATCAGGCAGGTAGATATTGTCTATTCGACGCGCCTGCAAGAGGAGCGTTTTGCAAGCTCGCAAGAGGCCGATTTGTATCGCGGCCGGTTTCGTATGAATCAATCGGTTTACACCGAGCACTGTCAGCCTAATACGGTGATTATGCATCCACTGCCGCGCGATTCCCGTGCGAATGCGCGTGAGCTTGATGTAGATTTGAATGACAATCCGAACCTAGCTATTTTTCGTCAAACCGATAACGGCGTTCTGGTTCGTATGGCCTTGTTCGCTCTGATACTCGATGTGGTTGAGTTGGTTGAGGCCGAGTCTCGCCCCGTGCAGTGGTTTACCGCAAGACGCTTCAAATGACCTATTCGCCTGAATTCTGCGCTGACGATGTACAACGCCTTAACGATGAGTGGGTGTTTAATGGGTATTTTGGCGTTCGACGAATCGAGCTGAGGCATCGGCTTTTCAAAGGCGGGTGGAGCACCCCGGTTAAACGCGAGGTCTTTGAGCGTGGCGATGCTGTGGCCGTCTTGCCTTATGATCCCGTAAGAGACGAGCTGGTGCTAATCGAACAGTTCAGACCGGGCGCTATGCGGGCGGGCGATACGCCGTGGATGCTCGAGCTGATTGCTGGCGTGGTTGAGCCCAGTGAGAGCGATGAAGACGTGGCACATCGGGAAGCCTATGAAGAGGCTCAGTGTGCGCTCTCTGCATTGGAGCTTATTGCAACCTTTTACCCAAGCGCTGGTGCTTGTAGCGAGCAAATTCGTTGTTTTATAGGTCGGGTCGAGGATGCGCCACGGAGCGGCGTTTTTGGTTTAGAGTCCGAAAACGAGGACATCAAGCTGCACCGCTTACGTTTTCCTGAGGTGATGGATCTGCTGCGATCTAACCAAATCAATAATGGGCATACCTTAATAGCGCTGCAGTGGTTAGCTTTGAATCGGGATGCTCTTCGAGAACGTTGGTTGAGTCCGCTGTGAGCGCGAATCCGGTCGAGCCGGCCAGAAGAACGCGCGGCCTGCTAGGCTCGAGTTTGGTCGTTGGTAGTATGACGATGCTGTCTCGTGTGTTGGGGCTGACGCGCGATATCGTCCTAGCCGGGTTTGTCGGTGCTACCTCAAACGCCGATGCGTTCTTTGTCGCGTTTAAAATCCCCAATTTTTTGCGTCGTTTGTTCGCCGAGGGCGCTTTTTCACAAGCCTTTATTCCCGTTCTTGCCGATTACAAATCAAGTGAAGACGACACGCTCATCCGGTCGTTTATCAATCGTGTTACCGGCGTTTTAGGCGGCGTATTGCTGGTTTTTACCGCATTTATGATGATGGCGGCACCTATAGTCACTATGCTCTTTGCCCCAGGGTTTATTGATGATGCGGCGAAGTTTGATCTGACGGCCGATATGCTTCGCATCACCTTTCCTTACTTGCTGCTGATCTCCTTAACTGGAATGGCGGGTGCGATATTAAACAGTTACGGTTATTTTGCGATTCCAGCGCTCACGCCGGTATTGTTGAACCTCTCCTTGATATTCGCTGCACTGGTGGTGGCGCCCTGGTTTGATCCACCGATTATGGCCTTGGCCTGGGGCGTCGTCTTGGCTGGTGCACTCCAGTTGACCCTGCAGTTGCCCTTCTTGGCGCGAATACAGCGTTTACCAAGGCCGGTCTGGGATACAAAAGACGAAGGTGTTAAACGCGTTCTTAAACTGATGATCCCGGCTTTGTTTGGCGTATCTGTAAGCCAAATCAACCTGCTGCTCGATACCGTTCTGGCCTCTCTCCTACCGACTGGCTCGGTATCGTGGCTGTATTATTCGGATCGGCTTACGGAGCTGCCTTTGGGGGTTTTTGGGATTGCTATCGCGACCGTTATACTGCCTAATTTGTCGGAATTGGGCAGTAAATCGGATGTTGAGCAGTCTCGCCGCGTCCTAGACTGGGCCGTGCGTATGGTCATCTTGGTCGCATTACCTGCAACCCTGGCTCTATGGTTATTAAGTCGTGAAATTTTAGTGACGCTCTTCCAGTACGGAGCCATGACGCCCCACGATATCGATATGGCGGTTTTTAGTATGCGGGCCTACGCATTAGGCCTGCTCGCTTTTATGCTAATCAAAGTTCTCGCGCCTGGATTTTATGCACAAAAGGATACCAAGACGCCCGTAAAAATCGGCGTTATTGCAATGGTCAGTAATATGCTTCTGAATGTGGTCTTCGTGTTCCCGCTCATGTGGTGGTTCGACCTGGGGCACGTTGGCCTGGCGTTGGCGACAAGTTGTTCGGCATTTCTGAACGCTTTGTTGCTTTTGCGAGGCTTGCGTAAGCGAGCGCTTTTTCAGTGGCAACCCGGTTGGTTCCTATTTTTGAGAGCCATGATTTTCGGCGTTGTCCTGATGTCGGCTGTGCTCCTGCTTCTAGCGGGCTACGCAGGCGAACTGGCCGAAAGAGTATGGTGGGAGCGAGCCAGTATCTTGAGTTTCTCTATTTTAAGTGGCGGGGCGGGGTTGTTAGCGGGCTTACTCATGGGCGGACTCAGATTGTCTCATTTAAAAGCCCCTTTGCCCGCGAATGTTGCCTAACGCATAGGAGCCGCGGCGCTTATTGGTTATACTGTGCCGCTTTGAATACTAGGTCGGCCCCCGAGAATGGAGCTAATTCGCGGATTACACAATCTTCGCGCTAAACATCGTGGCTGTGTGGCGACGGTGGGTGCGTTTGACGGTGTTCATCGCGGGCACCAGTGGGTTCTGAAACAGGTTGAAGAACGGGCGGTTCAGCTTGGTTTGCCCAGCGTCGTGATATTGTTTGAGCCCCTGCCTAAGGAATATTTTCAACCCCTCGAAGCGCCAGCGCGTATTAGCAACTTTAGAGAAAAAGTAGAAGCACTAGCCGCGTTAGGGGTCGATCGCGTCTTACGCGTGACCTTTAACGAGAAGGTTCAGCAGATGTCTGCTGAAGCCTTCATTGAAAACGTGTTTGCGGACGGATTGGGTGCTAAGTTTGTGGTCTTGGGCGACGATTTCCGTTTTGGTAATGATCGAGAAGGCGATTTCGACTTGATGCAACGTCGAGGTGAGCGTTATGGCTTTGAGTGCGCAGCAACGCCCACTTTCGAGTTCGAGGGGCGACGCGTGAGCAGCACCCGCATCCGCGCCAGCCTTGAAGCGGGCGATTTTGCAGAGGCCGAGGTGCTTTTGGGTAGACCGTTCTCGATGGAAGGACACGTGGTGTACGGCAAGCAACTTGGGCGACAGTTGGGGTTTCCAACGGCCAATATACGCTTGCAGCGTTTACGAGCGCCGGTAAACGGAGTATTCGCGGTTCGCGTGGACGGCCCAGGCTTGACCGCGGCGCCGGCCATAGCGAATGTGGGCGTACGCCCTACGGTAAACGATTCGATTACGGCGAACCTAGAGGTGCACTTGATTGATCGATCCCTTGATCTCTACGGTAAGCGAATCAAGGTAACCTTTGTGCACAAGGTAAGAGACGAAATTAAATTTGATGGAATAGACCAGCTGAAAGAGCGCGTGCTTGCGGATATCGACGACGCACGACGCTGGTTTGCGAGTGAATAAGGTGTAGAGAACCCCATGACCGACTATAAATTGACGCTGAACCTGCCTCATACCGACTTTCCCATGAAAGCCGGCCTAGCTCAGCGAGAGCCCGAACGTCTGAAAAAATGGCAGAGTGAAAATCTGTATCAGACGATTCGCGAGGCCTCGAAAGGTCGGCCTAAGTTCATTCTTCACGATGGGCCCCCTTACGCCAATGGTGAGCTTCACTTGGGGCACTCGGTCAACAAAATCCTGAAAGACATGATTGTAAAGTCGCGTCAGCTGGCGGGTTTTGACGCCCCTTATGTGCCGGGCTGGGATTGTCACGGACTGCCTATCGAATTGAACGTTGAGAAGAAGGTCGGCAAGCCCGGGCAAAAAATCAGCGCCGCCGAGTTCCGCCAGAAATGTCGAGAGTACGCGCGTGGGCAAATCGATGGTCAACGCGAGGACTTTAAACGTTTGGGTGTCGTGGGTGACTGGGATGATCCTTACCTAACGATGAATCCCAAGTTTGAAGCGAATATCGTCAGAACGCTCGCGAAATTGATCGATAGAGGGCATTTGCACAAGGGCTCTAAGCCCGTGCACTGGTGTTTAGACTGCGCCTCGGCCTTGGCGGAGGCTGAGGTTGAGTACGCAGATAAGAAATCGCCCGCCATTGATGTGGCGTTTCGGTTTGTCGATGGCGGAGCCGTGGCTCAAGCCTTCGGGGTGAGTCAGGCCCAGGATGCGGCACTGGTAATATGGACAACGACGCCCTGGACGCTTCCAGCAAACCAAGCCGTATGCCTAAATGCCGACCTTGAGTACGCGCTTGTGCGGACTGAGAGGGGTATATTGGTCCTCGCGAGCGATTTGGTCGAATCGTGCCTACAACGTTATCAGCTTGAGCAGTCCGAGATACTGGGTCGATGCTCTGGTTCCAAACTCGAGAGGCTGATGCTCGAGCATCCCTTCGCGGATCGGCAAGTACCGGTCATTCTGGGTGATCACGTCACAACCGATGCCGGTACCGGCTGCGTTCACACTGCACCGGCCCATGGTCAGGACGACTATCAAGTCGGGCTCAAGTACGCTCTACCCACCGACAACCCTGTTATGAGCAATGGTGTGTTTGCACCTGACACACCGCTGGTTGGTGGTACTTATGTGACCAAAGCGAATGAGCCTATACTGGAGGCCTTGCAGAGCTCTGGGCACCTGCTCGCCCACAAGGCTTACGATCATTCCTACCCTCATTGTTGGCGCCACAAGACACCCATTATTTTCCGAGCAACCCCGCAGTGGTTTATCAGCATGTCGCAGCAGGGCCTTCTTAATGACGCCAAAGCCGCAGCGGATGCGGTGCAGTGGGTGCCGGATTGGGGTAAGGCGCGTATTGATGCAATGCTCGCGGATAGGCCGGATTGGTGTATCTCGAGGCAGCGAACTTGGGGAGCTCCCATTGCTTTGTTTGTTCACAAAGAGACGGGCGCCTTGCACCCTGATACGGCAAATTTAATGGAGCAAGTCGCCCAGCGTATTGAGGTGGGGGGAATTGACGCTTGGTTCGAACTTGAAGCTGAGGACCTTTTGGGTGCAGAGGCGACTGAGTACGAGAAAGTGACCGATACGCTCGACGTTTGGTTTGACTCGGGCGTCACGCACGCCTGCGTATTGCGAGAGCGAGCCGAGTTGCAGGCCCCCGCAGATTTATATTTAGAGGGATCGGATCAACACCGAGGTTGGTTCCAGTCAAGTTTGTTGACGGGCGTAGGTGCCTTCGGTGAAGCGCCCTATAAAGCGGTTTTGACACATGGTTTTACCGTCGATGACCAAGGTCGTAAGATGTCGAAATCGATCGGTAATATCTTGTCGATTAAAGAGGCGTCGAACAAATGGGGCGCAGATGTGCTTCGGTTATGGGTGGCCGCCACGGATTATCGAGGCGAGATTGCTTTTGGTGATGAAATCTTCAACCGGACGTCGGATGCCTATCGCCGAATCCGCAACACCGCACGATTTTTGTTAGCGAATTTGAATGGGTTTGATCCCGCAGCGGATGTGCTCCCCTGCGCTTCTATGCTGCCTTTGGATCGCTGGATGGTATTCAGAGCAGCGCAATTGCAAAAAGAGATTGCGGCAGCATATGAGGCCTATCAGTTCCACTTAGTGTATCAAAAAGTACATCACTTCTGTTCGTCTGATTTGGGCGGTTTTTATCTTGATATCATTAAAGACCGACAGTACACCACTCAGGCAGATAGCGCGGCGCGACGGTCAGCGCAAACGGCCCTGTATCATATCGTGCACGCACTGGTACGATGGATCGCGCCCATTTTGAGTTTTACGGCAGATGAGATTTGGGAGTACTTGCCTGGATCAGCAAAGCAATCGGTATTCTGCGAAACTTGGTACAGCGACCTTGAAGCGATTTCATTGGATGAATCCTTTGGCGATGCCTACTGGAGTCAAATCGTAGCAATTCGGCGTGAAGTAAATGGGGCTTTAGAGGCGGCACGCTCGCAGGGCCTGATCAAAGGCGGGCTCGACGCATCCGTCACCTTATATGCGACAGACCAAATCATTTCGTCACTCAACGCGTTGGGTTCAGAATTGCGTTTTGTCCTAATCACCTCTGATGCTCTATGTGCTGATCTGGGCGAAGCGCCGAGTGATGTCTTTGACACTGAGATCGAGGGGCTGAAGGTAGGCGTGGTGAAATCAGAGTCAGAGAAGTGTGAGCGTTGCTGGCACCGTCGCGAAGACGTTGGACAGTCTGAGCTGCACCCGAGCCTCTGCGGGCGGTGCGTTGAAAATATCGATGGATCGGGTGAAGTTCGCCAATATGCCTAGCCTCGCAACCAAAATGCAATGGCTTCTTGTTGCATGTATTGTGGTCGTTTTAGATCAGGTCACAAAGGGGTGGGCATCAGAGCGACTAATCTACGCCCAGCCTAATTACGTATTCTGGTGGTTAGACATCACACTGCATCACAATACGGGTGCCGCGTTTTCATTTTTAAGTGATGCCGGTGGATGGCAGCGCTATTTCTTTACCCTTGTGGCGGTGGTGGTGAGTATCGCTATAGTGGTGTGGTTAAGTCGTTTAAAGGATCATGAAATCCGACTTGGTTGGGCCTTAGTGCTCGTGTTAGCGGGTGCTGTGGGTAACTTAATAGACCGAGTTACTCTGGGCTACGTGGTCGATTTTATCTCGGTGCATTGGGATGATTGGTACTTCCCGACCTTTAATGTGGCGGATAGCAGTATCACAATCGGCGCGATGTTGCTTTTGATAGACAGTTTTCTGACGCCATCAACGCAATCTAAGGATTAGAGAGGACGCTATGCAGGAACTTGCGATCGGGCCGGGCACACAGGTAACGCTCAACTTCGCTCTCACGCTTGAGGATCAGACCGAAATTGATAGTAATTTCGATCAAAGCCCGGTTACTTTCAGCATTGGTGACGGGAATGTGCTGGCGGGTTTCGAGCGTCACTTGTTTGGTCTTACTGCGGGTGTGGAGCGAGAATTTACCGTACCTCCCGAGGATGGTTTTGGGCAGCCTAATCCGAATAATATCCAAACGGTGAAGCGGTCTTCGTTTGGCCCGGATGAATTGAGCGAAGGCTTAGTTTGTAGCTTTGCGGATGCCGAGGGCGGCGAGTTGCCGGGCGTCATCACTTCGTTCGACGATAAGTGGGTGACGGTTGATTTCAACCACCCACTGGCGGGGCGAACCATTTTATTCAGAGTGAAAATCCACGATGTGGTTGCGATCGAGGTTCATTAATGCAGGTTAAGCTCGCCAATCCTCGAGGATTCTGCGCGGGGGTAGACCGCGCCATCGATATCGTCAACCGCGCCATTGATCTATTGGGTGCACCTATTTATGTGCGGCATGAGGTTGTTCATAACAAGGTCGTCGTGGACGGGTTGCGACACAGAGGGGCAATCTTTGTTGAAGAGCTCGAGGAAGTTCCTGCGGGTTCGACCGTAATATTTTCTGCTCACGGAGTGTCTCAGGCCGTTCGAACAGAAGCTGAGGAGCGAGGCCTCAAGGTCTTCGACGCGACCTGTCCCTTGGTCACGAAAGTACATTTAGAGGTGTCATCACACAGCCGCGCGGGCGACGAATGCATCCTGATCGGTCATCGCGGACATCCAGAAGTAGACGGTACCATGGGCCAGTATTCTCGCGCGAATGGTGGCGAAATGTACTTAGTGGAAGATGAAGCCGATGTGCTTGCGCTTGAGGTTCGCGACGCCGATCGCCTGAGCTATGTGACTCAGACCACCTTGTCTGTGGATGATACCGCGAGAGTAATCGATGCGCTTCGCGCACGCTTTCCCAATATTAAGGGGCCGCGCAAAGACGACATTTGTTATGCAACGCAGAATCGTCAGGATGCGGTGAAGCAGCTCGCGAGCGAAAGTGAGTGTATCTTGGTGGTCGGCTCACCGAACAGTTCCAATTCGAACCGATTGCGTGAGCTGGCAGAGCGCATGGGCGCCTCGGCTTACCTGATCGATGGCCCCGAAGACTTGCAGGCGGCATGGTTTGAAGGTTGCGCTTCCGTGGGGATTACGGCTGGTGCCTCGGCGCCTGAACATCTGGTTCAGGCAGTCGCGAGTGCGCTTACACAGTGGGGTGGAGAGCTCCCCGTCGAGCTGGATGGGCGGCTTGAAAACATCACGTTCTCACTGCCGAAAGAGTTGCGCATTGCATCTATTCAGATCGATTAATTCTCTAGCGCTCATCTTTAATCGATTTCCTGCATAAAGGTGTAGACCGCTTTTCTTGAGTTCAGACTGTCTCCGAAAGGAGGCAGTTTATGAAAATCCAGGGTTTTACCTTAATCGAGTTGTTGGTTGTCTTGGCCATTCTCACCCTATTGCTTGGCTTTGCGATACCCGGTATGGGGGCATTAAGCGACCGGACAAATATCGCCGTTACGGCGCGTAATCTGGGGCATACGCTACAGTGGGCTCGATCTCAGGCGGTCAGCCGCAATCGGCTGGTAGGTGTTTGCCCAAGATCTCCTGAAAGGCTTGACGACTGTGGCTCGGACTACGGCAAGGGTTGGTTGGTCTTTGAGGACCAAAATGGCGATCGTAAGTGGGGCCCGGGTGATGTTTTGTTAAAGATCCATCCGACACCCACATTCCCCTTCAGAGTGCTCAATAGATCGGGTTCGAAAGAAGTAAGCAAGGCGATCTTCTTTAAACCCAACGGTTTTAGCGGCCAAGCCATGACCCTTGTCGTCTGTCCGAGTGTTCGATCAGTTGAGCGCTCAGCGGGCTTGGTCCTGAACAACTTGGGTCGCCTAAGTATCCGGTCGGGTTTCAAAACTTGTCACTTTTGACGTTGATGCAAATCGATTTGCATAAGAGTAAACTTAAGCCATAACCCTAGCTTAAATGAGAATAACGGTGTCACGGCAAACAGGTCTTACCGCTATTGAATTGATGATCACACTCGCTGTGTTCGCGATCATGGCGTCCCTAGCTGGGCCGCCCATGCAGACTCTGATGATGAACTACCGCGAGCGCACCGGCGTTAATCAAGTCGCTGGCTATGTGCGTTTGGCGCGTTCGGAGGCGATTACGCGCTCGGTTCCGGTAAGTCTGTGCGGAAGCAGTGACGGTTTGGTCTGCGACGGGAATATGTCCGAGGGTTGGCTCGTATTTGAGGATGCCAATGGCAATGGGGCTTTTGATGCGGCGAACGACTCTGTGATTCGCGAGGGCACCTTCGGTATAGGCCAGCATTTTGTCACTAACACGGACGGCAGTAGTGATGTAGAACCGCTTACGTATGGTGCAGACGGCGCTAGGCGCAGAGGTGAGTTATCCTGGCGGTTGTGCTTTTCAGATAGCGCCACAGAAGCTCGACAAATCGATATCAACGCGGCCGGTTACTATCAAGTCACTCGCGTATCGGTGCTTGGGTGCGGTGCCGAATGATGTCGGATCGACGAGGGGATCACGTGACTGGGGTTGCGCTGATTGAGGTGCTAATCTCTCTACTGATTTTGTCCGTGGGCGTCATTGGTTTGTCTAATGTTCAAATCAACGCCAAGCGCGTAGCGCAGGAAGCTTTGCAGAGAACTAAAGCGGCGTCCCTGGCTTCAGAGATTCTAGAGCGCATTCGAGCGAACCCCCTGGGTTTCGATGCGTATGGTGGCGCGCAGGTAGGGCAGAGCAGTATTGGTACTGAGCCACCCAGCTGCAATTTGGTTGACTGCGAGCCCAGCGCACTGGCGGCCCGAGATCTTTGGGAGTGGGAGCAAGCGCTTGACGGTGCAGATGAGACAAGGTCCGCCGATGGTGAGGCGGCTCGTCTGGTTGGAGGGCTTTATTTGCCTTACGGATGTATCGAGACCGATTTGGGCGGTGTGCTTGGGAAAATTCGCGTGACGGTCGCATGGGAGGGCTTTAGAGACGTCGGTTACACGGGTGACAACGCTTGCGGGAGCGTGCTCGGGAGCAAAAGGCAGCTCTTGACCTTTGAGAGCTTTATAGCGGGGACCGCCCTATGAGAAGCCCGCGCGGGAGTGCCGGTCTGACTTTGATCGAATTGATGGTGTCCCTTGCGATTGGGTCCGCGCTGATGCTGGCGGGTGCAACGCTGTTTCTTAACTCCCGGCAGTCGTATGTGCAAGACGAGCAAGCCGCTTATGTGCAAGAGGTCGGTCGCTATTCCCTGCGTTTCTTGAGCCGCGAATTGGGTATGTCTGGTTTCTTTGGTGGTGTTCAGCAACCAGATCTAATCGAGGTCGAGCAAACACTCTTAAACGGCGCTGAATTGACGCCAAATAGCAGCTGCTACCACTTGCTGCTTAACGTCGATTCGGGGCTTACGCACTACAACAATGTGAATTCTGCTGGCGCAGAAACGGATGCAAGAGGCTCAGTGACTGGGCGTTCTGTGCCTAATGATTGTTTTGGCGAATCGGTCAGTCTCTTGGCCGGCAGTGATGTCCTTGTCGTTCGACGAGTGAAAGACAGTCTGACGGTCTCCCAAGGGAGTGAATTGCAGGCCATTGAGCCTGCCGCGACTTATTTGTCGGTGCTTCGATACAACGAGCGATTTGCTCTATTCACGGGTGCCGGAGCGGATCTGTCGACCGATGATGAAGGTGCGGATATTTGGCGTGCGACCGACTTGTGGGAATACAGCCCTCAACTCCTGTTCGTACGAGTGCAAAACGAGGGAATCTGTGCCGATGGCGTGACCGAAACCCTTGAGCTGTGTCGCTTGCGACTAAATCAATCTGGATCTGGCCTTGCGCCCATACAGTGCTTGGTTGAGGGGGTTGAAAGAATTGATGTGGTTTACGGCTTAGACCTTGATGGTGATCAGACGATCGATTCCTACACGAGTGTACCAAGCGAAGACGATATGAGCCGAGCGGTGAGTGCTCGCGTCAGTGTTCTGGCGCGGTCTGATCAAACCGACGCCCGATAC